>Ga0183097_10220_pt1:170000-175843 | contig 175843 bp, 134 predicted proteins | sample BioMet8_FD_128883 | JGI IMG/M metagenome (GOLD analysis project Ga0183097, IMG submission 128883) | Microbial communities from bioreactor (seeded with sewage sludge) at Lawrence Berkeley National Lab, California, USA - Biofuel... | ecosystem: Engineered > Bioreactor > Anaerobic >... | reverse complement strand
CGATTGCATCGAAACGACCAACGTACAAACCGCCATGGGCCAATGCCGGTGGTCGACCGAATCGGTCGCCAGGGATCGGCTATTTTTGAAATATTTGGGCGTACTCGCCGAATAGTGTACGCTTTAGTCAACTTTCAGGTTGTAACCTGAGATTTCCGCTGAATCACGATCCGCAACTATTTTTTCGGAAGGTTTTGCCCGGATTTTCCGCCGGCGGCAATCAACAGATTGGCAAAGTCCTGATTGGAGGCGCGGTCAAGCGCCGTTTCACCGGATTGGGTTCGGATATTGACATCGGCGCCGTGCTTGAGCAAAAAATCGGCCTGTTCCGGTAGATTGAGCATGGCGCACCAGATCAGCGGCGTTTCGTTGTCGACATCGCCTGCATTGACCGCTTCCGGCTGCTTATCCAGTACGAAGGCCAGAACCATCAGCGGGACTTTGTGGTAAACGGCCAGATGAAGGGTGGTCCACTGGGGACCTCCTCTCATTTTGATATCGGCGCCACGGGAAAGCAGGAATTGCAGCATCATGATTTTGGGCGGAATGGCCAGGTCGCCCTGGCGGTCCAATTTAAAATCTGGAGCCAGCGAGCGCTGAATCAGCGTACAGTTTTCGAGTCCTCGGGCGTTGACGGAACAACCGGCGTCAAGAAACGCTTTGACGCCTTCGATGCAACCGAGGCGAGCCAACAGGAATATGTCCTCGTCCATATTGAGGGGCATGCTGTTGTTGTCGGCCAGATTCCAGACGGCTTTCCGACTGAAAAGTCTTTTTTCTGCTGGAGCGGACGTTTGTTTCCAGAGCTGAATCCAGCGTTTGCCGGCTTCCGCATACTGGCTGGCGGCGGTCAGTGCATCGAGTTCTTGGTATTGCTTCTGGTAAGTCGAAGTGGCCAATACCACTTCCTGGATGACTTCTCCGAGCGGCAATATCCAGAATGACGGAGTCGTACAGACATAGTCGACGCCGTTGTCGAGCCATGACATGGTGCTCAGCTCGGCCCGGGCCAGCTGATATTTTCCGCAGGCCCACAGATAACGGCCAAGAATGGCGTGGAGATGATTGGTCAGCAGATATTTATGACTGTGTACCGCGAGTTCCAACTGGCGGCGGATAATTTTTTCCAGGGCCGGCCATTGTTCGTCCAGAAAAGCGCGGGTGGTTTTCAAATTGCTATGGTTTGACAATTCTTCGGCCACGTTTTGGAGCGCCCACCAGTAGACCAGTGGCAGCCGGGTATTGTAGAAATGGTCGTCGGCATCGGCCATCCGGCGGCCGATTGCCAGCATTTCATCCCAGGAACCGCCCCAGCGGGGACGAAACGCCCAGAGAAAATTCCAAAACGCGGTACTGTCGTCGATTTCTGCGGCGATGGCACGATTGAACCACTGGATGGTTTCCTGCTTGGATTTGATGGGATTGCAGACTTGAACCAGCTCGGCCGCCGCTTCCGGCCATTCCGGGTGAAGTTGATAGGCCTGTCGATAAAGTTGGTATGATTTTTCACCATATTCCTGAAAGCCGGCCCAGCCTTTTTCGGTGACGGTATCGGCCCAGCCGCTGCCGCGCAGTTCGTAAGCGTAGTTCCACAAGCCCCGGGCTTCAAACATCAACGCGATCCAGGGATCAAGCTTGCTGTTTTGTAGAAATTTCAGGATATTCTGACATTCCGCCGAGTTCCATTTGTCCGCAAACGAGACAAGCAACTGGTAAACATAGCGAGGCGGAGCCTGATTGAGATCTCCGGTCTGGAGCATTCGGATGATAATCTGATTCCGGTTCTGGTGGAGACGGTTGTCCAATAGCAGCCGCAACAGGTTCGGCGTATCTGCATGGGTGGCCCATGCTTGCCGAATGGCAGTTTGAAGTTCCCGGGCCAGTTGCCGGTTGTTGCCGTCGTAAATCCGGAATAGCGAAAGCACAAACGGCAGCGCGGTATTACCCTGGTGATACAACCGGATGCCCTCGTCGACAAGTTGATTGGGATTTTGAGAATCGTCCGTCTGAAAATACCATTTCAGAAATTCGGCAAGCCAGGCGGCCGCGGCCGGCGTAATGGTTTTATCCGCGAGCGGCCGATCGATCAGAATGGTTTTCATCCAAGCTATGGCCTGCTGACAGTATTCCTGGTGAGTATGGAACTTGTCGGCGGGCGGCAACTGAATGGCGTGATAGAGCGCAATTGCTCGGGCGGAAGGATTTTTACCGAGAATTTTCGGCAAATCCACGGCGGGAAGTTGCGCCTGTCCCGGATTATCGATTACGTGCCGGATTGCGGCGATGAAATCCGCCGGCGCATCGGCCTCGTTGTCCACCTCGCCCAGCGTTTTTTCCTGCGTATCGAGGATGAAGATCGTCGGAAAACCTTCCACTCCAAATTTTTTCTTCAGTTTCTCGTTCTCCTGAAGCTGAATCGGCAAAATATGCTTTTTTTCCGGGAAATCGATTTTTACGAGAACCAGTTCGGCAGCGGCAAATTTTTTGAATTCATCGGTGGCAAGAATGTTGTTTTCCAGTTGAATGCAGTATCGGCACCAGTCGGACCCGGTAAACAGCAGAAAGATTTTTTTCTTCTCGGCGGCGGCTTGCTTAACCGCCTGATGCAAGTTGGTCGACCACGACAATTCCGTCGCGCCCGCCGTTACAACGAACGCCAGCAATAATATTACACCCCATACCCTTTTCATTCCATATCTCCGCTTGTTATCAGCATGACTTTGCCACGAATACCCAATTTTTACAGTAGCAGAATTAAGTCTGAATTACAATAGAATAATTGATCGGGCGACGGTCTTCCAATTCCGGATAGGAAGACCCGGGGAAAACTGCTTCCGTCGGTTATTCCGAACGAGCTGGCATGGATATCCATGGTTTATCGCTGGGGAGCAACGCATTTTTCGTGACTACTGAAGAATCGTTTGCAGCCAGTCCAGGACGGGATGAAGTTCCGGCATTCCGCCGGCTCGCGGATGAACGAGCAGACGTGGATGGATGCCATGCTGTTGCCAATTGGCCAGATGTTCCTGCAAAATTGTGCTGGCATCCGGAAAAATCTGATGGTCGATTCCGATAAGGGCGGAGGTCGCCGGCATCCGGACGGGAAACAGCGAATAGTCGATCAACTGTCGGAACAGGGCTGGAAATGGTTCCAGAATCAGCATGGGACGGTGCGGATTTTCATGCAGGAAAGCAAAGACATATTGCCAACCGCAGGGGGCCAGAAAAACGATGCCGTCGGTATCTGCCAGTTTCATGGTCGCCAAGATGGACGGCGCTTCCGTTTTCACTGCATCGCTATAAGAAATGGGTGGATCGAGAATGAGTTCTCCCTGGCCCTCGTCGCGGCGGATTACGCTTTCGATTTCATGCCATTTGTACGTAAACCGGAACGCAGGATGACCTTCGGACGGGGATTTCAGCAGATAATCGGCGAAGGCGGGATGGGAACGCCGGACGACCAGCGAGGCCAGCCAGACAAACGCACGATGGGCATAAAGATTGTCGAGAAAGTCCTTCTCTTCTTTCGGCGAGTTGTTAAGTCCTGCCCCGATGGTGATTTTGTTCCAGAGGTCGGCGGATAGTTCTTCCTGAATATGATAGCGCAATTCCAAGTTCTGCCACTCGTCGTTTGGTCCGAGTGGCGGATTCTTAATCGGGAGCACTTCCGACAACATCAGTTCGTCGACACGGTGACGGATATTGTTGAGCACATAGAAAAGATGGCTGGGAAACGCTTTTTCCGCCGCCAGCAACTTCGGCAATTGCGTCATTTGGGGAGCCTCCGGTTGCGCCAGATGTTGACGGGTCAGACGGACGATGTCGTTGGCGTTTTTCAGTTGTTTTTTCAGCATTCCGGCTTCCTGGCGCAACCAAGAAATGGCGAGCGAAGACGACTTGACCGACGAATCGAAAATGTTAACAGTCGGCATTTTGGTGTATTGTTCCAGCCATGCGCCGAATTCAAGTCGTTTCATGCCGGCAACTACGGCTCCGCGCGTGGTACAGTTGTACAGCGGAAACGATTCATCCCATGGGGTTTCCTGCAGATATTTTTCCACCGCTTTTCGAATGGTGTTGAGCAACTCGTTGGTTTCAACGGTGCCGCCGTCCCAGCCGGGTACGGGGAACCGGATTTCTTCCAGCGGTTTTTCCGGTTCGCTGGCGTGCGCTTGGCCGGATGCGGAGAAACACATGTCGGTTCCGACTGTGGCAATGGCGGAAAAGCGGGCCAGACGTGCAAAATCAAGCGCGGGAATAATCACGCTGCGACCGCCGGCCAGCGGAAGCAATGGTACTTTGGCTTCGTGAAACCATTGAAATTCGTGCTTTTCCCAACAGATGCCCCAGACCAAGTTGCGGAATTTTGCTGCTACCCAAGGGTCGACGCCGATGCCGCCGATCAACGGAATTTCGCCGGGAGAGATGCCGTGATGCCAATTTTTTCTGGCGTTGGGATCAATCTCGGCAATCGCATCGGGTCGGACACCGTTCTGCATTAGCGTATTGAACGCATGTCCCACCGCAAGGATAAAAATTTTCTGCCGGTAACGGTGAAGTAGCGGAATACTGCTTTCCAGAGACGGTCCGGCTCCGCAGATGACGGACGGAAAGGGTTTATTGCCTGGGATTAGCCTCAAGACTCGCCGCGAAGCGCTCAACGCCAGATTGCCGATCATGGCATCCAAACGGGAAAGTCGAGTATTGGTCTGATTTTTCCGGACGAATTGCGCCTGCATCAGTTTTTCCGGGAGTGTTTGAAATAATTCAACGAATTGTTCTGACAAAGCATGATTCATTGAAAATTGGCAGTCCCGGCATAGCAACAGTTCGCTGGCCATGGCAATACGGTCGTCCGGCACTCCATCCGGCTGTGTGGAGATAGGCAGAAAATTGCATCGTCCGGCGATCTGGAGCACTTCCTGTTCCTGATAAATGGGACCGGGAAATACATATAGGATAATGGTATCGTTGCTCTGTTCGGCAATGACTCGACGAATTTCGTCGCGGCAGGGGGTACCGCAATGAATCAGCAGAATCGGATTCGGCGGAATGATCCAATCGCCGCTTTGCAATTGACCTAAAATGCGGCTCCACTGCATTAACAATTCCATGCTCATGTCCGTACTCCTGATTCTGAATTCAAACACCGCTTTGCGGCATGAGATTTATTATCATAAGGAATATAGACTGCTTTTCTCGTGAAAAGCAAGCAAAGAACCGCTCCTATTGATACCTCGATCTCATTTCGCTAACCTGTTTTTAACGAGTTGGTTATCGCGGGAGTGGTGTGGGAGAGGTGAAGAAAAGTCAAAAATTGAGGTCAAGAGGGTTTGCAAAGACCTCGGAGCGGTGTATTTTAATTACTCTTGCGCTCCATAACGGATGTTGATTCGTACGGAACGCAGGAAAACAAATCACAAAAAAATAGAAAAAGTGATTTGCATTAATCGGGAAACCGGTTAAATTAAAAACTCTGCGCGTCATTCACGGGAAACCGGACGGCGGGCAGGTTACGGAAAAAATGAAAAAAGTTCCGAAGTTGATTTGACAATCGCCGAAAGTGTGGCAAATTAAAAACTCGTTGTTCGCCATTTCGATGACGACAGCAAGCAAACCTGAAAGAAAATCAAAAAATTTTCTGGAAGTTGATTTGACAACGCTGAAAAGCGATGCTAGATTAAAAACCCGGCCTTATGTCGGGTAGGTTCTTTGAAAATTGAATAGTGCGATGTATGAGACCGACCGATTTACTTTGAGGACTGTAAAAAGTCCGTAATCGAATTAATCGAAAAGATTAAACGATCCTACTAAAAAACGACTTCCGCAAGGGAGTTAAAATT
>Ga0183097_10220_pt1:0-167500 | contig 175843 bp, 134 predicted proteins | sample BioMet8_FD_128883 | JGI IMG/M metagenome (GOLD analysis project Ga0183097, IMG submission 128883) | Microbial communities from bioreactor (seeded with sewage sludge) at Lawrence Berkeley National Lab, California, USA - Biofuel... | ecosystem: Engineered > Bioreactor > Anaerobic >... | reverse complement strand
ACGGGACACGTGAAACCCCGTCTGAATCCGGGAAGACCACTTCCCAAGGCTAAATACTAGTCAGAAACCGATAGTGAACAAGTACCGCGAGGGAAAGGTGAAAAAGAACCCCCGTTAGGGGAGTTAAAAGAACCTGAAATCATGTGTCTACAAAGTGTGGGAGCGCAAGCGACCGCATGCCTTTTGCATAATGAGCCTGCGACTTACTCTGTACAGCGAGGTTAAGCCAATGGCGCAGCCGAAGCGAAAGCGAGTGTGAATAACGCGATCAGTTGTACGGAGTAGACCCGAAACTTGTGTGATCTAACCATGGCCAGGCTGAATCTCCGGTAACACGGAGTGGAGGGCCGAACGGGTGAATGTTGAAAAATTCTCTGATGAGCTGTGGTTAGGGGTGAAAGGCCAATCAAACCAAGTGATAGCTGGTTCTCTTCGAAATATCTTGAGGGATAGCCTCGAGTTAATTGATCTACAGGGGTAGAGCACTGATTGTTCGCGGGGCCTTACCGGGCTACCAACAACTATCAAACTCCGAATACTGTAGATTCTATCTCGGGAGTCAGTCTACGGGGGATAAGCTTCGTGGACGAAAGGGTATCAGCCCAGACCGCCGGCTAAGGTCCCCAATCAAGACTAAGTGGATTGAAGGATGTAGAGTTGCGTAAACAGTCAGGATGTTGGCTCAGAGGCAGCCATCATTTAAAGAGTGCGTAATAGCTCACTGATCGAGTGATTCTGCGCCGAAGATGATCGGGACTAAGTCTTGAACCGAAGCCGCGGATTTAGCGTAAGCTAAGTGGTAGAAGAGCGTTGTATGTGGGTTGAAGCCGATGTGTAAACGGAGGTGGACTGCATACAAGTGACCATGCAGGCATGAGTAGCGATAAAACAGATGAGAATTCTGTTCACCGAAAACCTAAGGTTTCCTGGGCCAGGTTCGTCCTCCCAGGGTTAGTCGGATCCTAAGACGAGGCCGAAGGGCGTAGCCGATGGATGACAGGTTAATATTCCTGTACTGCCTTGTCGGAGTGATGGAGGGACGCAGTAAGCTAGGCGGGCTGTCGTTTGAAAGTGACAGTCTAAGGCCGTAGGGTGGAAGATCGGCAAATCCGTCTTCCGTTAAACCTGAGAACTGATGGGACATGACCCCCTCGGGGGAAGTGGATCCGCTGATGCTACACTGACGAGAAAATCTCCTAAACGTCGATGACAGGGTATCCGTACCGTAAACCGACACAGGTGGGTGAGGCGAGAAGCCTAAGGTGCGCGAGAGCAACCACGTTAAGGAACTCGGCAAATTAACCCCGTAACTTCGGGATAAGGGGTGCCGTCAGGGTTCAGGGGTTCGCCCCCAAAAGCCCATGACGGTTGCAATTAAGAGGCTGTTGCGACTGTTTAACAAAAACACAGCACTCTGCTAACTCGGAAGAGGATGTATAGGGTGTGACACGTGACCAATGCCAAAAGGTCAAGGGGATCTGTCATTTGGAGCAATCCATTGAAGCAGTGAACCGAAGCCCTGGTGAATGTCGGCCGTAACTATAACGGTCCTAAGGTAGCGAAATTCCTTGTCGGGTAAGTTCCGACCTGCACGAATCGTGTAACGATAGCGGCACTGTCTCAACGTGGATCTCGGCGAAGTTGTAATTCCGGTGAAAATGCCGGATACCCGCGGAAAGACGGAAAGACCCCATGAACCTTTACTGTAATCTGATATTGGTATTTGGCCGTTCATGTGTAGAATAGGTGGGAGACGGTGAAGCCGCTACGCTAGTACCGGTGGAGTCAAAAGTGAAATACCACCCTTGAATCGTCGGATATCTAACCCTGTCCCATTATCTGGGCGGAGGACCGTGTCAGAGGGTCAGTTTGACTGGGGCGGTTTCCTCCTAAATCGTAACGGAGGAGTTCGAAGGTGCACTCAACACGGTTGGCAATCGTGTTTCGAGCGTAAGGGTATAAGTGCGCCTTACTGTGAGATCGACGGATCGAGCAGTTGCGAAAGCAGGACCTAGTGATCCAGCGATGGAACGTGGAATCGTCGTTGCTCAACGGATAAAAGGTACTCTGGGGATAACAGGCTGATAGCGCCCAAGCGTCCATAGCGACGGCGCTGTTTGGCACCTCGATGTCGGCTCATCACATCCTGGGGCTGGAGAAGGTCCCAAGGGTTCGGCTGTTCGCCGATTAAAGTGGTACGCGAGCTGGGTTCAAAACGTCGTGAGACAGTTTGGTCCTTATCTTCCGTGGGCGCAGGATATTTGATGAGAACATTCCTTAGTACGAGAGGACCGGGAATGACCAACCTCTGGTGTTCCGGTTGTCGCGTCAGCGGCACTGCCGGGTAGCTATGTTGGGAATGGATAAGCGCTGAAAGCATCTAAGCGCCAAGCCGACTCAAAGATGAGATATCCCCTCCAGCTTTGCTGGACTGAAGGCCGGTCGAAGACTACGACCTCGATAGGATGGAAGTGTAAGTGCAGCAATGCATTCAGCTGACCATTACTAATCGGCCGTGCGGCTTAACCACCTTTTTTTACTGCGTTGCTTTACCGCAACTCGCTAAAAAAAGGATTTTGATCACCAATCAACAAAGTCGCGGTTCCTTATGACCAACTTTGCTCTTTCTCACCTCCTTGCTTCAATTTCTTATACCTTTATTCCGGTGCTCATAGCGGGGTTGACACACTCGTTCCCTTCCCGAACACGACCGTTAAGGACCCCAGCGGCGATGGTACTGCAGGTTAGACTGCGGGAGAGTAGCACGGCGCCGGAATTTTTTTACCCCGAAGTCGGGGCGGGACTTGATTCCCGATGACTTCTTGGCCGGATAGGTTTTCCTATCCGGCCTTTTTTTTCCCCTGCGGAAGAACAATGGTAAGCTTCCACAGGGAGCCATGTCTGGGCTGCTTGGCTTTTCCCTGGGGGGTATTTCCGTTTATTGAGAGGAAAAGGACCGAATAGAAATGCCTTGACAGAATTTTCTTGACGCAGTGAACCGGATTTTTCCTGCGACGACCAGCGATTTCCACGCGGGATCCGGCCCGCGGAGCCCGCAGCGTCGAATGATTTCGCTACGCGATTTTTTCTTTTTTTACTTTTGGCGGCTTCGTCCCATTGCTTCCGGTTGTTCTTATTCTGAAAAATATCGGGTTAAAATTCGATTTATAAAAATTTTCCGATTATATTATTGCTACCGATAACATTGGGAGGATGGTCATGGACGGATTACGCAGTTGGATGAAGATGGGCTGGCAACGGCTGGCAGTGTTTTTTTTATTGCTGAATTCACTCGTGGCGATGGCGGGTGCCGGAGGAACCATCACCGTCGGCGGCGACGCTTCGCTGGAGGTTGCTCCGGACCGGGCAATGCTGACTTTGGGGGTGGAAAATAAAGACGCCAGATTCGAAGTGGCCAAAGCCACCAATGATGCGGCCATGGCGAAAGTGATGGCGGCTTTACGTAAATGTGTGGAAAGTAAAAATCTTCATACCGGTGAATTTTCGTTGCGTCCGCTGCTTTATGGCAACAATGAAAACTTTTATTATGCCAGAAATTCGGTTCGGGTGACGCTGAATGATGTGGCCTCGCTGGAAAAAGTGGTGAATGCCGCCGTCCAGGCTGGGGCCAATCAAGTTCTGGATGTCAGTTTTGAAACGGCCGATTTGACCAAATATCGCAATCAGGCCTTGGTCAAGGCGTTGGAAAATGCGAAAGCCAAGGCGGAAATCATGGTGACCGCTCTTGGTTGCAAACTCGGCAGTCCGGTGAAGATCGATGAAAACCGCAATGTCGGTTATGGTTCTGTACTTTTGAACAAAGGTTGGATAGCCGGTGGAGCATCCCATGATGCCGCTGCCGGCAATGGCTCCACGGTGGCGCCCGGAAAGATTGCGATCCCCGCTTCCGTGGTGGTGACGTTCGAATTGAAAGATTAAGCGTCGCGCCGGTCGGTTGCCAAGCGCCGGAACCCGGTGTGATTGACAACCGACAACAGCTGACGGATTTTATTATTTGAGGGTGATACCGGCAATCGACCCGAAGTCGCGGGAAATGGCGACTCGGCCGGACCGGGCAATTTCGATGATTTCGAATTTGCCGATCAGGGAAATGAAGTTTTCGATACGGTCGGCGTCGCCCTGCATTTCGATGCCCAGTTCGCGGCCGTTGACGATCACGATGCTGCCGTGGAACAGTTCAACCAGCTGAATGACTTCGGCGCGTTCGGCGTGAGTTTCGGCTTTGACTTTAACCAGAACCAGTTCACGTTCGATGAAGTTGCTGCCGGTCAGATCGGTGACGCTCATCACTTCGACCAGTTTTTTCAACTGTTTGCCGATCTGCTCGAGAATGGCGTCGTCGCCTTCGGTGACGATGGTCATCTTGGAGACGTCGGCATCGTGAGTGGCGTTGACCGTCAGCGAGCAGATATTGTAGCCGCGACCGCTGAACAGTCCGGCCACGCGGGCCAGCACGCCGAACTTGTTTTCCACCAGAACCGAGAGCGTATGTTTACGGATACTCATGAAACTCACCTCCGTTGCGTTATTCCGAGCTTGTCATGAAAAGGTAATGTGCCTCGTCCCGGCGTTTTTTTCAAATCGGTTTCGGAGTCTGGACAAATAAAAAAGAGGAGCGGCGGTCGTGGGGTAGAACGGCCGCCGCTCCGGGAGAGAGTGGATAATCGGTAAGCTCGGTAGGTCCTTTCTGGGGTTACGAGGCTCTGCACACCTCAATTTTTCTTACTCGGGCGGATTCCGCTTTCGGCAGGGACATTTCCAGGACGCCGTCTTTCAGCGTGGCCTTGATCTGTGCCCGGTCGATTTCGTCGGACAACTGAAACGACCGTTCGTACTTGACCGTCGCGCCGTGGTGGGTCAGGCTCGTCGGAGCGGCGATCTGCAATAATTGGTCGTTGAGCTGCACATCGAGGTCTTCTTCGCCGGCGCCGGGCATATCGATCAGAATCTTCCAGCCCTGCGGCTGTTCGATCACATCGGCCGCCGGAGTAAACGTCAGATATTTGGCGGTTTTATCTTGCGGATTGTTGTTCATAGTAAAGTCTCCTTTCCGTGACAAGTTAAGCGTTGATGGCGATCCGGGTCGGCGCCGGAATTTCCGCTTTGGGCAGCGTAATTTCCAGCATGCCGTTCTTGTAGACGGCCCGGGCGGCGTCACTGCGGACATGGGCGCCGAGTTTCAGGGTTTCTTCATAGTGTCCGAGGCTGCGTTCGCGCCGCAGGTAATTCATTTCCGGTTTGGCTTCCGATTCCGGACGTTCCGCTTTGATGGTGATGAAATCGTTGACGATTTCCACCGCGATATTTTTTTCATCGCAGCCCGGCAGACAGGCGCTTACTTTGACGTCTTTTTCGCCGTTTTCCACCTTGACCCGCGGGTAACTGTGCTGTTGCCAGAAATCGTCGAGTTCCGCGAAGGAATTCAGAAAATCATTCTGCAACGTTGCCAGATTGCGCCACGGCATCAGGTCCAGACCATTGTTGACTCTTGCTAACATTTTTGGTTCCTCCAGCTTTTTCAGGGGTTCATGTTTCTTCTTTTTAACTTCTGGCATCACCATAATGCAACGGCCGTGCCATATTTTGATGGATGTTTTTAATTTTGTTTGTAATCAATTACTTATAAAAATTTACAGGCATTTCTAAAACTTTATATGAGACAAGATGATTCGCGTTTTGCAATATTCGTATGCGACAATATGTCTCTTCTGGGAAAATTCTAAGCATCTTGGAAAAAGTCATTCGACGGGCTATAATATTTAAGGATGTTAAAAAAATATGCGGAGCGTTTATTATGCCGATTTACCTGGGGCTGGACAGCAGTACGCAAAGTTTGAAAGCGGAATTGATCGATACCGATCACGGCATCCTGGCCGCTTCCGCCACAGTGAATTTCGGGCGGGACTTGCCGGAATATCGGTGTCCGGAAGGGTATCTGCAACATTCCGATCCTCTGGTGCGTCACAGCGATCCGCTGCTCTGGGCGGCGGCATTGGATCTGGTATTGCAAAGATTGCAACAGTCCGGCGCCCCGCTGGACCGGGTGGCCGGCATCGGCGGTTCCGGTCAACAGCACGGGTCGGTTTACCTCAATGACCAATGGCAGCAAATTTTGTCCGTCTTGAATCCGGCGTCCGCGCTGGCACCGCAAATCGCTCCGGCGCTGGCCCGGAAAACCGCGCCGATCTGGATGGATCGCGCCACTGCCCGGCAATGTGCCGAGCTGAATGCCCGTTTCGGAACTCGGCTGCAGCAGGACACCGGTTCGCCAGCCGTCGAACGTTTTACCGGACCGCAGATCCGCAAGTTTGCCCAGGACGATCCGGCAGGCTACCGGAAAACCGCAACGATCCATCTGGTCAGCTCGTTTATGGCGTCGCTGTTGTGCGGCGCCGACGCTCCGATCGACTACGGCGACGGGGCGGGGATGAATCTGCTCAAGCTGAAAACGCTGGCCTGGGACCGTGAGATCGTCGAGTTTACGGCGTCCGGGCTGTTGCACAAACTGCCGTGTCTGGCCCCGGCGACGGCCGTTGCGGGAAAACTTCATCCGTATTTTGCCAAATACGGTTTGAAGGCCGGAACGCCGGTGGCGGTCTGGTCGGGCGACAATCCGTGCAGTCTGATCGGCACCGGAGCCTGGCAGGCGGGGACCGCCGTCATCAGCCTGGGTACCAGCGATACGTTTTTTGCCGCGATGCGCCAGCCGGTGACGGACCCGCAGGGTTACGGTCATGTGTTCGGCAATCCAGCCGGCGGATTCATGTGTCTGATCTGTTTTACCAACGGGTCGCTGGCGCGCGAACAGGTCAAAAATGACTGCGGCGTCGACTGGCAATATTTCAATTCCGGTTTTGTGCCGGAAGCTCCGGCGGGCAATCGCGGCAATCTGATGTTGCCGTGGTTTACGGCGGAGAGTGTGCCGCTGGTCTTGCAGCCGGGGGCGCATTATCGGGGAGAACAGAGTTTTATCGGCGGTACTGCTCCGGCCGCGGTGAAAGTCCGGGCCATATTAGAAGGACAGGCTTTGGCGATGCGGCTGCATTCGGGGTGGATCGGCGAACCGTTTTCCCGTATTCGGGTTACCGGCGGGGCGTCGCAATGTACGGCGTTCGTACAGATTCTGGCCGATGTGTTTCAGACGCCGGTGGAACGGCTGGCCTCGACCGGCGCCGCCGGAATCGGCGCGGCCATGCTGGCGGCCCACGCCGTCGGCGGGGTGAGTTTCGAACAACTGACGGCGCAATTTGCCGCTCCGGTCGAAATCATTCGGCCCCAACCGCAACATGCCGCCGTGTATGACTCCATGCTGGAAGCCTATCGTCGATTTGAGGCGGAAACGCGGTCTCGTCAAGGTTGAGTCCGGGCGAGACCTTTCCGGGCGGCGGCAACCAGCGTAAACAGCAGCAGTCCGGCGCCCATCGCCAGCCAAAGGGTTTGGTAACTGCCGGTATGCAGCAGCCAGCCGCCGAAGGCGCTGCCCAGACCGCCGCCGCCGAACAGTCCCACGCCGATCAGCGCCGAGGGCAGTCCTTTGTTGTCGGCGGCCACGTCGAATGCCAGCGTGGCCAAGGTTGACTGGATGAAAATATAGCCGAATCCCAATAGAATCGTGGCCGTCCAGACCAGCCGCCAGTCCGGCGACATGTACAGAAACAGCGCGGCAATTACCGCCAGCAGTCCGCCGATGGTTATAATCGCCTGCGCCGACAGCCGATGGGCCAGGCGCCCCACCACGGCTCCGGCGGTCAGACAGGCCAGCCCGAAAAACATCAGCACCAGTCCGACTTCCAGATAGTTCAGATGTCCGACGATATGCAGAAAAACGCCGAGATAACTGTAGATGCCGATCAAGAGAAAACCGGCCGCCAGCGCCAGCGGAAAAATGACTCGTCCCAGCGGGGTCCGGCAGACGGTAAGCGTTTCGGCCAGAAAACTGCGGCGGGCACCGGAAACCGGAACCGGATTTCCGGACGGCAACGTTCGCAACAGCCAGAGCATCAGCGTCGCCCCGGCGGCCAGAACGGCAAACGTCACCCGCCAATTGGCGTACTGGGAAATCAATCCGCCCAGTCCGACGCTTATTCCCTGGCCGAGAAACACCATGCCCATGAAATGTCCGACGTAACGCTGACGCTGTTCCGGGGGCAGGGAATCGCCGATCAACGCCAGAGACACCGCGATGATGCCGGCGGCGAAAAAGCCGGTCAGAAAACGCCAGCCGCAGAGAATCGGCAGCGTCGGCGACAGCGCACATCCCAACGTGCCCAGCGCCAGTCCGACCACGATCCACCGCAACACCAGCCGTTTGCCCCAGCGGTCGGCCAGAAAACCATAGACCGGTTGCATCAGCCCGTAAGGAATCATATACGCGGTGATGATAACGCCGGCCTGAACCGCCGTGACGGCAAACGAGCCGGCAATGGCGGGCAGCACCGGGGCGACGATCCAGTTGTCGGCGGCCGATAACAGTCCGGCCAGCCCCAGCGTAAGGACCAGCCGGCGCGGCGACTGCTTGGCCCGGTCCGGTAAAGTCAGTTGCGACATGATACCGCTCCTTTCCGCGTTGTTTCAACCGGGGACGACGCGAAAAATGCTGAAGAAAAAGATGAATTTAAAATATCATGCCGAAAGAGTAAACGCCAGTCGGAATCAAGCGGCGGGACGGCGTCGGCGAAGCCGCCACAGTCTTTCCCGCAGCGCGCAGAACGCCATAAACGCGATGACCAGTACCAGATTGACGGCAAACGTCCACCGGCCCAGCGGCACGAGGGCGCAGAACCCGTAAATCGCCATCGCCAGGACAAAATAAAACGTCAGCCGTCCGACGGCGTAATGAATGCGGAAATGACGCTGTCCCCAGAGGTAGGAGATCACCATCATGACGGCGTAACAGATCAGGGTGGCCCAGGCCGAAGCCATATATCCCATCGTCGGAATCAGCGCGTAGTTGATGACGATGGTGATGGCGGCGCCGATGGCGGTGATGGCGGCGCCGTAGATGGTTTTGTTTTCCAGTTTGTACCAGATCGAGAGGTTGGAGATGATGCCGAAGAACAGATAGGAAATCAGAATGATCGGCACGATCCGGAGGCCGCTCCAGAAATGCGCGCCGATAAAGTATTTGACGACGTCGAGAAACAGCATCACGCCGAGAAAAATACACAGTCCGCAGAGAACGAAATATTTCATGACCTCGGCAAACAGATCTTTGGCGTGGCGGTCTTTGGCATTGGTAAAGTAGAACGGCTCGGCGGCATAGCGGAACATCTGGACGAAAATCAGCATCAGCACCGCCACTTTGTAGCTGGCGGCATACACGCCCACCTGCGCCAGCGGCGCCTGACTGGCGGGGAGCAGATACTTGAGCATGATTTTGTCGGCGTTTTCATTGATGGCGCCGCCGAGGCCGACGATAATCAGCGGCAGCGCGTAGACCAGCATCCGGCCCAGCAGTTTGCCGTCGAACTGCGGCCGGTCGGCGAACATTTCCGGCAGCAGCAGCACCAGCTGCAGCAGACTTCCGGCCAGATTGGCCAGAAAGGCATAGCCCACGCCGATCTGCGGCGAATAGACCCACAATACCGGACAGTTCGGATAATGCCGCTGGAGCCACGGACAGAACCCCAGAAAGAATAGGACAATGCCGATGGTCACGACGATGTTGGCAATCCGGATCAGGGCGAATTTCAGCGCTTTGTTTTCATAGCGCAATTTGGCGAAACTGACCGCCGTAATCGCATCCAGCGCAATAATCAGCGTAATGTAAAACAGGTAGTCGCGGTGATCGCCGTAGTGCACCAGATTGCTGATCGGGGTGAGAAACAGCAGCATGCCCGCCACGAAAACGGAGGTGGAAACAAACAGCGAGGTCATGGCGGTTCCGTAAACCCGTTTGGGGTCCTGTTCGCTCTGCGAAAAACGGAAAAACGCGGTTTCCATTCCGTACGTCAGCAGCACCAGCAGAATGGCGGTATACGAATAAAGTTCGGAGAAAACGCCGTAATCGCGCTGCTCCAGCACCCGGGTGTAGAAGGGCGTCAACAACAAATAGTTGAGGAGTCTTGGAATGACCGTGCCGAGACCGTAAATCGTGGTCTGTCCGGCCAATTGTCTAAGTTTTCTCATGCTTGCCGACCACTTAAAGCTTTCCGGCGCGCCGCAGTCTGCGGCGACGCAAATGCCACGCCAGCAGCAGCCAGACCACCGCCACCAGCACTACCGCTCCGATCAGATACCCGGCCTGACTCCAGCCGGTTTTCCGGGAAATGCTGGCGCCGACCATGGCCAGCGGAATTGCTTCCGGCAACAGGCCGATCAACGATCCCAGCAGAAAATCCCGTTGCCGAATCCGGAACAGGCCCAACATCAAATTCACAATCAGTCCGTGCAGCGGAATCTGCCGGGCCAGAATCACCGCCGGAATGCCGCCGCGCCGCAGCAGTCCGGAAAACCGGTTGACTTGCGGCAACGCCTGCAAATACTGTCGATATCCGCCCCAGCGCACGAACATGAACACCAGATAGTAGGCGATCAACGTGCCCAGCTGACTCCAGATCAAGCCGCCCCAGAAACCGAAGACCAGTCCGCCCAGCGCGCACAGCGCCAGTCGGGGTACGCCCACCGTCACCAATACCGTGGTGGCGGCGGTAAACACCACCGGCGCCCACAGTCCCAGACTTTGCAGCCAGACCGGCAGCCGTTCGCGGAACAGTTCGAACCACCGGCGGCACGGCGACAGATAGACCAATACCAGAATCGCGCCCAGAACCAGCGCGGGAATCAACGTTTTTTTGAAAGTTCCGGCCAGCGACGACTCCACCGCTTCCGGTACGGATTCGGTTTCCAGCCGGGCCAATTCTTCGTCTTCCGGCAGCGGCGCTTCCAGTTCGTCGTTGTCGGTCGGCGGTATGGGATCAGAGCTGGCCGTCAAGACGATCCCCCCGGAGACAGCGGGCGTGGTACCAGCGCATGGCGAAACAGTCGCGAATGCCGCGCCAGAGCCGGTTGCCGACGCCGTATTTCGAATAGCCGCGGGTGCGGCGGCGGTCGTTGACTAGAATTTCCACCGCTTTGTAGCCCTGAAAACGCAGAATCGACGGTAAAAAGCGGTGCATGCCGTTGAACGCCGGCACTTCCTGCAACGCGGAGCGGCGCAGGACGCGGAACGTGCAGCCGGCATCGACGATCCGGTCGCCGGTGATCAGATTGCGGAAGGCGTTGGCGGTCCGCGAAGAAATGCGTTTGACGATGGTGTCCCGACGCTTGCGCCGGACACCGCACACGGCGGCGATTTCGGGCGTCAGCATTTCCAGCATTGCCGGAATGTCGGCGGGATCGTTCTGCTGGTCGGCGTCCATGGTGATGACGATGTCGCCGCGGGCGGCGCGGAAGCCGGTGGCTTCCCCGGCGCTTTCCCCGGAATTGATCTTGTGGGTCACGATGCGCAGCCACGGGCGGGTCAGTTGCAGGTTTTGCAGCACTTTCAGGCTGTTGTCGGTGCTGGCGTCGTTGACGCAAATCACTTCGAACAGCCGCGAGCGGCTTTCCAGCACCGGGGCCAGTTCGTCCAGCAGCGGCGGCAGATTTTCTTCTTCGTTGAAAACCGGGATTACCACGGAAATTTCCGGTACGGTCGGATGGTCCATATGACGCTCGGCTCCGGTTGACGATTAACGTTGATAAAAAGCCCGGATGCGGTCGCAGACGTAGTCGACCTCGTCTTTTTCCAGCACCGGCGACATCGGCAGCGACAGCATATGTTCACAGGCGAATTCCGCCTGCGGAAACGCTCCGGCCCCCTGCTTCAGATACGCGTAAGCCGGCTGCACGTTCAGCGAGTGCGGATAGTGAACGCCGGTGCCGATGCCGTTTTCCTTGAGATCGGCGATCAGCGCTTCGCGGTCGGGTACGGTAATCACGTAGACGTGATAAATGTGTTCGCCGCCGGCTTTGACGCGCGGCAGAATTTTGATGGCGGCAATGTCCTTCAGCCCTTCCCGATACCAGGCCGCCACCTGACGCCGCGCCGCGTTCCAGCGGTCGAGATGCGGCAGGCAGACGCGCAGCAGCGCCGCCTGGATGGTGTCGAGACGGCTGTTGGTGCCCTGAATCTGATGAAAATATTTCTGAATGCGGCCGTGATTGCTGTACATCCGGGCGAATTTCATGGCTTCGGGATCGCGAATGGTCAACGCGCCGCCGTCGCCGAAGCCGCCGAGGTTTTTCGACGGGAAAAAGCTGAACACCGCGGCGTCGCCGATGGTGCCGACCTTCCGGCCTTTCCAGACCGCGCCCTGCGCCTGCGCGCAGTCTTCCAATACTTTCAGATGATGTTTCTCGGCAATCGCCATGACCGCGTCCATATCGACCGGTTCCCCGTACAGATGGACCGGCATCAACACCTTGGTTTTCGGCGTGATCAATTTTTCGATCTGCGTGACGTCGATCACATAGCCGCCGGCTTCCACATCGCAGAAAACGATGTTGCCGCCGGCCAGCGTGACGGCTTCGGCGGTGGGGATGGCGGTATTCACCGTGGTGATGACTTCGTCGCCGGGTCCGACGCCGAGCGCTTTTAAGGTCGTGGTCAGCCCGCTGGTGGCACAGGCCACGCCGCAGATTTCCGGCACGCCCAGCCAGGCGGCCATTTCTTTCTCAAACAGTTTGACTTCTTCTCCGCCGATGTAATTGCCGTCGTCAATGACTTTGGCGGCGGCGGCCTTGAGCTGGTCGATAATCGGGGCGTGCTGTTTTTGCAGATCGACAAATTTTACGGTTTTCACGTTCTGACCGCTTCTATTTTAGCTTGAGGGTTGATAATCGGTAAATAATCAAACCAGGTAATCTACACTTTGACCGTCGATATGCAAGTTTCCGATGGGGATTCCGGTTGCTTTGCGGGGGAGCGTTGTTTTGAGAAAACCTCAATGGGAGGTGAAATGATTTTTCCCATTCGGGAGATGAAAAAGTTCGATGGCGATAAAATCAAGGGCAGGGGAAGTCCGGATGCGGTTTCAAGGCATTCCGGAAACTTCCCTGCTGTTCATTCCCGAAGGCGGCGGCCTATTCGGTTTTCGCGGCCCGGTTCAGCGCCGCGAACAGCGCTCTCACCGCCGCCTGATCGATGTTCGAATGCCGTCCGGCGCCGTAAAAAATCCGGCCGTCGCTTTGACGGACAATTCCGATATAGGCCATGGCGTGCGCTTCGGCATCGCGTCCCAGCGTCTGTTCGGAAAAGTCTTCCAGTTCGAAGGCCAGACCGCCGTCCACGCTTTTCACGCCGTGGACCGCGGCCGAGATCGGCCCGTTGCCGTGGCCGACGATTTCGTTTTCGGTGCCCTTGAACTTGAACCGCAACCGCACGAAAATCTGGTCGGGATATTCCGATTCCAGCCGTTTCATGCTGATGAATTCATAGTCGCCGGGTACGTCGACAAACGTGCCGATGAAATATTCATAGAGGTCGCGCGAATTGATTTCGCCGCCCCGGGCGTCGGCGAGCTTCTGCACTTCGGCGCCGATCTCCGCATGCATCCGGCGCGGCGGACAGATATCGAACTCGTGCTCCAGCACGAAGACGATCCCGCCCTTGCCGGACTGGCTGTTGATCCGAATCAATTTTTCATACGACCGGCCGACATCGGCCGGATCGATATGGAGATACGGCACTTTCCAGCCCTGCTTGAAGAATTTCGCCGCTTCTTCCCGCTCGTCCAGTCCTTTCCGGATGGCATCCTGATGCGAGCCGGAAAACGCGGTAAAGACCAGTTGTCCGGCGTAGGGATGCCGGGGATGAACTTCGATTCCGGATGCCTGTTCGACCACTTCCACGATCTTGTTCATATCGGAGAAATCAAGCTTGCAGTCGAGGCCCCAGGAGTGGAGATTCAGCGCCAACGTCGAAATATCGAGGTTGCCGGTCCGTTCGCCGTGACCGAAAATCGTGCCCTCGACGCGTTCCGCTCCGGCCTGAAGCGCCATTTCCGACGCCGCCACCGCGCAGCCCTGATCGTTATGGGCGTGAATGCTGATCGTGGTTTCGTCCAGATACGGATAATGTGCGCGGAAATACTCGATCATGTCGGCATATTGGAACGGCGGACGCCGTTCCACGGTAGCCGGAAGATTGAGAATGAAGTCCGTCTTTTTCGACGGGCCCCAGGTTTCCTTGATCCGCTTGCAGAGGTCGACGACATAGTCGAGATCGCTGTCGGTAAATTCCTCCGGCGAAAATTCATAGGCCACGCGATCCCGCAAGCCGGCTTTTTCCAACGCGGCGATCACCATTTTCGTACCGTCGATCGCCATTGCCGCCACCTCTTCGCGGTTTTTGCCGAAGACGAACCGGCCGTGGAGGTCGGACGTCGCCAGATAGAGATGGAGAATGGCCGATTTGACGCCGGCGAGCGATTCCACGGTCCGGTCGATCAAATGCTGCCGGGCCTGGGTCAAAACGGAAATCCGCACGTCGTCGGGAACGAGTTTTTCTTCAATGAGCTTGCGCACGAAGTCGAAATCGTCCTGAGAGGCGGAGGGAAAGCCTACTTCGATTTCTTTGAAGCCGATACGCAGCAACATGTTGAAGTAATCAAGTTTTTTCACCGGGTTCATCGGAACCGGCAGCGCCTGATTGCCGTCGCGCAGGTCGACGGACATCCAAATAGGCGCCTGGGTTATTACTCGGTCCGGCCATTGCCGGTTCCTGATCGCAATTGCTTCAGGATACTTGTACTTCGGATACGTTTTCATGTTTGCCTCAATGAGTTTGGCTCCGCCCCATCTTTCGGACGGAGTCGCTGTTATGTTTTCTTCCGCTTCTTTCCCTCAAGAACCGGAAAAGATGGTAATATAATCTCTTTTTCTGTTAAACTCTAGTATGCGCCGGAGTTTTTTCCGGATTTTGCCGCCGGATGCGGACAGGAGAAAATAAGGAAAAAACGACCGGGCGCAGAATTATTTCCGCAGTCGATTTTCCAGCAGATGACACAGTCGGATCGCCGCGCAGGCCGCGCCGAAACCGTTATCGATATTGACCACCGTCAGCCCGGACGCACAACTGCTGAGCATTCCGGCCAACGCCGCAAAACCTCCCGCGGATACGCCGTAGCCCACGCTGGTCGGCACCGCAATCACCGGACACGCCACCAAGCCGCCGATCACGCTCGGCAAAGCGCCTTCCATCCCGGCGATGGCAATAATCACATCGGCCCGGCGCAAATCTTCGACCCGGTCCAATAAACGCTGAATTCCGGCCACGCCCACATCGCATAGCAATTCGGTCTGCAACCCGGCGGCGGCGGCGGTATGTTCCGCCTCCAACGCCACGCGCAAATCCGACGTGCCCGCCGTTACGATCAAGACCCGGAAATTTTTCGGCGGAATGGCTTCGTGCGAACGATGCAACACGCCGGAAACCGCGCAGTATTCCAAGTCGGGATGAACTTTCAACACCTGCTCGGCTTTTTCGGCGCTGACCCGGGTGCAGAGCAACGGCACACCGTGGGTTTTCAATTCGGCCAGGATGGCTTCGAGCTGGACGGCGCTTTTATCGGCGCCATAGACGAATTCCGGAAAACCGCAGCGGGCCGTCCGGTCGTGATCGAGGCGGGCAAACGGCGTCGCACCGGCCGTCGGCCGGGACGAAGTTTTTCCGTTTTTCCGCGATGCTTTCACTTGCTCATCCTGTTATAAATCGCCACGATGGGACATCCATTATAACCCCACATTCCATTAATTGCCAACCGGTTTTGGCAAAAACGCCGGGCGGGAGTCCGCATCGTGGGCAGCGACGGGAGTCTCACAACGTTTTTGAAACAGCGCCCTTTTTCTTCCCCGGAAACTCATTGGTTGCCGTTCGCGTCCCGCCACGACGCCGGGTCGAGACGGTAAAAATTTACCAGGCAGTTGTAGAGCTCGGCGTGAAACCGGCGAAGTTCTTCCGGCATGGTGAAAAATGCTTCGGTGGCCACCGCGAAAAATTCCATCGGACTGACCACCCCATACTCATCGATTACGTCGTCGATGCCGTCGTCGACTTCATGCCGCAAGTGTTCGAATTCGCGGCGGACCGCCCGGGCAAACCGCTCCGCCTGGTCCGCCGACGCAAACACCGCCGCTCCTTCGGAAAAGCCCTTGTGCTGGTCGATCTGATGGGCGAACTCGTGAATCACCACATTCTGCCGACTGCGCGGACGGCGGCTGTCGTGAAGAACCTGATCCCAGGCCAGCGCCACCGCGCCGTGCTGCCACGACTCGCCCAAATGGACATCCATGCCGTCCTCGTAGACGCCGCTGTTTTCCCGCCAGCGGCCGTTGACCAGAAACGCTCCCGGATAAATCAGCACGGATCGCAGCGTGGGATAGTATTCCTGCGGTTTGTTGAGCAACAGCAGACACGCCAGCGCGGCGAGCACCAGTTTAACCTGAAGCGTCACTTCGAACCCGGCGCAGCCTTCGAATTCCTTTTCCTGAAGAAAAACTTGAATATGCCCCTGCAATTCGCGCTGCAAGTCCGGCGGAAGCACTCGGTACAGCGCCACATCCTGCTCCAGAATGGTCGTCCATTCCGGGGGAAACGGCGTTTGAAACCACTGCCGCCGCCGCTGTTGTTTCCAGCGGAAATAGGCCATCGGCACCGCCGCCGCCAGCAACAGCGCTACGACAATTATCCCAATCAGAATCGCTAAAAGCATCGTTTTTCTTTCATTGACTTCGTGTCGCATCACACTTGTTTTGGTAATAAAAGATTTCGCCTGACGGCGAGCAGCGTTTTGCCGCTGCACCGCGCCCGGGGCGCTCCCGGCTGCGAATAAGAAAAATTTTCAAATTTTTGAGGGTTTTCCTCCGGAAACTCGTCCTGAACTTTTCCTTTATGAAAAATCGAGCCAGGCGGCGGCTTTTTCCGCCGGTTTGCCGCGGATGCCGATTCCGGCCAGATCGGGCAGCCGATGAATTTTCCGCAGTTCGACGATCCGGTCCACGTACGTCGGTCCCAAGCCCGGCACCCGCAGCAAATCCGCTTTCGTCGCCTGGTTGATCCGCACCGGAAAGAATTCCGGATGACGGATGGCCCAGACTTCCTTGGGGTCGCGGGACAAGTCGAAATTGCCGTCCGACTGAAACAACAACTCGCCGGGCTGAAAACCGTAGCGCCGCAGCAGAAAATCCGCCTGATAAAGCCGGTGCTCGCGGGTCAGCCGGTCGTCGGCCGACAGCGTAAAGTTGTTTTCGCCGGGAATGTTGCGTTCGCCCAACCCTGGCTGGTAGGCGGAAAAGTAAATGCGTTCGAATTTCAACCGGTGATAAATGCCGTCCATGTACCGGACAATCTCGCGGTCGGTTTCGTCGGACGCGCCGACGATGAACTGAGTGGTGCATTTGACTCCGGCGTGAGGCTGTCCTTTGGCGGTCTGTTCCGCCATAAACTTCAAGGGCGCGATAATGTCGCGGTCATAGTCCTTGGCCTGCGACAGTTTGGCAAAATGGCTGTGGCCGGGGGTTTCGATGTTCAGCGACACCGCTGTGGACAACCGCATGGCCTCTTCGATCGCCGCCGTCGACGCTCCCGGGATGATCTTTAAATGGATGTAGCCGCGAAAATGGTAGCGGTAGCGTAGCAGCGACGCGGTGGCGGTCAGCCGGTCCATGGTCTGATCGGGAGTGCCGATCACGCCGGAACTGAGAAACAGTCCGAACACCCGGCGGCTCCGGACATAATCCATAAACAGCCGGGCGGTTTCGTCGGGCGTCAACGTGCAGCGCCGGGCGTTGGCGTTGCTGCGGAGCGGACAATAGCGGCAGTCGTTGCTGCAGGCGTTGGACAGCAGCGTTTTGAGCATAATTCCGTAGCCGCCGCGGCTGAGCGGCACCGGATAGAGCCATCTGCCGTCCAGTCCGCGCCGCCGGTGTTCGTGCTTGGTGGTCGCGCAGGCGCAGGCCAGATCGTACTGCGAATCTTCGGAAAGAATGTCCAGTTTTTGCCGCGTGTCCATAAACGTCCCTTGTCACTCTGTCATTCCTTATATTATGATTGCGGAACGCGTTTAATCAAGTCTTTTCCGGTCTCGGAAAAGCGGCAAAAAAATGAATCCGATATAGAGTTTTACGATTTCGGTGGTAAGTTTCAGACTGAGCTTTTAGGATGATTTCAATCCGGTACTTTTCAGACTTTGAACTTTGAACTTTAAACTTTAAACTTGTTTACCATGAACAATATGATCATTGAAGGCGGACGCCGGTTGCAGGGCGAAGTCACGGTGAGCGGCAATAAAAACGCTGTGCTGCCGATGATCGCCGCCGCGTTGCTGACCGATCAGGAAGTCACTCTCCACAACGTGCCGCATATCCTGGATGTGGAAGTGATGCTGTTGCTGGCCGTCCATCTGGGGGCGGAAGTGAATTTTGTCGGCGACACGTTGAAAATCCGTGCCGCCGAACTGAAAAATACCGATCTTCCGCATGACCTTTGCGCCAAAGTGCGGACCTCGCTGCTGTTTGCCGCGCCGTTGCTGGTCCGGTGCGGACGGGTCAGCCTGTGGCCGCCGGGCGGCGATGTGATCGGACGGCGGCGGCTCGACGGTCATTTTTACGGTCTCAAATCGCTGGGCAGCGAGATCGACGTCTCCGAATTGCCGTTCCGGATGACCGCCGCCGGGCGTTTTCACGGCCGCGACCTCTTTCTCGACGAAGCCAGCGTGACCGCCACCGAACAGATTCTGATTGCCGCCGTCACCGCCGACGGTCAGACCATTATCCGCAACGCCGCCGGCGAGCCCCATGTTTCCGACCTTGCCGAACTGCTGGTCAAGATGGGCGCGAAAATCTCCGGTCTCGGCAGCAACACGTTGACCATCGACGGCGTCGACCGTCTGTCCGGGGCCGAGCACACGGTCTGCGGCGACCATATCGAGGCGGGAAGTTATCTGGCCATGGCCGCCGCCACCGGCAGCGGCATCACCATCAACGGCATCACGTCGCGTCATTTCTGGATGACCCGCCGGGTGTTCGAGCGTCTCGGCATCGGATTTGAACTGGAACCGAACCGGATCGTCATTCCCGCCGGACAGCATTTGCAGGTTGCGCCCGATTTCGGCAACGCGATTCCGGTTATTTCCGACGGGCCGTGGCCGCAATATCCATCCGACCTGATGAGTTGCACCATTGTGGCGGCCACCCAGGCGGCGGGCACCGTGCTGTTTTTCGAAAAGATGTTTGAAAGCCGCATCTACTTTGCCGACCGCCTGATTGCCATGGGCGCGAATATCATCGTCTGCGACCCCCATCGGGCGGTCGTCAGCGGTCCCGCCCAGCTGCACGGCTCGACGTTGAGCAGTCCGGACATCCGGGCCGGGATGGCGTTGGTAATTGCCGCCATGTGCGCCCGCGGCCGCAGCACGATTATGAATACCGGCATGATCGCCCGCGGCTATGAAAACCTCGCGCAGAAACTCGAAGCGCTCGGCGGCGCCGTCACTCTCAACTGAAAAAAACGGGAAACCCTGCTCATGCCGGAAAATGCCGACTCGTTGCTTCCGGTCATTGACGCTTTCTGCCGTCAATTGCGGCGGCGGGGACTGCTGATGTTTCTGGGCGGTTGGCTGACGGCGGCCATCAATTTTGTTGTCGTCTGGGGCGGGACCCGGTTGCTGTTGTTTTACGCCCCCCGCCGCTACTACGCGCTGGACGAACAATATGCGCAAATCATCGCTTTCGGACTGGCCATTGTCGGTACGATCGCTGCGTTTGTCACGTATTCGGAGTCGAACCACAACGCCTGGCGCGATGAAGAATATCTCAACCGCTATCCGGCGGATGCCTGGGCCATCCGTCAAGGCAATCCCTACACCGCCGACCGGGCCAGTTCTTCCGCCGGGTGTCCGGTCATGTGGTTTCTCTATTGCGCGCCGATGCTGATTTACGGCGGCTGGCATCAGTGGCGGGCCGGCGGACGGCTGGCGGAACGGCGGATGGACGGTGCTGTGGTGTTGCGGATGCTCAATCAGTCCGAACACCGGATTGCGTACGACCAATTTCCGGTCTCCGACATTCACGAGCTGTCGGAACGGCTTGCCGCCATTGACGGCATCATGCAATTGCGGCAGGACCCGCCCGGGTTGGCCATGAGCGATGAACTCCGGCAAAAAATTGCATTCCAACGGAAACGCTAATATTCGATTTTCAGGCCGAACGGCGCCAGCAGATTCAACACTTCCGGCAGCGTAAACACGGCATTTTTCACCTGGTTGGAATTGAGGTCGATAAAATAATTTCTGGCATTGGTGAAATCGGCCTCGGTCAAATCGGCATGGTGAAATTTACTGCCCTGCAAATCGCTCTCGACAAAACTTGCTTTCCGCAATTCGACATTGATGAAATCCGACTCGCGAACCGTCGACCCCGCAAACCGGCAACGATTCATTCGCAGTCCGCTGAAATTACACAACTGAATCCGACATTGCCGGAATTCCCAGTAGAGCAGCAACGGACTGATCTTGGCCCATGCCAAGCCCATGATCTTGCAATTCTGAAAAATTACATTCTGCCACCGGCTGCCGTCGATTTCGATGTTCGACAGATTGCAACCGTCAAAAGTACAGTCGGCAAACGTCGTTCGCACCAACCGGCCATTACTGAAGTCGCAAGCCCGAAATACGCAACCGGAAAAGTTCCGGTCCGTCAGATTTGCATCCGGCTGGCTGGCGCCGGTAAACGTCCGATCTTCACAAACCGCCTCTTGTTTACTCTGCTTCATCTTCTGTCTGCTCGGCGCTCCGGCGCTCACGCCTTTTTCAGCTTGCGAACGCCGGTTTCGATGTCCGGTTTCAGCAATTCCAGCTGCTTGGAGAAACTCTGGCAGCCGGGAAAGCCCAGCATTCGCAACCGCAACCAGCTCAAATGTGCATCCGGCGGTCGGTTGGCCCCTTGGGCCGCCGGGTTAACTCCATACGGCTGGAGATGGTCGTGCGGCAAATTCAGCAACGACGCCAGCGTCCGGCACATCCGGTATTTGGTCGTTTTTTCTTCCGCCGAACAATGAAAAATCCCGGACGCCCGGTTCGACAGCAGCAATTCCACCGCCGCCGCCACATTCCCGGTCCAGGTCGGATAGCGCACGTGATAATCGTCCACCTGTTGCGGATGGCGGTCGAACAGCGGCCGCAGACTTCCGATAATCACTCCGGACTGCATGATGCCGGACGCCAGACCGTAGAGAATCGGAATCCGCAGCACGGCAAACTGCGACGATGCCGCCAGCACCGCCAACTCGCCCTGCCACTTGGTCTGGCCGTAATAATTCAGCGGCGCGGGCACGGCCTGTTCGTCGTAAGGCGGCTGATTGCCGGAAAACACATAATCGGTGGAAATATAGATCATATAGGCGTGCCGCCGGGCCGCCTCGTTGGCCAGAAACGCCGTGGCCGCCACATTCAGCATCAATGCCGCCGCCTGGTCTTTCTCGCACTTGTCCGGTTCCTTGACCGCAGCGGTGTGAATCAGCACGCTCCAATCGGCGTCGACGATCTTCTGCCAGTCGTCCGGCCGGGACAAGTCAGCCGACAGGAAGTTCTCCGCCGTGCCGCGCCGTTGTCGAAGCAGACTTTTGAGTTCCAGAAATTCGCGGTCGGCATCCAACCGGCGGCACACTTCCGCGCCCAGCATGCCGGACGCACCCGTCACCAGCAATTTCATGATTTTTTCCGTATCCCTGTTAAAGTTGTTTCAGTTGCGTTTTGAATTCCGCCAACGGCCGCTGACAAGCGGACAAAAACGGGTTGCGACGTTTTTCCACACCCAGCGTCGCCCATGGCTCCTGTCCATAGTTGTGACCGGAATAGACGATATTGGTATCCGCCAGCGGCCAGAGCACTTCGCGCATGGTCCGGTACATCACTTCCGCCACGCAATATCCGCAACAGTCGATGAACAGCGTGTCGCCGGTGAAGATCGCGGAATCGTCGCTCAACCGGTAAATCATGCCGTCACGGGAATGCCCCGGGGCATAGAGGCTTTCGAGCCAGCCGTTGCCGATCGGCAACCGTTCCCGATCGTTCAACTTCCGGTCGGGCGCAAACGTGCATTCCGGATGCGCCAGCACCGGCGCGGCAAAAAACTTCCGGACTTCCGCCACCCCGGACGTATGGTCGTGATGACCGTGCGTCAACAGAATGTACTGCGGCCGCAACGGTTTAAGCGGTTCCAGCGCCGCCGCGATTTGCCCGGTATCGCCGCAAGGGTCCACCACAACGGCGTCCCCGGTCGCGGGCGCATACGCCACATAGGAAAAATTGTCGTCGAACCCGCCGACGGCCAACTGAAAAACGGTAAATGCGCTCATGGCGTCCATCCGAATTGCTTTATTCGGCATAATAGCCCGTTATTCGGCAAAGGTCAATCGCGGCAATAAAAAACCCGGCGGGAAAACTCCCGCCGGGTCGATGACGAAGCACGATCGAATCGGAAACTTAGAGCTTGCCGTACAGCGGCCCGAAGTTCTTGCAGGCGCGATAATCGGCGCCTTCCGCGTCCATGCCGAACGCATTCCAGGTGCTCGGACGGAAGATGTCTTCATCCGCCACGTTGTGCAGACAGACCGGAATGCGGAGCATCGACGCCATGGTGATCAGGTCGGCGCCGATATGGCCGTAGCTGAACGCGCCGTGGTTGGCGCCCCAGTTGTTCATCACGCTATAAACGTCGCGGAACGCGCCCTTACCGGTCAGACGCGGCACGAACCAGGTGGTCGGCCAGGTCGGGTCGGTGCGCAGTTCCAGTGTCCGATGGACCTTTTCCGGCAGTTCGACCGAATAACCTTCGGCCAATTGCAGCACCGGGCCCAGACCGTCGACGATATTCATGCGGGACATCGTCATCGGCATCCCGCCGCGGGAGCCGCGGAGGAACCGGGCCGAGCGGCCGCCGCCGCGGAAGTATTCGGTGATCGCCGAACACCATTCGGTGGCTTCCAGACACTTGGCGGCTTCGGCGGAGGTGACGTTCCAGAACGGTTTCATGGCCGGTTTGCCGTTGAGTTTCTGTTCGCCGGTGGCATCCAGACAGGTTGCCCCGGAGTTGAGCAGATGAATGAAGCCGTCCGCTGCCGGCGTCCCTTTGACGTTGTATCCGGTCGCGGCTTTGACCGCCTGCGGACTCCAGAACGTCCGGACATCGGAGAAGCCCTGCGCGGTGCCGGTCAGCAGGTGGCCGAACAGCATGGCAATGCCGTTCAGACAGTCGTTTTCGGTGGCCATCACAAAAGCTTCGCGGATGCCGTTCCAGTCGAACGACGTATTGAGGATGGTTTCCATGAAGTCGCCGTTCGGCATGTGGTCGGTCCACTGGCGCTGGCCCTGGAAACCGGCGGCAATGGCGTTGTGGCCCATGGCTTCTTCCTTGAATTTCTTCGGGAAGTTCGGATTGCCGATCATCAGGTCGCGGGCGATCATCGCCATCTTGATGCTGTATTCCCAGACTTCATCCTTGCGTTTGCGGCTGAAGATATTGGCTTTGGCATTGCGTTCGAGGCCTTCCGGACAATACTTTTTGACCCAGGCGGCGGCTTTCTTGAATTCGTCCTGATCGTAAATACCTTCGTTGACGCGGCGAATAATTTCGCTCATGTCGATGGCTTCGCAGCGGAGGCCCAGATATTTTTCCATGAACGGCGGATTGACGATCGATCCGGCGATCCCCATCGCGGTGCCGCCGATCGAGAGATACGATTTGCCGTGCATGTATGCCACTGCGATCCCGGCGTTGACGAAACGCAGAATCTTCGTCGCCACGTCATCCGGAATCTTGGCGTCGTCGGCCGCTTTCACGTCCCGGCCGTAAATGCCGAACGCCGGCAGGCCTTTCTGACTGTGCGCCGCCAGCACGGAAGCGAGATAAACCGCGCCGGGCCGTTCCGTACCGTTGAAGCCCCAGACGGCTTTCTGAGTAAAGGGGTCCATGTCCATGGTTTCGGCGCCGTAGCACCAGCACGGGGTGACGGTGAGGGTCACGCCGACGCCGGCGCGGGCGAATTTTTCGGCGCAGGCGGCCGCTTCGGCCACGCCGCCGATGGTGGTGTCGGCAATCACGCATTCGACCGGTTTGCCGTTGGTGTATTTCAGATTCTTGCTGATCAGTGCGGCGGCGGCTTTGGCCATGCCCATCGTCTGATCTTCCAACGATTCCCGGACGCCGTTCCGCCGGCCGTCGATGGTCGGACGAATGCCGACTTTCGGCAAGGTTCCCTGCAGACGTTCATGCAGCGGCAATACTTTGAAATTACTGGTTTCTGCCATGATTGCAAACTCCTTCATTGCGGTTGCCCACTCGTTCCACGGACACTTCAATTCGCGGGCAGAATATAGAAGAAGAAAAAAGGAAAAGCAATCGTGAAAAATTCCGCGTTACGCGGCCATTTGTCCGTCGGAACGACCAATCATCCGCGACCTGCGGGAAAGGATGGACTTTATTGACTGTCGATCCGCCGTTTTTTTCTATTTTTTTATGTCGATGGGGCGTTTGTTGCGGAGCGGCGGCAAAGGCGGCGGCAGCAGTTTTTTGACCAGCGCCAGCAATTTTTTCGATTCGTCGATAAACGCTTCCCGTTCCTCCGCCCGTTTCAACAAGGTCTGCCGCCGGGGGTCCGGCATGGCCATCGCCGCGATCAGCCGTTGTTCCGCCAACATCTGGTCGTTGGCCTTGCGGATGCATTTAAACAGGATATCCTGCGCCGCCTTCAAGTAGCCCAGTTTGATATTGAGCCGGGCGATCAGTTGCAGCACCTGAATGCCGCCGTCGCCGCCGGAAACCATATCGGAATTATAATAATAGGTATCGTAATATTTCAAGGCCAGCATCTGGGCTTCGGCATCCGTGGCGGGAGCGTCCGGCCACAATTTCTTCAGTTTTTCCTTCCAGTCCCGCAATACTTCGATAATTTGATCGTGTTCCGGCGTCTGGAGGGCATCGCCCAGCAGCCAGCTCAGATGCAGACAATACCGGGCGGACGGCAAGGCGTCCCGCTGCCCGATCGAGGAAATCTGGTCCAGCAGCAGAATGGCCAGCCAGAACCGTCGGACGGCCGCCAGGCAAGTGCACAAGGCTTCGTTTCCGCCGAGCACTTCCAGCAGCAGCGACGATTGCCAGTAGGGGCCGTCTTCATGCAGAATCGCATTGGCTTTTTTGGTAAAGTAAGGCATGGTCAACGCCGTCTGGTCGATCGGGTTGAGAAAGGCGTTCATATCGCCGCAGAAGCCGCACCCGGGACATTCCCAGATAAAGTAAAGTTCCGGATTGTAATGGGCGAAAGCGTGTCGCCGCCATTCATACGTCGGCCGCTGGTCCAGCGGGTCGACACTTTTAATCTGAAAGGCGTCGACTGCCACCTGCCATTGCGGACTGTGTTTTTGGCACAGCGGACAAGTGCGGTCGAGCTTAACCAGCGGCGATGTTGCGTCGTTACTTATCGGTGCCATCTTTGCTTTACTTCCTGCTGAGCCGGTTATTCATTTTGTCATCTTACCAATATACTGCCTGTCACCGGGAAAAACAAACGTTCGACACCGCAGTTTTATTTGGTATTTCCCCGGCCGAGCGTCCCATTGACCGTCACTCCCAGCGGAGACGAATTGCCGCTGTTTTCCGTACTGGCGGAAGGCGTTGCGTCCACCCGGATCTGTTCGGTCTTTTTTCCGGGAACCGTCCGAATGATTTCCCAATGTTCCAAGCTGGTATCAGTCTGAACGGCGGTATCGGGTTTCGTGATTTGCACCAACTTTACGGCCAACGTTTTCACCGTTGGCTTGTCAGCTGCTTTTTTTTCGGTCAGCGCAAGAACGCCATGGGTAAGGTCACCGTTCTCGGTTTTGGCAACTATCGTGTCGGACGTTCCGAACAGAACGGTTAGATTTTTGCCGTCAAGACTCAATTCGCCTTGGTTCAGACCGGTCCCCGTAATCACCAGAAAATCACCGACCCGATAAACTTTTTCAGTCAGCGTCGGCATCGTGTTCTCGACGACCTTTTTAGACACCATCGGCAACGATTGCGACACCACGGCAAACCGATAATTCTGAACTTCCGAATCCATGCAATTTTTCGCTTCCCAGTTTGCCTTCCCGTTTTTTTCTAAGCTCGAGTCCGGCCACGCCGTTTCGCCCAGTTCCCGGGGATGTTTCCGTCCCCAGGTGAGCGGATGCCACCAGCAGAAATTTTTTGTCGGCGTGTACTGCCACATATAGTCGTAAGTAAATTGCGGGTTCTTATCTTCGTTCGGCCTGCTGCAATAGGCAAACAGTTCACAGCGGAACGATTCCCCTTTGGTCAAATGGGATACGCCGTCGATATCGGAATAGCCCCAATAGGTAAACAGTATGGTGTTGCCGTCAATCATCGTGATGGTAAATTCCGGTCGGCTCAAGGTGTTCTGTAACGTGGCAAAACTGCGGATTACCTCGTCGAGTTTGCCTTCGATATCGACATTGTGAATCGTTCCTTTGGCCGCAAATGTCAGGAATAGTTCCCGCAATTTAGCCTGAGTCCGGGACGCCACTTTGGCATATTCATAAGGCGCCACGGCAAAAATTTTAAAGTTTTCCACCGACATCGGCGAGTTGAAACGCAATAGAATGTCGGCCCGGTAGTTGCGTTCCGTGATCGTTCCGGGAAATACGGTGACATCGATCGGAATACAGTAAATGGCAGAGTCTGCTGGCAGCGAGGCGTTATCATAGCGCCGAACCAGACTTTTGGCCAGCAGTTGCGAATTGGCCGCCGCGTCGATTAAATCGTAATAGGAAACCTGAGTATTGTTGGTGCCCATGCCGGACAGGCCGGAATCCAATGACGCAGAGCGGTCATCCGCTTCCGAATCGACGCCGGTTTTCACCGCCAGCGCCACGGTAGCCGAGTGCTGCCGCAGCGAACTACTGTTTTCCTGTTTGGCTTTGGTCAGATACTCCAGCATGGTTTTGCCGTCGAGAAACGTGCCGAGGTCCAGAGTCATATCGGCGCTCGAAATTTCGGTCATCCGGATCGGTTGAACGATCACATAACCCCGTTCTCTCACCATGTCGGAGTCTCTTGTCGGACAGACCGTACTGGAGATATCGGAAAGACAACCGCCCATCGTCAGTCCCAACAGTCCCGTTATCGCCAACCCTCCCCAGAATTCTTTGCCGGTAGTCATCGTGCTATCCCCCCTCGTCAGAATTTTGCATCGAATAATATTTATTTTCCCTCTCCCTTAATTTTGCTCATCACGCGGAAAATACAAACGGAATGTGATTCCCCTCAACGCGTTCCGGGGCTTTCCCACTACTTCCGATGTGAGGCTTCCGTCATTTATGTTCCCTCCTCGATTTTCCGCTATAAATCCCCGACAAAAGGTTTGCGCCCGACAAAATCAATGTTAGATTAAGGCATAAAGTCAACTGGTATTTACGGTAGAAAAGAACTTTATATGGGAACGGAGACAAACGCATGACTACTGGTTCGATCAACACCCTGATGGATGACTTGGAAGAAAACATGATGAAGGCGCTGGAAGCGATGCAGCATGATTTCGCCGGTATTCGGACCGGCAAGGCTTCGCCGGCGCTGGTGGAAAATATCATGGTCGAGTATTACGGCAGCGCCACCCGGCTCAAGGAACTGGCCGGCATTACCATTCCCGAAGCCCGCATGCTGGTCATTCAGCCGTGGGACCCCTCGTCCATTGCCGCGATTGAAAAAGCCATTATCGCTTCCAACATCGGGATTTCCCCGATGAACGACGGCCATATTCTCCGTTTGCCCATTCCCGAATTGAGCGAAGAACGCCGGCTCGGTCTGGCCAAACAGGTCAAGTCTCGGTCCGAAGACGCCAAGATCGCCATGCGCAACATCCGCCGCGACGGCAACGAAGTGGCCAAAAAGGGACAGAAGAACGGGGATGTCACCGAAGACGAACTCAAGGAATTGCTGGACAAAATCCAGCATCTCACCGACGACTATATCAAGCAGATCGATGACCTGGTGGCGATCAAAGATAAGGATCTGTTGAGCGTTTAGTTCGCTCCTCAGGACGGTTCCATGCGCAAAAAATTCATGCTCATTCTGTTGCTGTTGAGCGTTACTGCATTTGCAGTGCGCATGGTCGTCAGCTTGGACTTTCAGACGTTCAATCACGGCGATAACGCGGTCGTGCAGCCGGTGCCCACCACCGACATGTGTACTTACATGCGGCTGGCGGATCAGGTGGCCCGGGGCGAATATCACGGTGTCTATTATTATCAGCCGTTTTATTACGCCGTGTTTCTGCCGGTGATCAAGATCATCTTCGGGAGTTCGGCCTGGGCGGTGATTTTCGTCCAGTCGCTGCTGGGGGCGTTGACCGTCTATCTCGGCGGTTTGTGTACGGCCAAATTATGGAGTAAAAACGGCGGGATTGTGGCGGCCGTCCTACTGACATTTTCGGGCGCGCTGATTATCTACACGCCGTTTCATCTGATCGTTACGCTTCAGTCTTTCTGGATGATTCTGTTGTTCTATACGCTGGTTCTGGCGATCGAATACAAGAATTGGCGGCGTTGGGCGCTGGTGGGCCTGGTCTACGGATGCAGTATTCTGACGTGTGGCAATACGTGGTTTTTCCTGCCCGGCCTGCTGTATGCCGCCGTACGTTGCCAGTTTTACAAGGAACGCCGACTCAGCCATTATCGCGGTCTGCCGTGGCTCCGGAAAGTATTTCCGTGCCTGGTGTTGATCGTTTGTACGCTGTTGCCGCAGTTGCCGTTCGTCTATAACAATACCAAGGTGCTCGGCCATCTGACCGGTCCGTCCACGGCCTCCGACAATGTAATGGCGCTGGGCAATACGCCGGAAGCTCCTCCGGGAGGACGGGAACCCGAGGCCGGTCCCGGGGCGATGGAATATCCCACCAGTTATCAGGTCTGGCTTGATCCCAAAACGCCCAAGACGTACAAGCAACATCTCTGGGAATGGATTCAGGAAGAGCCCGGCGCCGTGCTGGAACTGGCGTTCCGGAAAATGTTGCTGTTCTGGGATCGGAACGAGATTCCCAACAATATCTCTTACGAATGGCAGCAGGAGCAGAGTAATACGTTCATGATCTTCGGCTGGGCGCAGACGTGGATTTTCATCATCATGGGGTTGTCGGGGATCATTTGTCTGTTCCACCTCTGGAAGCACAATCTCAAAATCGTCATGCTGGTTTATTTCATTGTCGCCTACTGGTTGAGTATTGCCGCCTTTTATATTCTCAGCCGCTATCGGGCGCCGATCATTCCGTTGCTGGCGATCTTTGCCGCCATGTTCGCCTGTTATTTCTGGGAAAAACGGAAAAATCCCAATAATTTCGACATGGTTTACTATTTCCATTTCCCGGTCCTGCTGGCATTTTTCTGCATCAGCTTTTTTGCCTATAATTTTTACCGTTACCATCTGGAATCCGATGTGATGGGCCTGGCCCGGCCGTACGGCGTCAAACTGGAGCTTACGCCGGCCCGGGATATGTATCTGGACAACGGCCCGAGTACGTTCGGCTGCTGGAATTTCATCTGCTTCAGTACGGAAATGCCGTTGCGCAAGTATTTTCATTTCCAGGCCAACTCCAAGCATTACAAATCGGCGGAATTCGATTTGACGCTGGCGTGGGAAACGCCCGGCGAAGCGGTGTTCCTGATTAACGGACATCGTTTCAAGGTCGTCAATACCAAGGGCAAGTTCGGGGAAGAAAAATTTGTGATCCCGTTCCCCAACGACGGGGTGGTGAAAATTCGTCTGCTGTCCGCCAATACCCGGGTTTTCTATTTCCTGGATTTCCAGCGCAATTACGGACGAACGTTCCTGGGTGACATTCAACCGCCCGCCGAACTGGTCTGTCGCCTGATCTGTTCCACGGAACCGTATTCCGATCCGAATATGAAAGCGCCGGAACAGCCGGAAAAGATCGATCGGAATACCCATCACGACGGCGAATCCAATCTCGCCATGGCGCGTTAATCGGCCACCGCTTTTTTATCGGTTGGCGAGACGGCCGTGCAAGTCGCGAATCCCTGGGTAGAAAGTCTGATACCGGGCGAATTTTTCCCGATACCGGTCCGCTTGGTCCGGTCGGGGATAGACTGCCGCTTCCGGCCGGAACGCCGGGGTGTCCGTATCCAGCGGCGAGCGTCCGCAGTCGGCATACCGGGCCAGCAGGGCCGCGCCGTAACAGCCGGCTTCGTCGATTTCCAGCCGGAACAGCGGGCGGTCCAGGATATCCGCTTTCAGTTGTACCAGCCGGCGGTTGCGGGCGCCGCCGCCGGTGGCCGCCAGCCGTTCGATGGTCATGCCGGACGCTTCCAGCAGTTGCAGATTGAGTTTCATTTCCAGCGCCACGGCTTCCAGCAGTCCTTTCAACAGTTCGCCGCGCGAAGTGGTCAGCCGCCAGCCCAGCAGCGCGCCCGGCGTGACCGGGTCGAAGTACGGGGTTCCCGACGGCGTGAAGTAGGGCAGGGCCAGCAGTTCCGTCGGCGTCTCCGGCATTTCTTCCAGCAGCGTATCGTAGGAACATTCCCTGCCGAATTGCTCTTTGAAATACTGTAACAGATTGCTGCCGGTCAGACTGTATGCCACCGACGTGTAACAACCCGGCAGACTGTAATCGTAGCAGCAGAGATTGTGACGGCACAAGTCGTCGCTCAGCGTGAGCTTCGGCACCACCGGACAGAGGCATTCGACGCTGCCGGCGGCATACATGGCCGTGCCCGGCTCGCCGATCCCCGCGCCCAAGGCCGCGATCGTCTGATCGTGGCCGCCGGCGACCAGTTTGACTTCCCGTCCCAGCCCCAGTTCCGCGGCGACGGCGCGCGGCAGAATTCCCGCCGTGGTGCCGCTGGGCAGCGGCCGTCCCAGCCGGGTTTCGTCCAGTTCCAGCGCCGCCAGAATATCCCGGCTCCATTCGTGGCGGGTCACGTCGAACAGCATCGTTCTTCCGGCCAGCGGCCAGCCCAGCGCCGGTTCCACTCCCAGCCGCAGCATGAGCAGGTCTTCGAAGCAGAGCAACCGGGCGCTTTGCCGCCAGGTTTCGGGATCGTGTTGTTTCAACCACAACAACTTGAACAGCGTAAACATGGCCGACGGCGTATGGCCGGTGATCCGATAGAGCCGTTCCAGGCCGAAGCGGGCGGTAAACTCCGCCACCAGTCCGGCCGCCCGACTGTCGGACGACACCATGGCCCGGCCGCGATATTCGCCGTCGGCGCCGACCGGCGTAAACGCTTCGCCCTGACTGGAAATGCCGATGGCCCGGACCGGATCCGACGCGGCTTTCGCCGCTTCGGCGATCACGGCGCAACAGGCGTCGATCACCGTCCGGGAGTCGAGCTCCGCCCAATCCGGCTGCGGATGGAGTACGGCATACCCGCGATGCGCCTGACTCAGCGGTTTGCCGTCGTCGGCGAACACCACGGCTTTGCAGCCGCTGGTGCCGAGGTCGATGCCCAGATAGCTCATGGTCAGATTTCCGTGATCGAATAGTGGAGGTAGCGGACGAACGCCTCCTGCAGCGCGGCGGCGAAGCGGCCCGGCGCCACGCTGACGTGGTGACGGTATCCGGCATAGCCGAGCCGGTAAAGTTTCTGCTGTAATTGCGGAATGTGCGCCACGCCGCCGCAGCCGAAGAATTCCGGCGGAATGGGATCGGCGGTGAATTCGCCTTCTCCCAGATAGCAGCTCAATTGGCCGTCTTTGGTAATCAGACTGGCAAACGTGAACGGCGTCGGCGCGATGCGGCCCACGTTGCAGCCGTAGCCGCTGCCGGCGCCGAACGATTTGGCGAACATCGGGTGGTCGATGACTTTGCCGCGGGCGGTCATCAACGATTGCGCCACCGGGCCGCAGTGAAACAGAATGCAGCGGTCGGGATCGTCGCCGTAGTTGTTGTTCCAGTCAAGACAGGCTGGCGGCGCGGCGGCGGCCAGGTACAGGGCGCGCATCACGACCGCGTTGCAGACGTCGAGTTCGCAGGCGGCGGGAATCCCGCGGTCGTTCAATTCGCTGAGCAGGACGCACGGGGCGACCCGCAGGGTCTGTTCCAATTCGATCCAGCAGCGCAGGGCCAGGGCGTCGAGATGTTTTTCCGCAATCAGTTCGTCCAGCACCACGCCGAGCTTGACCAGATTGTCGAAGTTGGCGGCGGGCACGCCGGAGAAGTCGGTGTAGTTCTTCAGTCGGTCCGCCTTGGTCCGGCAGGCGGCGGCCCGGACGTCCATCTGATTGACCCGGCGGACCACTTCCGCCAGGTCGAACACCTCGGTGGTGATGCCGTATTTCTGCAACGCCAGTTCATCGTAGCGGATGGTTTTGAAGACGCTGGTCCGGGCGCCGACCGCCCCGATGGTACAGCGTTTCATGCCGGCCACAATCCGGCAGACGGCGGCAAAATCGCGCATCTGCCGGGCGAAAAGTTCCGTGGCGGGATGTACCGTATGGGGCGGAAATATGGTGAAGGGAATGCCGTATTGCAGAAACACGTCCATGACGGAGAACTTGCCGCAAAAGGCATCGCGACGGGAGGCGAAATCCATCTCGTCGAGCCGGTCCGGGTAGGCGAGAATGAAAATCGGCACGCCGCAGTCGCGCAGCGCTTCCGCCGCACCGTTTTCATCGCCGAAGTTCGGCAGACAGAGAACGACGCCTTGATAGCGGCCGCGATGGCGGTCCAGGAACGCGGCATATTGACGGCCTTCGTCGATGGTCTCCACCGCGCCGAACCGGGTCAGATTTTCTTCCGGCAGCAGAGTATCGATGCCCAGTTTCCGGAGGGCCGCCGTCAAGTCCTGCCGAGCGGCCGCGATCAACCGTTCCGGGAAAAATCCCCGGTTGCCGAAAAACAGTGCCAGCGTCACGTTTTCTTTCATGCTTTTACCTCAGCGCATTGGGGCAGTAAAACTTTGGCGGAATCGACTATCCGCAGCTCATGAATCTGTTCCATCATGGCCTGGTAGACCGCTTCCTGCGCCGCCTTGACGCCGCTTGCTGCCAGCGTTCGTTCGTAGGGCTGGCGGATGGCGGTGGCCACGTTGATTTTGGCGATGCCCAGTTTGATTCCGGCCTGAACGTATTCCGGGGCGATGCCCGTGCCGCCGTGCAGCACCAGCGGAATGCCGGTGGCGTCGCGCAATTGGGCCAGCTGGTCCAGATCGATCCGGGCTTTCGGCTTTTCCTGTTGCTTGCCGACGGCGGAGATGGCGCCGTGAATGTTGCCGATGGCGACCGACAGCCAACTGGTTTCGGTGGCCCGGACGAACTTTCGTGCTTCCGCCGGCGCGGTGAACCCGCGTTTGCTGGTAAACAGTTCTTCGTAGGACGGCAGCGGCCCTGTTTCATGGCCCAAGACGGCGCCGAGTTCGGCTTCCACCGGCACGCCGTAGCTGCCCGCCCGTTTGACGATGTTCCGGGTACATTCGATGTTTTCCGCCAGCGGCAGCCGGGAGCCGTCGATCATTACCGACTTATAGCCTAATTCGAGCGCTTCCGCGATGATCGTTTCGTAGTCGACGCGCCGGTGGTCCTCGTCGATGACCGGCACGTGATCGAGATGCAGTCGCGTGTGGGCGATGTCTTTGACTTTTTCGTATTCGTCGCGGATGGCTTTCAGGCTTTTCGCTTCGAATTTTTCCCATTCGAGCCGGGCCACCATGATCAGCCCGAAGCTGTTGCCGTCGTGCAGAGCGCGGACGACCGGCTCCATCATCGGCAGATAAGGAATGTTGAAACCCGGCACCACCAGTCCGGCCTGCCAGGCCCGGCGGACAATTTCACCCGTATCCGAATTCATCATGAAATAACTCTCCGTTCATCGTTCTTGTCATTACTATGCGAACTATACCGGCCCCCGGGGACGAACGGAATGGATGCCGAATTTTTTTCATGTAAAAGCTGGCATTTTTGATAATAAAATACATATTTATGGAAAGCGGCGATTTCATCGATGTGGGCCGCGGGGAAGACCCGGGGCGCGGCGGCGACAGCGTTCCATTTCCCCGGGAATACGTTTTGAGAAGAGGAGCGTCCGATGCTGAAATACGCGGTCCAGACCGGCAAGATGAACGAGATCATGGAACTGTTGTTCCGGGTGCTCGATCTGCGGATCACTTTTTTCGATTTGCAGGAGAGCGAGGTGGCGGGCTTCAACATCAAGGAGATGTCGTCGTTCTGCCGTCATTTCCGGCGGAATGCGGCATTCAACGCCCGATGCATCCGGTGCGATCAGGAGCATTTGCAGGCGGCCAAGCGGACCGGTGCCGTTCATATCTATCATTGCCATGTCGGGTTGCTGGAAGGGATCGTGCCGCTGTACGACCGGCATCGCATCTATCTGGGGTCGATCGTGTTCGGACAGCTTTGCGACCGGGAACAGGAACCGGCGGCAACGGATGCGGCGGCCGTGGAACTGCTGGCGGGCGTCCGACAGTCGTCCCGTCGGGAGATGTACGACATCGGCAGTCTGCTGAAATACCTCAGCGAATACATTATCGACAATGAAATTGTTCAGTATTGCAACAAGCCCTGGGCGGAGCGGTTGGACGACTACATCCGCAGTCATCTGAATACCCGGTTGACGCTGGCGGGACTGGCGGCGGAAATCGGCCGCTCGACGTCGTTTCTTTCCCATCACTTTCCGCAGGAATTCGGGATGCCGTTGAAAGAATATGTCCGGCGGGCGCGTCTGGGACGGGCTCGGGAACTGCTGCGGCGCGGCCGTACGGTCCGCGAAACCGCGCTCGAACTGGGCTATTACGACGAATTTCACTTCTCCCGCGAGTTCAAACGTCATTTCGGCCAGCCGCCGCGTAATTTCAAAAGTCAGTGAAGCGGGGAAGACCCGGGGTGCTTTTGAAACAGCACCCCATTTCTTCCCCGCGCCCCAATGTTGACCCCGCAAAACTTCTATTCTATTTATCTATTTGCGAAGCAAAGAGATAAATATATTAAAAAGTTTGAAAGTCAGGAAAAGGGGTCCGGGGAGAAACCTTGAAAAATTTCCAAATTTTTCGGGGTTTTTCCCCGGAGACTCGTTTTGAGACTATCGTCGAAATACGCTTCCGATTTTGACGTTCAGAATTGTTCCGAAAATCTATTTCATGCCAACATTATTGCATGCAAACAAAATGATATTATAGTAATAATATCATGAATTATAAGCTGATATTTCAATTTTGCATGTTTTTGCTCTGTCTGCAATCGTGCATTTTATTTGCATTTGATGGCGTATTGGAATCGTATATTCCCGCCGCCGACCGGCCCCGGACCATCCGCCATGATTACTACGCGCTCTGTTTCGATTTTCAGCGCAATACGCCGCGCTGGGTATTGTGGCGGATTACGCCGGAGCGGATGCTGATGCCGGCCTGTCATCGGGCCGGGATGCATTTTGTGGCCGATTCCGCCGCGTATCCGCCGCCGTCGAACTACGCCGGGAGCGGTTACGATCTCGGTCATCTCTGCCCGGCGGAAGATATGCGGTTCGATTTCGACGCGATGAAGTCCACGTTTGTGATTTCCAATGCCGTGCCGCAGACGCCGCGTCTCAACCGGGGTACCTGGAAAAGTCTGGAAAGTCAATGCCGCCGCCGGGCGCTGGCCGGTCATGAACTCATTTTGCTGGCCGGACCGCTCTATCTGGCGATACCGCCGCCGACTATCGGCCGGGATCGGGTCGCCGTTCCCTCTCACTGCTGGAAACTGGTGATCGACCGGACGGACGGCACCGTTGCCGGGTACGTTTTCCCCAATACCGCCACGGTTACCGGCGTTCCGGCGATGTTCCGGAAAGCGCCGGAAGAAGTTCGACAGGCGGCCGGACTTTGAGACGGCGATTGGGGGCAGCGGGGAAGACAACGACTGCTAAATGGTTCGGGGTTATTTCCCGGTGGCGCGGGAGGCTTCGTCGAAAGTCATGCTGGCGTGTTGGCGCAGGGACCAGTCGACCGTTTGGCCGCGGCGCTGCCGTTCCAGCCAGTCCAGTCCCGCTTCATGAATCAGGTCGTGGCCGCCGTCGAAGAGGGTCAGCCGCACGGTTCCGGAAATCCGCCGGAGCAGGACCGGCCGGTTGCCGTACAGCGGATCGTTGCCGTCGAAGGCCAGATCCGGCGGAATCGTCTCTTGGGAACAGAGGTGGACGATTGCTTCCGGTCCGATCCGGTCGGAGGCCGCCGCCAGCAGGTTGTAGGCGTCGATGGCGTGACTGACCGGGACGCTGCCGGTGTGACCGTCGTGAATTCCGGTGTTGATGTCCAGCGGCAATCCGGCGGCTCCGGACAGCCAGGACAACGCCGAACGCCGTCGGTATTCGGCATCGACGGTTCGGGATTCGCCGGGCCGGCCGCCGCAGGCCGCCGCCAGATGCGCCCAATATTCTTTCCCGGTCCACCGGCACTGGTGATACCAGGCGGTCAGATCGGTGATGGGACACCACGCGGAAACCGCCGTCCACAACCCGGGATAGCGTCCGGCCAACAGCAGCGAGGCATAGCCGCCGCCCGATCCGCCCATCAGATAAATGCGTTCCGGGTCGATGTCGGCCACGCTCCGGGCGTAATGAACCGCATCGACGATATCGGCTACCGCTTTTTCCGATCCGCAGCCCTCGGGAGTCCAGTTCGGACCCCGGAACGCGGGGTGAATCATCGTCCATTGCTTGGCGATGCACCATTCGCCGTAGGCGGATTCATCCTGCGAATGGTCGAAACTCCAAGTGTGCAACGCCACGAACAGCGGTGTTTTGCCGCCGGGTTTTTCCGGCGTATAAAACATTGCCGGTTGAAGCGTATAGTCCAGGGAAGAACGGTACCGGACTTCTTTAATTTGACTGTTCCATGACATTTTACGGTTCCTTGGGTAATCGATCCATACCATATCGCGTCGATGCCAAAGATAAAAGCGAAGATTGTCCGGAGCCGTTGACCGGCGGCGGCTCCGAACGTGACAATTTTACTTAAACCACATTTCCGGCAGATGATCGCGTTCCGCGGCGAGCAGTTCGGCAATGATGTTCCGGGCGTCGCCGAGGTTGTTGACCAGCGGATCGGCGGCCATAGCTCTCATCAACGTTTTACGGTTGCCGGTGACTGCCGCTTCCGCCGTCAGTTCGTGGGTGTCGAGCACCTGCATCTGCAAGCCCAGCAAGCCGCGCGGCATCAGCCCGAACGGCTGGGGATGCGGACCGTTCATGTCGACGTCGCAACGCAATTCCAGAAAAGCGTCGGCGGGCATATTGGTCACGGCGCCGCGATTCGGACTGTTGATATAGAACGGCTTGCCCAGTTTTCCCCACATGCTTTCGATGATATCGGTGGCGTGGTCGCCCTGCGGGGTGGCGAGGAATGTTTCGATCGGAGATTGTCCGTTGGCCAGTTTTTCGGTTTCCGTCCAGGCGGCAGCCATTTCGTCCGCCCGGTTGTAGCCGTCGAACGGAATGATCGGTTCCGGGGTGGCCGGCGTAACGCCGTAGCCTTGAAAGAACGGCACGTATTCTTTGGTATGGCTGACCGCCGTGGGATAGGCGCCGTAGAGGTCCATCAGTTCCAGCGCATAATTCCAGTTGAGCCGGGGCTTGGCTTTGGGACTGGGTTCCGTTTCCCATTCCTTGGCGGCTTCGGCGGCCACCCGTTCGCGCCAGGCCGGAAGCATGTCCCGGCCGTCGTAATTGCAGCGGACGACCCAGGTACAGTGATTGACGCCGCCGATGGCCAGGTCGAGTTTGTTTTCCACGTCCGCCGGAACGGACTGGGCGGTTTCCGGCAGGATACCCGCCATTTTCAGGTACAGGAGCCGGGCATACGGTTCGTGATTGCCGTCGCACAGCGCGAAACTTTTCACCTTCGGCGCGTAACGCATCAGGGCGATGCCGTTGACGCTGGCCGGATTGATGAAATTGATCAGCCAGGCGTCGGGGCAGAGTTTTTCCACATCGCGGGCGACGCGCAGAATTTCCGGCACTTCCCGCAGGGCGCGGAAAATGCCGCCGGGTCCGATCGTGTCGGACGAACACATCGTGATGCCGTATTTCCGGGCAATCCGGGTGTCGAGTCCGCGATAATAGGCGTTGCGGAACGAAAACGTGAGAACCACGAAATCGGAATCGGGCAGGACTTCTTCCCGCTTGGTCGACCCGATTACCCGGGTCGAAGCGCCGGCGGCGGCAATGGCGCGGCGGGCCAGATTCATCATGGTTTCCAGCACGTGCGGATCGGTATCAACCAGCGCCAGCGTCCCCTGGCGGAGAATTTCGCTGTGGACCATGTTCCAGATGACCGGTTTTCCGAAGAAGTAACTGCCGGCGCCGATAACGGTGATTTTGGGACCTTTCATGATTGACTCCTGGTTGCGATTGAGTATAATAATTAGAAATTATCTTTCACTGTCAATCATTATATCACGCAACATTTAATTTTAATTTAGTAAAAAATGACTAAAAACAGTAAGAATGGCGCATTGCGCACGGATGCGGTTTACCGTCCGTTTCGGCATTCGGCGGTGCCGATTGCGGCGGCGGCGCGTTCGACGGGGCATTACCGGGTATCGCCGGACTGGCGCGACAGCGAGATGCGTAAAAACTTTGTCGAATTGTTCTGGGGGTTTTCCGGAACGGGAATTTTTATTCTGGACGGACAGGAACGGCGGCTGCAACCGGAACAGGTCTGTTTTTATCTGCCCGGCGATGTCCACCGGATTCGGGCGGCCGCCGACGGCTGGTGGGAATATTACTGGCTGACGTTTGACGGTCCCGGCGCGGAAGACCTGGTCCGGCGGATGGCGATTCGCCGCGAACCGTTCGATGCCGGACCGTGCCCCGAGGCCGATTTCGGGCGTCTGGCGGAAGGCCTGCGGGATTTCAGTCCCTCCGGACAGTATCGCGCCGGGGCCATGGTATACGGCATTCTTTCCGCCGCGCTGGCCTATGGCTGTTCGGCATCGGGACCGGGGCTGGCCGATCAATTTCAGCGGCTGGTGATGAAACATTATTGCGATCCGCTTTGGGATGTCGACCGGGCGGCGGCTGAACTTGGCGTTCATCGTTCCACGCTGGGACGGAAGATTCTGGCGGCAACCGGGTTGAGTCCGGGAAAATATCTGCATTCTTACCGGATTCAGGAAGCGCTGTCGTTGTTGAAAGGCACGGAAATGCGGATCGGCGAGGTGGCCCGGCAAGTGGGGTTGCCGGATCAGAATTACTTTACCAAAGTGATTCGGAAGGTTACCGGGGCGACGCCCCGGACGTTCCGCCGGTCATAACCCGTTCGTGTCATTTCGCGGGCGGCGGGGAAGACCCGGAGGACGTGAAAACTCGTTGGTCGACCGGCTTTTGACGAGGGGAATTTTTTTATTCGACCATTGCAATCTGTCGAGAGACGGATTACTTTCCCATTCGTCTATGGTTCAGTTGGGAGTTCAAGCAAGGCAAAGCAACTTTTTCCTGTTTTATGGGAATACGGCAGTTGCTGGGTCCATTTTCGGAACGGTGTTATCGCCATGCTGCCGGCGGCCGTTCCCAGTTTATGAATATCGGAGGTTCGGTATGACGAATAGCAGTGATTCCTCGCAACATCACAAGAAACATGGCAAGAATATCATTCTGGTCTGGATGGAATTCATTCCGTTTGCGTTGCTGTATTATGTTATCCGGCTGATGCCGTTGAAGTTGGCGTATCGGCTCGACGGTTTGCTGTTCAATTTGCTGTTTGATTTCGACTACAAGCATCGGAATCGCGCGGTCGGTCATCTCCTGCATGCCGGAGTGGCGAAAACCCCGGAGCAGGCACGGACGATTGCCCGCGCCGCTTTCGGCAGTTTCGGCAAACTGCTGGTCGAAATTGTCAAGATGGATCAGGTTTTTAAACCGGAGATGATCAAGATTCTGGCGTCGCCGGAAAGTTACGACCGGACGTTCGGCGAACATAAAACCAATGTCATCGTCATCACGGCGCACTACGGCAACTGGGAACTGGCCGGATCGTTCTGGGCCACGTTGAGCGGCTATCCGATGGTGTCGATCATGCGGCCGTTCAGCAATCCTTTGATCGGCAAATATATCCTTCGGGGCCGGGAAGCCAGCAATCACCAGAGCATCAGCAAAGAGGGCGGCATCCGGGGACTGTTGCGCGCGCTCAAACAGGGTAAAACCATTGCGATTCTCGCCGATCAGCATGCCTCCGTTCGGGACGGCGGCATTGAAACGACCTTTTTCGGTCAGCCGTGCCGGACGCACTCTTCGCCGGCCATCCTTCATCTGAAAACCAGGATTCCGATTGTCCCGCAACTGACGCGCCGGGTGGATGAAGAAGGTCATTTCGAATTCATTCTCGGCGATATTATCGACTACCAGCCGACCGGCGACAAGGAAAAAGACGTTCACACCGTTACCCAGATGTACACGACCGCGCTGGAAAAGTTGATCGCGCAGGACCCGACGCAGTGGATGTGGGCTCACCGCCGTTGGCTGAATATCAATCGCAAGCCGTGAACAACAGAGCCCAACCCGGGGGCGGTTGTCACAACCCTATAGAGTTGTTATGCTGACGAAAGATTTATTGCGTTTCCGGAGCGTCGGCGGAGCGGCCAAGCCGCAATTCGTCGATCCCGCCGAGCCCCAATTGCTGCGGCTGGCCGCCGAATTGCTGGAGTGTTACCGGCTCGGCGACGGCGAAACCGTATCCGCCCGCGAACTGGAGGAACAGACCGCGCCGCTGATCAGCGTGGCCCGCGATTTGAAACTGGCCAAGGGACTCAACAAGATTATTCTCGACCGCTGCCGGTTTGTGTTGCCGGAAGGGTTCGATTATGCGGCGCATCGGCGCGATATTTTTCTGGCCTCCGCCCGGATTCTGCGGGACGGTCCGGAGGAGCTCACGCCGGAAGCCTTGCGGACGGCGGTCGGCGATGCCGTCGACCCGTCGGCCCGGCCGCTGCTGGAACGGAATCTCTATGCCGATCTGCCCGGCAACGAAATGTTGTCGCAACCGCCGTCGATGTATCCCAAAGAGCTGCTGGAACGCTACAACTGTACGCTGGTGCAGTCGCTGTTGCTTTACAGCGGCAGCATGGAGGTGACGGTGACGGAACCGGAACCGGCGAAAATGCGGCGGCTGTTCAAATATCTGCGCTTTTTCCGCTTGCTGGCCAAGGTTACGGCATCCGGGCGGCTGCCCGGCAAAAACAGCGACGCGGCGCCGACCGAACTGAAACTCGAAATCGACGGTCCGACCAGTCTGTTCGAGCAGACGACCCGCTACGGACTGCAACTGGCGTCTTTTTTTCCGGCGTTGTGCGGGTTGCAGAACTGGAAGTTGAAAACGACCGTCAAACCACGTGAACGGGAACTGCGGCTGACGCTGGATCAGGAATTCGGGCTGGTGTCGCCGTACCACAATTTCGGGGCGTACGTGCCGGAGGAATTCGGCATGTTCGAAAAACTGTTTGCGGAAAAATGTTCGGATTGGCAGATTGCGGCCGGCGCGTTTCTGTTTCAGCGCGACACCAGGGAAGTCTTCTTTCCCGACTTCAGCTTTCGTCCGGCGGGCGGCGCGGGAGCGACAATCCATCTGGAACTGTTTCATCGCTGGCACGCCACGCCGCTGTTGCGCCGGCTGGAATATCTCGAACAACATCCGGAACTGCCGCTGATTCTCGGCGTGGACCGGGCGCTTTCCAAACGTCCGGAGCTGGCGGCGCGGCTGGAAGCCAGTACGTTCTTTCAGACTTCGGGCTTTCTGTTTCGGGACTTTCCCGGCGTGGACACTGTCGAGCGGACGCTACGGAAAAAAATGGCGTCGTGGTCGGATCTGAAACTGTAAAATCAGTTTTTCGCGGGAGCGTCCGGCACGAAGTCGGCCTGGTAGCGGACCAGATCGGCCGCCCGGCCGCGGAAGATATTCTGTTCCGGCTGCGGCGAACTCGGCGACAGCAGTTCAAAGCCCGCTGCCCGGCAGGTCCGCACCAGATTGACCAGTTCCAGTTTGGAGAGCATCACGTCCAGATGCAACTGGCCGTCCCGGAGACTGACCCGGAAGCGGTCGGCGCCCAGTTTGGATTCCGAACCGAATTTCTGCAAGGTTTTTTCCGCTTCGTTCAAACCGGCAATCGACCAGACCTGACGCACTTGATCGGCAATCTCCGCCGGGGGCCGACGAACGACCGCGCCGCGGTCGGCGGCTTCGGTGAAGACCGGTTGCGGGATATCGCCGTAACTGGCGCCCACCAGACTGTTCAGCGGAATCCCGCCGGTCGTGTCGCCGGAATCGAAAAGGCGAGGCCGTATCGCTGTGGTTGGGGCGGTACGCAACGGAACCCGGTCGGCGTCCGGGGCGGTGATGACGGTAATCTGCGGACCCGGCAGCGGTGTTTTCTGTTGCTGGAGCAGGTAAAACGCCACCGAGCACCCGACCACCAGAACCGCCGCGGCCCGGAAGATCAGGCCGCCCAGCGCCGGCGAATGAAGCGACCAGCCGCCGGGTTCGGGGGCGGCATGCTTGACCGCGTGTTTGATACGGTCGGTCAAGCCTTCCGGAATCGTGTCGTCGGCCCGGCCGTGGATAAGTTCTCCCAACTGCCGGTAAAGGGCGACGGTTTCCCGGCAGCGGTCGCAGCCGGTCAGATGCGCGGCGATGGCGTCCGTCCGATCACCGGCGGCGCCATCGACAAAGGCGCTGAGTTCGTCCTGCGTCGGGCACATTTCCGATTTTTCCGGGTTGAGATGATTCATGATCGCTCTGTCCGATTTAAAATTTCGTTCATTTCTTTTTTTATCGGTTCCGCTGTCCCAACAGTTCCCGCAGCATTTCGCGGCCGCGGGCCAACCGCGATTTGACGGTGCCGATCTTACAATTCAAAACCGCCGCGATATCTTCATACGACCGTTCTTCCACATGGCGCAGAACCAGCGTTTCGCGGAGCGTGTCGGGCAACTCGTCGAAGCCCTGCATCACCACGGCCTCGGTTTCGGCGTGATGGAGCATGGTTTCAGGATTCAGCCGTTCGTCGGGAATGGCCATATCTTCGGGATCCCGCTCGTCCTCCGCCGTTGCCAACTGACCGGAGATGCTGACCGTGACTTCCGCGCCGCGCCGTCGGTTCCAGTGGAAGCGGTTGCGCGCCAGGTTGACCACGATCCGATGCACCCAGGTGGCGAATTCGGCGTCGCCCCGGAAACGGCGGATGGCATTCCAGGCCCGGACAAACGCGTCCTGAACCACTTCCTCGGCGTCTTCCCGATTGCCCAGCAGCCCGTAGGCGGTCTGGTACATCCGGCCGGCGTGGCGGTCGATCAACCGATCGAACGCTTCCCGGTTGCCGCCTCGGCAGGCCACCAGCAATTCCCGGTCCGAACTTTCCGTCCGCCGGTCGAGATTCACCTTTTCTTTATCCATAACAGACATCGAATAACGTCAAAAGTTCCCAAGTTGTCCACCTGAACGGGAAAAAATTTCACAATTCAGGGGTTGCATAATGAAATTTCTGTAAAATATTCTATAGTGACGAGGATATCAAGACGGATGGGGGCATTCGCCGGCGATAAATCGGCATTTTTTCTACGGTAGAAAAAACGTTCGGCGAATTTTTGTCCCCAGGGGGTAAAATTGGCAACGACGGCAATCATCAATGCAATCGTGTATGACGGCGAAGGCACGCCGGGCTGCCACGACGGCAATTTGATTTTCGACGATCAGACGGGATTGATTATGGGCGTCAATGTGCCGACGGTCCGGGCCGACCGGATTATCGACGCGGACCAGATGGCGGTGGCGCCGGGGTTTATCGACGCGCACGGTCATTCCGACATCTCTCTGCTGGCCGCGCCGGAAGCGCTGGGCAAGATCAGTCAGGGCATTACCACCGAAATCGCCGGAAATTGCGGGCTGTCGCCGTTCCCGGTGACCGACCGGAATCGCGAACACCTTCAGGGCATGTATGAACAATATCAGGTGACGATCGGCTGGAACGATCTGTCCGGCTATGCCGCCGAACTGGTCAGCCGTCGTCCCGCGATCAATCTGGCGGTCCACTGCGGCCACAATACGCTCCGGTCCGCGGTCGTCGGCTATGACGAACGACCGCTCGAACGCGGGCAATTGCCGGAAATGCGGCAGTACCTGCGGCAGGCGCTGGAACAAGGAGCCGCCGGTTTTTCCACCGGCTTGATCTACGTGCCGGGCAAATTCGCGGAACCGGCGGAAATCGTGGCGCTGCTGAAAGAACTCAGTCCGTTCGGCCGTCCGTACGCCACTCATCTGCGGTCGGAAGGAGCCCGTCTGCTCGAAGCGGTGGACGAGGCGGTCGGCAGCAGTCTGGCGGCCGGAATTCCCCGGCTGCATTTGAGCCATCTGAAAACCGCCCGGCCGGAAAATTGGCATAAATTGGACGAGGTGTTCAAGCGGATCGACAAAGCCGAAAAAAGCGGCTTGGCCATAACCGTCGACCGTTATCCCTATATCGAAAGTATGACGCAACTTAGCGTGGCGATGCCGTCGCCGTGGGACAATCTGCCCGACCGGACCATTACCGAACGGCTGGCGGCCCCGGAAGCCCGCCGGGAACTGTCGGACTCCCTGCGCGATTTTACCGGCGAAAACTGGCACCGCATCCGGCTGGCTGCCACGAACCATCCGGTCTATCGGGCCTATTGCGGGCTGCTGCTGCCGGAAATTGCCGAACAGACCGGCAAGAGTTGCGCCGAACTCTGCGTGGCGTTGCTCCAGCACAACTCGGCCGCGACTTTGGCGGCGTTCAGCGGCATGAGCATGGACAACCTGAAATTGATTCTGCACTGGGACCGCACTGCCTGCGGTACCGACGAAACCGCCCGGCCGCTGGATGAACAATTCGGGCGCAGTCATCCGCGGGGGTTCGGATCGTTTCCGCAATTTTTCCGGCTGCTGGCCGGAATGGATACGCCGACGGAAGAGATTATCCGTCGTTTTACCTCGTTGCCGGCCGATATTTTCCGGTTGCCGCGCCGGGGGCGACTGCTGGCCGGCAATTATGCCGATATCGTGGTATTTTCGCCGGAACGCTATACTTCGCAAGCGGATTTCCGGAAACCGCACCAGTTGGCGGAGGGGATTTATCTGGTGGTGGTGAACGGAAAAATTACTTATCAATATGGTGAGGGGGTCAAACAGCGCAATGGTCGGTTCCTGGCGGCGCAATAAGCGGTCCGCCGGAAACGCGCCTGCGATTTTCGGGGAATGGTTATGGGACGCTTTTTCTGCTTTGATTTGTTCAGGTCACGAAGCGACCGATAGATTACAAAGTTAAAAAGTCAAAACCTGCGATTCGTACCGTACTTGCAGTCTTAACGGCATTTAGGGATGCCGATGGGGACGCCGGTTCGGCAACGAGTTCTTTTCCCGCCGTCCGGTGATCATTGCGCAAAATTTACTCATGGAGAAACGGTCGTGCTGCGCAGGTTTTGCGTGTTTTTTTGTAATATGTTGATAATGAGTGAATTGATTGAATTGGTATCGAATATGCATAAGTTCTTTTTCCGATATTGCGCAAGTCAATCCCATGTAATATCGGCAGGAATGAAGGTTATTATTTTACAACGCGGAAAAAATGAGGAGTATGGGATATGATGATCGGATACATTGATCCTGGCAGCGGCAGCCTGATTTTGCAGTTACTGGCTGGCGGTATGATCGGTCTGATGTTTTTAATCAAGTCTTACTGGCAACGGTGCAAGCAGTTGTGCAGTCGGATGTGGCAGGCGCTCGGCGCCCACGGCAAGCACTGAATCGCCATTTTTTCATGAACACTAAGCGGTTTGGGGAAATCGGGGGGTCGTTTCGCGATCCCAGCGGTTTCATGTTGCGGCGTCAGGGGCGTTTAGCGCGCCTGATCCGGCCGGTCTATCGCGAGCACTACGAACGGCTGATGACCTCCGGTCTCTATGAGGAACTGCGGGACGCCGGACGGCTGATCCCGCATCGGGAGATTGCCGTTACGGATGCCGACCGGACGCAGTACGGCGAGATTTACCGGATGCTGGAGCCGGAGACGATTCCGTTTATCAGTTATCCTTACGAATGGGGCTTCGGGCAACTTCAGGCGGCGGCGCTGGCGCTGCTGGACATTCAGCGGCGGTCGTTGGCGCGGGGCATGATTCTGAAAGACGCTCCCGCCTGGAACATGCAGTTTATCGGCGGCCGTCCGGTACTGGCGGACACGCTTTCCTTTGAAATCTATCGCAACGGCGAACCCTGGCAGGCCTATCGCCAGTTCTGCCAGCATTTTCTGTTGCCGCTGCTGCTCTGGCGCCAGGACTACCGGCTGACGGAATTGCTGCTTTATGAGATCGACGGCATTCCGCTGGACACGGGGAGTCGGCTGTTGTCGTGGCGAAGCTGGCTGTCGCCGGGAGTGCTGCTGCACGTGCATCTTCACGCCCTGGCGCAGCGCCGTTATGCGAACGTGAAAACCTCTTCCGGCCGGTCGTCCGGGCTGTCCCGAAACGGCATGCTGGGACTGATCGACCAGCTGCACAGTCTGATTGCCGGACTGACCTGGAAACTGCCGCCCACCGAATGGGGCGACTACTATCATCGGCACAATTACAGTCCGACGGCGCTGACCGCCAAGGAACAGATTGTCGGCACGATGCTCAAGGACGCGCCGTCCGGCGTGGTCTGGGATTTCGGCGCCAACGACGGCCGGTTCAGCGATCTGGCGGCGGCGGCCGGGCATTATACGGTCAGCATGGACATCGATCCGGCGGCGGTTGAACACAATTACCGGAATCATCGCAACGCCGACCTGGTGTTGCCGCTGCGGATCGACTTGAGAAATGAAAGTCCCGGCAATGGCTGGGACGGCCGGGAACGGCTCAGTCTGACGGAGCGCGGTCCGGCCGAGACGGCGCTGGCGCTGGCGCTGATTCACCATCTGGCGATTGCCAACAACGTGCCGCTGTCCCGGCTGGCGGACTGGTTTGCCGACCGGTGTCGACGGCTGATCATCGAATTCGTGCCCCGGGAAGATTCCATGGCGCAACGGCTGCTGCAGAACCGGGATGCCGCGGATTTTGCGGATTACGATCTGCCGCATTTCGAAGCGGCCTTTGCCTGCCGGTTTACGATCCGGCATCGGGAGTTCGTGCCGGAAAGCACACGGGTGATCTATACTCTGGATCGGAGGAACGAGGATGAATAACGGTATGGGGCGGCGCGTCTGGTCGGACTTCTGGCGGGACGGAGCCGAATTCTGGGGGCTTTATCTGCTGGCGATCGGCTATCCCTATGTGGAGAAATTGAGTCGCTGGCCGATCTTTTTCTATGACCATTGCGCCGGTCTGGGGATGGTCATGTTGACCGGGACGGTGTTGTTTCTGGTGCTGCCGCTGGCGCTGGCGGGCAGCTTATGGCTGCTGCACAAGGGAAATCAGCGGCTGTTCCGGGGCGTTCGGATGATTTATCGGATCGGCATGGCGCTGCTGCTGTGGATTTATGCGTCCAAACACTTGCTGCTGGCCGGTTCGATCGAGGTCGGATGGTACTGGAGCATGATTGCGGCGGGTACGGCGGTGTTGACGGCGCTGTTCTGCTGGCGGGTGGGACGGGATTTGCAGCGACTGAGTATGATTCTGACCCCGTTGTTCTGGCTGTATCTGGTCATTTCGCTGGGCGGAGCGAGCCAGCCGCCGCATCCCGCGGCCCGGACGGCGGCGACGATTGCGCGTCCGGCGCCGGTGGTGTTCATCATTGCCGACGAATTTTCGCTGCTGGCGCTGGCGGATCGCGACTGGCAGATCAATGCTCGGCAGTTTCCCCATCTGGCGGCGCTGGCGCAACAATCGTGCTGGTACCGCCATGCCCGGACCGTAGCCGGGTATACGCTGTTTGCGGTGCCGGCGATGCTGACCGGGACTGCCGTCCAGCTGAAGCCGATCCCGGACGCCACGCTTTACAATTATCCGAAGAATTTGTTCACCATGCTGCCGCCGTCCTGGTATGTGAATATCCGGGAATGGCGGACCATGACGGCGTTGTCGCCATGGCGCAACGAGGTGTTTTTTCCTCGGCATTATTGGGCGTCCGTAGCCAAGCTGGGATATTTTTTCTACACCAAGGAATTGCCGGTCATGCGGTTTTCCTGGGAACCGAAGCTGGACTGGGAAGAACTGCACCGGGTGCCCGAACTGACACTGGCGGAATGGATGGCACGGTTGCGCGGCGGCCGCAGTTTGAATTATTTTCATATGAAACAGCCGCACTATCCGCTGACATCCAACTGGGATGGCCGGAGTTACGACAATTTCGCGGTTTCGCCGGGCATTCCGGAAACACAGACGGACAATCGGGAAGTGCCGTGTCTGATCAACTTGGTCATGCATCAGTATTTGCTTCAGTGCGGAAATGTCGACCGGGAAATCGGCCGGGTGGTGGAGGCGCTGAAAGCCCGGGGCATTTTCGACCAGGCGATGATCGTGCTGGTCGGCGACCATGGGACGGCGTTTCATCCCGGCGTGCTGCATCGGGGCGGCATCAGCGAAGTCGGGCTGGCCTCGGTGGGATTCATTCCGTTGTTGATCAAATTTCCGGGACAGCAGCGCGGAGAAGTATCCGACCGACAGGCGACGTCCATCGACCTGTTGCCGACTATTTGCGGTGTCTGGAAAACCCCGCCGCCATGGCCGATGGACGGCAACGATCTGGCGTCGGCGACCTTTCCGACTTTCGATTACGACTGGAGCAGCAAGCGGGTTTTCTATAATTATATTGTCGAACCGGGGGCGCGTTCGCACTACGCCGACTATACGCTGAACGAAGTCAGTACCACGTTCCGGCGGTTGCTGGAGCGGAAGAACAACGTTATCAACGACCGGTTGAGTCTGGCCGACGCCCCGGCCAACTATACCGGCGATGTCCGCTATCAGCTGCTGCTGACCCGGAAAACGGCGGATTTTGCGGTTACGCCGTTGCCGGAAGCGGTGATTACCGCCAATCTGTCCCACGGCATGTTCTTATCGGCCGCGCTGGAACGGATTTCACCGGTCCGGGCGGCGCTGCCGCTGGCGATTGCGGTCAACGGCGAAATCCGCGTGATCACGCAGGCGGAAAAATGGCAACAATATCCGTATTTCTTTGCCGCCATGTTTCCCCGCGGCGACGCGACCCCCGGCAGTTTGAGTTATTACCTGTTGGACGACCGTACGGCGACGCCGAAACTGTATCATCTTACCGGCGTCAAGTATCAGACGGAGCCGCTGCTGGAATTAGGCGAAAGCAGCCGTCCGTGACGGGGTTTTCCGTCCGCCGTCCGCCGAGAAAGCAGAAATAATTCCACAAGCCGAAATAGGCGGAACGGCGTTCCACGGTCCACAACTGGAAATGTTGACGCAACTGCGGCAGCAGATGGCCGTCTATGCGGACATGGTTGAATGCCATCCAGTCGCCGAACCACGGCACTGCGGAACGGTCGAAATCCACCACGGCGAGACAGCCTTCGGGGGTGAGATCCGCCGCCGCCGCCCGCAGGGCATCCGTCCAGCCGGGATTCATCATGGTCAGCGTATAGGAAAAGAGAATCAGATCGTAATGATTCCGGGCCAGCGGGGCGGAATAGTCGTAGCGGAGCAGTTCGACCCGGCGGCGGAACGGGGCGAGCCGCCGCCGGGAACGGTCGAGCATCGGCAGCGCCACGTCGACGCCGGTCAGCGCGGCGTTCGGAAACCGGCGGGCCAGCTGTTCCAGATTGAAGCCGGTCCCGCAGCCGATTTCCAAAATCCGCCGGGGTCGGCAATAGGGTTCCGCCAACCGGAGCATCCGGTTCCGCCCGAAAAGAAAACTCCAGCGGGTCACGTCGTAGATGGGCGAGTGGATCCGGTAATAACGGTTCATGGCTTCCAGTTGTCGGGGCGGCAACCGACCGGGCTGGGGATCGGGAGCGGGGCGGTTGGTGGTCGTCATGGCGGTAGGCATGTTACCGGACCTCGGCGAGCATCAGGTTGCCGTAGGTGCCGACGCGGTCGCGGCGGTGCATGTCGGCGGCGAGTTCGGGGAACCGGCGGAGATTGTCGGCCACGCGCTCGGGGATGAAGTCGATTTCCATGGCGGCGGTGCGCATCAGCACTTTGGCGTGTTCGGCGCTGTTGTAGACGATATACATCCATTCTTCCTCGAGGGCGGCGGGATCGCCGGCGGCCAGCCAGTCCTGATGGTCGAGGAGAACGAAGTGGGTATAGTCGCCGGGGTTGCCGCGGAGGAAGTCGGTCACGGACTGATTGTAGGAGCGGAGGCGGTCGAGGCGGTCGCGGAGCACCGGCACATTGGCTTCCTTGAGATAGTCGGGACAGCAGGTGCGGGTGTATTCGCCGCGGAGGTAGACCCGCCAGAAATAGTTGTCGGCGATCGGAATGGCGGTAAAGACGTGGCGCAGTTTGTCTTTGACGTAAGCGACGATGCCGCCGGGATAGGTCCGGCGGATCAGTTGCAACTGGGACCGCGGCACGCCGAGCATCGAGAGGATGATCGGGTTGGCGATCAGCAGCCGGGTGAAGTAGTTCCAGAAATCGGGTTCGATGTGGGAATAGAGAATCCACTGTTCTTCCAGCGAGCGACAGTCGAGCAGATCGTAGAGGCGGTCGCGGAGTTCTTTCCGGGAATTGAGGTAATGCCGGAGCATCAGCGCCACGTTGCCGGCGGCGCCGTGGTAATAAAACGATTGGCGGAATCCCTGGCCGGAGAAGAAATCCATGTGGTCTTGCCAGTAATGGCGGGCGTATTCCGGCAACTGCCGTTTGAGCCGGTCGAAGATGGCGGCGTACTGTTCGTGCCGGCCCTGGCCGAACAGTTTGAACAGGTCGTCGTAGTCGAGACTGCGGATGGCGGCGATCTTCAGTTGCAGCAGGGCGTTCTGGCGGGAATTGAGGTCGACGCAATGGATTTCGTGGGGATTGTCGAGCAGGTAGTTGAGGGCGTTGCAGCCGGCGCTGGTGATCATGACCACGCGGCTGTCGGAATTCAGCCGGAGCATCTGGCGGTCGATGGCGGGATCTTCCCAGCAGGTATTGTAAATCAGCCGGGTGCCGTGGATGCGGCGGAACAAAGCGTCATATACGAACTGTCTGATACGAGTCGGTCTCATGAACATGATGGGGTTCCTCCTGATAAAGTTGGCTTTCGGAAACGGTTTGATCGGGGTTGACGGTGAGCAGCCGCAATTCGCCGGAGGCGGTTTCGGCAATCGCCGAACTTGCTTCGGTCCAGCAGCCGCAGTTGGCGTAAACGAAGCCGTTGATCCGGCGCAACTCGGCGGTGTGGATGTGACCGCAGATCACGCCGTCCACCTGCCGCTGCCGGGCTTCCGCCGCGACCAGTTTTTCAAAGTCGTTGATGAATTTGACCACGTTTTTCACCCGGGTTTTGAGATAGCGGGAGAGCGACCAGTGACAGCCGAACAGCCGGGTGATCCGGTTGATGACCGCGCCCAGCATCAGCGCCACTTCGTAACAGCGGTCGCCGAGGGTGTAGAGAAACATCAGCTTCTCATTGAGAATGCCGTCGAACTGATCGCCGTGAATCAACAGCATCCGGCGGTGGTCGGCGGTGACGTGAATGACTTCCCGGCAAATTCGAATGCCGGCGAAGTCCAGTCCGGCCAGCGACCGGAGATCGCGGTCGTGGTTGCCGGGAATATAGACTACTTCCACCCCTTTTTTTACCATTTTGAACAGGCGGCGGAGCAGTGCGTTGTGGTCGGCGTCCCAGTAGAATTTGCGTTTCATGACGCTGATGTCGGCGATGTCGCCCAGCAGAAAGATTTTTTCGGTGTCGACAGTTTTCAGAAAAGCCAGCAGCGCGCCGCTCCGGCTGATGCGGGTGCCCAGATGGACGTCGCTGATAAACAGCGCCCGATAATGCGGTTTCATCAAAAATTCATTCCTCCGATCGATACTTGCTTGCATTGGTTTTCTCTTTGTCTCTATTTATAGTATGACACGGCTTTGTTAAGGCCGTATCTGAGCCGGGTTAGTTGTTGAATAAAATACGGAGCTTGTTTCGGCGGCTCCGGCGGAAAGGAAGCGACGGCGTGACGGAGGCAGGGCATACCGGGAAACCGGATGAAAAAAACGAACCGAAAAACGACCAACGGCGGTCATGGCGGAAAATCGTTGCCGTGGCGGCGCTGCCGCTGCTGGTGGGGCTGATCTTCGCGCCGGCGGCGACGTTCGGCTTGATGCCGCAGTTCGACGATTTCGCCCACGTGACCGCGAACGAAGAACTGTCGCTGACCTGGGCCCATCTGCTCTACTGGTGGACGCATCCGGTGGTCTCGATCTATATGCCGGTGACAATGTACAGTTATATGCTCGACCATTGGCTCTGGGGTTTGAATCCGGCGGGATATCACGTACAGTCGTTGTTCTGGCACGCGCTGGCGGCGGTGATGGTGTTCCGCTGTTTCCGGGCCTGCGGCGCCGGGGCGGGATGGGCGTGGCTGGCGGCGGCGTGCTGGGCGATTCATCCGCAGCGGGTGGAGTCGGTGGCGTGGATTTCGGAACGCAAGGACGTGATGTGCTGCGCTTTCTATTTCTGGGCGCTGTCCAGCTACTGGCGGTCGGACCCGACGGCGCGGTTCAACGGCAGAGTGCTGGCGCTGACAGTGCTGGCGTTGCTCTGCAAACCGATGGCGGTGAGTTTGCCGCCGGTGCTGATGCTGTCGTATTGGGTGCGGACGCGGAACCATGCCTGGCGCGATTACGCGATCCGGTTTCTGCCTTATTTTCTGGCGATGGGGGGGATTCTGGCGCTGACGTTTTATTTTCAGGTCAGCACCATGCCCCGGACGCGGGATTGGCATCGTCAGGCATTGGTGATTCTGCACAATTTCGGCTGGTACTCCTGGCAGACTTTATGGCCCTCCGGACAGCGGGGCATTCAGCCCCGGGTCTGGTTCGACGCGGCGGTCTGGCTTCGGCTGGCCCTCTTTTACGGCGCGGCGGCGGCGTTGCTGCTGGCGGCCTGGCAGCGGGTGAAACGGGAATCGATGATTTACGAATGGCTGCCGATCCTCGCTATGTATGGAGTGGCGCTGCTGCCGGTGGTCGGCGTGTTTCATCTGGGCTTTATCGACTATGCCGACCGTTATCCCTATATTCCGTCGTTTTTCCTGCTGCTGTTGATCGTCCGGGCGCTGGACCGGGTGCATTGGCCGCGACATACCGTCCGGCTGGCGGCGGCGGTCGGCATTGCTTATGGCGTCTGGCTGGCGGTGGCCAGTTGGAACTATCTGCCGGAATGGCGCAGTTATTACCAGTTGTTGCGTCATGCCTGTTCTTTTCCGGACGTCAACAGCGTGGCGCTGGTCGATCGGGGGTTTCTTGACCTGGAAAACGGCAACTATCCGGCGGCGCTGGCGGCGGCCGACCGTCTGGACGCCGGTCTGCCCGCCGATCGCGGCGACGACTATTACGCCAATACGTTCTATGCCGGCGTATTTCGCGCCAAAGTCGCTTACGAAGCCGGTAACTACCATCTGGCCAAAGCGATTCTGGTGAAGATTTATCCGGCGCTCCAGCCGAAACAGTATTATAAACTGGGCATTCCCCGTTTTGTCCTGCGGATGTTGATCGCGTTGCGGATTCGCGACGGGGAAATCGTCCTGGCCCGTCGGGATATCGCCGATCTGCTTCAGTGTTTCTATCCCAATGAAAAGACCTATGAATATTACTACTATCGGGGCATGGACAGCGTTTTGTCCGGCGATTACGCGACCGCCGCCGTTCATTTCCGCGAGGCCCTGCGGCAGAAGCCCGGCGACCGGGCGGCCACGCTCAATTTGCAGGACGCCCTGCGGGAATGCGCCCGTCCCGCCGCCGGTGTCTCAAAATGAGTCTCCGGGGCGCCCCCCATTCCTTCCGCTACCTGCAATTTGCGGTTTTTGCCGGTATGGACGGTTATTCCGGCAAAGTAACCCAGCTTCCGGAGCGGCTGGATTCGTAGCACGCCAGCACCACGTCGACGGCTTCGCGGGCGGTTGCCGCAGTCACGAACGGCGGACGGTGTTCCCGGATGGCGGCCACAAAGTCCTGAATCTGTGCCGGATGGCCGCCGCCGTAATAGGTTTTACCCGCGTGAATGGCTTTTTCCGTCCGGTCGGCTTGAAGACGGCGTTCGACTTCCGCCTTGATTTCCGGTTTGGTAAAGTGGTAGTGAATCAGTTCGTCGTTGCACAGTTCGGCGTAGCCCTCGGTGCCGCTGACGGTGAGCAGATGACGCCAGTCTTCGGCGCTGGACGACGTGGCGACGACGGTGCCGAGCGCGCCGTTCTTGAAACGGACGGCCGCCGCCGCCGCGTCTTCGGTTTCGATTACCCCCTGATGACAGAGGTCGTCGCACCGGGCGCAGAGCGACGCAATGCCGCCGCCGAGCCATTGAAACAAATCGATGAAGTGGATGGCCTGATTGATCAGCAGCGCGCCGCCTTCGTGCGCCCAGGTGCCGCGCCAGGCGTCGTGACGGTAGTAGTCCGGTCCTCGCCAGCAGTTCGACTGGAGACTGAGGTTGGAAACGGTGCCGAACGCGCCGCGTTCCAGCAATTCCTTGAGCAGCCGGGGGACGGCTTCGTAACGGTGCTGAAACACGCCGGCAAAGACCAGTTCGGGATGCCGGGCCTGGACTTGCAGCATGGCGTCGAGCGACGACCGGTTGATGGTCAGCGCCTTTTCGCAGAGGACGTGCTTGCCCGCTTCCAGCGCGGCGATGACGATGGCGGCGTGACTGCCGTGGTCGGTACAGACGGACACCGCGTCGAGTTCGGGGTCGGCCAGCATTTCCGCACAGTCGGGAGTGACGTGCGGAATCTGATACTGCCGGGCCAGCGCCGACGCTTTGGCCTGAACGATATCGCAGGCCCAGGTGACGGTTACGTCGGGCAGATGGCGATAACTTTCGATATGCGAAGGCGCGATCACGCCGCAGCCGATGATGCCGCAATGCAGAGAGGTCATGATGGCTTCTACCTTATCCCTTAACGGTTGTTGTTGTTACGAGAGATAATATAGTGCCGGCGGCGCGGAATGTCAGTCGGTCAAAGTCTTCGAACTTGTTTGCTTGCACAAAAAAGCCGAAAAAAACGTGGCGAAGACGTTGTGCTCGGAATTGAACATTTTCGATAAAATTCCGGCAATCCGGCTTGACAGGGTCCTGATCGTGAGCCAACTTTAGAGTCCTGTGGTTAATCTAAAGGAAGATACGATACCCGTGGCTAAATCTACTGTTTCCAATAAGTTGGTCATTGTCGAATCGCCGGCGAAAGCCCGGACGATCGGGAAAATGCTCGGTCCGGAATACGTGATTCATGCGTCGATGGGCCATGTCCGGGATCTGCCCGAACACGCGTTCGGCGTTGATATCAAAAACCATTTCCAGCCGCTTTACCAGATCAACAAAGACCGCGAGAAGGTCATCAAACAGATTCAGAGCGCGGCGAAAAAGGCCGACAGCATCTATCTGGCGCCCGACCCGGACCGTGAAGGGGAAGCCATCGCCTGGCACCTGAAAGAAATCTTGCAGGAAAACACCAAGGCGCCGTTTTACCGGGTGACGTTCCATGAAATTACCCGCAGCGCCATCGACCGCGCGTTTCAGAACACCGGCGATATCGATCTCCACCGGGTCGATTCCCAGCAGGCCCGCCGTATTCTCGACCGGGTGGTGGGGTATCAGATCAGCCCGTTGCTCTGGTCGCAGATTGAAAAAGGCATCAGCGCCGGCCGCGTTCAGTCGGTGGCTTTGCGGCTGGTGGTGGAACGCGAACGCGAAATTCAGGCGTTTAAAACCGAAGAATACTGGAATTTCATCGTCAAAATCGCCCCGGAACGTCTGGGTAAGGAAAATTCGTTCGAATCCCGGCTGGTCCGGATCAACGGCGAAAAATTCGCCGTCAATAACGCTACCGATGCCGCCTCCGTGCTGGACCGGATCAAGCATTCCGACCCGTTCCGGGTCGTCGCGATCAAAAAACAGCCGAAGCAGCGCCATGCCGCGCCGCCGTTTATCACCAGTACCATGCAGCAGGCGGCCAGCAGCACCATGGGGTTTGCCGCCAGCCGGACCATGCGGATTGCCCAGCAACTTTACGAAGGGATCGATATCGGGTCCGGCGGTCCGGTCGGGTTGATTACTTACATGCGTACCGACTCGGTGGCGGTGGCCAAGGAAGCCCAGAGCGCCTGTCGGCATTTTATCGCCGGCGAAGTCGGCAACGACTACGTGCCGCCCACGCCGAATATTTACCGCAGCAAGTCGAACGCGCAGGAAGCGCACGAAGCGATCCGGCCGACCGACGTTTTCCTGACGCCGGAAAAGGCGCGGCCGTTTCTCGACGACCCCCAGTATAAACTTTATTCGTTGGTCTGGCGCCGTTTCGTGGCCAGTCAGATGGCGCCCGCCCGGCAGGAACAGACCACCATCGAAAGCGTCTCCAAGACCGCCGACGGGCAGTCGTTTACGTTCCGGACCACCGCTACCGTCACGACTTTCCCCGGGTTCCTGAAATTCTACCGGATTCAGGACAAAGAAGAAGACGAAGAAATTCCGCCGGTGCTGGCCGAACTTAAGGAAGGCGAACTCTGCCGCTTGCTGGAAGCCGGCAACGAACAGAAATTCACCGAACCGCCGCCGCGCTTCTCGGAAGCCTCGCTGATTCGCGAACTCGAACTCAACGGGATCGGGCGGCCGTCGACGTATGCCACCATTGTCAATACCATTCAGGACCGCGAATACGTGCTGAAAGAAAGTGGGCGGCTCCATCCGTCGGATCTGGGATACCGGGTTAACGACTTTCTGGTGACGACGCTGCCGGAGTTGTTCCAGGTGGGTTTTACCGCCGAAATGGAAACCGAACTCGACCAGGTCGAAGCCGGCCAACTCCGCTGGGTCGATATGTTGCAGCACTTCTATGACAAGTTTTCCGTCTGGCTGAACGCCGCCAAGGCCATCGGCGCGCCCAGCACCGACAAGGCGTCCGCGCTGATTCGGACGTTGTCCGGAATCGCCGCTTGGGCTCCGGCCGAAAAACGCGGCAAACGTACTTACGACGATCACAAATTCTTTACTTCGGTCGAAGAACAGTTCGCCAATGACAAGCAGATTACCGCCAAACAGTGGCAGGCGCTCCTGAAAATGGCGATCAACTACCGGGCGCAGTTGCCGGGTCTGGACGCTTTGGCCGCCGAACATGGTTTTACCGACGAACTCAACGCGCATGCCGAACAGCAGAGCGAAGCCAAGCGGCGGGAAGAAGAAAACGCGCTCGACTCCACGGCGGCCGCCGATTACGAAAAGTTGTTCGGCGTACTGTCGCAGGTCAAATGGAAAGCGCCGGAAAAGAATTCCCGCGGCCGGGTTTACGATGATAAAAAGTTTTTCGAATCGCTGAAAAAGCAGGCCGAGTCCGGACGGCGGCTCAGCGACCGCCAGATGGAGGCGTTAGCCAAGATGGCGGCCAAATATAAAGAACAGATTCCGGATTTTGCCGCGTTGGCGCCGTTGCTCAAGATCAATCCGGCGGCGGTTGGCGGGGCCGGGGATGCGGCGTCTCCGGCGGCTGCCGGTGGCCCGGACAGTCCGGCGGCGGTATTGCTCCGGCAGTTCGACGGTTTCACCGCCTGGGCCGAGCCGGTCAAGAAGGGGCCGCGCCTCTACGACGACAAAAACTTTTTCGAATCGCTGCAGAAACAGCATCATGACGGACGGCAGTTGAGCGACCGCCAGATTGCCGCGCTGAAAAAGATTGCGGCCAAATATCATCGGTTGCCGCCGGCCGCGCCGGAAACGCCGAGTTCCGCGGAATAGTTTTTTCCTTGCCGGTGACGTTTCTTTCCCGGTTTTTCGGGAAAGAAACGGTCAGCGCCAGAGCAGCGGCAACAGCGGAAGCAAGCCGATCGGCAACAGCAGAAAACAGCCCATCCGTTTGGCTTTGACCGCGCCGCTTTCTTCGAAGATTTTATGCAGGTGAATCCGGATGCCTTCGTCCATCTCGTAGAAGATTTTACGTCCGTTGGCGTTGAGGTCGGCGGTGGGCCGGACCTGACCGGTTTCCGGGTAGTAGACGAAATAGGACGCATCGCGCATGGCGCCGGCGATTCCCGCCGCAAAAGTTTTCAACACCAGAAAATCCTTGAGCTTGTTGCCGAGTTCGTAGTTGTAGAAGACGCGGGCGAATTCGGCCAGATAGACGCCGATCAGGGCCTTGCTGCGGGAGTCGATGGTGCGATCGAGCCAGGGATAGAGATCGTCGTCGTGGAGAACCGGCCGGATCAGCGATTCCATCTGAGCGGCATTCAACGGCTGGTTTTCGAGATAAAAATCCTTGAGCAGTTGCGACCGGGCCAGCGTCAGACAAATCCGCAACTGCATTTCTTCCGGGAGCAGCCGGAAATTCCGGTAATTGCGGTCCAACTCCTGCTCGCAGCGGTGGAAAATGCCTTGCACCAGCGGATTGGCGATGGCCGGCGATATTTCGCCGTTGGGAATGCCCAGTCCGCGCATCACCCGAACTTGAACAATCTCGGAGCGGTCGATGGTGGCCCAGCCGATTCGGGCGCGGGTTTCCGATTCGATGAACTGGAAAAGCTTTTCGGTATCCCAACTGGAACGCCGGGAACAGAATTCCGGCAGATGCATCCGGATGAACGGCATATTGCAGACTTCGCACCAGGCGAGCGGCATCGGGTCGGAGGCGGAACAGGAAAATTCATACATGCAACGCGGACATTTTTCTTCCAGCGTGCTTTTATCGGCGTCGTTGACCCGGCTGGCGGAACCGTCTTCCAGGCGGAGGGTTTCTCCGCAATGAAGACAATGTACGCCGGCGATGATGTCAGCGGCGGAGACCATCTGCTCATGGTTGCACTTGGCACATCTTACGGTAATCACGGTAGGCGTCTCCCATGCTTATAATAACTTATAGGCAAATATCGTCGCTTTTACAAACGATATTCGTGTTTTTTTCCGTCAAAAAATGCTTTGACGATGATGGCGACGGGAGTCTCAAAACGAGCTTCCGGGGAGAAAACCCGAAAACTTTGAGAAGTTTTCAAGGTTTCTCACCGGACCCCATGTTCTGACTTTTAAACTTTTTAAATTGTTTATCTCTTTGCTTCGCAAAGAGATAAAATGAATAAAAGTTTTGCGGGGTCAAAATTGGGGCGCGGGGAAGAAATAGGGTGCTGTTTCACAAACACCCCGTGTCTTCCCCGCTACCCGCGCTTGAGACTGCCGCCTGGTACCCTTGGCGAATTTCAAATCGGTCCGAACCTTGATGTCAATCATTTTCGACATTTTAGACACCGTTTCAGCATGGTGTCTAAAATATGCGGAAACTCCATTTTCGACATTTTCGACATTTTAGACACCGTTTGAGGCATAGTGTCTAAAATGCGTCCCCGTCGTATTCGTCCGTCCTTTTTTCTCGATTGTCAAAGAACCCGGCGGCAAGATACGCTCCGCCATCATAAGGAAAACTTGTCAACATTTGAGGGAGATAAGATCGCTCAAACGCCGCTCGGCTGGGACAGATCGCTCAAACGCCGCTCGGCTTACTCGTGGCCTGTACGGCCGGGCACATCAGTGCCTTTTTCCTCCGCTGCGCGGACTCAAACGGCGCTTGCCTACGTCCGCTGCTCCTGCGCTGCGCGCATTCCTAAGCGGACGGGCTCGCGTTGCGAGCCTACCCGTGGTGTTGCCGATAAGATAGATTGGGCGGTGTTTTTGGGGCCAGGGGCCGACGCGAAGCGGAGTATGACCCAGTTAAACCGCACCGGGTCGTACCCGGCGGCGGGCTCGCGTTGCGAGCCTACCCGTGTGGTGTTGCCGATCGGATAGATCGGACTGTGTTGAGGATGCAGGTGCGTGATTACCGGGGCATACTCCGCTTCGCGTCGGTCCCGTGCCCCCGGATAGTTGTTTGGAGACTGCCGTCGGAATAGCCGTAATGTTGGAGGTTGCCGGCATGATTCCGGAACTTGTCGGACAATAAAATAAAGGAAGGCTCCGAATGCCGCCGGTTTTTCCCGTAATAAAGATAACTGCCGGAACGATAATGCCAAGACAATGACCCGCGAGGTTCCGGCATGATTGCGGGGAATTGATCATGATTCCGGTCGGCGTATTCGATACATTGCTTAAGAATGGCGTTCATGTCGTTGCGGCAAAGAATCCGCTGGACGGCTTCCCGGGGTGCGAGCAGAAGTTCGCAGGAGCCCATGAAGGCAATGACCAGCAACGGCATTAAAAATAACATTCGCCGCTGCCATCGAGCGGTTCTCCGGCGAACTTCCAGAAACACGACCCAAAGTCCGGCCAGCAGGACCAGATAAAAAGCCGCTTGCATCAGAAAAACCTGTTTCATGGCAATAAAATCTTCTATCGGAAAAAATATGCATTCGGGAAGAATGCCGTAAAAACAGTTCAGCCCTCGCAACGGCAGGGCCGAATCCCAGAACATAAAACAGGGAAAGGCCAGGATCAATGCCAGGTACAGGGCGCTGATACGGTTCAGAAAAATTGCCCGGTATTTCATCAGTGCTTTCCCTTGTTCGGGCGAAGGTCGGTAAGGGGGATGGTCAGCGTAGCGAGTCCGACGTATTTCGTTACGAGGGACCGGAACTGCAAGGTTTCGGACAGGCAATTGCCGGAAACGATCAACGTCAGTACGCACGAAGTTGTTGTCGATGGCTTGGGCAGTGCGAGCGTCTGCAATTCAAAACGGCCGTGAGTTCGGGTCAGAATTCCTTTGACCGGAGGCAATGTTTGCATCACCGGCGGGTCGGAGGCTCGCTGTTCCTGAATCCAGACGTTCAGGGTAAACGGTATTTCCGATCCGGAACCGTCGGGATAAGAAAAAACATAGGTCAACGTTGATCGTTGAGCCGTCCAATGCCAGAAAAGAAAATGGTGATCTGTTTGCGCCAGCGTAATTTGCCCCACCATGGCATTTCCCGGTCGGGCGATATCCAGCGGATGTCCCCAGAGTACAATTTGAGTGACGTTCGGCGGCAGGGTCATTTCCTGCTCCACGGTACCGTTGCCGCCGGGTTCAAGTTGGAAGCGGAGTTCCAACCCACGGTTGCTGGACGGCACGGCCGTAACCGGTTTGACGCCCCACGCGCTTTCCCCGTAGAGCCCATGCAGATGCAGAAACGGTTTGCCGCTTTTCGAACCCCAGGTCAGCGTTAACGGCAAATAAGCCGGGTCGACTTCCGCCGCGGCAAGCGTTCCGGCAGTCAGAAGAAAGAACAGCCCAATGGTCCATTGTTTCATAACTGAAGACTCGCAAGATTTCGGATGTTTTTACACTATAACCTCGGCGGGGGAGTTTCGCCAGTTTTTGACAAATCCGCCGGCGGACGATACTGTATGATTTTATGTATTTTTTCGGGCAACGGCGGAGGATAGGTTATCATGGAAATGGATACGGTAAAACAGAATTTCGAGGAAAAAGCACGCATTTTTGACAGTTTCATTGTTCAACACATTCCGGATTATCGCCGGATGCTGGACGCCGTGATTGCCAGCATTCCGTTCGAACATGACGCGCATTTCAAGGCGATCGACCTCGGCTGCGGGACCGGGACGCTGACCAAACTGCTGTCCGACGCTTTCCCTCATGCCGAACTTACCGGGATGGATATTGCCGACAACATGCTGGCGATGGCTCGGGCGAAACTCGGCGCTCGGGCCGGATGCCGTTTCGTGGCCGGGGATCTTCAGACGTATGAATTCGACGACCGGTACGACGTGGTCATGTCGTCGCTGGCGCTGCACCATCTGCGGACCGACGCCGACAAGCAGACCGTGTACAAGCGGATTTTCGACGCGTTGACATCGGGCGGCGTATTTTTCAACGCGGACATTGTATTGAGTTCCGACGTTTTTCTGGAACAGGCGGCCATGGGCAAATGGAAAGAGTATCTGATGCAGACAATTCCAGAAGCCGAGGTCGAGACGGTCTGGATTCCTCAGGCCCATGAACAGGACCGTCCGGCCCGTTTGATGGATCAGCTCGACTGGCTGCGCCGGCTCGGTTTTATCGGGGTGGACGTGGTCTGGAAATATTATAATTTTGCCGTCTACGGCGGGCGTAAACCGAGCTTGTCATAAGGTACGCTATGAATGGGGGTGATGACGGAATGATGCCTTGTTTCGCACTTCGTGCGGCCAGCGATTCCGCGCCGGACCCGGCCCGCGGAGCCCGCGGTGGCGGATTACCAAGGGCTTGCCGCCCCTGGACCCCGGCTGAACATGGCTATGTTCGCGGAGGACACCCGAACAGCTTCGGGTTTCCCCCTGCACCCCACTTCCCCAGCTTAACTTCAAGGCGGACCTTATTTCATTGTCACATCCTTACGAAAGGCAAGACGGATGACGGGCAAAGGTAACGGCGAAAAACGGAAAATCCGGATCAGGCGGAAGACGGTGACGGCGGCGGGCCACGCGGTCCGGCTGCCCATGGCGCTGGTTTCCGGCCGGATGACAAAGGAATTCGGCAAGTTGCCATCGGCTGACGAAGTCCGGCGTTTTCGGCACTTGTCGAATTATGCCGACGGCTGCTTTGTCAACGCGGAAGCTCTGGAGCCGCCGCGGGACGGAGGCAGCGGGCTGCCCTGGCGGAATATTCTGCTTTCCGACGTCAATGATCCCCAAGTTGTCTTGCCGCAGGTGAAACTTGACCGGAACTCTTTTTCCGCTGTCCGCGATGATTTTTCAGTGATCTGGCTGGGGCATGCGATGCTGATGATCGAACTGGGCGGGGTGCGGATTCTGACCGATCCGGTGTTCGGCAACGCGGCGCCGTTGCCGGGACTGGTGCGGCGTCACGCGGCGGCGCCGCTGTCCCGGAAAGAGTTGCCGCCAGTGGACCTGATTCTGTTGACGCACGACCACTACGACCATCTCGAATATGCCACGATCCGTTCGCTGCGAAAGGAGTCAACGCCGTTGATTGCCCCGTTGGGTGTGGGGGCGCGGTTGCGTGGGTGGGGCATTGCGGCGGAGCGGATTCACGAATTGAACTGGAACGAGAGCATCGAACGGAACGGCATCAAGATCACGGCGGTGACGTCGCGGCATTTTTCCGGCCGGACGCTCGGCACCCGCAACCGGACGCTCTGGATGGCCTATGTCCTGGAAACGCCCCGTCACCGGATGTTTCTGGGGTGTGACGGCGGCTATGGCCGGCATTTTCGGGCCATCGGACAGCAGTACGGCCCGTTTGACCTGGTCGCGCTGGAAATCGACGCCTGGAACGACTCCTGGCCCAGCAATCATATGTTTCCGGAACAGGTGCCGCTGGCGTGTCGCGACTTGAACGGCAAACTGCTGCTGCCGATTCACTGGGGCGTTTTCGATCTGGCCAACCATCCGTGGAACGCGTCGATCCGGGCGGTGGTCCGGGAGGCGGAAAAGCACGGCGTGCCGCTGACCACGCCGCAGATGGGACAGAAAATCATTCCCGGCATTACTCCGACCGGTCCCTGGTGGGAATTGCCGCTGTCGTCGTAAAAACCATTCATCGGGAGTAACGTTTATCCTGTCGTCCGATGGAAGCTCGCGGTTTCACTGTTCATCCCTGCGAATGGTGGCACTACAATGATCGCGGCTGGGACAACCAGCCGGTGTTGGACGTGCCGTTTTCCGCCGTGAAATAATTCCGGCGGCAAAGCCAAACCGCGTTAACGCCAGAAGCGCCGGACATCCCACCAGGGCAGGGGGGCCGGGGTCGGCGCGACGGTCGGACGCGGGGCAGGTGTCGCCGCCGGCGCAGATGTTGTCGGGCCGACGATTGCCGTCGGCACGTCGGTTCGAAACGGCGAAGCGGGTAATCCATCCTGATTGAATAAATTGCAGCCGCAGGGATCGTCGGACCAGGCGTAGCGGACGGCGGTGGGTTTGGGGACTTTGCCGCTCCAGACGATGACGTCCTTGCCGTCGACTGCGGCATTGGCCCAGTAGAAACGGCCATTCTGTCCGGCGATGGCGAAATGCAGCAAGCGTCCGCCGTTTTTCACTTCCAGCCCCTTGCCGACGGATTGAAATTGAATCCGGATTTTGCCGCCTTCCACGATCATCCGGTCGAAGATCGGACCGGAGATGGCGGGATGCTGTTCCGGTTTGATAAAATGTTCGCGATAGGCGGTCCGTTCCGTCAGCTGGGCGAGGCGGTCGGCAAACTTACGCTGGTCGTATTGCGGCAGGGGCTGGTCCGGTTTGCCGAGGTCGATGGTGACCAGACAATAGGCGTTGGGCACCCGTTGCGAAGTTTGCAGTTGCGCTTCCCGGAGTTCGGCCAGTTTGCTTTCCTGCGGGAGCGGCCACTGGGAGCCGCAGTTGGGCGTTTGGACAATGACAAAATGGTGTTCCGCGCCTTCCAGTCGGCGCCAGGCGTTGATGACGTCCGTCAACTGCGTCCGGTATTCCGCCGCCGATCCGGCCGGGCGGTGATGATTCCAAACGACCCCGTGCACCGGGTAGGGCAGCAAGGGCAGCACCTGTTCGTGAAAAACCGCGCCGTTCGGAGCCAGCCAGTCGGTCAGCGGACGGTCGCCGCCGGGAAGCTGGATGATGCCGAAGGCTTCCTTCATTTCATATTGCATGCGGCGTCCGAAATAGTAGGCGGCGGCGGAAAAATAGGGGGCGGAATTCAGGCCGGACTGCTGCCATTTGCCGTCGTGAAAGACCCGGAGGCGGTAAACGGAGGAGATTTTGGCTTCTTTGGACCCGTCGTCGGCTTTGGCCAGCGGGAAGAAGGCATTGCTGTCGCCGGCCCAGAACCAGACTTCCCCCACCATCACGTCCCGGAGAATATACGTTTTTTTGCCGATCACGTTGATCTGAATGGAATCGCAATGCCCCAGCGGATCGAAAACCACCATCCAGCGTCCGGCATCGTCGGCGACCGCGGTGGCTTTCTTTTCCAGAATCTCCACCCGGACGCGCCGTCCGGGTTCGCACCAGCCCCAGACCGGAATCCGGACGCCGCGCTGTAAAACCATACCGTCGCGGAACAGCGGCCCCAGCGTGATATTTTCCGCCGGCAGCGGTTCTTTCAAGGATGAGAGCCAGCCGCACCCGGTCAGCAGACCGGCGGCCAGCAACGGCAACAGACGCAAAATCCATTTCATAACGCAGCCTCGCAGTTGAGATCGAATGCAGAACAATATCCGGCGTCCGCCGGGATTGCAAGCTGTTTAATGAACCGCCGGGGGAACGATGCAGAACACCCGGAGCTGGTGCGGCAGCCAGTGCAGCGACCGTTCCGCATCAAGCGGCGTCAGCGTTCCGGCGGCGGCATTGAATTCCCGCCGTTCGCCGGTTACCGGCCATTCCACTTCGAGGTCCAGTTCGGGCGCCTCCTCGTTGAACAGCAAAAACCAGTGGCAGTCCGCTTTGACCAGATGTCGGACCCGCAACGCGGGTGCCGACGGCGTGACTTTCACAGTTGGCGGGCACCATTCCGGCAGGCTGAATCCGGCATCGGCGGAAAAGCGCACCAGCCGGGCGCCCAACGGGGCCAGCGCCGCTTCCGCCGCGGCCGAGACGGGACCGTCGGCCAGAACGACCTCGTAATGAAAATCCCGGATGTCAACGCCGTCGGCGGTGACGGCGGCCGCATTCCCCAGCAACTTTTCTTCCAGATAGTTGAAATCATACTGGTGCTGAAAACACCATTTGGCGGCGGCCCAGGGCAAGTGATAGGAGTCGCCCAGGATGGCAACGCGGCAGAGCTGGCGGGAATCCGTGTTGAGCCAGCAGAGCCGCCGGCAGCGGTCGGCGTAGGAACGGTAGCGGTCCCACCAGACGGCATGGGGGCCGACGTCGGGCGGACGTTCGTCGCGGCGGACGCCCCGGACCGAATAGAAAAAGGCGTGCGGAATCAACTGGTTGACGCCCCGGACCAGACACCAGTCGGACAGCCAGTTCATCTCGTCCCAGGTCATTTCATGGCCGTAGGCCCCGCAGTATTCGTTGAGGTTGCGGCGGCGGCCGAGATGGGCCATGGCGGACGAACTGCATTTGGCCTGGGTCGACTGTTCGCCATCCAGCGCCGACGGCGTATCCGGCAGCACCCAGCGCCAGACCAGGTCTTGCCCCGGCGTGTCGAAAAAGCGCAGCGCCCCGATGTGGTCGGGACCTTCCGGATGGCCCATCAGCGCCAGATGATGCCGTTCGCACCAGCGTTGCAGCCGGGTATAATAGGTTTCTTCCAGCCGGATGAGGAGGGCGCGGCGGTATTCGGCGCGATGTTTTTCGGCCTGGGGAACGCGGTCGGACCACAGGGCCGGCAGAAAAGGCGTGAAATCGTAGCCGAGAATCCGGTTGACTTCGGTTAAAATGCCGGTGGTGCCGGGACGGACTTCCGGCGACCGGCAACGTCCGAGCAAGCTGGGTTCGTCGGTAAAAATGCCGATCACGGTGGAGCCGAAATAGGGTTCGAGACGCGCGGCGAAACCGTCGTAGACCAGTTCGATGAATTTGTCGACGGCATCCGGATTGAGGATGTCGCCGGCGGGCGGTTCGTCTTCGCCCGGGCCTTCGTCGATATAGTGAACGCCCCGGATGACGCTGTCGATCGGCCGGTCGAAGACCGCCACATGGCGGTCGTTGAAACCGGCGACCCGGGCCACCAGATTTTCTCCGGGCGCCAGCACCAGCCGGTGGTGTTCCGGCAGTTCGACCGCCGCCAGCCCCCGGCAGCGGAACGCCGGATTGGCCGCCACGACCTGTCCGCACGAGGAGCCGGACGGGTACATGGCTTCATCGTAAAGAATGACTTTGAATCCGCGCCGGGCGGCTTCGGCGATGGCGAATTCATAGAAATCGAGCAGCGCCGGGGACATCCACGGCAGCGACCTCGGCAGTCCGACCCGCGGATGAATGACAAAACCGGATACCCCGTGCCGTTCGAAATCGGTCATCTGACGCAGAATTTCTTCCCGGTCGAGGTCGTCATTCCAGAACCAGAACGGCATGAGACTGAATTCCGCCGGCGGCGCGGCCAATTCCACGGGAATTTGCATAAACCTTACCTCTGATGCTGATTGACGGAGATTGCCGCCGCCGGAATCGGAAGTCGGGAGCGGCGGCGGTCCTTTACTGTAACCGTCGCCGCCGGAACAATCAATATTCCGGGTCTAGAATTTGACCAGATCGTCGATCTTGACCGGCAGTCCGGTGGCAATGGAACGATTGGCGGCAATGCCGATCAGAATCGATTTGGCGCCGTCCACATAACCGGCGGCATGGCCGAGCGGATCGTCCTTGGCGCCCAGAAACACGTCCTGGAGCAGCTTGCCGTCGGCGCCGCCGTGGCCGCTGAGATCGCCGGCGTCATAATCGATTACCTGCATTTTGCCCCAATGCGGCTGGAAGGTGATTTCCGGGATCAGGTCCTGCCGGTTCTTGCCGCATTCGCGCATGCCGGGCTGGTTGAAGTCTTCGCCCTTGCCGGAGTCGCACCACGGATTCTCGACCACGTTGAATTCCAGCCGGCCCCTGGTGCCGTTGAACATCACGCGGTAGCCTTCCCACGGCGAGTGGGCGTTCAGTGAATAGGTCAGGAGCGTCTTGCGGCGGAACCGGACCAGCACGCCGGCGTTGTCTTCGGTGGAGATGCCGTCGTTCCAGACGGAGAGGTCGCGGTAATAGCCGTCTTCCTGTTCGGCATCGTAATAGAGGCCGTTGAGAAATTTATCATTGGGGCTGACGTGGAGGGCGAACGGATCGTCCTTGGCGATTTCGGAGCCGCGGGCGCGGAAATAGAATTGGGACATGCCGCGTTTTTCGGCGTTGGCTTTGCCGTAAAACATCAGATCGCCCATGGCGAAAACGGTGTCGGCCCAATCGTCCAGCCACCAGTTGACGAGGTCGAAATGGTGGGTGGATTTGTGCACCAGCAAACCGCCGTTGTTGCGTTTGTCGCGGTGCCAGCGGCGGAAATAGTCGGCGCCGTGGCAGGTATCGAGCAGCCATTCGAAATGGACGCTGTTGATCTGACCGACCACGCCGCTGCGGAGGACTTCCTTGACTTTGGTGTTGCGCGGGGCGTAGCGATAATTAAAGGTGACGGTAAGATTACGACCAGTAGCTTTTTTAGTGTCAATAATCCGCTGGCACTTTTCGGCGTCGATGGTCATCGGCTTCTCGGTGATGGCGTCGCAGCCCAGTTCCATGGCCCGGCAGATGTACTGGTCGTGGGTGCGGTCCATGGAAGTGACGATGACGACGTCGGGACGCTGTTCCCGGATCATCTTGTCGAAATCGCCGGCGAGATAGGTCGGGACGGCGGGGTAGTGGCATTCTTCCTGCATCAGCTTGTTGTAGAACGCCATGCGCGCGGGGTTGGGGTCGCAGATTCCTTTCAGTTCCGCGATGTCGCGGAAGGTGTCGGTGATGGCTTTCAAGTACAGCCACGAACGGCAGCCGGTTCCGACCAATACATACTTTTTCTTACTCATTTTACCTGCTCCTGGAGGGATTGTTGTTGACGAGCTTCCGCCGGGGACGGCGGCGTCAGCCAGCGGTCCCGGTTGCTCAGTAGATGTCCGGCAATAAAAGCCGCCTGCAACCGGCAGACGGCGTTCTGAAAATGAACGTGGTCGCAGTACGCTTCCGGCCCGAGCGGCAGCGTGAAGCCATAGAGGTCGATTGCCGGAATACCGGCGGCGGCGTTGCCGCCTTTGCGGTCGTAATGAAAAACCGGCGCGAGAAAATCCCGCAGATAGGGACCGTAATGCAGGGAAATGCTGTCGGCCAAAACAAATAGTTTGATCGGTTTCATCAACGTTTTCCTCGCATTAAATGCTTTCGCGGGCGACAAAACGGGTGGGGAACATCGTCCGGCCGGGAACGAAGCCGCCGGGTTTGACCAGTTCCACCACTTTTTCTGCCATCGCATCCACCGGCTGGGCCACCGAGCTGAGACTGGGGGCGGTGAACTGATCGGTCGGATCGTCGTCGAAACCGACGACCGCGACTTGTTGCGGTACCGCGACCCGATGCTCGTAACAATATTTCAGAAAGCCCAGCGCCAGTCGATCGGTGTGGAAAAAGACGGCGTCGCCGTGTTCGAGAATCTGCGGCGCGACCCGATAGCCGCTTTCATATTCCAGACTGCCGGTTTCGATCAGTCGGCTGTCGTCCGGGGAGAGGCCGCATTCTTGGAGCGCGGCGGCGAATCCGCGCAACCGGCTGGGCAGACGGGTTCCGCACTGGACGACGTGCTGGCGTCCCGAGCGAATCAGCCGGGCAATGCCGTCGTGAATGCCGGACTCCCGGTCGATCTCGATATCGGCAGCTTCGGGAAAAAGCCGTTCGGACTCGATATCGACGAGCACTACCTGCAACGACAGTCCCGCCAGCAATTCCGCCGGATTCCAGGCCGGATTCCAGGCATTGAAAATTACGGTGTCGATCAGACCGAGCCAGTCCTGCAGCATTTTCCGCAACTCGCCGACGGTGGCCGGCAGCAGCGCGGAGATCGGATAGAATCCCGCCGCTTCCAGACGGCTCTGCATCGCGGACGTTTTCCGCACGGTCATGGCCACCGACACCGGCGGCAGCACCATGCCTACAAAATTATTCCGCTGTAACCGGAGGTTCCGCGCCGCCATATTGGGGATGTAACCCAGTTCCCGGGCCAACGCCTGAATCCGGGCGGTGGTTTCCGGATTGCCGCCGGGTTCGTTCTTCAACGCCCGGGTCACGCTGCGGATCGAAACCCCCGCCGCTTCCGCGATCGCTTTTAAAGTCACGCTCATCAAAGAAACTCTCAATGGTTATTGCCAACGTTGGCAATAATTATAACGCCACTTGGAAACATTGTCAACCGGAAATTTCTCGTCGAACTGGAAAAAGAAAGAAACTACGCCTTCAACCACTTCCAGACCAACGTCCGACTGACGCCGAAATGGCGGGCGACTTCCGCTTTATTGCCGTGGCAGGCGGTCAGCACGGACTGGAGATCGGCCGGGGACGGCGGCTGGCGGTGCGGGCGAAGCGGAACTGTCGGCGCGGCGACTGGAGCCGATGTCATCGGAACGGCCGCAGGAGGGGCCGGGTGCGGAGATCGTACTTCTTCCGGCAGGTGGTCGACGGCGATGGCGTCGCCGTCCGGGCAGACGACAAAGGCGTATTCGACGGCATTCTCCAGCTCCCGGATGTTGCCGGGCCAGGGATAGTCGAGGCAGCGCTGAAGCGCGTCCGGCGCAATGCCGTCCAGATGGCGTCCGGTCTGCCGGTTGAAACGGGCGATAAAATGGGCCAGCAGCGCGGGCAGGTCCGACTTCCGTTCCCGGAGCGGCGGCAATTGGAGCGGAAACACCCGGAGACGGTAGTAGAGATCGTCGCGGAACCTGCCGCTCTTGGCTTCGGCCTGCAGGTCGCGGTTGGTGGCGGCAATGACGCGGACGTCGACCCGGCGGGTGGCGGAATCGCCCACCCGTTCGAATTCGCCCTGCTGGAGAACCCGAAGCAGTTTTACTTGCGTCGCCATGCTCAATTCGCCGATTTCGTCGAGAAAGATCGTGCCGCCGTCGGCGGCTTCAAAACGTCCGGTCCGGTCCTTGATGGCGCCGGTAAAGGCCCCTTTGACGTGGCCGAACAGTTCGCTTTCCAGCAGATTTTCCGGCAGGGCGCCGCAGTTGACTTTGACCAGCGGACCGTGACGGCGCGGACTGTGGCTGTGGACGGCGGCGGCGGCCAGTTCTTTTCCGGTGCCGCTTTCGCCGAGGAGCAATACGGTGGCATCGCTGCCGGCGGCCAGTTTGATCAGCCGGAAGATTTCCCGCATGGCGTCGGAACGGCCGATCATGCCGGCAAAGTCGCCGCTGCCGATTTCGGCTTCCGACTGTAAATTTTCCACGGTTTCCCGCAGTTTCTCCACCGGACGGAAGTCGGTTACGGTCTGCAGCACGCCGATCACCCGTCCTCCCTCGTTGCGCAGCGCCCGGGCATTGACCAGCACCGGAATGGCTTCGCCGTTTTTGCCCAGCATCCGGCATTCGCAGCCGGTGACGCAGACTTCCGAGCCGGTGCTTTTCATCAGATTTGCGATGCGATGGGAATTGACGCAGTTCGGCGCCCGCAGTTTGAACAGCGACTGCCCCAGCATTTCCTCCGCCTGATACCCGGTGATTTCCGTCATCGCCGGATTCCAGAGCTGGACAATTCCCTCGCTGTCGATCACCACCACGCCTTCCGCCATGGTATTGATGATCAATCCCGGGGAGACTACCTGAATCGGTTCGTTGCCGGTTGCCATCGTCTGTTTTCTCCGTTACAGTAACGTTACCAAAAACAGAAGTAACGTTACCTTGGCGTCACCGAAAATGCAAACGAAACGGGGAAAAAGCGGAAGATTTGTTATAACATATTGAAGATGAGCACAAATATGGTAGATGAAAAAACGTTGGCATGGAAACGGCTAAAAGCTCTGTCGATCAGCAAACCGTAAGTATGAGGTGTGAAAATGGAAGAACTCAAGCACGCAATGGAATTAAACGGGACCAACTTCGACGAACAGGCGGGAAAAGGCGTAGCGCTGGTGGATTTCTGGGCGCCGTGGTGCGGACCCTGCCGGAGCATGGGGCCGGTCATCGACGAACTGCACGGCGAATATGACGGTCGGGCGCTGGTCGGCAAAGTCAACGTCGACGAAGCCGATACGCTGGCGGCCCGGTTCGGCGTGATGACCATCCCGTCGATCTTCGTGCTGAAGGACGGCGAAGTGGTCCAGCATTTCGTCGGCGTGCAGCCGAAAGAAAATCTCAAATTGGCGTTAAACGCGGCACTCGAAGGCTGAAAGGATAGACGGGATAAAATGAAAGTTGTCATCATTGGGGGCGTGGCCGGCGGCGCGAGTACCGCGGCCCGTTTGAGAAGACTCGACGAACAGGCGCAGATCGTGATGGTGGAACGGGGACCGTATATTTCGTTCGCCAACTGCGGGCTGCCGTATCATCTGGGCGGCGTGATTCCGACGCGCGAACAGTTGCTGGTGATGTCGGAACCGGCGTTTTCCGCGCGGTTCAACGTGGACGTCCGGACCCGGCAGGAAGCGACCGCGATCAACCGCGACCGCAAAACGGTGACGCTGAAAAAGGAGGACGGCACCGTTTACGAGGAACCCTACGACCGGCTGGTGCTGGCCACCGGGTCCAGCGCGGTGCTGCCGCCGCTGCCCGGCGCCGACGATCCCGACGTCTATCGGCTATGGAACATCCCCGATCTGGACGCGATTATGGCGAAGCTCGGCAAGGCGGCCCGGTCGGCGGTGGTGGTCGGCGGCGGTTTTATCGGTCTGGAAGCGGCGGAAAATCTGCGGCTTCGGGGGCTGAAAGTAACGGTCGTCGAACTGTTGCCGCAGATTCTGCCGACCCTCGACCCGGAAATGACGGCGCCGCTGCGGCAGGAACTGGCCCGGCTGGGCATCGATGTTCGGCTGGGCACGAAAGTGCAGGGGGTGCGCCGCAACGCGGACGGCCAACTGGAAGCGGAGTTGGATCCGGGCGAACCGGCGACGGGCGATCTGGTGTTGATGTGCGTCGGGGTGCGGCCGAACTCCGGTCTGGCGAAGGCTGCCGGACTGACGCTCAACGCCCGCAGCGGCATCGTGACCGACGACCATTTGCGGACGTCCGATCCCGATATTTACGCCGTCGGCGACGTGATCGAAGTGGCGGAACCGGTTTTCGGCGGTCGAACGATGATTCCGCTCGCCGGTCCGGCCAACCGTCAGGGGCGCATAGCGGCCGACAATCTGGCCGGACGCGACAGCGTCTATCGCGGTACCCTGGGCACGGCGATCGTCAAGATCGGCCGGCTGGCGGCGGCCAGCGTCGGCTGGACGGAACGCCGGTTGCGGCAGGACGGACGGGAATTTCAGCAGGTGTATTTGCATCCGGCTGCGCACGCCGGTTATTATCCGGGTGCGAAACCGTTGGATATCAAACTGATTTTCGATGCGAAAGGACACATCCTCGGCACGCAGATCGTCGGTACGGATGGCACGGACAAGCGGATTGACGTGATCGCCTCGGCAATCAACGCCGGGCTGACGGTCGATCAGTTGGCCGAGCTTGAGCTGGCTTATGCTCCGCCTTTCGGTTCCGCCAAGGACCCGGTCAATCTGGCCGGGATGGTCGCCGGCAACGTGCTCCGGGGCGACACGGTGGCGGTTCAGGCGAATGCCATCCCTGCCGGGGTGCTGCTTCTTGACGTCCGGCAACCGGAAGAAACCGCGCTCGGCGCGATTCCGGAAGCCATCAATATTCCATTGGGCCAATTGCGGTCGCGGCTGGCGGAACTGCCGCACGACCGGCGGATCGTGACCTATTGTCAGGTCGGTCTGCGCGGCTATGTGGCCGAACGGATTTTGCGGCAGCATGGTTTCGATGCTGCCAATCTCAGCGGCGGGATGGCAACCTGGAAGATGTTCCATCCCGGTCCGATCGCGCCGGCCTTGCCGGCGGAAACCGGGTCAAACTGCTGTGCGGTAAGAGCGGAAACGGCCACCCCCGCCTTACCGCCGGCAGTTTCCGATAGCGGTAAAAAGGTGGACGTCCGGGGCTTGCAGTGTCCGGGTCCGGTCGTCCGTTTGAAACAGGAAATGGATGCGTTGCCGACGGGGCAACTGCTGGAACTGCTGGCGCCCGCGACGTTCCGTCCCGATCTGGAAGCCTGGTGCCGGACCGCCGGGTATCCGGTGACGGTGGCTGATTTCGATGCCGATTCCATTCGGGCGGTGGTCCGCAAAGGCGGCGCGCAGCCGGAAAATCTGTCGATTTCACCGAATGCCGGGAACAATCGGTCGGCGGCGCTGGTCTTATTCAGTAACGATCTGGATAAAGCAATGGCGGCGTTCATTATCGCTTCCGGAATGGCGGCGGCCGGGATGAAAGTGACGATTTTCTTCACTTTCTGGGGCTTGAGCGTGTTGCGGAAGGAAAATCCGCCGGCGTTGAAGAAAGGTCTGATGGACCGCATGTTCGGGTGGATGTTGCCGCGCGGCGCCCGGCACTTGGCGCTGTCCCAGATGAATATGGGCGGACTGGGCGCAACCATGATGAAGAAAGTCATGGCGGACAAGCGGGTAACGGCGTTGCCGGAACTTATTGCTGGAGCCCGGCAACTGGGCGTGCGGTTCATCGTTTGTGAAATGGCGATGAATGTAATGGGACTCAAGCGCGAAGAGTTGATCGACGATATCGACGAAGTAGTAGGCGTGGCGACGTTTGCCGCGCTGGTCAAAGAAGGGGGGCAGCCGATGTTCATCTGAGCGCGGCGAAAGCGCGGACGACATGGGCGGGGCTACCGGTAAAGATTAAGGAGTACGGAATGATGAAAAAACTGATGTTGGGATTGTTTTCCCTGTTGACGCTGGCTTTGCTGCCGGCGGCGCAGGCGGGGGCTCCGGAAGCGGAAGTCATCTTGCAGAAAGCGGCGGATTTTGACGCGGTCGTCTTGCAATCGAAGGTGCCGTGTCTGGTCGACTTCTATGCCGACTGGTGTCCGCCGTGCCAGAAGACCGGACCGATTCTCGCCCAGTTGGCGAAGACCTGGGCCGGAAAGCTGAAAGTCGTCAAGGTGAATGTCGACAAGTTCCCGAGCCTGGCGGAACAGTACAAAGTCGAAGGCATTCCGGATGTTCGGGTGTTTTCGGGCGGCAAACAGATCGAACAGTACGTCGGATTCCAAACCGAAGAAGAATGGGCGGCAATCGTCGCCAAACTGTTGCAGAAATAAAAAAGCGGTCCGGCGCTTGCCGCCGGACCGCTTCACTTCGAAACGATCGGAACTCAGTTGTAACTGAAGCAGAAAGCGTTGGTCGCTTTGACGCACTTTTTGATCTGTTCCACGAGTTCGGTGGAGAGCGGGGCATTGACCTTGATGACCGCGAGCGACCGGTTGGACGTGAGGTCCTGCGGGGCGCGGATGTCGATAATGTTGATGCCTTTTTCTCCGAGCAGGCTGGCGATCTTGCCGATCACGCCGGGTTCGTCGCTGTATTCGACGAACAGGTTGTGGCCGGTGGGTTCGAGATAGAGTTTGTCGAAGTTGTTGAGGCGGGAGATCATCAGGTTGTTTTCGGTCAAGGTGCCGCGGACGCTGACCTGGCGGATGGTATCTTTGCCGGACAGCAGGTCGATGGTCATCGAATCGCCGTAGTGCTTGGAGTTGTCGACTTCGCGGTTCTGGTAATCGATGCCGCGCTGGGTCAGGAACGTCTGCGCGTCGGCGGCTTCGAGGTACGGATCGAATTCGCTGGAGATGCCGGCGGTGATCGGGGCGAGCATCCATTTGGCGAACTGGTTGAGTTTGCCGTAGAAGCTGGTTTCGATCTTGTGCGGCGGATGGTTTTCGCCGAGGTACTGACGGCCGAGCGAAGTCAGCACGTGGGCGAGTTTCTGATAATTGGCGTCGAGACCGTCGGGCAGACCCTTGTTGACGACGCAGTTGGTGATACCTTTTTCGAAGTAATCGATGGTCTGTTCGGCGGCGCGCATGGCGGCGTTGAAATTGGCTTCATGAGTATTGGCGCCGAGATGCGGGAGCATCAGGTCGGCAATGTCGGCAACGGGTTTCTCGCCGGCTTCGTCTTTGGGATAGACGTCGGTAGCGAAGAAGAATTTCTTGGCGGCTTTGGCGGCGCGGATGTCGGCTTCGTTGACGATGCCGGCCCGGGCGCAGTTGATGATGGCGGCGCCGGGTTTCAGCAGCTCGAGCAGCTTGGCGTTGACCATGCCCTTGGTGTCATTGTTCTGCGGCACGTGCAGGGAGATGTAGTCGGCCTGTTTGAAGATTTCTTCGACGGTGGTCAGTTCGACGCCGAGGCTTTTGGCCAGGCTGGCGGAAGCGACCGGGTCGTAGGCCAGTACTTTGACGTCGAATCCGGTCAGACGCTTGACCAGCAGCCGGCCGATGTTGCCCAGCCCGATGATGCCGATGGTTTTGCCGGTCAATTCAGTGCCCATCATCGAGGATTTTTCCCACTGTCCGGCGCGGGTGGTGACGTCGCCGCGGACCACGTGGCGGGCCATCGCCAGCATGATCGCCACGACTTCTTCGGCGACGGCGTTGGAGTTGGCGCCCGGGGTGTTCATGACGTCGACCTTGCGGCGGCGGGCGTATTTGGTGTCGATGGTGTCGTAGCCGGCGCCGGCGCGGACGATCAATTTGAGTTGGGGCAGGGCGTCGATTTCGGCGGGAGTGACTTTTTCGCTGCGGACGATCAGCACGTTGGCGTCGGGATGTTCGGCGGCCAGTTCGGGCAATTTTTTCGCGGCGTCCTGGACTACCGTATAACCGTTATCCGCCAGCAATTTGGCTGCGGCTTTGTCGAGTTTGGTCGGGATTAATACTTTCATGGATTCTATAGCTCCTGTTCTTGGTTTTGCAGGAAATCGCTGTCGCATTTTAAGGTTACGAACAAGGGCGACAGTAAATTTTAAATTATAATCCATTAACCGGAGTTTACAACATGATGTTTTAAGGTTTTTGCATTATATTAATAAGCGTAACCGCAAAAATACTGGAATCGGGAATTTGCGGATCGAGCTTGAAAATCGGACGACGCAAGGTACGATAAAATAAGCAGGACCGCTCCGCGGTGGCCGGATTGCTGACCTTACAGTCAACCACTAACGAAAGAAGCAATCATGGACGAAGACATCCCCGAAATGATCTGGCTGGAGGAAGTGGATTCCACCATCAATTACAGTCTGACTAACTTCAACGCCATTGCCGACGGCGTGATGGTGGCCGCCGGCACGCAGACGGCCGGGCGGGGACGGCAGGCCCGGCGCTGGGTGTCGCCGCCGCACCAGAACGCCTATGTGGCGTTCGTGGTCAAGCAGTTTCCCGGTCTGCCGCACCAGACTTCCTGGATCGGGTCGCTGGCCGTGCTGGACGCCTTGCGCGAATGCGCCCCCGATCTCCGCGTCTGGCTGAAATGGCCGAACGACGCCTATTGCGGCCATTGCAAGATTGCCGGAATCCTTTGCGAAACCCACAGCAACGGCGGCCGGATCGACGGCATTGTGATCGGCATCGGCGTCAACCTGAACATGCGGACCGAGTTGCTGGCGGACATCGACCAGCCGGCCACCTCCGTGCTGCGGGAAACCGGCAAGCCGGTCAATCTGGAAAAATTTCTGCTGGTACTGGCCAAAAGTCTGCGCCGCCGCTATATCTCCGGTTCGGCCTGCATCGATGCGCTCTATCGCGAATGGCGGGAATGCAACGCCCTCATCGGACGGGAAATCGAGATTTCCATCGATCACAACCGCGAAGCCATTCGCGGCCGGGTCGTCGATCTGGGGCCGGACGGCGAACTGCAGTTGCAGACGGGCGACCGGATCATGAAATTCTACAGCGGCGACATCCACATTAAAAAAGATTCGATGTTCCACTGAGCAAGATGCTGGGGCCGGGATATCGATCGGCTGCCTATACGGTCAGTTCAGATTGAAGACTTTCTTCCAGCGGTTGATGACGATCAGCCGCCATAGCACCAGCGGAAACGGCATCTGGGTAGTGGTGTATTTGTGCACGGCCTGGGCCATCTGGTCTTTGTCGATGTAATATTCCCGGAGAATGTCGTCGATATTCTGGAGCAGGAGGGTGTGAAAAATCCGTTTCTGCCATTTCGCTTCGGTTACGAATTCATCGTCGGTCAGATCGGATTTGTCGGTCATGCCGCGCGGAATGAAGTTGGCGCAACTGACCCGGAGGATCTGTTTGGTCAGGCCGTTGGCCAACCGGAACGGCAACGGCAACCGCAAGGCCAGTGCCGTCAGTTTCTGGTCCATGAAAGGATGGCGGATTTCGCACTGGCCGTAGAATGCGCAACGGTCGAGAAAGTGCAGGGTTTCGCGGTGGCGCATGATTTCCATGATGGCGATTTTCAGCAGGGAATCGGTTTCCATTTCCGGATATCCGAAGTTGGGTTCCGGCCAGTCGACGTTGCACAACCGGTCTTTGACGATCAAGTTTTGCGCCAGGGTGGCGCCCCGGCCGAAGGTCATGCGGCGGAGTTTGCCGAAGATTTGCAGCCAGGGGTGGTTGCTGACCCATTTGAACCGGCGCAGGTCGGAGATGAATGCGGCGGCCGATTCGTTGAACATCTTCCGGTTCAACAGCGCCCAGTAATAGTCGATGCTGCTGAATAAAAACTGACTGGCGCCTTCGCCGTCGAGAATGATGCGGCGGTTGCAGATGCCGTGACTGTAGATCATCCAGTTGAGCAGACTGCGGTTGAAATCGAGCGGAAAGTCGTTGGCGTAGATCATCCGGTCGAGTTCGAACAGAAAATCGCGGCTTTTGAATTCGGTGCCGCAGGGTTCCGCCTGGATGAACCGGGCCACCTGGGAAACGGTTTTGAAGTTGTCGGCGAAATCGCCTTCGCCGTACAGCGAAAAGAGTTTCAGCCGTTCGTTGTTTTTGAGCGAGGCGGCAATGCCGGACACGGCGGCGGTGTTGAGGTCGCCGGTGACGCGGATGCCGAGCGGGTACTGGTGCCGGATCTGGGACTGGACCGAATATTCCAGCCGGCTCCGGAATTCTTCGGCGGTATCTTCCAGCGGCAGGGTGTCGTCGACGCTGAAATCGAATTTATACCAGCAGTGGGCCTGGAGCGGGCAGCCCGGCGCCCAGCCGTGCATCTGCTGCTCCACGTAATGGCCGGGCGGCAACTCGAAAACGTCTTTCCACATGGTCAGCGAATCGTGGCGGACGGTGCCCGTGACCAGATAATGATAGATCATCGGCGGCTGGATTTCCGGCTGAAACCATGGAAAACTGAGCAACTGTTTGATTTCCGATACCGCGGTAAAGTTGCGAAAACGGTTGACGAAGTACAGCGGTTTGATGCCGAACGGGTCGCGCGCGAGAAAAAAACGCTGCTTGACCTGATGATAAATGCAGAGGCTGAACATGCCCTGAAAATACTTGAGGCATTTGGCGCCCCAGCGGCTGTAGGCGGCCAGCGCTACTTCCACGTCCGATTCCGACTTGAAGCTGTAGCCTTCGCTGACCAGCATCCGCCGGATTTCCTGATGGTTGTAGATTTCGCCGTCCATGATCGCCCAGCAGTCGCCGTCCTCATACGAAATCGGCTGACGTCCGTGTTCGGTAAGGTCGGTGAACAGGTAATGGCGGCAGCCGAGCGAAACCTGAAAGTCTCCGGCGGAAAAGTTTTTGCCATCGCAGTGATCGCCGCGGTGTTTGACGCATTCCAGCGCGCCATGCTGCGGCGTCAAAACATCATTGCTGATGCTGAATAATATCGCTCCCATGGTGACTGCCGGTTGCTTCCTTGCTGGTTATGAAATGCGTTTTCCGGTTGCCGCGGCAGCAACATGACCGGTTCTGTTTCCTGTCCATGATAGAACTTAATGCGAACCGGCTGAATTGCAATTGCCCGGAACCGCCGTCGTCCGGGAAAATCTTGTTCGCCGCCGCCGTCCGTCCGCGATTCGGCGCAATTCATCATGGGGGAGATCCGGACTGAGTTTCGGACCGTCAAGATCTGCGGACCGGATCGTTGCATTTTGTGAATTTTTTTGCATTGTCGAAAAGAATGCGTTTTTTACCTTTTCATAATAATTGTTATTGTTTTTTTCTATTATGGGGGTTGCATATTTTCGTGAAATCAATTATACTTATAAGTAGTTGGTTGATGTTTGCATAGTAAATGAACCTGAAATTAAAATTACATTGCGCAATTTTTGCACATAAGCATATTTTCCGGGTTGCGCGGCAAGGAAAAATCGATAAAAAATTTAAAAACGGAGAGCGTGGCGTTTTGGAAAAAATAGGGGAGTGACGCGGGGGAATGCGTCGAGGGGGATGGAATGGGGGAGCTCCTTCCACAGTGATCTGTGGAAGGACTTTTTTTATCTATCGGGGTCACGTTTCCGGCTGGACAGGATGGTTTCGCCGAGATTCCGGGCGAAATCGCGAAAGACCGGAAGCATCTCATTTTCTTTGTTGCGCGGGTAGTCGCCGCGAATTTTCAGAAAATTACCCCGACAGGTGGTCAACAGCAGATGACCGTTGCGAAGCGTCACCTTGCCTTTGATGTCCGTTTCCTGCCAACTGAATTCGGCCCGATGGTATTCCACTTTCGAATGTTCCATGACGCAGATGCCGCCGCCCAGGTCCACCATGACCAGATGCTGGTATTGTTTGGGGTCCTGACTGATAAATTCTTCGCAGAGGTCCAGAAAATGCGCGCGGACGACCGGCGAATCGATGTCGTCCGGAATGTTTCCGAGTCCCAGTTTGTAGAGGGATACTTCAATTCTCAACGGTTTGCCGGGCAATTCGTAGACGACGGCGCGACCGTAGTAGTCGGCCGGCTGATATTCGTATTCGCCGGTTTTGACCAGCGGTCCCAGTTTGGACGGGAACGTAATGCGCGTGAAGTAATCATACCAGGGGGCGCGGTCGAGAATGAACTCTCCCTGACGAACGGCCACGCAGCCGGACAACAACACCAGCGCGGTAAGCGCCGGCACCAGAAGTCGCAACGGGCGGCCGTTCATGGGGTGTTTCTCCGTTTACTTTTTCGCCGGCGCGGCCGGCTGATAGCCCAACTGTACTCCCAACAACTGTTCGAAGAACTGTTCCCGGAATTTTTCCAGCGCCGGGACGATGGCGGCGGCTTCCGCCTGCGGGTAATTGGCCTGAATCTTGATAAAGCTGTTATTGGTGGCGGTAATCAGCAGGTTTGCTTCCACAATATAGGAATTGTCCTGATCGTCTTTCGCGGTCCAGGCGAGCCGGTTCAGGTTACAGTCGAGCCGGGACCGGTCGGCGAAATAGAAACCGCTCTGCTGGTCGTCGCCTTTGACGAAGTGGTCGTCTTCATGCGCCTTTTGGAAATCGGCCACCACGCGGTCGCGATGATCGTCCAGCATCGGGTTGCCCATCGGCGGAGCTTTGCCGGCAGCGGGCAGGGTGACGTTTTTCACGTGGCAGTCGGTCACTTCATCCAGGCCGTAGCGATAGAGATAGACGCAGACTTTCAGATTGGCATGGCCGGGCAGTTCGTAGGCCACGGCGCGGCCGTAGAGGGCGTCGGGCAGAAAACGGTATTCCCCGGTTTTGACGAAATCGCCGACCTTGGCCGGAAAAGAGAATCCGGTCTCGGCGTCGCGCCAACTTTGGGCGTCGGCGGTCCAAGTGTAATGGGGCGCCTCCGGCTTGGAAGCGCAACCCGAAGTGAAGATCAATAACGTTCCGGCGAGAAACCCTGCAAAAGCAATGTATTTCATAGTCCGAATTCCCGATAAGTTAAACACGTACTATCAATTTACATCCATCCGATTCTTTTGCAAAGCCGACGGCCCGGAGTTTGTATTTTGGCGATTCCGGTACATAATAAAACGGTAATGGATTGGAGAAAAATACCGATGTCCGAAGCGTCCGAAACAATTATTCTGGTCGACGCGTTTGCCCAGATTTATCGTGGTTTTTATGCGGTTCGCAACCTCAGCAATTCCCGGGGAGAACCGACGAACGCCGTCTTTGCGATGGCCAAATTTCTGCTTAAACTGCAACGGGAATATCCGTCGGACCGCGGCGCGTTCGCATTCGACTGCGGCAAGCCGGCGTTCCGGCTGGAACTGGCCCCCGACTACAAAGCCAACCGGCCGCCGATGCCGGAAGCGCTGCAACAGCAGTTGCCGTTGCTTCACGAGCTGATCGCCGCCTTCGGCTGGAACGAGTTCAGCATGACCGGGTTTGAGGCGGACGACCTGCTGGCGGCGATGGCCGCCGACTTCCCCGACGCTCCGGTGCGGGTCGTTTCCGGCGACAAGGATTTGCATCAGATCGTGACCGAGCGCGTCCGGATGCTGGCGCCGGACCCGAAAGGCGGCTTGCAGGAACGCGGTCCCGCCGAAGTGTTCGAAAAGTTCGGCGTCGGCCCGACGGCGATGATCGACTATCTGGCGCTGATCGGCGACAGTTCCGACAATATTCCCGGTCTTGCTGGCGTCGGTCCCAAGACGGCGGTGGAAATGCTTCAGCAGTGCGGCAGCGTGGCCGCGATGACGGCTCATCCCGAACAGATTGCCAACCCCAAATGGCGGGAGAAAGTGACCGCCGGACGGGAGATTCTGGAAAAAAATCTGCAATTGATCCGCCTGAAAACCGCTACCGACGCCCATCCCTGGAAGGAAGTCGACGCCCTCAAGCGCCGCGCTCCGGACGGGGCGAAACTGCGGGAACTCTGTACCCGGCTGGAACTGCGGAGCGTGGTCAAGGAACTGGACGAACTGGCCATTGTTTTGCCGCCGGACCCGTCGCCGTCGGCCCCGGTTCAGCCCGACCTGTTCGGACTATGAACGACTGGGCCGGGAATACGCTCGAACATCACCTGAAACGCTTCTTCGGGTATTCGGGTTTTCGTCCCAACCAGCGGGACATTGTTTCCAGTCTGCTGGACGGTCGCGACGTGTTTGCGGTCATGCCCACCGGCGGCGGCAAATCGCTCTGCTTTCAACTCCCGGCGGCGCTGCTGGGCGGTACCTGCGTTGTCATCAGCCCGTTGATCTCATTGATGAAGGATCAGGTCGACAACGCCCGCGAAGCCGGTCTCAACGCCGAATATCTCAACAGTTCGCTGGCCCCCGGCGCGGCGGGCGCCGTCTATCAGTTGATTCAGGACGGCGCGGTGAATCTGCTCTATGTGGCGCCGGAACGGTTTGCCATGGACGGTTTTCTGGCGCTGCTGCAACGTATCAAGGTGTCGTTTTTCGCGGTTGACGAAGCCCACTGCATTTCGGAGTGGGGACACGATTTCCGGCCGGACTATCTGAATCTCAAACTGTTGCGGGAACGTTTTCCGACGATTCCGATCGCCGCGTTCACCGCCACCGCCACCGCGCAAGTCCAGACCGACATCATTGAGCGGCTCCGGTTGCGCGATCCGTTTCTGGTTCGGGCCTCGTTCAACCGGCCCAACCTCTATTATCGCGTCGAAGCCAAGACCGATCTGCACGGGCAATTGCTGGAATTTCTTCAGTCTCGCCCGGACGAATCCGGCATCATCTACCGGACCAGTCGGCGCGACGTGGAAAGTACCGCCGCATTTCTGCGGGACCATCAAATCAATGCCGGCGCCTATCACGCCGGGCTGGAAAAAGTCGAACGCGACCGTATTCAGGATGAATTCAGCCGCGACGAGCTTCAGGTGATCGTGGCGACCATCGCCTTCGGCATGGGCATCGACAAATCCAACGTGCGCTTCGTGCTGCACGGCGATCTGCCCAAAAACATGGAAAGTTATTATCAGGAAACCGGCCGGGCCGGACGCGACGGCGATCCCGCCCTCTGCATTCTCTATTACCGTTGGGGCGACGTTCCGAAAATCCGCTATTTTATCGAACAGATGGAGGAAGGCCCCGAACATGACGCCGCCGTCCAGAAGCTCGACGCGATGATTGCCTATGCCCAGGATCACCGGTGTCGACGCCGGGCCATTCTCGGCTACTTCGGCGAAAAGTACGAACCGGCCAACTGTTCCGGCTGCGATATTTGCGCCGACCACGTGGAACAGCGCGATCATACGATTCCGGCGCAGAAATTGATGTCGGCCGCCGCCCGGGTCAAAGAGGCGTTTCCGCTGGAACACCTGGTGGACATCGTGGCCGGCAAGGCCACTCCCGCCGTCACTGCCAACGGCCACGATCAATTGCCGACGTTCGGCATCGGTTCGGAAATGGACTATGCCGGCTGGAAAGCGCTGGCCGAGGAAATGCTGGCCCGCGAACTCTGGTTCCGCCCCGACGCCACCGGACGGATTGCGCTGACTCACAAGGGACACGAAATCCTGTTCGGCCGCGATAAATTTCTGGTCCTCCGGCGGACGCCGAAACCCGCAACCAAACCGAAAACCGTTTCCGCCAACGCGGCCGACTACCGGGGCGAGCTGTTCGAACGGCTGCGCTCGTTGCGCCGTCAGCTGGCCCGCGCCGCCGCCATCCCGCCCTATATGGTGTTCAGCGACCGAACCTTGCACGACATGAGCCGGATCATGCCGGAACAGCGCCGGGAAATGCTGCTGGTGACCGGGGTCAATCCGACCAAATTGAAACGTTACGGCAAGAGTTTTCTCGCCGAAATCAAAGTCTTTCTGGAAGAAAATCCGCCGGCCGTCACGTTTGCCGACAAGACCCCGGAAGTGGACAGCTAAAGGGCGGTTGTTAAACTTCGGTCAGCGGGGAAGACACGAGGCGCTTTTGAAACAGCGCCCCATTTCTTCCCCGCCCCCCAACTTTGACCCCGCAAAACTTTTATTCTATTTATCTCTTTGTAAAGCAAAGAGATAAATATATTAAAAAGTTTGAAGGTCAGAAAAAGGGGTCCGGAGAGAAACGTGTTTACGGCTGGAGATAAAACATCGGCATCTGGCCTTTGCCTTTGACTTCGATCGGGGGACGGGATTCGAACTGGAATTCCGTTTCGGCGGCGCACCGGATCGCGTCGGAAACATTGATGCGCATGGGTTCGGCGTGCTGTTCCAGGCGGGCGGCGGTGTTCACGGTGTCGCCGAAAATGTCGTAGATGTATTTGTTGATGCCGACCACGCCGCCGACCAGACTGCCGGTGTGGATGCCGATCCGGATGCGCCACTGGCGGCCGCCTTTGGCGTTGCGTTCGTTCATATAGGCGAGCATGGCCTGCGCCACGCGCACCATGTTGCGTTGATGGTCGGTCTGATCCGGCGTGGTGCCGCCGATGGCCAGATAGGCGTCGCCGATGGTTTTGATGCGTTCGCAATGATGTTCCGCGGTGATCCGGTCGAAAGCGGTAAAGAGGTCGTTCAGTTCGTCGATCAGTTCGGTCGGGGTCATGGCGGCCGACTGGGAAGTGAATTCGACCAGATCGGAAAAGAGGACGGTCACGCTGGGAAACAATTGGGGCACGGTGTGGCCGGTGTTTTTGAGCTCCTCCGCCACTTTGGGGGGCAGAATGTTGAGCAGCAGTTTTTCGGAACGGGCTTGTTCTTTTTCGAGGGCCTCGTTGAGCTGGAAAAGTTTCTGGTTGACTTCGGCGAGGCGTTTTTTCTGCTGTTCCAGCAGTTCCCGGTTGTTTTCCAGCAGAATCTTCTGGTCGAGGAGCTGGCGGCGCTGGACTTCGAGTTCTTCTTTGCTTTCCAGCAGATTGAGATTGGCTTCGGCCAGCGAAAATTTCTGGCTGGTCAGTTCGGCGATGGATCCGCCCCGGCGGCGCTGACGGAGCCAGTGCGCGAGGATGCCGGCCAGCAGAATCAGGCCGCCGCCCGCCAACATCATCAGCACGACTTCACCGACGCCGGAAAACAGATCAAGGCTATTGGCGGTAAGCATGGCGCACTTCCTCCGCAATGATTTCCAAGCCCCGGTCGACGATGGCGTCATCCTGTGCAAACGTGATGCGGAGGCATTCCTGCCGGTGCCGCCAGCCGTCGTCGGGCAGACCCGGGAAGAAATAGTGTCCGGCCACCACAATGACGCCCCGGCGTTTCAGCCGTTCGTAAAGCTCGGCCGAGGTGATCGGCAAGTCCCGCATCCACAGCCACAGAAAAATCGCGCCTTCCGACTTGTGAATGAAACAATCCAACCCGCGCAATAACTCCTGAAGTCGGGCGACGGCCCGGCGGGACTTGTTTTCATAATAGGGGCGGATCACGTCGCGGCTCAGCCGGATGATGTCGCCGTCGGCCACCATGTCGGTGGCCAGCGCCGCCGCCATGGAGCCGGGGGCCAGGTTGCAGATGGCGTTCAGGCCGGAGAGCGCGGCGATCACTTCCGGCGCGGCAATCACGATGCCGGTCCGCAGTCCCGGCAGACCGAGTTTCGACAGACTCATCGACAGCACGATGTGCGATTCCCACCGGGGTTGCGCGGCGGTGAAAATGATATTGGGAAACGGAGTGCCGTAGGCGTTGTCGATAATAAACGGAATCTGCCGTTCGCGGGCGATCGCGGAAAGCTTGTCCACTTCGTCGTCGGTAAGTACGTTGCCGGTGGGATTGGTGGGCCGGGAAACGCAGAGGGCGGCGATATCGTCGCTTACGTTCAGATGTTCGAAATCGACGTGGTACTTGAACAGGCCGTCGCCGAGAAATTCGATTTGCGGCCGCCGCGACGTGAACAGGTGGTCTTCCAACCCGACGTCGCCGTAGCCGATATACTCGGGAGCCAGCGGCAGCAGAATTTTACCGAACGAACCGTCGGACCGCCGCCCGCCGAACAGGTTGAACAGATAGAAGAAAGCCGACTGACTGCCGTTGGTCAGGGCGATGTTTTCGGGACCGACCGGCCAGCCGAACTCGCGTTGAAAAAGTCCGGCCAGGGCGGCGATAAAGCGGTGGTCGCCCTGTTGCGAAGTATAGCAGCCGACGATCCGTTCGAATTCGCCGGGCGTGGCGAGAATATGTTCCATCTGTCGCCGGAAGGCCTGTTCCACGGCGGGGATGTGGGCCGGATTGCCGCCGCCGAGCAGCAGCAACTGGCCGCGGCGACTGGCCATGGCTTTGCCCAGATCGTCCATCAGACTCAAAATGCCGGCATCGGTTTGGAACCGGTCGCCGAACGCGGAAAACTTCATCATGGTACGGCATGCTCCGTTAAGACTGCGATAAAAAAGCAAACGCGGCGATGGTATTAACCATAGCCGCGCTTGACGAGAAGGCAAAAGATCTTTGCCGTCAAATTACAGAATTTCGGCGATTTGCACCGCGTTCAGGGCCGCGCCCTTGAGCAGCTGGTCGCCGCTGATGAACATGTCCAGCCCGCGTTTGTCGGTCCGGGAAACGTCCTGCCGGAGCCGGCCGGCGAGCACGTTGTAGAGTCCGGAGGCGTCGACCGGCATCGGATACTGTTTGTTGGCCGGATCGTCGACCACGGTCACGCCGGGGGCCTTGGCGAGAATCGCGCGGGCTTCGTCCGGGGTGATTTCATTTTCGAATTCCATGTTGAGGGATTCGGAATGGGCGCGGAGGACCGGAACCCGGACGCAGGTGCAGGAGACCATCAGTTCGGGATGGTGCATGATCTTGCGGCCTTCGTTGAGCATCTTCATTTCTTCCTTGGTATAGGCGTTGTCGAGGAAGACGTCGATGTGCGGGATCAGGTTGAACGCGATCCGGTGGACGAAATATTTCGGGGCGATCGGCTGATCGTCGAGAATCTGCCGGGTCTGGATTTTGAGTTCTTCCATGGCCATGGCGCCGGCGCCGCTGGTGGCCTGATAGGTGGATGCCACCAGGCGTTTCAATTTCCGGGCCTTGTGCAGCGGATAGACGGCCACGACCATGATGATGGTCGAGCAGTTCGGATTGGAAATAATGCCCTTGTTCCACTTCACGTCTTCCGGATTGACTTCCGGAACCACCAGCGGAATATTGGGGTCCATGCGGAACGCGCTGGAGTTGTCGATCATCACGCCGTTGGCTTTGACTACATCCTGGGCGAATTCCTTGGAGATGCCGGCGCCGGCGCTGAACAACGCGATATCGACGCCTTTGAAAGAGTCATGAGTCAGTTCTTCAACCGTGATCTGTTCGCCTTTGAACGGGAGCTTTTTCCCTGCGGAACGGGCGGAAGCCATCAGCCGGAGGTTGTTCACCGGGAAATTGCGCTTGGCTAAAGTTTCGATCATTTCGATGCCGACCGCGCCGGTGGCGCCTACGACGGCAACATTGAATCCTCTGCTCATTTTCATCTACTCCATACTTGGATCGGTTTATCCGGTCATAACCGGGATTTTTTACCATAAATGGCGGGTAAATTACCGCGTAATGACTTGCGAATCAAGCAAAATCCGGAAAAAAAGACAAACATTCAATATCGTTAAAAAATAATTTATTATATTGAACATTGTCGGACCGAACCGCATGGCGATTTTCCCCCGGCAATGGCTCCGGCCGGAAACGGATCGCGAAAGACCCCGATTTGCCAAACGGTTTTACCGGCAGTAAATTAGGTACTCGGTCAGCCGTCAATTTAGCGAAAGTGTGGACATCATGAATCGTTCCCGTCAGGTCCAGGTCGAACTGGGCGAACGCAGTTATGCCATTCTCATCGAAGCCGGAATTCTCGAACACGCCGCCGAAGCGTTTGCCGGTCCGGCGGCGGGACGGCGCGGACTGCTGATTACCGACAGCAACGTCGGCCCGTTATACGCCGAACGCGCCCGGGCGGCGCTGACCGCCGCCGGTGCGACCGTGAGCGTGGCCGCCATCCCCGCCGGCGAGGAACACAAGCGGCTGGAAACCTGCGCCGGACTCTATGCGCAAATGGTGCGGGCCGGACTGAACCGCAGTTCGTTTGCGGCGGCGCTGGGCGGCGGCGTGACCGGCGATATCACCGGTTTTACCGCGGCCACCTACATGCGCGGAATTCCCTTTATCCAGATTCCGACTTCGCTGCTGGCCATGGTGGATTCCAGCGTGGGCGGCAAGACTGGCGTCGACCTGCCGGAAGGCAAGAATCTGGTCGGCGCGTTCTGGCAGCCGGCGCTGGTGGTGATCGATCCCCAGATGCTGATTACGCTGCCGCTCCGGGAAATCCGTTGCGGTTTGGCGGAAATCGTCAAAACTGCGGTAATTCTCGATGAAGAACTTTTTTATCGGTTGGAACGGAATGTCGACCGGCTGTTGCAGCCGGACCTGGAATGTTATACCGATGTCATCGCCCGCTGTTGCGAATTGAAGGCCGGCGTGGTTTCGCAGGACGAAACCGAGCAGGGTATGCGGGCGATTCTGAATTACGGCCATACCTTCGGCCACGCCGTCGAAAAGGTGTCGAACTTTCAAATCGGCCACGGCGAGGCGGTGGCGATCGGCATGGTCATTGCCGCCGACTTGACGGTGGCGATGGGCGAGTGGCCGGCGGTTGATGCGCAGCGCCAGGAAGCGCTGTTGCGCGCGCTGGGGTTGCCGACCCGCGTTCCGCCGGGATTGAATCCCGAAACGTTGATGGCGGCCATGGGCAGCGACAAGAAAAAACAGCGCGACGGACTGGTCTTTATTCTGCCGCGCCGCATCGGCGAGGCGAACATCCGCCGTCAACTCGATCCTCTGCTGGTGCAAGCCGCCATAAGGGGGCGTTGTGACTGACCGCGACGCCTGCATTATTCTGAACATGATCTCCGGGGTGGGCGCGGCCCGGCTGGAGTCGTTGCTGGAAGCGTTCGGTTCCCCGTCCGCCGTGCTGGCACAGTCGAAAGAAGCGTTGGCGGAAGTCAAAAATATTCCCGAAAAACTGGCGGAAAGCATCGCCGGCTGGCGGCGGGAGATCAATTACGAACAGGAATTGGAACTGGTGGACCGCGCCGGGGTGAAAATCATTACTCGGCTGGAACCGGAATACCCCGCCATTCTGAAAGAAATTTACGACCCGCCGATCTGTCTGTACGTCCGGGGCCAACTGCCGGATTTCAGCTGTAATACGATTGCCGTCGTCGGTTCGCGGCGAATGACGATATACGGACGGAAAATGGCGCAATATCTGGCCGAGTCGGCGGCGTACGCGGGTTGGAAAGTCGTTTCCGGGCTGGCGTACGGAGTGGATGCCGTGGCGCATCAGGCCACCATCGACGCCAAGGGGATTACGGTGGCGGTGCTCGGCGGCGGTCTGGCTCGCATTCATCCGCAGGAAAACGTGCCGCTGGCGCGGGCGATCTGCGAACACGGCGGCGCGCTGGTCAGCGAATATCCGATGCAGTTTCCGGTGAGCCGGCAGTCGTTTCCGCGGCGCAACCGGATTATTTCCGGGCTCAGCCAGGGCGTCCTGGTGGTGGAGGCGGGCATCAGCAGCGGCGCGCTGCTGACCGCCAATATCGCGCTGGAGCAGGGACGGTCGGTTTTTGCCGTGCCCGGCGAAGCGGACAACCCGCAGGCGAAAGGATGTCACGCGCTGATCAAGAGTGGCGCCAAACTCACCGAAACCTTCGACGACGTGCTGGAGGATTTCGAATTTCTTCCCGGCTTCAAGGTGGTCAAAGAACCGGAGGCCGGATATGCGGCGGAAGATGACGGCGAAACGGCGGACGACGTTGTCGCCGAGTCTGCGCCGGTCCCGGACAGCGACGAGGGGCGCGTGATGGCCCAGCTCGACCACGGTGAAAAATCCGTCGACGACCTGGCTGTCGCCACCGGTCTGGCGCCGGGCAAATTGCTGGCGCTGTTGATGCGGCTGGAAATCGGCAAAACGGTTAAGCAGTTGCCGGGCAAAGTTTTCACCCGGTTTCGGAAGTAGCCGGAAGCTTGGTGTCACCCCGGTGCGCGTGTCGGGCGGCGGCGGACGGCGTTCGTTGTCGGGAAAAATCCGCGAGTTAATTTTGCAAAAATGGGGGAGTGGGTTTACTTTATCTTTTTGACCATCATAACCGTATAACAGATTTCTAAAACGAAAGCATTATGAACAGTCAACTTGAAGAATGGTTTCTGGGTGCTGCCGAATCCGATCAGGAAGAAGACATCAACGCCCTGGTAAAAGAACTCGAAAAACAGACCACGCTGCAAACCGACGAGATCAAGAAGCAGATGGAATTTCTGCTGGAAAACTGGGAAGGGAAATTGAACTCCGCCCGGGCTGCCGCGCTGCTCCGTATCGCAGCTCTGAACCCGCCCGATACCGCCACGTTCCGCACCGCGTTGACGGAAGCCGTCAAAAAGACGTTGCCGCCATATCTCAACCGGTCCGGGTTCTTACGGGCGCTCGGCCTGCGCGATAACAAGTTGCCGTTGGCCGACGTGGCCGCCCGCTGTCACGGGTTGATGCAGATCAAGAACGGAATCTTTGTCTATTATCCGGAAAATCAGTTGTGGGGGATGGTCTCGAACATCGACGAATTCACCGGCAGCATCGGCGTTACCGCCATCAACGGCAGCAACGTCTATTCGATTCCGCTGGAAAAACTGCTGGCCGGATCCAAGTTCTTCATGCCGTCGCCCAGCGTACGGAAACTGATTCCGCTGGCCAAGCCGTTGCGGATCAATGCCAACGAATACCGCGAAATCGCGACCAAGAGCGTGCTGAATTCCATCAGCGACGCCGAAATCAAGAGTCTGGCCCAGGCTACTTTGACTCCGGATTTCATTCCGGCGGAACAATTTGACAGCTGGTGGAAATCTCAGGCCGCCGGCGTGATGGCCGGCATGGGCCGCAGTCCCAGCGACGCCCGCAGCATTCAGGAACTTCATCTGTTGTTGCAGAAGCTTACCGGGTCCAGCGGACTGAAATTCAACGATCAGGACGTGACGAAGCTGGCGGCGCTGTTCACCCGCGTGAGCATTCCCGCCAACCGGAAAGACATTGTCCTGCTGCTGGAAGCCATTGCCATGCTGACCGAATATCTGGATAAAGCGCAGTTGGGCAAAGTGCTGTCCCCGTTGAAGGGCAAAGCGCCGTTCTGGCCGGTCAGTTTCGACGGCTTGTCGCTGGACAATCTGGAACCGTGGGGCGAACTCGCGGTCAAAGACATTCCGGCGATGATTCAGGCCAGCGCCAGCATTTTCCCCGACGAATATCTGGCCAACTACGCGATGCTGTTGCCGTTGCGCTGTCTGAACCTGTTCTGCGAACATATCGACGCGGACCTGCTCACGGAAGCGATTCTCGACGCCGACATCTGCAGTTGCGACATTCTGCTCTGGATCTGGAAAAATCGCAAGGGCAGCGCCGAACACCTGGTTAATATGATCAATTTCAAGAGCGTTATCAACGCGCTGGCCATCCGCGACCTGCCCAAAGCCTGGGGCAGCGCTCAGCGCGAACTCCGTACTCATTTGATCGACAAGAAAGATTTTCAGGTCCACCTGATCGAATGTGCCGGCGATGATCCCGCCAACGTGATCTATGCGCTTCAGGGCGCCAAAATCTTTATGCCGGGCGAACAGCAGAGTCTGCTGGTCAAACTTTCCCGCGTGTCCGAAAAACTGCGGGCGCTGCTGGAAAGCGGCGAAGGCCGCCGTCTGATGGGCTCCGGCCGTCCGGGCGAAGCCGCCGGGCCGATCATGCCGCAGCCGACGGTTACGTCGGTGCGTTCGCACCGCGCTCTGATCAAAGAACTCGACGACATTATCAAGATTCATATTCCGGAAAACCGCGAAGCAATCAAGGTCGCCCGCGCGCATGGCGACTTCCGGGAAAACGCCGAATACGACGCCGCCAAGGAACGCCGGAATTTCCTCAGCCGCCGCCGGGCCGAACTCGAACGCGATATCAACAACATTCAGCCGATCGACTTCAAGGAGATCGACCTGAAAGACCGGCTGATTATCGGGACGACGGCGGAAGTCAGTTATAACGACGGCAAAAAAGACACGTTCTACATTGTCGGCGCCTGGGACGGCGTGCCGGATAAAGGCTGGCTCTCCTATAAGACCCGCCTCGGCGAACTGCTGTTGGGCAAGAAGGTCGGTGAAGAAGTGGCGATGCCCGACGGGCGTACCGGCAAAGTTTTGTCGATTAAGCCGTTGCCGGCGGATATCGTCAAATTCCTGGCCGGAGAAGCATGATTTATCCCAGTCTGCCCGCGCTCTGGCGCCATGGCCGCGACTTGCGGCGCTGGCGCCGGGAACTCGGCCATCGGCAACGTCAGGTGGTTGCCGGCGGACGAGGGGTGGAACTGGTGGAATATGAGGTGTCGGTGCCGCTTCCGCTGAAAGGAATGCGGTTGTTGTTGCTTTCCGATCTGCATTGGACGGAAAAGACCGGGCTTGATGCGGAGATTGTCCGTCTGGCCGATCAAGTCGATCCCGACTGGGTGATTTGCGGCGGCGATCTGGTTTCTTACTCCTGTTTTCTGAAGTCGGCGGCGGCATTGCTCAAAAAATTGCCCGCCCGCTGCGGCAAGCTTTGCGTCCCCGGCAATTGGGACCGCAAGCGCTGGAAATGGTTTTCCCGGGAAAAATGGCGGCAGATGTTGGCGGATGCCGGATTCCTTTTTTTGTGCAATCAGGCACATGAGGCGGCCGACGGACTCCGGTTCTGGGGAACCGACGATTTGCGGCTGGGCAATCCGTATTTCGAACCGGCGGCGGAACGGCCGGCGTTTCAGGTGGTAATCGCCCACAATCCGGATACGGTGATCGAGCTGGAAAAGCATCTGGACGGCATCGACCTGATTTTATGCGGTCATACGCATGGCGGCCAAGTCCGGGTGCCGGGGTTGGGGCCGCTCTATACTTCCTCGATTTACTGGCGTAAATTCGATTACGGACGGTTTCGGAACGAACGGACGGGGACCCAACTATTGGTGACTTCCGGCCTGGGCTCGTCCAGCATCAATATCCGGTTGGGGTGTCCCCGCGAAATGGTGTTGATCCGTTTTCGGTAGCTAACCGGAGTGATAACTTCTTTGTCCGCTTGCCGATAAGAAAAAATCATGCGCACGGCGAGAGCACCGCGCTTGCGGCGGATTGTCGTCAGTAATTCCGGTCTTGGACAATTTTACAATTGTTACTCAAATTTTATCGAATGAGGGGACTTGCTTTTTTCACGACAAAACCCTATAATATACATGTAATCCATTTTAGGATTACATAGTGTAGGGTATTAATTCCGGAGCGAGTCATGATTTTTGGCGACAATCAGGGCAAAAAAACCGAAAGCACCAAACAGGCCATTCTCAGCTACCTGTGGGATAATCATTTGCAGGTTGGCGACCGGATTCCGATTCAAGCGGAATTATGCCATCGTTTAGGAGTCGGCGGGACTACTGTCAATCGTGCGGTACAGGCGTTGGTGGCGGACAACATTCTGGAAGCCCGGCGCGGTATCGGCGTGTTTGTCAAGACCAAGCAACCGCTGGGACATCCGGGGAGGGCCATCGGGATTGTCGGGCTGATTGCCGACCAGATGCACTTGTTCAACTGGACGATGGCGTATGTGATTCAGAATACGTTGCAGCAACGGGGCTGCAGTTGTACCGGGTTTCCCTTTCGCGATCACTATCAGTCGCAAGCTGATTTCAGCTGTTTTCCCGGATTGGAATCCCAGGTGGCGGCCCGGTCGTTACAGGGGATTATTACCATTACCGATATTTCCGAAAAAATGTGGAATCGGCTGGAGAAGGCGGGGATTCAGGTCTGCTTTGTCGGACCGCCCAATCAGTTGCCCGGCGGAATTTTTCTCGACACGGAGTTCTTTATCCGGGAGGCGCTTGCCGAGTTGAGACTCGCCGGTTGCCAACGCCCGTTGATCGTTATCGGGCCGATTTCCCGAGCTCTGCATGACGTCATTTTGCGGCTGACCGCGGATTTTTCGGACGCATGGGAGTTTGGCTATGCGGAAGGCCCCAGCTGTTGCTTTGAAGGATACGGCATTGAAGGCGGCCGTGCGGCGGCCCGAGCTATCCTGGCGCATCCGGCGGAACAGCGTCCGGACGGTATTGTTATCTGCGACGACATCATCGAGCAGGGATTTTTCTCGGAATTGACCCGTCGGCAGAATCGCCGGATTGAGTATTTGCCGCCGGCGGTTTGCTTGCGCAATCGGCAGATCGAGATCGATGTGCCAACGGAACAGGTGCTCGATTATCAAGTTGATATTTACGAAATGAGCACCATGGCAGTGGAAATGCTGCTGGATCAGTTACAGGGCAAAAGGCCAGGACGGCAGATTGTCCGGTACCGGCCGAAACGAGCCGTTCCGGATCATCTGGCGGCGGTTTCCGAACTGCCTCTTGCCGCCATGGCCGCCGGTTATCGAAGTCTGGAATTCGAGATAAAACATTGATTATAGCAAGGTCCCCCTATCAACCAAATCAAAAGGGTAAAGAAATGAAAAAGAAATTCACGTTGATTGAGCTCTTGGTGGTTATCGCGATCATCGCCATTCTGGCGGCCATGCTGCTACCGGCCTTGGGCAGCGCCCGCAACCGCGCCCGGGCCATTACTTGTACATCCAATCTCAAACAGATCGCCACGGCGTTTGCGCAGTATCAGGGCGACGGCAACGGTTATTATCCGATTGCCAGCCGGCAATATTACACCAACAGCACGAGCAGTAATGCCAATCTGCGCGATGTCTGGGCCTGGACCTTCAAAAACAACGGTTATGTTTCGAATTCCAAGATATTCTATTGCGACACGCTGTTCATGAATGCTTATACCTCCAATCCCAATTTTGCTTACTGGAAACCGGGGGTGGAATCCGCGTATGGAACCATTTCCTATGCCTATAGCGGTTATTTCGGCGGCGTCATCAGCTGGGCGACCAACCATCCGCGTCCGGTGGCGCTGGCCGGCCGCGAACAGAAACCGTCGACCAAGGCCGTGGTTTTCGATTCGTTGATCCAGGACGGAACTGAATGGCACGGGTCCGCCGTATTCAATGCCCAGTATTCCAGTCCGGCCTGGACGGAAATGGCCAGTCCGCACGGTAGCAGTATGCCGCGCTCCAAACTTATCGGGTCCACCGCCATCATGTATGCCGATGGTCATGTCGCCATGTTTCAGAGTGCTCCCATGCTCTTCCTGAATGCGGATTTCAAACCCAACAACTGATTGGAATTATTCGATGATTAAAGCATTTTTCGCGATACTCGCGGCGACGACGTTGTATGCCTCCGCCCAGGACGATCCCTCGCTCATTTTCCGGGCGTCTTTCGATAAGATGACCGTTATTGCCGATAAGGCTGCCGGCTGGAATGGAACCCGCAATTTCAAACCGGAGACGCTGCATCTGCGCATGCATGAGGGGCCGGCCGGCAAAGGTAACGCGCTGTGCCTGGGCAATCATGAAAACGTTGTCTACAGCAATTACAAGAACCATAATCCGAGGCAGGGAACCGTGTCGCTGTGGGTCAACCCCAAGAACTGGACTCCCGATAAGAAAAAGTACCAGATCTTTTTCGAATCGGTTTTTCCGGGCGATTATCGTTTTCTGCTCTATAAATTCGCCGATCCGGCGAGCTTGCGCTTTCTGATTCTCAATCACGGCAAGGAGGCTGGCCATATCAACGTACCGTTGTCCGCTACCGACTGGCCGGCCGGACGCTGGCACAAGATCGACGCCGTGTGGGACGGCGCGATGATGGCCCTGTATCTCGACGGCGCGCTCGCCAAACAACAGCCCTATACTCCCAATCCGCTTAAATTCAGCCTCAAGCCGGATTTCCCGGAGTCGACAGAAAAAGGCTGGATGCAACTGGGCATCGACAAGGCTTTCGGCCACGATCAAAATGACGCCACCGCCCTCGACGAATTGGAAATCTACGATCGGGTGCTTGCTCCGACCGAAATCAAAGCCGGCTTCGACAAGTTCTATCCGCCGGTCGCAAAAAAAGAAAGCCGCCCCCTGCTGGCCGTTCCCGTCGGCAAAACCATAAGCGCCGACGGCATACTTTCGTCGGGCGAATGGGATGACGCCGCCTGTATTCCGGTCATCAATCCCATCGCCGGGAAAAAAATGTTTCCGCCGTTCGCCCGGGTTTTCATCAAACAGGATGCGGATAACCTGATGCTCAGCGCCGAACTGCCGGGCTGCAGAAAGGCGACCGTTACCCAGGACGATCTCAAGGACATCTGTAATGACGACGTCTTCGAATTCCATATATTCATGAAAGACAAACAGCGCCGGCAGTTCATCATCAACGCCAAGGGTGCGTTGATGGACGCACGGATGACCCGCCCCGACGGCATTTTCGATCACACCATGCTGGACACGGCTTGGAACAGCGGCGCGCGGCGCGGGGTTTCCCGTCATAAAGACGGCTGGATTGCCGAACTTATCATCCCGAAAAAATCTCTCGGCGCGGACGCCGCTACGGAACTTGCGGCCAATTTCTGCGTCACCGTCAACGGCGACAGAATTTCGCTTGCCTGCTGGGGGCTCGGCTGTGAAAATTATGGCGACGAAAAACATTTCGGGACCTTGCTGCTCAAGCCGGGCGCGCCGCCGGTCCGGCTCGAGAGATTCGGCGACGCCGACGGCATGTTCACGCTGGCTCTCACTCCAGCGATAAAAGCCGTTCTCACCGATGCCCGGGGAACGGAATTTAAACGCCCGGTCGACGCGCCAGAATGGAAACTTATGCTGCCGGTCGGCAACTATGATTTTTCCGCCGTCGGAAAAGACTTCAATTATTCGACGCGTTTCGCGGAGGAATTACCGCTGGAGGTGAATTATACCTGTCTGGCGTCGCAACGGCGCGTTGATTTGGTCGTCGATCTTTCCAAGGCCAATGCGGAAACGCGGAGACTGCTCTCGGCCGGCAAACTTTCCGCCGTCGCGCAGATGAAGGATTCGGCGGGAAAAGTCCTGTTTGAAAAGGCTTTCGTCCCCCGCGAATTGAAGACCGTTATTGCCGTGCCGCTGCCGGATCGTTTGCCGCGCGGTGCTTACTCGTTTGCCGCCGAAGTAAAAGGAGGCGGAGGCGCGCTTACCGCCGCCAAACGTTTTCGCGTCCCGGACATGACGCCGTATCAGCTCAAAGTAGGAACCGGTCATTCCGTACCGTCGCCGTGGGCGCCGGTCCGTGAAACCGGCGAAAAAAACTTTCAGGTATGGAATCGGGTTTATGTTTTCGGCGACGGTCCGTTTCCGGTTCAGGTCACGTGCGGCGGCGAGAAAATGTTATGTTCCGCGCCGGAATTGCTCAACGGCGGCGAGCGGGTGCAATGGACCGGGTTCAAGATCGTCGAGCGTTATGATGATTTTATCAAATTCGCCGGCGCGGGATCGGCCGCCGGCCTCGTCTTCAAATGGGAAAGCGAACTGTGGTTCGACGGCCTCGTCAAAACGAATATCGGAATGTTGCCGGCGACGGGAAAGACCGAAATCCGCAATTTAACGCTGCAATGGAGCGTTCCGGCGCAATTTGCGCGCGCCATGCTCGATCCGCTATATTCCGGGTGGAACGGACGGGACGGCGAAAAATATGTGTTCCCCTACTCACACGGCGCCGATTTCATCATCTGGACGGTCGGCCTGGAAAAAGGCTTCCTTTGGTGGCCGCGTTCGGACGCCAACTGGGTCAATTCCAACGGATATAAACAGTTCAGCTTGTCGCGGCGGAATGACGTCGTGACGGTACGCGCCGACTTCATCACGCAACGCGCCGTATTGGAAAAAGAAGCACTTTATACAATGGCGTTTCTCGCCACTCCGAACCGTCCCGAACCGTCCCGTCGGCGCGATTTCAACGCCGCGCAGGACTGGGGATTTTCCAAATACGAATCCGCCAAGATGGAAGGCTTTGTCAATCCGCCGGATCCGCACGACTGGGCTTGCGAACCCTGGACCGGACTGGTTCCTTACAATTCCAAACGCTTCCAGGCCAACATCGATAAGATCGAAGAGCACGGATCGCATTTCATGCCTTATTCCATGCCGGCGCATACCGCCCCCATCGAGGAAAGCTATGATTATTTCTTCCCGGAATGGCGGCAGACTCCCGGTACCGGCGTCGGCGGGGCGACCGAATACAAGACCGGGATGCGTTACGAACCGGAGGCCTGCTGTCCCCACACCGGCGCGGGCGATCTGTTCGTGTGGCGCGCGGATAAGATCCTGACGGATTATCCGAAGATCGCCGGGCTTTATTACGACATCTGCGAAGGCCGGCTTTGCCGCAATACGCTGCACGGCTGCGGCGGGACCGACGCTTTCGGAAAGGAATTCTTCTCCTCGCATCTGCTGAGCCTCCGCGATTATTTCATCCGCATCAAGCGGGTGCTGGAAAAACACGGGAAAGACAAGGTGCTGTTTCTCCATGCGCATAATCGTTTCGTGCCGTTCGCCCACGGCATCGGCGATTACTGGTTTCCCGGAGAACAATACGCCCATGCCTTCCTCACCAACCTCGATCATTTCTATTGTGAAAATATTCCGTTGCGGGAATATCAGAGCGCCTATTACACCCCCATCCGCGGCAGCGGCCTAGAATTTTTCGGACTCTACTGGTTCACCGCCGACCGCATTCCGGGAGCCAAGCGGCTGCACGATTATCCGCATACGGTACAGGTGATGACGCCCTGCCTCCTCCACGATATGAATGTGAGCAACGCCATGCTGCATCATCCCACGGTCGAACGTTGGTGGATCATCAAGCACGATATCGATCTGGCTGCCGCGAAATTCCGCGGGTACTGGTTTGACGACGCCGTGAAATCCGATTCCGAAAAGATTTTGATCTCGTGGTACGAATGGAGCAAGCCTTCACCGTGGGATCGCCTGCTGGTCGTCGGCAATATCGGACGCGCCGAAAAGAAAGTCGACTTGAAACTCGACCTCAAGCGTTTGGGTCTCGCCGGCAAAAAGCTTTCGTTCCGCGAATTGTGGGAAGGCAAAAACCTTGATAGTCTTGATTCGCTTTCCGTCAAGCCGAATTCTTTTCTGCTGATAGGAATCAAGGCCGAATAATCGGTATCCGGAGCATAAAATGTATAAAGTGGCGCAGTGTTGGGATGACGGCGTGGTCAATGATTGCCGTGTGGCTGAAATCTGCCGGAAATATAATGCCAAAGCGACGTTTAACATCAACCCGGGCATCAATGTCAGGAATTCACGCTTGCAACGCGGCTGTTTCGACGGCTTTGACGTCTTTCGTCTTTCCCTGGCGGAGATGCCGTCGGTTTATGAAGGGTTTCAACTGGCTTCGCACACGATGACGCATCCGCATCCGACGCAGATAATCCCGGAGAAATTTCGCTGCGAAGCCGTGGATGCCCGGCATTATATCGAGGATCTCCGGCAAACGGAGGCGCGCGGGTTCGCCTGGCCGTACGGCGAGTATAACGAAGCATGCATTGACATCCTTCGCGAAGAGGGATTTCTCTACGGTCGCACGACGCAGTACGCGTCGCAGCTCTTTCCGTGTCCGGAGCCTCTGACGACGCCGACGCAATGCCATTTTCTGCATCCGGATTTCAATGCAATCCGGGAACGGGCGGCTCAGTCCGGCGTTTTTTATTTCTGGGGGCACAGTTATGAGATGAAGAACGATCCACAATTGTGGGAATATTACGAGAACAATATCCGTGCGTTGAGCGCCGACCCGGAGGCGCAATGGACGGATGTCATCGATCTGTTTAAAATTGAATCATAAAAGCGAAGGCAAGTAATGGCGACGCATTCATATCCTTTTTCCAGTTTGCGACTGTGGGCTTCGGCGGTGGAAAATCCGGCTTTCGCGGAGAAAATTCTGCGGTTGTTGAAAACTGTTCCGGGCGCTTTCGACGAGGTCTGGCTGGGCACGCTTCCTTGTCTTCCCGGTCTGGAAAAACATCGGCGCATGGCGGAACGCAATGCCGCTTTCGCCGCAAAGCTCCGTCGGCTTGGCATCGGGGTGTCGTTGCAGATTCCCGAATCGCTGGGGCATCGCGGCTGCGGCATCGGAACTTACGAGGCCTGCGACTGGGAGCTGATGGTCGGCGCGGACGGGACGACTTGCGCCAAGGTCAGCTGTCCCCGTTCTCCCGGATTCATCGCTTACGAACGGAAAATGATCGCGCTTTACGTTGCCGCGATCAAACCCGACGCCGTCTGGATCGACGACGATCTGCGCCTGGACAATCACGGATCGGTCCGCTACGGCTGCTTCTGTGAAAACTGCCTGGCGGAATTTTCCCGGCGACAAGGGAAAAAATGGACGCGGGAAAAGCTGGTGAAAGTCCTGTTCGGCCAGGCCGGATCATCCCCGGTCCGCCTCGCCTGGACGGAGTTCAATCAGGCGACGCTGGCGGAATTGGCGGACGGGATTGCGGAGGCCGCCGCGGCAGTTCATCCCGGCGTACGGGCGGGACTGCAAAACGGTACCCTTTGCAATATGTACAACGGCACGGACCATTGCCGCGTTTATGAGGCAATGGCGAAGGCGACCGGACGCAAGGCGGGCGTCCGTCCCGGAGCGGGAGCCTATACCGATTACGATCCGCGGGAGCTGGTTGCCAAAGCCTTCGTCCTGGGAGGCGCGGCCATGAGCGCCCGCAATTCGGGACATGTCGACGCCGTCTGCGCCGAAATCGAAAATTATCCCCGGACCGCCTTGGGAAAAACCTCCTGCGGCACCGTTCTGGAAGGGGCGCTGGAGTTGGCCCTGGGATGCAATTCCCTCTCCTATGTGCTGAATGTCCATCAGGACAGTTCCTTTGAATTCGATTTGTCCTATTATCGCCGCATTGCGGCCTGGCGTCCGTTTTTCGAAAAGCTCTCGCCGCCGGGAGCGGACATCCGTCCCGGCGGATTGAATATGGCAAGGTCGGCGCGTCACGCGGCCAACGCCGAAGCGGAGAACGCGTTCCGGGCGGCGACGGACGAAGCGGAGTCTTTGTTGTTCAACGGCGTTCCGATAAGCTGGAACGGCGACGACGATCAGGGAAAAACGCCGTTTCTGTTGACTGCTTCCGCCGCGGAGGGCTTCGACCGCGAGGATTTTGCAAGGGTCGTCCTCTCCGGCAACGTACTGATGAGTGGGGAGGCGTTTTTAGTGTTGCAGCGGAAAAGTCTGACGTCTTCGCTGGGCATTGCGGCGCGGCGGTTGGATGCGGATGCTCAATGCGGGGAAGTATTCACGAACGATCTTTTCAACGGCGGCGACGCCGGCGCTTTTTATTATCTGCCGCAAACCCATGCGCCGGCCTGCGTATTCGATCTTGCCGGTTCCGGGGCGCATTCCCTGGGCGCGGCGCGGCGGCATTTGCAGACGGAAGATTTCGGTTGCACCTCTTTCCTGCTGAAGCATCACGGCAATCGGCGTCTGGCGGTGTGCGGTCTGCCGGCAAAGTTCAGCCGCGAAGTTTCCGAAGCCAAACATCGGCAGTTGCTGCGTCTGGCCGACTGGACGGCCGGCGGACGTTTGCCGGTAATGGCGAAAAGCACTCATACGCAAGTGTTGATCCCGCTGCTTCATGCCGACGGGCGTCCGTATGGGGTCGTCGTGTTGAACTGTTCCATCGAACCGGATGCGGTACTGGAATTGGAATTGCGCGGCCTGCCTCTCCGCCGGCGGCAAATCGCATGGTCCGTTCCGGAAAAACCGACGCGGCGCTTGCCTTTGCGGGCGACGGACCGTCCCGGAGTATATCGCGTCGAATTGCCGGCCATGCCCGCCTGGGGCATCGGGTTGCTGTCATAATCAAAAGGAAGGGGCCGGGTTATCCGGCGGTTGGTCGAAGTAGAAATGTTGTATATCCACATTATTGTCTTCTTTCTTCTTCAGGTAGGCTCGGGATTGCTTTATAAATGGGGCTCCCTGCATCGCGATTCCTGGTGGGCCGGGTTTATACTGGGAAATCTGCTGGGAATATCCAGCATCTATTTCCTGATGGAGGTATATAAGCGGCTGAATCCCAATGTCAGTGAAGCCGTTTGCCGGGGCGGATATTTCGTTCTGATCCAGATTGCCTTCATCGTTTGTTATCATTCGCGGCTGAATCTTCTCCAATGGGGAGGAATGGCGATGATTGTCGGCGGGATCGCGCTGGTTTCGATATATCAAAACTAGCCGTCCGCTCGTTCCGTGCGGAACCGTCCCGGCGTCAGTCCGGCAGTCCGGCGGAAATAAAAGCAGAGATAGCGTTCATTGGCGAATCCGCTCAGTTCCGCGATTTCTTTCAGGCCGAGATGGGAATGCCGCAATAATTCCTTGACCCGTTCGATGCGCCGTTGCAGTCTGACTTTTTCGGGCATCCAGCAGGAATTGTTTCAGCATTTGCGGACTGTCGGAAAGCCGATCTGCGTGGTGGTGATTGCGGGACGGCCGCTTGCTTTGGAAAGCTTCAAGACTGCGGCCGAGGCACTGTTGGTTGCCTGGTATCCGGGGGCTTTGGGCGGGCAGGCCATTGCGGAAGTTCTTTTCGGCGAATACAATCCGGCGGGGCGACTGTCGATCTCAATTCCGCATTCGGCGGGACAGTTGCCGGTATTTTATAACTCCATATTAAAAGACCGTCCGCCTTACATCGATGGCACGGGAGAAAGTTCCTATTCGTTTGGGTTCGGACTGAGTTACACGCATTTTGAATATTCCCCGCCGACAATTTTCGGCCGCGAAATTTCGGTGGAAGTCACGAATCGCGGCTCCATGGATGGTGACGAGGTCGTACAATTTTATCTCACCGCGCTGGCCTCGTCGCAGCAGCGTCCGGAATTTGAACTTTGCGGATTTTATCGCGTCTCCATCAAGCGGGGAGCGACGCGGAAAATTACTCATCGTATTACCGATGAAATGCTTGGAATATGGCAGGACGACGGATCCCTCTCGGTAGAACCCGGACGGTTTCGGATCGGCGTCGGCGGTACGCTTGATACTTTGCAGTTTGTTGAGCTTGCAGTTGGATAATATTAGTGCCGTGTCTCTTAATGACGGCAGTCTCAAATCGCGGGCAGCGGGGAAGACCCGGGATGCTTTTGAAGAAGCCCCCCATTTCTTCCCCGCGCCCCAATTTTGACCCCGCAAAACTTTTATTCCATTTATCTTTTTGCGGTGCAAAGAGATAAACAACTAAAAAGTTTAAAAGTCAGGAAATGGGGTCCGGGGAAAAAACTTGAAAACTGCTCAAAGTTTTCGGGGTTTTTCCCCGGAGACTCGTTTTGAGACGATCGTCTTTTCCCTTCGTTCGGCAGACCCCGATTTAAGTTAACGTGACTCCGATCGCCTCATGCGGAGCCAAGGTAAAATTCACTTCCGGCAGGAGTGTCGATTCCCATGCTTTTTCATTCCAGAACATCGCGTTGACCTGTGATCGGCCGAAATCCTGCGGCTTGACCGTCATAGTTTTGAAGTCTTCGCTCCAATTGAAAATTGCCAGCTGTCCGGAATCCTCCGCCCACCATTGGGACGGCGGTTCTCCGCAGGGACAGGTAAAGAGATCGACCGGACGTGCGGCCCGCGACAGCGGCGGCAGTTCCAGAATCCGGCGCAGAATATCCCGACCGGCTTCGTTCAACTGGCTGAAATCATCGCTGAGCATCAGGTCGCCGTTGGTCATGTAGAGGGCCAGTGCCAACGTCATGGCTTCCCGCCGGGACAACACCGGGCCGGACCCATAGCGGCCGGTAATCAGCGGGGAAGTCCCCGAAAAGTTTTCCCGGGAGGTTTCCGGCCCGCGAACCACCAGAAAGTCGGGATCGTTATTCCACAGCCGCCGATGCATCCACCACCGGGCCGAGGCGCTGATCATGTTGATCACGACGCAACTCCAGTAAATCTGAATGTCCGCCGTCGTCCGGACGGCATCGACCAGGTCGAACGCCGGTTCGTACGGCACGCAGCAGCCCAGAAAATAACTGTCGGGGCCGATGGCTTCGCGAATAATCCGGTACAGCAGCCTCAACACTCCGGCTTTGCCCATACTTTGGTCATAAAGTTTTTCCGTTTCCAGAATACAATTGGTAAAATCGACCTTGAAATAACGGAAACCGGCTTGATAAAGGTCGGTATAAAGGGTACGGAGATATTGCTGCGCCTCGGGATGCGTAATGTCCAGAACCCAATGACGATCCGGATTCGGCGACGTGACGACCCATGCCGACGGCACCATATAGGAATTGGCCAGACACAGCGGCGCCGTCCAGATTCCCGGAATGCCGCCCCGTTCCGTAACTTCGCGGCAGAAATCGTGGAGACGGCAGGGGAATTTCGGGTTCGGCCGCCACGCTCCGTAAGCAAGCTGCCAACCGTCATCGACCACGAACGTCCGGATTTGGCCGTGGGAAAATTTCAGCAATTCCGGTTCGATCCGATAGACATCTTCCGGTTTGACGTCGGTGTGCCGGGCATCCCAGGAGTTCCAGCCCCGCCGCGGCGGTTTCAACGGCAACGTGCGATGTCGGGCATACAGTTCGCCGAGCGCCTCCAACTGGAGTGTCGGGTCTTGTTCCGAAGCTTGGAACAACAGCTCGGAAAGAGCGAACTCCGTCTGCGGGGCCAGCGTCCGGTTTTCTTCGGCGGTAATCCGGACCCCGAATTTTCCGCGCATAACCGGCGTGGGGTGGACGGCCTGAAAGACAACGAATTCACCCTGATTCGGCGGCAGCGTTGCCATCAGCAGCGACGGTCCCGGTTGATGACGGGGGGCCAGCAGATACAGGAGATGACTGGGCGGATTGCTGGTCAGGATCGGCGTGGCGATGCCCACCGGTTTGACCCCGCTGGCCTGTTCGTAAAACCACCGCGAGTGCGTATATTCGAGAAAAGCTTCGGAATCCAACTGCGGCGGAAACTCAATGACGATCTCTTTCAGCAGCAAAGCCTGATCGCCGTTGCCAAAACGCATCGCCAGACGATCCGCCGACAATTGTAATTCAATGGACAGGCCATTGGACAAGCGTGTATGCCAGCAGGATGTATTCCGATAAGTCCACGTTAATTCATCGGATCGGAATTGCCGGTTGGAGAACACAAAATTAATGGTTCCGTCCATCAACTTTCCGGAAGGAAAGTTCAGTCGGCGATTTTCAAAGGTTAACATTGCAGATCATCTCCTTAGGAGCCGTTCCGAAATAACCTTTCCCTTGGCCCGGTTCTCGGGAATGCTTTTCGTGCCGCCGGCTCGTTCCCTACCGGAAGGTATGGTCCTTGCCGTCAGCCCCAAAATCAAAGCACGATTTTTCCGGCCCATGGTCAAGTTAATTTCTTTACCGCTCCTTATTGTAAACTTGAATTTTATTGTCAAAAAAGAACTTGGCTCAAAGTGCAGATCCGTTTTTTCTTCCGGCGTTACGCGGGCATAACGTCAGCCGCTACATATTTTCCGTCCATCTACGGCAAGATCAATTCCGCGGTCACCGGATAATGATCGCTGGCGTAATGCCCGTCCACCCGATTATCCAAGGTCCGATGGGTCAGCACTCGAACCCCGGAAGAGACGAAGATAAAATCAATCTGCCATTCCCGATTCTGTTGCGCGGTTACCGGCGCGGCGCCGAACGCCATGAAAGAGTAATTCGGCCCTTGGTGAGGCGTTGCCGAAATGGAACGCGAATCCTGTAAAAATCCGGTTATCGTCCGGTACCCCTGACTGTCCGGACTTTGATTGAAATCGCCCACCAGAATAAGCGGGATTTTAGCGTTAAGACGGGAAAGCCGGGAAATGATCATTTTGGCGCTTTCCATTCTGGCGAGTTCGGAGACGTGGTCCAGATGAGTGTTGACAAAGAAAAATTCCTTTTGGGTCCGACGATCCCGAAACTTGCCCCAGGTACAAATTCTGGTGCAGGCGGCGTCCCAGGACCGGGAACCGAACACCTGCGGAGTCAGGGACAGGACAAAGGTTTCCTGTTGCAGAAGTTCAAACCGCTCGGTGTTATAAAGAATGGCGGAAAATTCACCGGCCTCTTTCCCGTCATCGCGGCCTTGTCCGATGTAACGGAAACCGGGAAGCAACTTCAGCAACCCGTTGAGTTGATAAACATAGGGTTCCTGAGTTCCGAATAGATCGAAATGGTTTTCCCGAATGATTTGCGCCTGGCGCGGGGCGCGCTTGTCCCAACTCAGATCGCCGCCGTCAAGAGGACAGCGAAGATTGAAAGTCGCTACTTTGATCGTCTCAAGGTTGCCGGGTTTCATCGTTTCACCTCCCATGCCGGTTGTCCCCCAGGCTAATCCGAGAAAAACCGTCAAACCGATCATCTTTAATCGTAACATCGTAACTTGCCTCGTCCTTGAATGGTTCAGAAAAAAAATTCATCCGATATTGATCCGAAAAGCGGTTTTGCCTGACGCAAAACAGTATGGAGCTTCCTCTTGATTCGTTTACCAGGCGGTATCATGATTTTGATGCCGGCGTCGGGATTCGGACTCAACGGCATCTTCGGTACCGGGATACCCCGTCACCGCCCGCAACAAAGCCGGCCACCCGCCGCCGGCGCAATCCTTCCGGTCATGTCCGGCGTCAAAAGATACCGGATCGAACGGAAGCGCGATAACTTTCTCCTTGCTGCATTCCTTGCTCAACAGAGCGCTGCTGTGGTTGTTTTCCATGATTCACCTCGCTGTGTTTAATCTTCCGCTCTGGCGCCTAGCCGGGCTTTGTCGGCGCGGGAGACGTGGCCGTCGACCCAGCCGTCGTCGAGCGGATCGTTGACGCGGGCCGCCAGGTCGCGATACAGCCGCCGCATGTCGATGATGCCGCCGACCATGAACCACACCGTCGATACCACCCCCACGATCACGCCGACCACGATGATGTTGACGTAGAAATACATGCTCCACCACGAGGCCGGCCACGGCGAGATCCAGTTCCAGATCGCCACGCCCACGAACATGATCCCGAAATGAAACACGATCGAGAACCAGAACACGCTCCAGGCGATGATTTTGTCGCCGGTGGTGTATTCGTCGTCGATGCCCACCAACTTGCCGTAGACGTTTTTCCAGGTCCACGGCGATTTGGTTTCCACGCTCTCGCCGTCGCTGTATTCGCCGCGGTGGAGCATCCGGTCGAGGTTGAACGGATGGCGCAGGGTGGCGAACGAGCCGATCACATAAGCGGCGCAGCCGAAAACCATCGCCAGAAAATAAATCTCGAATGAATTGATCGGAAATTTGACCGGATTCATTTCCCAGACGACGTACGGCGAGCAGAGCGAGTTGACCTTCTCAAACAGTTTGGTAACGTATTGCAGGTTGCCGGTTTCCACCAGCCACGGATAGACGCGTTCGCTCCAGTTCTGTTGCAAAGCGATCCCCGCCAGCGAGGTGCCGGACCCGAAAATCAACGCGCTGAAGGCGCCGGTCGTAGTGCCGAACCGGGTATAGAGGCCGCCGACCATGACCGGCCCCGCCGCGCCCAGCCAGATCGAGCACATGATCGAGGTGAACATGGCAATGTAGTCCATCTGCGTGAACAACAGCGAGAACGTCAGAAAGAAGAGGCAGACGGCAACCGACATGATGCGCAACCAATACAGATGCTGCTGCGGCTCGAACGGCTTCTTGCGCAACGGCATGATGACGTCCTGAATCAGAGTGGACGATGAATTGAAGATGCGCGAATTATCCGTGGCCAGCAGCAGCATCACCATCAGCAGAATAAACAGCCCCATAATCCCGATCGGCAGCTTGGCGCGCAGCACTACCGGACACATCATCTGATAGTACAGGGTGCGGAATTGCTGAAACCGCGTGTTGCCTTCCGGCGTGTCGGAAAAATGTTGATGAACGGTGTTCAAATAATCGGCGTCGGGATTATGGGTGTGCGAATAAGGTTTATCGACGCCGATGATATGAGCAGCCGGCGGAATCTTGGCAATATCCTGCGCGATGTCCGTCCGGAGTTTGGAATCGGTCACGGTTTCGGCCACGGCTTTGTTGACCAGACTGGCGCGGATATCTTTCGCTTCCGCCGCATATCGTCCGGACAGCATGACGGTAATCATGAACAGTGCCAGCAGGCTCATCATCAACCAGGAGAAGCCGTTGCGCCAGGCGCCCAGCACCCCGGCCATTTTTTGTTCGTGGGCGTTGCGTCCGGAGTTGGTGGTGTCGTTGCCGATCCAGGCGGCGCGGGTCAGAATCGAGCCGACAATCGTCACCACCAGCGAAAACAGATTGAAGTCGCGCAGACTGCCGATGTCATTCGGATTGAGAAAACTTTCGCCGGGAGCGCGGTCGAGCATTACCGGCGCCACGTCCAGCGACCACGAAATTTCGCTCAGTACCACCACCGTAAAGATGACGAAAATCGGGTACGACATCAAGCCCTGAATGGCGTCCGTGACCAGCAGCGCCACCCGGCCGCCCGGCCAGATAATCAGCATTGCCAGCAACAGGGCAATCAGCATCACCAGCACCAGCGTCGACACCTGCCAGCCCCACAGGTTGACCGTCAGCGGCAAGTCGAGGATGTAGATAAAGAATCTTGCCGTCACCGCCGGGCCGATGGCGTTGGTCATCATTTCCGCCATGGTCCGGATAAACGCCGCGATAATACGGAACGGCCGGTTGTAGCGGATTTCCAGAAATTGTCCCATCGACAGACACTTGGTTTGGCGGAATCGGTAGAGACAATAGCCGGTCAACGCCATAAAGACGCCGATCGGCCCCATGATATTGCCCCAGAAGCCCAGCGCCATCCCGGCCTGATACTGGCTCTCGCACAACGCCACCAGCGAAAGCACCGCCAGCCCGGACTGGAGGTCGCCGACGCTGATCACGTAGCGGCCCGCCACCCGGCCCGCCGCCAGAAAGTCCACGACGCCCCGAATGTATTTCCGGGAATGAATGGCCAGTCCGATAATGAAGGCCAGCGGAATCAATGTGATACACCAGTCGATCCAATGCAATTTAATACTCCTTGAGGTTTTTTAACGATCGGCGGCGCGGATGAATCCTTTTGACGGCAGACTCAACCCGCGGGCAGCGGAGAAGAAGACGACCGTCGGGGGGAGACATCCGGACCGTGATTCCGAGGTTTTTCGATTCTCTTTTGTTATCTTCAACACACTTGGAATTCCAGACACAATGACGTTGTACTGTCCAGCCCGACGCCGACCTGAAAAAGTCCGGGGTCAAGCAGGCGTTGTCCGTTTTCGTCGTAATACCCCATTGCCGATTCGTCGATGGAAAACGTTACTACCGTATTTTCTCCTGCCTGCAACCGCACTTTCCGGAACCCGATCAGCTCTTTGCCGGGGCGGGCATAGGCGGCGCGCGGATCGCGCAGATAACATTGTATCACGACGGTTCCGGACCGCTTGCCGATATTGCTGCAAGTCACCGCAATCTCATTGCTTTCTCCCCTCCGGATCGAGGTCGATTTCAGCCGCGCCGAACTCAATTGAAATTCCGTATAGCTCAACCCGTAGCCGAACGGATAAAGCGGCGTCAACGGCTCGTCGTCATAAAACGAATAGTTCCGCTCCGCCAGAAACGGTTTGGTGACTTTGCCCGGAATCTTGCGTCCGTAATAGAGCGGAATCTGTCCGGCGTGACGCGGCACCGTCAGCGGGAAACGCCCGGTCGGTTCGCGAAGGCCGAAAATCACGTCGGCAATCGCGGCCGCCGTTTCCGTGCCGCCGTGCCAGGCGTAGAGAATGGCATCGGCGTAACGTTCCGCGCTCGTCATCGGCAGGGGACGCCCGGAACAGCAGACCACGATCAGCGGCTTGCCCCATTCCCCGACCGCTTCGATCAATTCTTCCTGTCCGGGCGGTAATTGCAACTTGGCGAGCGCATGCGATTCGCCGGTTCGCTCCTGACTTTCCCCGACGCAGCAAACCGCCATATCCGCCCGGCTGACCAACGCAAGTTGATCGTCGGCCAGTTGGGACTCGGTCGTCAGCAACACCGCGTGAGCGCCGCACTGCTTAAACGCCTCGACGATACTGGACGTTTCCGAGGCCATACCGTTGCCGCGCCAAGCGCCCAGCAACGAAGCTTTTTCGTGTGCCATCGGCCCGACCAGCGCAATTTTGACCGGCCGTTCCGGATCCAGCGGCAATAAATGATCGCGATTGCGCGCCAGCACCATGCAGGAGCTCGCCAGACGCCGTACCGTGGCGCGGTTTTCCGCCGTGAACATTACCCGATGCCGCCGTTCGGTGTCGATATAAGGGTTCTCAAACAAACCGGCGCGGAATTTACCGCGTAACACGGCTTTGACCGCGCGTTCCAGAACCGCGTCGTCGATTTTTCCTTCGCGGTAGAGTTCCGCCAGATATTTCGGATACAGCAGATCGCACATTTCCATATCGACGCCGGCGCCGACGGCGCGCCGGGCGGCGTCCCGGGCATCCGGGGCCGCGCCGTGCGTCTCGATCTCGTCGACCGAACCGAAATCGCTGACCACCATGCCGTCGAAATTCCAGACGCCGCGCAAGGTGTCTTTCAGCAGATATTCGTCCGCCGAAGCCGGCACGCCGCCGTTGACGTGGAACGCGGTCATAATGGATGCCGCCTTACCCTCTTTTACCGCCGCCAGAAAAGGCCGCAGGACCGTATTCTGTAAAGTGAAACGGGAGATCTCGACGGCATCGTAATCGCGGCCGCCTTCCGCATAACCATAGCCGGCGAAGTGTTTGGCGCAGGCCAGCATCCGATCCGGCGCGGCGGGATCGTCGCCCTGATACCCGTGAACCGCCGCGACGGCCATTTGCGAGGCCAGATAGGGGTCTTCGCCGAAGGTTTCGATCACCCGTCCCCAGCGCGGATCGCGACAGATGTCCAGCATCGGCGCGAACGTCCATTTGACGCCGTCGGCGGTGGCTTCCTGGGCGCTCAATTCGGCGGCGGCTTCGGCTACGGTCGGATCGAACGAGGCCGCCTGGGCCAACGGGATCGGCGCAATTGTGCGATGGCCATGGATGATGTCGCGCCCGAACAGCAGCGGAATGCCGAGGCGGCTTTTCTTCACTGCCGTTTGCTGCAGTCGATTATAATAGTCGACATCGACGCCGGACGTGTCGCCGTTGCCCGGCCACGGGGTATCGCTGAGAATGATTGCGCCGATTTCGCCCTGCTGGACTCGCCGGTAGGATTCCTCCTCGTTTTTGAACGCGGGAAACCAGCTCATGTTCATCTGGCCGATTTTTTCTTCCAGCGTCATGCGCGAGTAGAGGTCGGCAATGCGCTTTTCCCATTTCCAAGTGTTCTCGGCAATGGCGTTTTTTCTGGAGTTCGGATCCGGAAATGTTGGTATATTCATCCGAATTTTTCCTGTTGCAAAAAATATGGTTCATATGTAAAGTTGCGACATGTTTTTCGAACGGCGAGCATTCGGTTTTAAGCCCGAGCGCGCCACGGTTTATCGGCGCAATACCTGCGTGTAATGCCGCCCTTGACCAACGGGGGGCTACATTTCCGGTAGCGAGCCGAAGCGACGGGGCGCTGATCCTGACTGACAAATTTACGGAACTGGACTCTGTTCGCCGATTTTGAGATTCCAATATTTGGCAAAAATTTTCGGAATATCGGTATTTTCAATTATTCCGGCAAAAGCGTCGGCTCCGGGGCCGTAAGCAAAGACTTCCACTAGCGCGCCGGTGTGACTGGTTTCATTGTAATAAACGTACGGACGTTTGGAATTTTTCTGGTTTGCCGCCGCCTGGATTCCTCCGGTCTCATGATCAGCGGTAACGACAATCAGCGTATCTCCGTTTTGAGCGGCAAAGATCAGCGCGACTCGCGCCGCATAGTCGCAAATTAACACTCCGGCGACGCTCAGATCCGGATTGTTGCTGTGGCCGCCGGAATCCGGATATGAGCTTTCGATCATGACAAAAAAACCGTTCGGATTTTTATTCAGCCGTTCCAACGCGTTATTCGTAATTTTGCCCAGCAGCGAGAAATCCTGAAGCCAGGTTGAGACCGCGCCGATAACCTTTCCTTCTTTCGCCTTCATAAATTCTTCGGGGGAATTGCAGACCGCATATCCGGAGGTTTGCATTTCCCGGAGCAAGTTGCGTTCGTCTTTGCGGCAACTGTCTTTTTCCGATTTCGGACGAAAAGGCGCATGGGTTTCGCCCACCAGAATGTCAAATCTCGAGACGGCAATCGCGTCCGCGATTTCCTGCGTCATTCCGCGACTGGGAACATGGACCATATATGCCGCCGGCGTTGCTCCGGTAATATAGTCGGTGGTAATCATTCCCACCGATTTGCCGGCATCGCGCGCTGCTTCCGCAATGGTGCGGAGCGAAACATTGTCCGGATTCATGCCGAGCATACCGTTTTTGGTTTTGCAGCCGCAGGACAGCGCAGTGCCCGCCGCCGCCGAATCGGTCACCTTGCTGTCGGCGGAATAAGTCTGCACCAGGCCGTGGACGGGAAGTTGTTCCATCAGGAGTTTGCCCGGCATACCGTTTCCCGCCAGAGAGGCCAGGCGCAGAGAACCTTGTCCCATGCCGTCGCCAATAATCATGATGATGTTGCGTGGTAACTTGGCGCTAATCGGCCGGGCGAAGACTTTTGCGTCCACCGGCTCCACCGCTGTATAATCTTTATGCAATTGCCAGTCCAGCGGGAGCGGAGCCGGCGTCATATCGGAGCCGACGCTCAACGCAACAATCATCCAGGTGGAGTTATCGCTTTCAAAGTCAATGGCGGCGAGGGGTAGCTCTTTCAGCGCGAACTTCGAGACATACAGGGAGACCTGGTTATTGTTGTTGTACTGACTCCAGCAACGAACGGCATTGGAAGCGGAACGGTGGCCCCACCAATCGTTGATGTCGCGTCCGACGCGGATATGAAATTCTTTCCTTTCATTATTCGCATAGGTGACGGTGAGTTTGCCGGCCATGCTCTCGTTTTTGCCCAGCCATGCTCCGCTGTGGAGCAGATAAAGAACTTTTCCCTGAAGCCCGGCCGGGGGCGTGATTTTCGCTCTTTTCGGCATATAATCATGCTTTTTATCGCCCAGCACAATACAGGATTTGCCATTGGTCTGGTTATCGCTCAGAATTTCAAAAGGGATTCCGCCGACGTCGATCAGTCCAGGTTTAATGATCCGGAGATCGTTGGAGCCTTGATCCGTCCAGCCGCCCTTGCGGTCGTTGGCCCGTTCATCGGCAAAGGCGGTATTGGCTCCGGAAAATAACGGAATCGGTTGAATTTGCGACGGCGCCGCAATTCCCGACAAAGGAAGAAAAAAGAGTAACGCGATAAGCTTTCGGTTCAGCATAATATCCTCATGTCTTTGGTAATTTGTTGTTAAGGAGCCGTTCAGAAATAACCTTTCCATTTGCCCGGTTCTCGTGAATGCTTTTCGTGCTGCCGGCTCGTTCCATACCTGAAGGTATGCTCCTTGCCGTCAGCCCAAAAATCAAATCACGATTTTTCCGGCAAATGGTCAAGTTAATTTCTTTACTGCTCCTAATGTGCGAAATTCAGTGAACAATATTTTAACGTTGCCGATCACAACGCCTCCCCGCCGCAACGTCTCCGGTCGAACCGGGCGGCGGCTCACATATGGGAAACTTTATTGAACAATTGCGGATTGTTGACCAGCCAAGACAATGGATCCGTTGCCGCATGCCCATCGAGATACAGGCTATTCACTACCTGGCGGGGACTCCGATGCGCATCCGAATAGTAAGTGCTACCGCTACCGTAAGGACCAAGCAGACCGGCATACACAAAGTTACCACTGGTTACCTGCCGCCGATCGCCGATGGCAATAAACGAGGAAAGACCTTTCAGTCGCGTTATTTTGACATGCCCGCCTCTTAAATCACCGAAACTGAATTCCAGCCATTCGCAGCTATAATCGTAACCTTGAAAATTCCAGCCATAGCCCAATTTCGGGAAAAGCAGATTTTGCTTTTCAAACGAGGGACAAGCGAGACATTTCGCCGGTGCGGCGGATGAAGTTCCGGCGCCGAGAAATTGTCCCAGAAAGTCATTGCCCCACCATGCATAACGCAAGCACAGAGCTATTGTGCAAGTGTCATTCTGATCATACGCAATGCAAAGCGTATCATTGAAAGAATTGAGATACTGTGCGCTTGCGAGGCCGATCTGTTTCAGATTGCTGAGGCAGGAAATCAGGCGAGACCGTTCCCGCGCGGTATTGAGCGCCGGCAACAGCATGCCGGCCAGAATGGCAATGATGGCTATAACAACAAGTAACTCTATCAATGTAAAGGGTTTACCACTGCTTTTATTCCTGTCCATTTCTCACTTTTCCTTTCCGGGTGCCTTTTTCGCGGTGTTTTTCCTTGCTTTCACTTTTTTTCTCCACTGCCGGGGGAAACGACTTTAATAATCAGGTCTTGCAGGTAAATGGTGCCAATCCCGGACTGCAACCCGATGACGAGTTGCGCGTCATCGGCGTGTCGCGGCACATCGACAAAAAACATTTTGGTTTTCCAGTCGAAAGTGCCGAATTGTTTCGGCAGGTCATAATAGGCCCGATTGCCGTCGCAGCGGTAGTTGAACATCACTTTCGGCCCCAGCCAGGCGGCCACCGGTTCGATCAGATTGTCGCCTTTGATGCGACAGGCGATAACCACTCTTTTTCCCTGGATTTTTTGGACATTGATTTTGCGACTGATCGTTTTGGAATGATTCGCGTCCGGCGACACGATTTTGATACAGGCCGGCGAATTCGCCGTGGCTTTGACGAATTCCGCATTGTTGCCGGCGTCCCAGCCGTCCAGCGCCTTCGGCGCGGCAAAATCGGTACGGAAAACCGTACCGGCGGCCGCAATCGGATTCCTCTGCTTCGTGGTCGACGCCAGCGGAACGGTAAGCTTCCATGACTGCCCGTCTTCCATCTGCAGAAGGACGGCAAGATGGCGGGGGAGTTCCGAGCTCAACTTTGCGGCTTGGACGACATTGCCGGCGGTGACTTGTCCCGCCGGAAGCGAAAACACATCCATGGTCGAATCGCGGAATTGCGGGTCGTCCACTTTCACCGTTCCGGTTAAAGTTCCGGACGGCATCCGATTCTGCAAAGTCAACAGAAATTGCCAGCCGCCGGGAATGGCGACTGCCTTTGCCGTCGGAATCAGAATGGGACTGGGCGTCTCCGTCGGAACGGCCTTCAAGACGGCAATCGCCTCGGCGGTGCTCAAATTGGGATCGGCCGCCGTCAAATAGCAGGGTTTGTCCGTAAGTTCGAACTTGGCATCCGGCTGGATGACGTTGCCATGGAGATCGTGAAAAATGAAGGTTTTGCGCATGGCGTCCGTAACGTTCAGCAGAACTTCCGACTTGCCGTAGCGCCAGAACGCCGCGCAGGGTTTGCCCTGGCGTTCATAGACATAGCAGATCGACGCGGAGTTCCAGCGGATTTTGGCGGCCGGTCTGGCGTTCTGAAAGAAACGGGCCAGCGCATTGTAAACCGGGAGATTGACCGGATAATCGAAATTCCAGAAATGAGGCGCGGAAAACGAATGCGGCGTACAGACGTTGCGGAACAGGCTCGACGCGCAAATGCTGACGGACTGTCCCAGCCCTTCGCCCAGGTCGAGCAAAAAGCGTTGCGCCAGGTCCTGCGGCTGCGTCGCTTCCTTATCCATCCCGTGTCCGTTGCCGGTCAGATAGTAGAGTTCGGTATTCCAGAGCGGCTTGTTCGGACAGCCGTAGCGTTTCATCCGGTCCCGCAATTTTTCGATCAGTTTATCGGCGGGCATTTCGCGCCAGCCCAGATTCGGAGCGTTATAGGGATGGAACGAAACGATATCGCAATATTTCATTGCGCCTTCCTGCGCGCAGTCGTCGAGGAAGTTGGACAGTCCGGCCCCCAGGTCGCCGGTCGTACAGATCCCGATTACTTTAATGTTCGGGTCGATCGCTTTGATGGTTTCATAGGCCGCTTTCAAATAGGGGACATAGTATTTGGCCGCCATATAAAGATTGGATTCATTCATGACTTCATAATGAGTGACGCGGCCTTTGAAATGAGTGACGACGGCATGAACATAGTTTTTCCAGACGTCCATCGGCGGCAGATAGATGTCCGCTCCGGAATGAACCTCGGGGTTTTTGATGTCCTGACAGCGGCCCCGCAACCAGGCCGGCCAGTTCGATTTTCCGTCGGAGGAGGTGAATTCCGTTCCGCCGAGAATGGGGATGACCCTCATTCCGCATTGCCGGGCGGCATCGACCACCCGATCGGCCTTCTTGAAGTCGAATTGGCCTTCCCGGTTCGGTTCGAGATCGCCAAGGCCAAAAACCGGAGCGGTGCAATCCCAGTCGCGCAGCAGCCGGACGCCCATGGCGGCGTAAAGCCGTTCATAGTCCGCAGCATGGAAATATCCGGAGATAAAACTGCCGCCGGCGAATCCGGCCCCGGCAAAATTCACGCCCACGCAATAGTCGGTATCCGGATTAACCAATTGCGGCGAAGACGGGGCGATTACGGCACAGCGACCGGGAAAACCGGCAAGCGGCGTTTTGCCGGCGCCGTTGAATTCCGGCAGCAGGGCAAACGAACCGAACTTTTTCAGCGTCAGTTTGCCCTTGATGTTTTTGCGTTCTCCGGGCGCCAGGGATAACGCTTGTTTCGCGACTTCCCGGCGAGCCCCGAAGACTTCGTCGGGCAGATTGCCGGAAAAATCTTCCGCCAGAAACAGCGACAAGGTCCCCCGAACCGGCTTATCGGTGTGATTGACGGCGAAAACTTCATACTGCGCCGAAACGCCGCTGCCGTCGGTTTCCAGCACGTGCTCCGGAAACCGGCAGGCCAGTTCCACGCCGGGCGCCGGCGAATAGACGTCGGCCGGACCGGACGCCAGCCGGAGGCCGTCGAGTCGGAGCGTATCCTGGGCGTCGGCGGGGAAGTCGAGGGTCAGCGAAAAAATACGAGCGGCGCTGCCGGCGGGAACCGAACGGGTTTTAAACTTGAAGACACAAGGAGTCCAGCGATCATTGATGACGAAAGATTCGGCATAATATTCCAACGGCGCCCAGTTTCCTCCCTCAAAGGCCTGAATGACCACCTGGACTTTCCGTTGCGGGTGCTCGCTCCGGACCTGAAAAGACAGCGTATAGTCGGTCTCCGGCGTCAAATGGAATTCGCGGGCGAAAAGGCGAATGTGTTCCGCATAGGGGTTCGGAATGGTTAACGCCTGACCATTCGGGCGCCGGGAGTCGGATTTCACCGCAGCCCCGATATACTTCAGCTGCGGGTTGCGGTCGGGACACAGAAATTTTACCACCGTGTAGCCGCAGGAATCGAGATCGAACCCGGAGTTGAAGAGCAGGTTGTCGGCCGCGCCGACGCTGCCGGCGCCGAAAAGGGTCAGCGCTGAAATTCTTAGCCAATTCCCGAACTTGTTGCCGATCATAGAATAATTCCTTTCCAGCTTTCTTTATCTGAACTTCAAAAAAATGAACCATCGCGGCAAGAACTTCCGCTTCGTGTTTCCGTTTTCATCCCCCGCCCAAGCCCCTCCGATGCGATCGTATGCCGGGCAAAAACTTTCCGTGCGAGTGGCCGGGCTCGAATCATTCCGCTCGCTCAAGGCGGTCGACAGGAACCCAGCACCAAAATCGAAACTCAGTTTTGAATCTGCAAATAATGTTCTTTACCGCCCGGTAATCCTCCATCGCAACCGAACCGAGTTCCGAACCGGACATTTTCCACATGGCCGTCGGCAAACGTGATGTTGGTGGTGCGGAAATGGTTGACGTAGCAACGTCCATCGCCTATGAGGTCCAGGTCGGTGGCTTGGGCATAAGGACTGGCAATCCCCCAGTTGCCGGTGGTGGAACTGACCCCGGCTACTTCATCCGCAATCCATGCGCCGGTGATACAGCTCCAGCCGCTGCTCTTATTGCCTTCTTCACCGATAATTACTGAATTCGCCGGAATCTGTCCGTATTTGCGTACTTTGTAATTACTCGTAGTCGTGTATGCGTAGACCATGCCGCCATAGTGGCCGGCGTCTGACCAAGGATTTATCGGAATGTTGTAACTGGTAATATAATAATTAGCATCGGGCAGACTGCGCTGGACCGGGCAGAAGTACATGCCTTTCATCGCGTTTTTCCGGCCGACCACGTTTTTGACAAAGACGTCTTTGTCGCCGGACAGCAGGGCGAACAGCGCATGCAGTCCTCGCGCCGTATACGGACACCAGTCATTGCTATCGCCGACATACATGTTGGTCAACAACCCGAGCTGCTTCATATTGGATGCGCAGCTGATCTGTTTGGCCCGGTCGCGCGCGCGGCCCAAAGCGGGCAACAACAGGGCCGCCAGAATCGCGATGATTGCGATCACGACCAGAAGCTCGATTAAAGTAAAATTCTTTCCGCTCATTCGTCTTCTGCTTGTGCTGACCATTTTTCTTCTCCTGTTTAAACTACGTTTAATTGGCGGCAATTGCCGTGGGTAAAGATCATTTGATCATTGGGCAACCCGGTTTCGCTTCCAGATGTCCAGAACGATATTTTTGCGAAGACTCTCCGGAGCCGGAACGATTTTTCCGGCCGCGTCGACTTCATGTTCCAGACTCCACCCCGGCCATTCGCGGAAGGCGTGATAAGTCCAGTCCCAGTCATATTCTTCGAAAATTTTCAGACAGTCGCGGAGATAAGCTCCCCCGTCGGGCGCCCATATCGAAGCGGAGAATTCGCCGACGTAAATTTTGGCGCCGTACCGTTCCTGAAATTCGCGGACCGGTTGCAACACGGTGCGCAATGTTGCCGGGTCGTAAAGCTTGCCGCCATAGTAACCGGGATAGGGCCGGCCCGTTGGACGATCTCCCACCCCCTGATGCGTATACTCCACCGGGTCATACATATGAACTTCGTAGATAAGGTTGTCCAACGGCAAGGGTTCCAGCCCGGCGAAGACCGCCGGCGTCGCCCAGTCGGCCGGTTCGATAATGATCGGCGTGGCGGGATCGATTTGGCGGATTGCCTGCGCCGCTTTGAACTGCAGTTCGCTCGCGGTATAGCGGTGCGCGGCCCCGCCCTGAACCGGTTCGTTGACCAGATCATAGGCCCAGACGGCGGGATGATTTTTAAATTTAGCCGCCAGCTTCCGCCAGACCTCGATGAAATGATCGGCATACCGGGAATCGTCCAGCATCCGGAGCACGTTGGCTTGATCGCGTCCGCCGGGAACGAGATGGAGATCCACCACAAAAAGGATGCCGTACTGTTCATAACCTTTCCGCATGGTTTGGTCCAGCGTCGCCAGGCGTCCTTCCAGCCAGCGGTCATAGGCGGCCAGGTCCGTGGCGAAATCGCTTTGGCCCTCCGGCGTCAATTGACAACGCACCAGATTGACTCGCCATTGCTTTAAAGTGCGAAAATCATTTTCGGTGAGTTCGCCGGCCGGAGACATGACGCCCCGCAACCGGGGCAATGCCGTTATTGCGGCCGGATATTTTATCCGATAAGGGACATAGGTCTGTTTCTGCCACCGTTTTATCTGCAAAGAATTCAAGTCATATTCTACCTTGCCGGAGCTTTCCTGTAACCCCAGGGTGAGGGTTCCGAACTCGGCCGACTCGGGAATCGTGGCGTTGAAAGTGAGCAACTGCCAATCGTAGGAACCGTAACTGCCGGGAGCGCCCGGATAAAAAGTCTCTCCGCCGACCTGATAGCTGAGCATGAATTTCACTCCGTTCCACGGATGCAGCGGTTTGGTAACCTCCTGCGCCCGGCAACGAATGGAAAAACTCAGTTCCTTGCCCCGATACGGTTGGAGGTCGAAACGTGCGCAAGCGGTTTTGCCGGAAGCATGATCGGGGGCCGCGATCGACAGAATATGCGCGGTGATGGCTCCGCCGTCCCAGGACAGATTTTCTCCCCAGGCGCCAATACTGCCCAACCCTCCCAATAAGAGGAAGAGAATCCATCTTGCCACTGTGTTTTTCAACCCGATGTTCATTGTCTCAATGCCCTATCGAACCCTTCATTGCTTTCCGCTTTTGTAATTAGAACACCGCCGCCTCGTCTTTTATTTCCGTAACACGATTCTGCTTGTATTCTTGATCATTGCGAACTTCAAAGTTTACCTTGATCCGATGATTTTTCCGGTTGGAATCCGGAGCGTCTAATAATTTTATCATCATCCCTCCGGCGGCAACACCCAACCCGGCTGGCGCCGAGACAATTTGAAAGCCCGTTTCCCTGGGATCGAAAACTCCGGCGACATGAATAATCGGTACCGGCCGCAGGGAGAAACGCCGCTGCAAAAAACCGTAAAATGCTTCGGACGCCACGGCTGCGGTGAAGTCGGAACAATAGTGACAAATGTCCTCAATGATCTCTTCCGCATTGACGGAACTGGCGCATTGCCATAATTTTTCATCCCAGTCAATTCCGGCGGCCATAAACGCCGCCTGACATCCCGCTTTTTTTCGCGTCAGACGGATAGGGTCTTCATGGTTGTCGTTCAGAAAAAGAATGTGGCGATGCCCATGATGCAATAAGTGTTCCGCCATCAGATAATGACCGTCGTAAACATCCGTATAAACATAATGATTGAAACAATCATCCGGATTTTCCATCGCCGCCACCAGGGGAATGTCAAATCGTTGCAACACCTGGACACTGTCCCTCACGGTTTCCGATGGAGTAACCAGAATCAACCCGTCGAGCTGCCGGCTGTCCAACAGCATGGACAACTCCCGTTCCGGCGACCCATCCAGGATCAACATCCGTCCATGGCAGAAATTCACGGCCAGAATCTCAAAAAGTTTTGCCAACAGAGTCAGATAATAAGGAGTAAGAAAAGTCAATCGCCCATCGCCCACTACCACGCCGATCACGCGATGGCATTCGGCATAAAAGTTCACCCGCGAGCGCTGTTCGTTGTTGATAAAGGTACCCAAATGCGGCTTACGAATCAAAAAGCCTTCGTCAACAAGACATTGCAACGTCTTACGTAAAGTCGGACGCGAAATTTTGAACAACTGGCATAATTCCTCTTCCGTAGGAATCCGTTGCAATTTTTCACCGTTGGATGGCACCGCCGCCAACCCGATGATGTATTGTCTGATCTTGGTGCTTTCTTTGACTGTTATGCCCATAAATCGTCCACTGTTTCTTTTACATATGTTAACAAATCTTTACAATAGTATACAATAGGGACTGAGCAATGTCAATAGGGGGACAAATTTTTTGTCAAACACTGGTTCTGACAGGTACCCGGACGGAAGTCTTCAACGTTGCCCCCGCAAAACTTTTATTCCATTTATCTCTTTGCTTCGCAAATAGATAAATTTAAAAGTTTAAAAGTCAGGCAAAGGGGCCGGGGAAAAACCTTGAAAACTTCTCAAAGTTTTCGGGGTTTCTCCCCGGAGACTCGTTTTTGACTTTCGCCGGAAGACAAAAAAAGACCGGGACGTTTACCCGCGTCCCGGTCGAATAACCTACCCCTCGCTGTCAGCCGCGATTATTTCTGGAACGACTTCCGCGGCGTATAATGCGTGTGCAGCAATTCGTGCGCCAGATGACTGCCCGGCTGACCCAGAAATTCCTTGTAGAGTTTTTGAATCGACGGATTCTGGTGCGACTTGCGAATCGGCAACTCTTTATCGGCCTGGTAAATCGCGTCTTTGCGTTTTTCCAGAATCGAAGTGTCGCCGTTGATGTACGGCTGGCCGCCGCCGTTCAGGCAGCCGCCCGGACACGCCATGATTTCGATCGCATGGTACTGGGCTTCGCCGCGCTGAATCTTTTCCAGCAGCCTGCGGGCATTGCCCAGGCCGGAGCAGATGGCGGCTTTGACGTCCAGACTGCCGATCTTGACCGTGGCTTCCTTGATGCCTTCCAGGCCGCGGACCGCCGTGAAATCGATGTCCTTGAGGTCTTCGTTGGTCAGCCAGTCGGCCGCGGTACGCAGGGCCGCTTCCAGCACTCCGCCGCTGGCGCCGAAAATCACGGCGGCGCCGGTGGATTCGCCCAGCGGATCGTCGTACTGTTCGTTGTCCAGCGCATTGATCTGAATCCCGGCTTCCCGGATCATATCGGCGAGTTCGCGGGTGGAAATCACAATGTCGACGTCCGGCACACCGTTATGGGAGAATTCCGGACGGGACGCTTCGTATTTTTTGGCCAGGCAGGGCATGACCGACACCACGATGATGTCTTCCGGTTTCTTGCCGATCTTCTGGGCGTAGAAACTCTTGGTGATGGCGCCGAACATCTGCTGCGGGCTTTTGGCCGTGGAGGGCATATAGATCAGGTCCGGGAACTGATATTCGAGGAACCGGACCCAGCCGGGGCAGCAACTGGTCAGAATCGGCAGGTTTTTGTTGGCCTTGATCCGTTCGATCAGTTCGGTGGTTTCTTCCATGATGGTCAGGTCGGCGCTGAAGTCGGTATCGAAAACTTTGTCGAAGCCGAGCATCTTGAGGGCGGCTACCATTTTGCCGGTGGCGATGGTGCCGGGTTTCATGCCGAATTCTTCGCCGAGCGCCACGCGGACGGCCGGGGCGGTCTGGACGACCACCGTTTTGTTGTCGTCGTTGATGGCGCGCCAGACGTCGTACTTATAGCTCATTTCGGTGAGCGCGCCCACCGGGCAGGCCTGGACGCACTGGCCGCAGAAGACGCACTGCGTTTCGGTCAGCGGCTTGAAATCCGGCGGCGCGACGACCGCTTCGAACCCGCGGTTGACGCCGGACAGCACGCCGACGGTCTGGATGGTGTTGCAGGCGGTTTCGCAACGGCGGCACATGATGCACTTGTCGAGGTCGCGGACGATCGACTTGCTGGACATGTCCTTGTTATACGTGGACATTTCGCCCTTGAAATGAATGTGATGCAGATTCATTTCGGCGGCCAGTTTCTGCAACTGGCAGTCCTGGTTCTTTTCGCAGGTGAGGCAATCCTTGGGATGATCGGAGAGGATCAGGTCGAGGATGGTCCGGCGGGCGTTGATGGCGCGGATCGAATTGGTCCGGACCTTCATGCCTTCCATGACCGGCGTGCAGCAGGCGGGGGCCAGATTGGGGCGGCCGGCTACTTCGACCACGCAAATCCGGCAGGAGCCGGTGCGGTGTTCGACATGGAAACAGTCGAGTTTGATATGGCAAAGCGTCGGAATCTTGATGTCGAGTTTTTCCGCGGCCTCGAGGATGGTAGAGCCTTCGGTCACGGAAACCGGCATATCGTTGATGGTCAGATTAATCATAATCCGATTTCTCCAGTTACGGTCTTGTTCAATTCTTGTCGATGGCGTGGAACTTGCAGCTCTGGAAGCAGACGCCGCACTTGATGCACTTGGTGGCATCGATCACGTGACGCTGTTTCTTTTCCCCGGAGATGCACCCGACCGGACAGCTGCGGGCGCACATCGTACAGCCGACGCATTTGTCGTTGATCGAATAGGAGATCAGGTTGGTGCAGACGCCGGCCGGACATTTCTGGTCGCGGATGTGCGCCAGATATTCGTCTTCGAAGTTGGCGATGGTCGACAGCACCGGGTTCGGCGAGGTTTGACCCAGGCCGCAGAGGGCGGTGTCTTTGATCGTCCGGGAAAGGCTCTTGAGCTTGCTCAGCGTTTCCATGGTGGCCCGGCCTTCGCAGATTTCGGTGAGCATTTCATGGAGCCGCTTGTTGCCGATTCGGCACGGAGTGCATTTGCCGCAGGATTCGTCGAGCGTGAACTCGAGGAAGAACCGGGCGACGTTGACCATGCAGTCGTCTTCGTCCATCACGATCATCCCGCCGGACCCCATCATCGAGCCGAGGGCTTTCAGGGATTCGTAGTCGATCGGCGTATCGAGATGCGCCTTGGTGATGCAGCCGCCGGACGGGCCGCCGGTCTGAACCGCTTTGAATTCGCGGCCGCCGCGGATGCCGTTGCCCAGCGTATAGATGATGTCGCGGAGCTTGATCCCCATCGGGACTTCGACCAGACCGACTTTGTCGATCTTGCCGGCGAGCGCGAACACCTTGGTGCCGGGCGAACCGGCGGTGCCGATCGCTTTGAACCAGTCGGCGCCGTTGCGGACGATCGCGCAGACGTTGGCATACGTTTCGACGTTGTTGACCACGGTCGGTTTCTTCCAGAGACCGGAAATCGCCGGGAACGGCGGTTTGAAGGTCGGTTCGCCGCGCATCCCTTCCACCGAGTGAATCAGCGCGGTTTCTTCGCCGCAGACGAAAGCGCCGGCGCCGTATTTGAGCTCGATCTTGAAATCGAATCCGGTTCCGAAGATGTTTTTGCCGAGCAGACCGGCTTCTTCCGCCTGGGCGATGGCCAGGTGGAGGCGTTTGACAGCCAGCGGATATTCGGCGCGGATGTAGATCACGCCGTTGTGGGCGCCGATGGCGAAACCGGCGATGACCATGGCTTCCAGCACGGAGTGCGGGTCGCCTTCCAGCACGGCGCGGTCCATGAACGCGCCCGGGTCGCCTTCGTCGGCGTTGCAGATCATGAATTTTTCAGCGTTCTGCTGCGCCGCGGCGAACTGCCATTTTTTGCCGGTGGGGAACCCGCCGCCGCCGCGGCCGCGGAGTCCGGAAGCGGAAATCAGATCGATCACGGCTTGCGGCTTCATTGTGGTAAGGACTTTCGCCAGGGCCTGATAGCCTTTGTTGGCGAGATAATCTTCGAGTTTTTCCGGATTGATCCGGCCGCAGTTGCGGAGGACGATGCGCGCCTGGAGGGCGTCGTCCTGTTTGGTTTCGACTTCCGGATAGTACCAGGTCCGTTTGACGGTCTTGGTGCCTTGGGCGACTTCGCCGGGTTCGGCGGCGAGAATGGCCGGAACCTGGGCTTCGGCGACGTTGCCGTAAATGACGCTTTTGCCGGAGGCGTTGTCGATGACTTCGATGCTGGGTTCGCTGTGGCAGAGCCCCATACAGCCGACTTCGACCACGTCGATGGCGTTCTGGAGATTTTTGGCGGCGATTTCTTTGCGGAAGGCGTTGAGCACCGGCGTCGTGCCGGAAGCGATGCCGCAGGTACCCATGGAAACCAGAATTTTAGTGCGGGCGGAACTGGAGGCTGCCTTGGCCGCCAGCTCATTCAGTTTTGCCGGGGAATCAATAATCATGGCTGGACATCCTTAAATTGTCATTCGCAGTCGTTGATGATTTCAGGGACCATCTTGGCGGTCACATTGCCGTAGACGCGGTCATTGACCATGACCACGGGGGCCAGACTGCAGGCGCCGAGACAACGCAGCGAACCGAGGGTGAACTTGCCGTCTTCGGAAGTTTCCCCGACTTCGACGTTGAGGTAGCGTTTGAATTCATCGAGGACGCGGTTGGCGCCTTTGACGAAGCAGGCGGTACCGGTACAGACGTTGATCTTGTAGCGGCCGATCGGCGTGTCGGTGAAATAGGAGTAGAAGCTGATGACGCCGTAAACTTCGGAAAGATGAAGTTTGAGTTGATCGGCAATAAAGAGTTGGACGCACAACGGCAGATATCCGAAGATCGACTGGGCCTTGTGCAAGGTCTGGATCAGGAATCCGCGGTTGCGGTCGGGATTGGCGCTCAATGGCAGGGTCTGAATGTAGCTTTCGAGCTCGGCGCGCAGTTCCGGGCGCTGAACCAGCAGATTCTGGTCAGCCGTGCCTGGCGTTTGGCATGTGCATGACATAATTGCGAATACCTCCTCTTAACTTTAGGCGGCGCGGTTTTACCCCAACTCGCGCCGTTGCAATTTATCATTATTCGTATCATTCGCAAAATTCAGGACGGAACGCGCAAAATTCCCGCGGGCGCGGATGCGGCGTTCTTTATTATTTTCTAAACTATCGCGGATTCATTGAAAAACAAGCGTTTTGTGATTATTTTTACATAAAAAACCGGAACGTCAGACAAAAAACACTTATTTTGTCGGCAAACTCCGGAATGACGGCGACGATAGGACTGGAGAAAATGACAAAAAGCGGTTTTCTGTATTTGTTGTAATGAAAACAACCTTTTTTGCAACTTGTCGGTGATTCTGATGGGCTTTTTTGCGTTCGATGGTTGTTTTTTTTACTTATGTGATACAAAATAATAGAGAATGGCTGCAGTTTTCATAAAGACCCCACAACAGGAAGGCATGAGGGATTATGTCGATTATGTTCAGTAACAGTGATCCGATTCGGCGGTTGTCGAATTACCGGCGCGTGCTCTGCAAACTGCGCGCTCTGGGTTTTGAAAAGTTCGTCTCCGACAACCTCGGCGGGGCGCTCGATATCTCTCCGGCCCAGGTCCGCAAGGACTTTGCCGACTATGGTTTGACCGGCAATAAAAAGGGCGGCTATATCGTCAAAGACCTGATCGAAAAACTCAATAAGATATTGGGCAAGGACGACTTGCAGAAGATCATCGTGGTCGGTTGCGGCGGCATGGGCAAGACTCTGATGAACTACAACGGCTTTGCCGGCGAAGGGATGAAAGTCGTGGCCGGCTTCGACGCCAATCCGTCGGTCATCGACCCCAACGCCATCATTCCGATTTACGATATCAACGACATGCCCGACTTCATCCGGCGGGAAAAAATCGAGCTCGCCATTATGACCGTGCCCGAATCCGCCGCCTCGAAAGTCGCGGAAATTCTTAAGGCCAGCCGCATCAAAGGCATCCTCAATTTCGCTCCGATCATGCTCAAGAGCACCGACGACTGCATTATCCGCAACATCAATATCATTCATGAAATGGAAAATATCATCTATTTCGCCCGGCGGATTACGATAACCGAGTAACAATAAATATTTTTTTATCTAAGTTGGAAAAGACGCCCGTCGCAAGACGAGTCTTCGGGGAAAAACCCCGAAAACTTTGAGCAGTTTTCAAGGTTTTTCCCCGGACCCCATTCCCTGACTTTTAAACTTTTTAGTTATTTATCTCTTTGCACCGCAAAAAGATAAATAGAATAAAAGTTTTGCGGGGTCAAAAATGGGGCGCGGGGAAGAAATGGGGCGCTTCTTCAAAAGCACCCCGTGTCTTCCCCGCTACCCGCGATGTGAGACCTGCCGTCTGGCCGGAGACGCGTTTTGTGACTTTCGACTATCTTGGGCTTCGGGATTGATTTTTGCGGCAAAACCGAGTAGATTTCCACTTCTTTATTGTCCGGAAACTTCAAACGCTTTTCATACAGGAGAGGAAGCCGATGAGCAGCAAAGCCTGGATCAAACGTTGTCAGGACTATACCATGGTCGATCCCGAAAGCGGATTTACCGTCAATTTCGCCGGAATGAAATTCACGCAGTCCAAACTGGACGGCATGAAGGACTTGTTCGCCCGCGCCAATCGGGAAATGAAACGGATCGAGGCCGGCGCGATCAAGAATCCCGATGAAAAACGCCAAGTCACGCATTTTACCGACCGCAAAGCCTATGCGGAATCCAAGTTGTTCAAGGACGTGGAAAAGTTTGCCGCCGACCTGCGCACCGGCAAGATCAAAGGTTCCACCGGCAAGAAATTCGAATACGCGGTGATCAACGGGATCGGCGGTTCCGCGCTCGGTCCGCAACTGATGCAGTTCGCCGTCAACGGCCCGTACTGGAATGAACTCTCCGACGCCCAACGCAACGGCGGTCTCCGGATTTATTTTCTCGATAACACCGATGCCGCCGGCGTTCGCGACGTGCTGCAAACCGTGAATCTGGCGCAGACGCTGGTGGTGAACATTTCCAAGTCCGGCGGCACCCAGGAAACCAAGAACAACATGATTGCCATGGAAGCTGCTTTCACCGCCGCCAAGCTGAAGTGGAACGCCCATGCCGCCGCCATCACGATGAAGGGCAGCGAACTCGATAAACTCGCGCGCGGCAAGCAATGGCTGAAAATCATGGAAATGGCCGAGTCGATCGGCGGCCGGACCAGTGAAACCAGTATTGTCGGGCATCTGCCGGCGGCGCTGGCCGGAATTGATTTCAAGAATTTCCTCGCCGGCGCCTGTCATATGGACGAATGGACCCGCAACAAAGATTATTGCGTGAACCCGGCCTACATGCTGGCCGCGATGTGGTATATCGCCGGCAAAGGCAAGGGCGACCGCAATATGGTGATCGTGCCGTATTCCGACCGGTTGATTCTGCTCTCCCGCTACTTCCAGCAGCTGGTGATGGAAAGCCTCGGCAAAGCGCTGGATCTGGACGGCAAGGAAGTGCATCAGGGCTTGAACGTGTTCGGCAACAAGGGCGGCACCGATGCCCATGCGTTTATTCAGCAGCTCAACGACGGCCGTGACGACTTCTTCATTACGTTCATCGAAGTGCTGGAAGACGCGCTCCCGCTGCCGATCGACGGTCGGATTGCGATGGGCGACTTTCTCCACGGGTTCGAAGCCGGACTTTCTTCGGCGCTCCGCTCGAAGGGCCGTCAGACCATCGAAATGACGATCGAACGGGTCAACACCTACAATCTCGGCATGATTATCGCCCTCTATGAACGCGCGGTGGCCGTGTATGCCGAATTCATCAACATCAATGCGTTCCATCAGCCCGGCGTACAGGCCTACAAACTGGCCAGCAAAGGCATGATCGCGTTGCTCAAGGATGTGGAAGCCGAACTGGCGGAAATGAAAGAATTTCAAGGCACCGCCGGCGGCATGGCCGCCATTCTGGACCGGCCGGACGATGAAGTCGCCATCGGCGGCATTCTCGACAAGCTGGCGTTGAACAGCGATCGGCGGCAGTTGGGTTTCAAGCTTAAGCGGAAGTGGCTGAAAGGGCAGGGTTGGGTTTATTCGCTGACCAGAAAATAATTCCGCTTGATGCGATTTCGGAATCCGCCGCCGTTGAACTTCGGCGGCGGCAGTTTTTTCCACCGGCAAAAGGAGATGAAAAGCGATGCGTAAAATCTTGATGGGGTGTTTACTGGTTATGGGCGGGGCGGTGTTCGGCGCTTGGCAGCAGCAGGATTTTCTGATTACCCATTGGTGTCAGCCGCCGGCCACGGCGGAAAATTTCGCGGTGCTGGCGCGCGACGGTTACAATCTGACGCTGATTACGCCGGACGCCAAGGCTTCCGCCAAACAGCAGCTCGACCTGGCGCAGCAATATGGTTTGAAAGCGTTGGTGCAGGATAACCGCATCAGCCTAAAGAGCATGACGACTCCTGCCGGTCAGGCGCAATTGGCGGCCTTGATTAACGAAGTCAAGAATCATCCGGCGCTGGCCGGTTATTTCCTCACGGACGAACCCAGTGCGGTAACGTTTCTCGACTGGGCCCGGTTGACCATGTTCATCAAACAGCGCGACCCCGCCCATCTGGCCTATATCAACCTTTATCCGTGCTATGCCAATCAGACCCAACTGGGCGTGTTCCTGAAAGAAAAGCCGCAGGGGCCGCTGGGCATTCCGGACAACTTCGCCGGCGTCGGCGATCACCGGCAGACGATTGTGTTTTATCACGAATACCTCCGGCGGTACGTGGCGGAGATTCATCCCGAACTGATCAGCTACGATCATTATCATTTTCTGAAAAAAGACCGTTCCTGGTGGGAATTGCCCTGGACGTGGCTGGCCGACAACCGCAAGGACGGCGAAGAATATTTTCTGAATCTCGAAATGATCCGGACGGCGGCCTTGAACGCCAACGTTCCGTTCCTCAACATCATTCAGGCCTGCACCATCGAAAAATGCTGGCGGCTGGTGAAGGAAGACGAACTCCGGTTCCTGGCTTATACCACCATGGCCTACGGCGGCCAGGGGATCAGCTGGTTCCTGTACTGGGGACCGGAACCCTGCGGCGGCATGTATCAGGACGGCAAGCGGACCGCGCTGGCCGACGAAGTGGCCGAGGTCAACCGCGACATCAAGGCGCTGGGGCCGGAACTGATGAAGATGAAATCGCTGCAAATCTACCACAGCGCGCCGTTGCCGGTCGGGACGGAAGGCATGGAAACGTCACCGGTCAAAGTGTCCGGCGGCGCCGCTCTGGTGGGGATGTTTCAGGCGGGCAAGGACCGGGCCTTCATGGTGGTCAACCGCGCGTATGACCGGCCGGCGGAACTCGAATTGACGTTCCGGCTCGGCTCCGGCAAACTGCTGGAATTTTCCCTCCCGGAAAAACAGTGGAAAGAAGTTCTGACGGTGACCGACGGGGCGCGGATGAAGGTCAAACTCCCGCCCGGCGGCGGCCAACTGTTTAAATTGGTGAAGTAAAAAAGCCGACGGCGGAAACAGGAAGCAGTACCAGTATGGCGGCAACGAAAATATTGAACGGGCTGGACGCCGTTTGCGCGTATCTCGGCACGCCCGTGCCGGAAGATTTGCGCCGGGTGGAGGCCGTCTATCCGGTCCGGGTGACGACCTCGTATCTCGATCTGCTGGATAAGGCCGATCCGTGGCACGATCCGGTGGGGAAAGAGTGTCTGCCGCAACCGGACGAGTTGCTGGATTACGATGCTTCCTACGACCCGCTGGCGGAAGCGGCGCAGACGGTGGCGCCGCGACTGATCCGGCGTTATCGGGATCGGACCGTGCTGCTGACCACCAGCCGGTGTCCGTCGCTGTGCCGGTTCTGTTTTCGCAAGCGTTTGTGGAAGACCGGCGCGGCGTTGCCGGACCTCACCGACGAAGAACTGGATGAGGTCGTCCGCTGGCTGACGGCCCATCCGGAAGTCCGGGAAGTGCTGGTGTCCGGCGGCGAACCGCTGATGTTGAGCAATGCCCGGCTGCGGGAAATTCTGGAGCGGTTGCAGACGGTGTCTTCGCTGGAAATTCTGCGGCTCGGGACGCGGGCGCCGGTCACGTGGCCCGACCGGGTCGACGCCGAGCTGGTCGCGCTGTTGGCGGCGACGCCGGGGCTGTGGCTGGCGACGCATTTCAATCATCCGCGCGAAGTGACCGCGGCGTCGGCGGACGCCTGCGAACGGCTGGTGAAAGCCGGGGTGCCGATCGTCAATCAGACGGTCTTGCTGAAAGGCGTCAACGACGATCCGGCGGTACTGGAAGAACTGTTCCGCAAGTTGATCCGGATCCGGGTCAAACCGCATTATCTGTTTCATGTCGATCCGGTCAAGGGGGTGCGTCATTTTGCCACCGGAATTGAACGGGGTCGGGAAGTTCTGCGCTATTTCCGGCCGCGGCTGAGTTCGCTGGCGGTGCCGACGTTTGCCATCGATCTGCCGGAGGGCGGCGGCAAAGTCCATCTTCAGGCCGATTACGGCGACGGCGACGGTTTTCAAACCATTTTCGGTCGGAATGTCCAATATCCGCAACAGTTGTAATTTTTTACCGATTGGTCTTGACAAGATGGGAAAAAACAGTATTTTAATACTGACTGGTCAGTATTGGAGTATGGAATAATGCCGAAAAATGACAAACGGATGCAGATTCTGGCGGCGGCGGAAAAGCTGTTTACCGACAAGCGTTATCACGAACTGACGCTGGACGATGTGGCTCGGGAAGCGCAGGTGGGGAAGGGGACGATCTACCTCTATTTCAAGAGTAAAGACGACCTGGTGGTCCATCTGGCGATGCACGGGCATGCCGCGCTTTGTGCACTGATCCGGGAGATTATTGACCGGCGCGAGCACGATTTCGAGGAACGTCTGGTTCATGTCTGCGCCAAGGTCAGCGAGTTCATGGTGGGGCACCATACATTGTTCCGGATTATGCAGGAGGAAGAAATGCTTTCGCCGTCCCTGGTGCATGAGAACCGGTCCCAGCTCGAAGGCGGCCGTCTGGAGTTGCAGGGGCTGGTGGTGACAATTTTACGCGATGGGCAGGCGCAGGGGCGGTTACGGAACGATATTGACTTGGAACTTCAGGCGGAATCCCTGATGGAAATGATGCGGGTGCGCGACTGGTACCCCGAGACGCCGGGACGGCCATCGATTCGGCAGTTGATTGATGTCTTTATTCATGGGTTTCGGGCACGGAACTGACAAAATTTTTTTATACAAGCATAATACTGACTGGTCAGTATTATAAAGGAGAAAGCAGTGAAAGCAGTTTGGCCGTTATTCTTGTCGCTGGTGGCCGGGACGGCGCTGGCGGGGGGCGTTTACTGGGGCATCAGCCGGGGCGGCGCCGGGGGGATGCCGCATGGCGAGGCGGCGGCGCTGGTCGATGTCGAGGCGGTGAAGATCGCCAAATTCGAGGAACGGACGGAGGCGCTGGGGACGGTCAAGGCCAGAGAGTCGGTGACGTTGACCTCCACGGTGACGGAACTGGTCGATAAGATTTATTTTCAGGAAGGACAGCAGGTCAAGAAAGGCGAGTTGCTGGTTTCGCTGGAACAGACGGAAGAACAGGCGGCGCTGCATCAGGCCGAACTCAGCGTTGCGGAAGAAAACCGGCTTTATCTGATTTCCAAGCGGCTGTACGAGAAACGCGCCGTGGCTCAGACCGACTACGAAAAACAACTTTACGCTCATCGGCTGGCGGTTTCGAAATACGATTCGGCGCTGGCCAGCGTCCAGAAGCGGAATATCACGGCTCCGTTTGCCGGGCAGGTGGGAATCCGCCAGGTGAGCCCGGGCACGCTGGTGAGTCCGGGGACCGCGATTACCACGCTGGATGATCTGACGGTGGTGAAGGTTTCTTTTACGCTGCCGGAAGTTTTTCTGGCGGGAATCCGTCAGGGGGAAGCGGTGGAGGCCCGTTGCGCCGCGTATCCCAGCCGCCGGTTTCATGGCCGGGTGACGGTGATCGACTCGCGGGTGGACTCGGAAACCCGGGCGGTCACCATTCTGGCGGAGTTTGCCAATGCCGACGGCGTTCTGCGCCCGGGGATGCTGATGAGTCTGGACGTGATCGGCAGCAGCCGGCAGTCGCCGGCGTTGCCGGAGAAAGCGTTGCTGGCCTACGGCACCCGGCATTATGTTTTTGTGGTCAAACCGGATCGGACCGTGGTGAAGACGGCGGTCGAGATCGGCCAGCGCAACTTCGGAACGGCGGAAGTTCTTTCCGGCGTCAAAACGGGCGATTTAGTGGTCAGCGAGGGGGTGGGCAAGATTGTCGACGGGCAGAAAGTCACGCTCAATCCGACGTCCTCTCCGGTTCAGGCGGTGGGGACGGACAAAGTTTCGGCCGGACCGAGCCGCCAATCTTGAGCGGGAAGGAGTAACTACATCATGATTCTTTCCGATCTTTCCGTAAAGCGTCCGGTGCTGGCGACCGTTTGCAGTATTCTGCTGGTGGTCTTCGGGATCATCTGTTACTGGCGGCTGCCGCTGCGCGAGTATCCCGACATCGATTCGCCGATTGTCACCGTTACCACCACTTACACCGGGGCGGCGGCCAATGTGGTGGAAACCCGCATCACCAAGGTTATCGAGGACAGCATTTCCGGGATTTCCGGTTTGAAGTCGATCGAATCCAGCAGCGAAGACGGGCAGTCGACGATTTCGCTGGAATTCGAGTCGAATACCGACATCAACGTGGCGGCCAACGATGTCCGCGACAAGGTGAACAAGGTCTCGGACGATCTGCCGGACGAAGCGGATGCGCCGCAGGTTTCCAAGAAAGACTCCAACGGGATGGCCATTCTGGTCATGAGCCTCTACCATCCGGATATGACGCCGATGCAATTGTCGGACTATGCCTATCGCAATCTGAAAGATCAGTTTTCCGTAGTGGACGGAGTTTCGGAAGTCAGTATTTTCGGGGAAAAGAAATGCTCGATGCGCATCTGGCTCGACCGGAAGGCGATGGCCGCGCACAACCTGACGGCCGCCGATATCGAGACGGCGCTGCAGTCCGACAACGTGGAACTGCCGTCCGGGCGGCTGGAGTCGAAAGACCGCGATTTTGTGGTGCGGCTGGATCGGATGTATCGCACGGCCGACGAATTTCGCCGTCTGGTGCTCAAGGCCGGCACCGATGGCCATCTGGTCCGACTGGGCGATGTGGCCAAAGTGGAAGTGGCTCCGGCCAATCTGCGCAGCCGGTTTACCGCCGACGGTCAAACCGGCGTGGGACTGGCGATTCAGAAGCAGTCGAAAGCCAATACGCTCAGCGTTATCAACAAAGTCAAAGCCATGTTGCCGGAGATTCAGAAAAGTCTCCCGGTCGGCATGAAACTGGGCATTTGTAAAGACGACTCGGTATTCATCGAAGCCTCGGTGCATGAAGTCTATAATTCGCTCGCGGTGGCGGCGGTGCTGGTGATTCTGATTATCTACCTGTTTCTGGGCAGCATGCGGGCGGCGGTTATTCCGGCGGTGACGGTGCCGATTTCGCTAATTTCCGCGTTCATCGTGCTGTACGCGATGGGGTATACGGTCAATCTGCTGACTTTGCTGGCGCTGGTGCTGGCGATCGGGCTGGTGGTGGACGATGCGATTGTCGTGTTGGAAAACGTTCACCGCCGGATCGAAGAAGGCGAACCGCCGTTGCTGGCGGCGTTCAACGGGACGCGGGAAGTGGGATTTGCGGTGGTGGCGACGACGCTGGTGCTGGCGGCGGTGTTTCTGCCGATCTGCATGTTGCAGGGCAATACCGGCAAACTGTTTGCCGAGTTTTCGGTGGCGATTGTGGCGGCGGTGTTTTTCTCCTGTCTGGTGGCGTTGACGCTGTCGCCGGTGATGTGCGGACATTTCCTCCAGGCGTCCGGACGGGACGGCAAACTGGCGGCGGCGATGGAAAAAATGATTGCCCGGGTGGAAGACGGGTATGAACGCTCGCTGAAGATGGTGGCGAATCATCCTTATTGTTGCATTATCCTGTTTTTGCTGGCTTGCGGGGCCTGTGCCGGACTGTTTTCGCGGATTCAGTCCGAGTTGGAACCGGAGGAAGACCGGGCGGTGTTGATTTTGTCGATGTCGGCGCCGGAAGGGACCGGGTTCAACAAGAGTTCCGAATATCTGCAGCAGGCCAGCGTGATGCCGATGCGGATGTTGAAGGAGGGAACGGCCCGTCATGTGTTGTCGATTGTGCCCGGCGGGTTCAACTCGGAAGGTTCGGTCAACAGCGGGGTCGATATCATCGAACTGGAACGGTGGAACAAGCGGAGCATTCCGGCCCGGAAACTCAGTGCGCAATTATATGCCGAAACAGCGAAAATCTCGGGCGCCCGGATTTTTATTTTTCAACCGTCCGGACTGACTTCCTTCAACGGTCAGCCGGTACAGTTTGTGATCGGCGGGCCGACGTATGAAAAACTGACCGAATGGCGGGATAAACTGCTGGCTGAAATCAAGAACTATCCCGGCATGCTCGGGGTCGATGCCGACTACAAGGAAACGTTGCCGCAGCAGCGGATTGTGATCAATCGCGACCGGGCCAATGAATTGGGCGTGTCCGCCAAAGTGATCGGGTCGGCGCTGGAAACTATGCTCGGCTCGAAAAACGTCACGACCTACACCGACGACGGCGAAGAATATGATGTGATTCTGCAAAACCGGAACGAGGACCGCCGCACGCCGGCCGACATGGAAAATATCTATGTGCGTTCGGACCGCACCAACAAACTGCATCCGTTGTCCAATCTGGTTACGATCGCCGAAAAAGCCGACTCCGGCACCCTGAAACGTTACAACCGGACGCGCGCCATTACGATTTCCGCCAGCGTGGCTCCCGGCTATACGCTGGGACAATGCCTGAGTTTTCTGGAAAAGACGGCGCGAAAAGAGTTGCCGGCGGAAGCCAAATATTATTACAAAGGCAGTTCGAAAGAATATAAGGAATCGTCGTCGTCGATGGTTTTTGTGTTCGGGCTGGCGGTGCTGGTGGTTTTTCTGGTACTGGCCGCGCAGTTTGAAAGTTACGTGAGTCCGGTGGTGATTATGTTTACCGTGCCGCTGGGCATGCTGGGGGCGTTGCTGGGACTGAAATTGTTCGGCGTGACGTTGAACCTGTACAGTCAGATCGGGCTGGTCATGCTGGTGGGCCTGGCCGCCAAGAACGGCATTCTGATTGTGGAGTTTGCCAACCAGTTGCGGGACCGCGGCATGGAATTTACCGCGGCGGTGTTTCGGGCCGCGCGAATCCGGTTGCGGCCGATTGCGATGACCGGGTTTGCCGCTTCGTTCGGCGCGTTGCCGCTGGTGTTGGCGTCCGGAGCGGGCAAGGAAAGCCGTATCTGCCTGGGCGTGGTGATTTTCTTCGGCACCATCATGTCCGGGCTGTTGACGACGTACGTGGTTCCGATCGGTTATTTGTACCTGTCGCGCTGGAGCGGGACGCCGAAACGGAACGAAAAACGGCTGCAACAGTTGGCGGCGGAACTGGAACAGACCCGCCCTGCGAATTCCCAGCCGGAAAATTCCCTGCGCTGATTATTTTTCCGGCGTCGTCTGCTCGGTCAGAATTATTTCTCCGCAATGGCAACAGCGGCCGGTAAAAACGGACAACTGGAGTTTATAAATCGTGATGGGGCGGCGGCAAAAAGGGCAGCGGAAAAACTTCCGCACCGGGTATCGCAGAAACAGGTAAGTGAGCGTAGTCGGGAGTAAAACCGCATAACCGCTCCAAAGGTACATCATTGCGGGAACATGATAATGCTTAATCAGGTACATGCCGCCCAGCAGGCCGGAAAAATAGACGATCCCCACTGGCAACGTGAATTTCCAGTTCTGGCGTCGGATGACGGTTTGCCATGCTTGCAAGAAAGCTTCGCGCTCATAAAGTGTCGGCATGTTTTGCCATCCTCAGAAGGCCGGCGCCTGCTGTTTGACCAGACTGCGGTATTGTTCCAGCACGCCGGCTTTGGAAACGAACCCGATATATTTGCCGTTGGCGTCGGTGACCGGCAGATAGGACAGAGCGAAGGATTCGAAATGGCTCATGGCGGTGGTCAGGGGGTCGTTGGGATGGAGGATGCCGAGGGGTTCGTCCATCACGTCGTAGACCAGGAGCAGTTCATAGGCTTCCTGCGTGAGCAGGACGGAGCGGATGCTTTCCAGTTTGGCGATACCGAGCAGCTGATTGGTCTCGTCGACGACCGGGAAAAAGGTGTGATTGGTGGTGGTGATCAGATCGACCAGACGGCGGAACGGTTCGTCGTTGCGGACCGGCTGAAACTGTTTTTCGAGAATCGCGGCAACGGTGATGCGTTGCAGAATCGCGTGGTCCCGGTCTTCGAAGAGCATGTGACGTTCGGCCAGTGCCTTGGTGTAGACCGAATACGGCTCGAAGTAGCGGGCGGCGAAAAAGGAGATGGCGGACACGATCATCAGCGGAATCAGCAGAATGTAACCGCCGGTCACTTCGGCGATCAGGAAGATGCCGGTCATCGGCGCCCGCATGACGGAGGTGAAGACGCCGCACATGCCGGCGGCGATGAAATTGGGTTCGTTCAGATGGACCAGCCCGGTCAAGTTCAGGCCGTGGGCAAAAACGAACCCGGTAAAGGCGCCGACGAACATCGACGGCGCGAAGATCCCGCCGTCGCCCCCGCTTTCCACCGTCAGGGACGTGGCCACGGTTTTCAACAGCAGCGCCGCCACGCCCAGCGCCATAATCATCATTTCCGGCGGCAAGGCGTTGTGATGCAACGGCGACAGCGCGCTGATTTCGGCATAATGCCCGGAGAACAGCAGGGTCACAAAATGATAGCCTTCGCCGGCCAGCACCGGCATGAGCAGCAGCATGCCGCACAGCAGCAGCCCGCCGACGAGCAGCCGGATGCCGGGCGTTTTCAGCCAGTACCGGAGCCGGTCGGAAAGCGAGTACGACGTCTTGATGATGTAGACGCCGACCAGTGCGCAGACGGCGCCCAGCAGAAAGTAAAACGGCAGCAGCTGCATTTCCCAGCCGCCGCTGACCAGCAGAAACAACTGGTGTCCGTGCAACGCCTTGGTGACCACCGCGCTGGTTGCGGAAGCCAGCAACACCGGCACCAGTGCCGACACGCTGAATTCCGGCAGGATCACTTCGGCCACAAACAATACGCCGGCGATCGGGCTGTTGAAAATGGCGGAGATCCCGGCCGCGCCGCCGCATCCCAGCAGCAAGGTTTTTTGTTTGCGGTCCAGACGGAACAGTCTGCCGGTATTGGCGCCGATGGCGGCGCCGGTCATGACGATGGGCGCTTCCAGCCCGGCGGCGCCGCCGAATCCGACGGCCAGTCCGCTGGTGAGCAGATGGGAAAACGTCTTGTACCAGGGCAGGTCGGGACGGCTGATGCTGAGCTGGTGAATCAGCGAACTTAAACTTTTTTCATAGGCCTCTTTGCGGGCGAACCAGCGGGCGATCAGATAAGCGGCGGCCACCCCCAGCAACGGCAACAGAAAAATCAGCAGTCCCAGTCCGTGTCCGCGCAACAGTCCGGGAATCGTCGCCAGCCGGTCGACGAAATATTTCAGCAGCGCCGCCGCCACTCCGGAGAGTACGCCGACCATCAGTCCGACGATAATGAAAAAGCCTTTTTCGCCCAGCCGGGCGTAAATGGCGGCGGTGAGCCGCATTAGATTGTGACGGACAAGATTGAACGGTTTGGTTTTCATGCGATCCCGAATGCTTTCCCATCTGCTGAAATTCAAGGTAAAATACCATGAATCGCCGTCAACTCAATATCGGGGACCATGATTTATGGGAAAGAAACGTACGGCGCGTTACTAGACGGCAGTCTCAAATGCGGGTAGCGGGGAAGACCCGGGGGGCTTTTGAAGAAGCCCCCCATTTCTTCCCCGCGCCCCCATTTTGACCCCGCAAAACTTTTATTCTATTTATCTCTTTGCGAAGCAAAGAGATAAATATATTAAAAAGTTTAAAAGTCAGGACATGGGTCCGGGGAGAAACCTTGAAAACTTCTCAAAGTTTTCGGGGTTTCTCCCCGGAGACTCGTCTTGCGACGATCGTCCACTCGGGGCGCTCCTGCTGATCGTTTAACCGGCTTGGAACTTACGCGACCACGTGAATCAGCCGTCCGGTGCCGTAACCGGCATCGTCGGTGTAGGTCGGCGTCGGCAACGCCAGTTCGGAACGGAATTCTTCTTCGGTGATATTGCCGCTGCGGTATTGCAGATAGAGGCCGTAGACATTGTCGCGGTCCGTGCTGTTGTCGGAGCCGTCGTAAGTCGAGACTTCGAGACCTTGTTCGGCCGGGGTGAGCGTCAGGACATTGAACCCGTATTGGCCGAGCAGCTGCATGACTTCATGGTTGATCGGGATGCCGGAATTGGTGATGTCCTGAAACATCTGTTCCCGGTCGCTGAAAGTAAAATGAGTTCGGTCGTAACGGTTGATAATCTGGACGACGAACGCGACTTGTTCGTCCGACAGTCCGTTGACGGCGACTTGGGTTTTGGGCGTTCTGACGCCGTACCAGTCGCCGGTCGTATCGGCAGAGGCGGCTATAATCTTCATGCGAAACTCCCGGATTGCAAGGTTATCGTTTTTTACAACACCGGGATATTTTCATCAGAATCCGTGCCAGAAAGGGCGGCGACGACGGTTGCCGGTTTGAGCTTCGGAAGATGGCGAAATGGGGCAAGCCGGGAAAAAGATTCGGGTAGCAACCCTGGAAAATTTGGAATTTTTCAGGGTTGCTGCCCGGAGACACGATTTGTGCCGTTCGTTCGACCCGTTGGCCGGCGGGGAATTTCAGGCCAGTACGTTGAGCAGACTGCCGGAAGACGAACTGCTACTGCCGCTGAGCGTACTGGTATAAGTCGGCATTTGCGCCAGCAGTTCGGCGCGGAGTTCGGATTCGGTGAGTTCGCCGTTCTGATATTTTTCCAACAGCGACGACACCGATTCCGTCGACGACCCGCCGCTCAGCACGGAGGCCAGCGTAGAACTTGAGCTGTCGGCGTTGAGCACGTCGAACCCGGATTTTTTCAAATAGCTTAGTACCGTGGAGTTGACGGAAATTCCGGCATCACTGAGTTCCGACAGCAATTTTTCGCTGTCGCTGGTGGTGAAATTGTCGGAATCGTAGTTGCTCAACAGTTTGTCGATGGTTTCTTTTTGCGCGGACGTCAGGGCTGACGTCGAACTGGACGTGGTGGAAGTGGTGGAAGTGGAAACACTGGATACGCTCATGGTCATCTCTCCTGTATTTTTCTACAACGCTGTTTTTTACAACACAACAGGAGTTCTATCAGTATTTGTGCCAACTTGCGCTGGTAGGGCCGTCCGGCGACGGACCGACCTTGTTGCTACGGCGTTATGACACCTTGATTATCAATGTTTACCGTACGGCGGAGATCGATCAGATAATTGGTTTGACGATGACCGTAGGGATAGCCGGAAAAGACCGGACATTTCACCGTTCGGGTAAAATTCCGCAGCATGACGGCAAGTTCTTCCGGGGAGTTATGGGAGACGAAATGGCCGAACACAATTCCCGCGCAATGAGTAAACCAGCCGTCTTCGCGCAATTGCCGCAGTTTGCTTTCCATCACGGCCACCGTCTGGCCCGGACATTCGATAAAGACGATTTTGCCGGCGGTATCGGGCCGGAACGGGGTCGGACTGACTTTGGACAGCAGCATCAAATGGCCGCCGATGGCCACGCCGGAGCAGGCTCCGGGCCGCAATACCTGTAATGGCACCGGCGCCAGTTTGCCGCCTTCCAGCGTAGTTCGAAATCGAGCCAGACTTTCCCGGTCGCAGCCGAGCAGGGACGTCAGCGAGGGCCCGGAATAGGGATGTCCGGCCCGACGGGCGAGCATGGCGCAATGCAACGCGGTAATGTTGCTGAAGCCGACCAGCGGCATATCCCGTTGCCGCAGTTTATCCCAGTCGATCTTGTCCGGCAGTTGTTCCGAGCCGACGCCCCCGCGGGTGCAGAGGATCAGATCGACTTCCGGGTCCAGCCATGCCTGTTCCAGATCGGCGATCCGTTTGTCCGCGGCGATGGAGGTATAGCCGCTGTTTTCGTTCTCCCGCGCATGGGGCATGACTTTGACCCGGAGACCGGCTTTCTGCAATAACCGGAGGCCGACATCGACCTCGTTCGTATTGGCCGGACTGGCGGGGGAAACGATGGCGATGGTTTTGATGGTTGGCGGGAAAAGATGCTGAAAACGGTTGTCGTCGTTCTGCACGTTTCCCGCGCATTCGGTACCGTCATCTTTGGCGGATTGCCGAGCCGACAGCGAGAGCGAACCCAATATACTTATTCCGACGCCCCACAACAAGATTTTCCGCCACCGTTTCATCGCTGTTTTTTTCCTGTTTTTGATTGCAATCCTGTACTATAGCATCGATTGTGGTTGCGGAGAAACGGGGCGGCAGCGGTTTTCACGATGGGGACTTGGACGGAACCGTCAAACGTAAAAAAAGTAAAATTGCAAAGCGAAATAAATCCGCAACCGGCCGTGCCGGGACGCGATCCAACGGGCGGAACCCGTTGGTCGCACGAATCGCGAAAGTCCTACCCGTTAATAAGTTGAGACAATCGAAAAAGAATAATGAGGAAGCCTTTGCCCTCGGAGAGTTTGCGAATCCGAGGTTCAAAGGAAGTGGACGAAATCATCGTTTTGACTTTACGGTTCCAGCGAAGCAGCGATCTACTGTTGATTCCGCAAAGCTTTTCATGCTATTTTCTTTCTTTATCCCGCAAATGATGATACATTGAACGGTATCCATCCAAACCGCTATCGGGAGGCGTCATGAATAACTGCCGAGTCATCGATCTGAACACCTGGCCGCGCCGGACTCTTTTCGATTTTTACCGTAAGTTCGACAGCCCGTCCTTTACCGTTTCCGTGGAGCTTGACGCGGGGTATCTGTTTGCCGAAGCCAAGCGGCGGGGCGAGTCGTTTTTTCTGATGGCTCTTTATGCGATTCTACATGCCGCCAACGCGGTCCCGCAGATGCGGCAGCGGATTGTCGGCGGGCAGGTGGTGGAATTTGACCGGATTGCCGCTATGACGCCGATTATGACGGAGCAGGAGTTGTTCCGCCAGATCTGGTGCGAAGACGCTCCCACTTATGAAGAATTCAAAGCGGCGGCTGCGCCGAAAGTCGAGGCGGCGAAACAAGAGGACCCGGCGCCGCTGTCGGATCACGGCGAAGACTTTTTCTGCGCCAGTTGCGTGCCCTGGCTGCATTTTACTTCAGTGACGCAGGCCGACCTCAGTTTTTCCCAGACGGTGCCGATTCTTGCTTGGGGCAAGATGGAAAACAATCTGATTCCGATCAGTTGCAAATTCAGCCATTGTTTTATGGACGGCCTTCATGTCAGCCGTTTTTTTCATGGCATCGAGCAGCACTTCGCCGGCCGGTCGGCAAAATAGATTTTTATTTTCAGCCGCTTCGAAATCGAGCAGCGGGGAAGACAACGGACGCTTTTGAAAAAGCGGCCCTTTTCTTCCCCGCCCCCCCAACTTTGACCCCGCAAAACTTTTATTCTATTTATCTCTTTGCTTCGCAAAGGGATAAATATATTAAAAAGTTTAAAAGTCAGGGAAGGGTTTTCTCCCCGGAAATCCGTTTGGCACCTCGCTGCCGCCGGTCAGTCTTCGGCGGTCAGCCAGAACGCGGTCCAGGGGGGAACGGTGATTTTCGACGCCTCGTAAATTCCTTCCGCCAGCAGTTCGCGGCGGAAGCCGTCGCTCCAGGCGGACAGGTCGCATGTGACCGGTTGTTCGGAAAAATTGTGGAGCGCGATGATTTCCGATCCGCGCCGGACATCGTATCGTCGCACGGCAAAGAGTCGCGGATCGAGCCGGAGCACTTCCTGCGGCACGCCGGGATGAAACGCCGAAATTCCGGACCGCAGCGCCAGCCGACGGCGGAATTCTGCCGCAATCCGGGCGCGGCGTCCGCAGGGCATGGACAGTTCGCGGACGAGATCGGCGGCATTCAGCGGTTCCCGGTTGATCGACCGGGCGCGGCCGGTCTGCCGGACTCCTTCCGTCCAGTTGCGCGAACCGAGCAGACTGTGCAGGTAGATGCCGGGCACGCCGATCAGGGCCAGCGGGACGGTCTGGGTCAGCAGAAAACGTCGGATGGCGGTGTCGTCGTCGGCCTCCGGCGGATTGACCGCGTCGAAATAGCTGATGTTCAGTTCGTAGGGACTGAGAGAGCCGTCGGGGTTGCGTTTCAGCGAGACGTCGCCGCCGCGCTGTTTGACTGCCTCCACCATCCGGGCGCGGTCGGCGTCGGAGAGGATGCCTTCCGTCGGCCGGAGCCCGATGCCGTCGTGGGTGGCGGTGATGTTGAGAAACGTCACGTCGTCGTTGATTTTGCCGACCCCCTGCGCCCAGTCGGAGAGCGCGGTGGCGTCGTTCCGCAGCGTGGACCACAGCAGCAGCGGCGCGAGCGGGAAATTGTAAATCATCTGGGCTTCGTCGCTGCCGTTGCCGAAATAGGCCAAGTTTTCCCGGTGCGGTACGTTGGTTTCCGACAGTAGCAGCACCTGCGGGGCGACCAGATCGAACACGGCCCGGATCAGTTTGACGATGGCGTGATTTTCCGGCAGGTGGGAACAGGTCGTTCCCAGTTTTTTCCACATGAACGGCACCGCGTCGAGCCGGATCATCGTCGCGCCGTGCGCCGCGTAAAACAGCAGAATGTCGAGAATTTCCAGCAGCACTGCCGGGTTGGCAAAATTGAAGTCTACTTGATCGCGGCTGAAGGTGGTCCACAGCCATTGGGGACCGTCGGTCGCGGCGAATTCGTGAAGCAGCGGCAGATTGCGCGGCCGGACTACGGCGGAGGTGTCGGTATCCGGCGGCAGGGCGAGAAAGAAATCGGCGTAATCCGGGTTCCCGGCCAGGTATTCCCGCAGGTAATGCGACTGGCTGGAAACGTGGTTGATGACGGCGTCGAAGACCGGATGAAAATCCCGGCTCAGCGCTTGGACGTCCGCCCACGTGCCCAGGCCGTCCCGGACCTGCCGGTAGTCGATGACGGAGAACCCGTCGTCCGACGAATACGGGAAAAACGGCAGCAGATGAACAAACGTCAGCACGCCCGGAAAATGTTGCCGTAAAAATTGATGCAACCGCGGAATCGCCGGACCGTCGCCGGTCAGTGCGTCGGCATAGGTAATCAGCAGCGCGTCCTTTTCGCTCCAGCAGTGTCGCGGCGACGGCGGCGGCAATTGGGACCGGTACGTTTCCAGCCGGGACCGTAAAACGGGCAGAATTGCTTTGGCGCGGGAGCCGTAGAGAACTTCCAGCGCTTTTTTCAGACGTACTTCGCCATCCTGAGTCGTCGTCATTTTTTCTCCTCCGGGCTGTGGATATCAAGCGGGGGACAACCGAGGCACACTAGCACCGGAAAAAGCGAATGTAAAGTTTTCTTCGGTTAATTTTCCGTTATGGTTTGCATCCGGTCCGCAACCGGGATAAGATGAAAAATCGAGGGGTGTCGGAACGGCGGCGCCGCAACACACAACGGCTCATTTCAACGAAGGGAATCCCGACGCATGAACTGGCTGGATTGGACGGTCGTGGCAATCTATGCCGTCGGTTTGATCGGACTGGCGGTCTATCTCGGCAAAGCGCAGAAAAACAAAGTCGACTATTATCTGGGCGGACACGGCATGTCACCGTGGGCGATCGGCATTTCCACCATGGCCACTCAGTGTTCCTCCAACAGTCTGCTCGGTGCGCCGGCGTTCGTGATCGCGGTCGGCGGGCTTACCTGGCTGCAATACGAACTGGCGGTGCCGCTGGCGATGGCGGGCACGATTCTGTTGCTGATGCCGTTTTTCCGTCGGCTCGAACTGATTTCCGTCTACGAATATCTGGAGCGGCGGTTCGGCGTCGGCACCCGGACGCTGCTGTCGCTGCTGTTTCAGTTTCTCCGCGCCTTTGCCACGGGGGTTACGGTGTACGGCATTTCGCTGGTGGTGCAGCAGATCACCGGGCTGTCGTTTGCGGTGTGTGCGCTGTTTCTCTGCGCGGTGACGGTGGTCTACGACTTTTTCGGCGGGATGAAGGCGGTGGTCTATTCCGACGTGATTCAGATGATTATTCTTTATACGGGCATCGTGCTCTGCGCCGTCTACGGGGTGATGCTCTGCGGCGGGGTAGGGGAGGTGTTCCGACTGTTTCCCGCCGACAAGATGCAGACGCTGGTGTTTTCGCGGACCGGTCTGGGCGATTACACGGGGACTGGCTTTTCGTTTTGGCCGATGCTTTGCGGCGGATTGTTTCTGTATATGAGTTATTACGGTTGCGATCAGACTCAAGTTCAGCGGGCGCTCTCGGCCCGGAATCTCGACGAGGCCAACTCCACGCTGATGATTAACGGTTTTCTGCGGTTCCCGCTGGTGCTGTCCTATTGCCTGGTGGGCGTGGTGATCGGGGCGTATCTGGTCAAGGAGCCGGGGTTTCTCGACGGTCTCCGCACGGCGTCCGGGGAGATCAACTACAATCTGGCGCTGCCGGCGTTTGTGCTGGATAAATTTCCGCACGGCTTGATCGGCGTGGTCATTGTGGCGCTGTTCGCCGCCGCGATGTCGTCGCTGGATTCCACCATCAACTCGCTCAGCGCGGTGACGATGCGCGACTTGTACGAGCGGTTTCTGGAGCGTCGGGAGAGCCGCCCCGGCTTCAAACTGCTGTTGAGCCGGCTGACGACGCTGTTCTGGGGTGTGGTGTGCACGATCTCGGCGTTTTTTGTCGGTGACATTTCCCAGTCGGTGATCGAGTCGATCAACAAGATCGGGTCGTTGCTCTACGGTCCGATTCTGGCGGTGTTTCTGCTGGGCATCCTGACCCGGCGGGCCAACGGCGTCGGGACGTTCTGGGGACTGGCGCTGGGCTTTCTGTCCAACGCGGCGCTCTGGCGCTGGGCGCCTTCGGTCAATTGGATGTGGTGGAACGTTTCCGGTTGTTTGGTGACGTTTGGCGTCGGCTATGCGGTCAGTCTGGCGGCAGGGCGCGGCAAGACGTTGGAAGAACTCGAAGGACTGGTTCGGCCCCGGCATGCCGCCGAATTTTTTGCTTATCGCGTCAACTGGCGAAAAAACTGTTTGCTGCTGGGCGCCTACACCCTGTTTATTATCGCCGTCTGTTACGTGCTTCAGTGTTTGCCGGCCTGGCTGAATGCGACTTCCGGCAAAACGCATTAAACCCGCCGGGCGACGGCCTCGGCAATCCGGGATTCGGAAAAGATTTTTTCCATTCCGCCGCCGACGGTTCGAATTGCCTGACGGTAGGCGGCGGCCAGTTCTTCCTTGCTCGACCATACGGGCGGTAGATTCCAGACGGCGTCCAGTTGTTCCGTCACCCGGCTGCCGAGTTCGCGATACAGCGCCGTCAATCCGTCGCCGGACTGCGGTCGGAATTCCTGATAAACCTGCATGGCGTTAAGCGGCAGATTCAACGTCCGGGGATAGCCGGAACACATCAGGTTCCAGGGATCGCCGCCGGGCTCCTGATCGCCGGCGTGACGGAAATCGGTCCGCAACAGCACGGACGGCAGATCAATCATTTTCGCCACCATGAACTCCACCACGGTGCCGGAATCAAGTTCGGTACCTTCGAAGTTGAAAACGGCCGCCTGGGCTTCCAGCAACAGTTCAAAGTCATGGTTGCGGATCGCCAGCGCCCGATGTTCCGGCAGTTCCGAGTCCTGGGGCAGAATGGGCGTCCACCGGCCGTCCGAAACCTTTTCTACGGCCTGGGCCAGCAAATAATTTCCGGCCAAATGTTTGTGATCGAAAAGTTCGCCCGCCCAGTAAACTTGTCTTCCCATGATGATTGCTCCTGAATCGTGCTCGAAAATAATTTGCCATGAAAGGGGCTTCCGAATTTGTCATTGACCGGCCCCTAGTGTAAAGTATGGTGCAGTTATGGCATTGCAAATCAAACCGCAGGGATAATATTATGAAAAGTGCATGGGAACTGGCGCTGGAACGCACCGGAGGCGCACTCCAGGAACTTTCCGAAGCCCAAAAACAGCAGATTTCCGAAATCGATAAGCTTTATAAATCCAAACTGGCTGCTGCCGATCTGGCATATCAGGAAAAACTGGCCAGAGCGGAAAAACCGGAAGAAATTACCCAGATTCAGGATGATATCGTGACCGAAAAAGCCTCGTTGCGTTCACAGATGGAACGCGAAAAAGCAAAAATTCGTCAAGGAAAAAACTGACCCGTATGCCCCAATCCGATGAACTGTCGCTGCATCAGCAGAATTATCTGGAAGTGATCTATGCCCTCTGTCGCGATCACGGCCACGCCCATACCAAGGCCATTGCCGACCAACTCGGTATCAAAATGGCTTCGGTGACCGAAGCGTTGCGCGGTCTGGCCGCCCGCGGCCTGATCAACTATGAATCCCGCAAGGAGATCACCATGACTGCGGACGGTCAAGCGATTGCCGGCGGTCTGGAACGCTGCCATTTGATTCTGGCCGACTTTTTTCACAATATCCTGGGCTGCTCGGAAGACCGCGCCGACGAAGCCGCCTGCCGCATCGAACACGTCATCGACGATCGCCTCAAAAACCGGCTGGCGGAATTCGCCCAGTTCATCCGTGACGAAGCCGAATCCGGTTCCGGGGAAAACCTGATTGAAAAATTCCAGCGGCAGTACCGGGAACGAAACTCCGACGACGCTTATCATGTCGACTCCGATTTATCTTGACAACGCCGCCGCCATGCCGGTCCATCCGCTGGCGCTTGAGGTGTTTCAACAGGCGGTAATTTCCTGCTATGCCAACCAGGAAGCCATTCACGGTGCGGCCGACGTTATCCGGCGGCGCTTGCGTCAGTCTGCGGCCGAACTGATTTCTTGTCTGGGGATTGCGCCGGATACCGCTACCGTGTTCTGGAGTGATTCCGGCACGTCGGTGATCGCGGCGCTGCTGCGGCATCCGCGTTTTGCCCGCGGCGAAATTCTGCTTACCGGCGCGGAACATCCGGCGCTGACGGCGGCGGTGCGGCGTCTCGGGGTTCCCTTTCAGTTGATTCCGCTGGACCATGGCCGCATCGATCTTGCCCGGTTGGAACCGTTGCTGCATGAAAAAATTTCACTGGTGGCGGTCCATCAGATTCAGAGCGAAACCGGCATCGTTCAGGATTTGCCCGCCGTCGGTTCGCTGCTCCGCCGGAAAGCGCCGTCGGCCTTTTTTCTGGCCGACACCATTCAGGCTGCCGGTAAACTGGAGATTCCCTGGTCGGCGGCTAAACTCGACGGATTGCTGATTTCCGGTGCGAAAATCGGTTCGCCGGGCGGAGCGGCGGCAGTTTGCCGCAAGGTCGGAGAAACGGATTTTCTGGCTCCGCTGGCGGCGTTGCGCAGTGCCGAACATCTGGTCAGTCGTCCGTTGCCGGCGGCCTGTCTGGCCTTGACCGAGGCGTTACAGCAAATGCAGGCGCGCCGCGCCGAAAACGAACAGCATGTCCGGACGATGAATCAGGCGTTCCGGGCGGTGTTGAACGATGATTTTCCGGTTCTTCCGGTCTTGTTGCAGCCGCCGGAAAACACCTCGCCCTATATCCTGCATTTTCTGTTGCCCGGCTATCAGGCGGCGGTATTGGTGCGGATGCTTTCTGCTGAAAACATTTTTATTGCCGCGGGCAGTGCCTGCAACGCGGAAACTCCAGAACCCAGCCCGACGCTGTTGGCGGCCGGAGTCGGCAAGGCCGATGCCTTTTCCGGTCTGCGCATCAGTTTCGGACCGCAGAACACCGTGGCGGAAGCCCGGACTGCAGCCGAAGCGTTAAAACAGGCCGTCAAGAATTATTGAATCGGCTTTCCGTCCGGCGCGTTTTTTGGGGGGATTGGTGTTGGCCGATTCGGCGGGAATGGCTTGGGCGAGGAAGCGCCGAGCGAAGCAGTTCCCTCATAAATCAAATAGGGCCCGCCGCCTGTGATGGCAGTAAAAAACCAGCAGGAAGCTCCCAACGGATATAACGCCCATAGTGAATCGGTCGGCTGGACGGCATAAGCCAGCGGAATATTGATCGGAAGCATCGCCAGCGAGAGCGGACATCCCACCATGCATCCGATGCCCGATCCGACCCGGCTGGGATAACAAACCCAACCCGACCGATGTTCCGTCAAAAAATTCCATGGGTCATGTGATGCTTCTTGAACCGGATTTTTCGCTGGCGCCGTATTGATTTCGGCAGCAGTCAACCCGATCCCGATGCTTCCAAACAACACTACCGCCAGTACCGCCGCTTTCATTTCAGGCCGTAGATGGCGTATGAGGCGGGCGACATGACCAGATGCGCCGCGCCGGGCTGGATTTCCAGCGTGATCTGGCCGCCGATGGCGACCGGCTTGAACTTGTTGACGTCCGGCCAGCCGAATTCGGCGGTGGCTTCCTTGCCGCTCGGATTGACCGCGATCACAAAACGTTTTCGGCCCCCGGCGCGCTCATAGACCAGCGGATAGGCATGATCTTCCGCATATAGCGGACGGAAAGAACCGGTCCCGGCGAGGGCGGGATTTTCCCGCCGCAGTTTGATGAGAAACTGCACGAAATGGAGCAGCGAATCCGGTTTCTTTTCCTGCGCCGCCACGCTGGAACGTTCGTTTTCGGACGGTAGCGGCAGATAAAAGTCTTTCGGCGCGGCGGTGGAAAATCCGGCCTTGGCGCCTTTGCCCCAGAGCATCGGCGTCCGGGACCCGGTCCGATTGTAGCCGCCTTCCTTGGACGTCAACCCGGACACGTAGTCCATGCCGATTTCGTCGCCGTAATAGAGGAACGGCACTCCCGGCAGCGTGAAGATCATCGCGTAGACGGTTTTCAGTTCGTCGTCGGTGCGTCCCTGGCGGATGCGTCCGATATCGTGATTACCGGTCGGAATCGCCACATAGCCCTTGCCGGCGGTGGCTTTCAACTGTTCGAGCAGATTGTTGACGAATGCTTTGGCGTCGCCTTTGCCGGTCCGGTCGAAATAACTGAAGCCGTTGCCGCCGAACGGCGAGTTGTGGACCCGGTAATCTTCCTGACGGAACAAATTGGTGTACCCCGGCAATCCGAAATGAACCATGAAATCGATGTGGAATCCGGCATCGATGGCCTTGGCCGGGTGCGACCATTCCGACACCAGCACGGCTTCCGGATAGTTTTTATCCAGCCAGGACCGGTAATCGTGCCAGAGCTCGTTGATGCCGCGTTCGGCTTGATTGCCGCGCACCAGCGACGAGGCCATGTCCACGCGGAAGCCGTCGCAGCCCATTTCCAGCCAGAACTTCATGATGTTCCGCAGTTCTTCGCGGACGGCTTTCACATCGGGATGCGTCGCCGGCAGTTGCCACGGATAGCGCGGATCGGGGTCGACGAAGCCGTAATTCAGCGCCGGCTGGCAATAGAAGAAATTGATCATGAAATTGCCGTCGCGTTCGGCATAGCCGTTGATGAACCGATAGCCGCCGCCGTCGCCGCCCCAACTGTTCGTCCAGATGAAGTAATTCGAGTATTTATTCTTTTGGGCCTTGCACGATTCCTTGAACCAGGGATGCTGCATGGAAGTGTGCCCGGCCACCAGGTCGAGCAATACCTTCAGACCGCGGCGGTGAGCTTGTTCGAACAGTTTTTTCATATCGGCGTTGGTGCCGTAGCGCGGCGCGACTTTGTAGTAGTCGGAAATATCGTAACCGGCGTCCTGAAACGGCGATTCGAAGCACGGATTCAGCCAGATCGCGTTGACGCCCAAGTCTTTGATGTAGTCCAGTTTGGCGATGATCCCGGGCAGGTCCCCGATGCCGTCTCCGTTGCTGTCCTGAAAACTTTGCGGATAAATCTCATAAACCACGGCGTTTTTCAACCATTCCGGTCCCGGCATTTCTATCTTCTCCCAGGTAAATTTGCAGTCCTGAATCGATCATAATGTGAATGGCAATCGGAAAATATCAAGACGGCCGTTGTCCTGCGTCTAAATTGTGGGGAAAAACATATTTCCGGGGAGAAATTCGTTTTACGACGATCACCGATTTTGGGAATTTACCGGCTTTTTGTTCAAACTTGATTTGTATTTCCAAGGGGCGGCTGTAAATTTTCACATTAATATCAATATTTTTATGAATTTTATGAACCATGACCGGATATTTCCGGAGATTTTAAAAAAAGGGGCATCAGCAATGATCAAGTCATTTATGAGCAAAACTCTTTTCGCCGCAGTAATTTCTGCATGTGTTTCCGCCACTGCGTTGGCCGGTTGGGACTGGCTGACACCTTACCAGGGGCCGAAGAACGACATTATCACCCTGGTGATTACCTCCAACTATAATCAGCCGCGCATGCTGGCCGACGTTATCATGTCCGCCACCTCGCAGCCGTACATTCTGCTCCCGACCAAGGAACAGACCAAGATTTTCTTCGTCCCCGGCCATAACAAAGCCGCGCTTGAAATCAAAGAAGCCGACCTGACCCGGTTCATCTGCTTCGTCAATCCGCAGCAGATCATCGTCCTCGGCGATGAACGTTACATTCCGGCCAAATACATGCAGTCGATCCCGGACGAATACACGTCCATGATCGTTTACAACAGCGACTGGCAGAAAGTGGCCAAGACCCTCGGCCTGTTCTTCAACAAAGTCAATATCTATTACGATTACAAGAAGTTGTCCAACCGGTTCAACGGCAAAGATGCGCCGCTCTATATCCCGACGACCCGGAAATATTCCAATGCCGGAGTCGAACCGGATGCCGCCGCTGCCAAGTCTGACGTTCCGGTAGTGGAAAAAGGCGCTGCCGATGCCAAGAGTAATGTGCCCGAACCGGCCACCGTGGAACCGATGGTTGAAAAGTAGTTCGGTCGGCGATTGATGCTGAATTCATTCCCGGGAAGACGGTCGGCGATGTCGGTGGTCTTCTCCGGTGTATAAAAATAAAATCCGGAGGCGTTGAACCTCTGGATTTTTGTTGTCGGGCGGTCAGTCGGAATGGTTCCGGCGGATGCGGCCGACGGGTAGCGGAGTAGAGAATTCGCCCGGCAAGGACAGGAGGAGCCGCAGTCATGTTCAACTTTTATCAGATCGCCAAAAACACCTTCCGTGAATCGTTGCGCGAGCCGATTTTTTTCATTCTGCTGGTTTCCGCGCTGGTCCTGATCGGGTTGTTTCCGTCGATGTCGCTGTTTGTGTTCCGGGAACAGATCAAGCTGGTGGTCGACAGCGCCATGGCAACCACGCTGGTTTTCGGTCTGGTGGCGGCGGTGCTCTGCGCCAGCCATACGGTTGCCCGGGAAATGCGTAACGGCACCGTGTTGTTGCTGATGTCCAAACCGGTGAGCCGGTGCGCGTTTGTACTGGCCAAAATTTCCGGGGTCGGAATTGCCCTGATTCTGTTCGTCCTGATCTGCAATTGCGCCACGCTGGTGTCGCTGAAAATTGCCAAAGATCAGTTCCAGCTCGATTTTACGTTGATGTATATCTACTTCGGTCTGATTCTGCTGGCGGCGGCGTTCGGCGGTCTGCGCAATTATCTGGCGGGCGCCTCGTTTGCTTCCAACGCTATTTTTGCCCTGCTGCTGTTTATTCCGGTGATGACGGTGGTCGCCGTGATCATGATCCCCTCTCACGAAGATGAAATTCCGTTGCTCCGGGTGTTGCCGGCGCTGATTCTGCTCTTTTTCAGCGTAGGAACCATGGGCGTGATTACCGTCACGCTGGCAACCCGGCTGGATATGATTCCCAACATGCTGATCAGCGGCGTGATCTTTTTCCTGGGCTTGCTGTCCGGATATTTGTTCGACCGCGATTTCGGATCGCCGTTCATCAATCTGCTGGCCGGAATCGCTTATTCGATTCTCCCGAACTGGCAGTTTTTCTGGATGGCCGACCCCTTGGCCGCCAATCAGGCGATCCCGATGAATTATGTCTTGTGGGCCACCGTCTATGTGGTCCTTTACATCGGCTTGGCCAGCCTGTGGGCGGTCACGATGTTCGAAAACCGCGAAATGGCCCGCGACACCCGCCAATAACGGACGGGACGGGAGACGGGGAGGATTCCGGCCGCTTCGCGGTCGGCCAGCGATTCCGCGCTGCCGGGCGCGGCCCGGTTGATTACCGGGGCATACTCGGCGTTCCGCCTCGGCCCCGGACCCCAGTGGGCGCGGCCCGGTGCGGGATGGTGCGGCGAATTCGGTTTTGCTCCGGCTGACGCCGTCGCAAAAACACGAATTTGCCGCACGGTCGCCGTATTCTCTCGCTGGTGCTCGAGAATCTCGGACATGACAGCGGACAGTTGACCTCGTGTAATATGCAGAACGGCGTCGAGGAGTGATTTTCGAGGTCTGGGGCCGACGCGAAGCGGAGTATGCCCCGGTATAACGCACCGGGTCGCACCCGGGGCCCCGGTAGTAACGCACCGGCACGCTGCCGGAACACCACGGGAAGGCTCATAACGTGAGCCCGTCCGCTTAGGAATGCGCGCAGCGCAGGAGCACGAGCCGAAGCCCTGCGGCGTTTGAGTCCGCGCAGCGGAGGAAAAAGGCACTGATGTGCCCGGGCGTACAGACCACGAGTAAGCCGAGCGGCGCCTGAGCGATCTGTCCCAGCCCGAGCGGCAATTGAGCGATCTTGTAGCTATCCCATCTTTCTCTCTTGCATTTTCCGCTGCAACGCTCTATTATCTATTTCAGGTAACAATAAGGGGAATGCTTATCCGGTAATCTATTTCTTACAATCAAGCGAAGTCTCTTAGCGGACTTTCAGCGGAACGTTTCTTCTTGAAAACCGTCAATTTTTTAAGAATACAGAAACGGAAGTTGGAAGTACGCCCATATATACAGACAGTAAGTATATTTGGGCGTTCTTTTCACATTCTGTATTCGGGCTCTTGACGGTGCCTCAAGAAGATGTGATTAGGACGCCCTTTTTTTATGCCCTCCTCACGGACGTTCGGCTGTTGTCATATCGTATCCACAACACCAAATTAATGCAGGAGGGGCAGTAAAATGATCTTCACCGGCGAACTCGAAAATCGAATCTGGCAAACGTTTCTCAAACAGCAGGAAGCGCGACTCGCCGTCACCGCCGACGATCAACTCACGGTACGTCTGAACTTGCACCGACAGCAGAATATCGCGTTATCTCGCGACGAACGCTATCTGATTGCGACCACGGTGGTCGGACAGGCCGTCACAACCAACATGATGAAGCTGGCGCTGACTTTCATGGGCTGGCAGGAATTTCCCCACTATGCGCTTTCCCTGCGGTCCGATGCTTACTTAGTCTTAGGCTGTACGAAGCCTTGGCCCTTGCTTCATGCCGAACGCGAATTTTACGACTTGACGATCGGGTTGGCGGAGACGTCCGGTTCGCTGGCGACCGCATTGGAGCGTAGTTTGGCGCGTCCGGCGGCCTCGGCCAACGGTTAGCGGGAACGGGACGGGGGATTTCGCACTTCGTGCGACCAGCGTTTCGCCGCTGGACCCGGCCCGGGCGCGGCCCGGTGCGGGATGGTGCGGCGAATTCGGTTTCGCTATGGCTGACGCCGTCGCGAAAGCTTGAATTCGCCGCACGGTCGCCGTATTCTCTCGCTGGTGCTTGAGAATCTCGACATGACAGAGGACAGTTGAACTCGTGTAACCGGCAAAACGGCGTCGAGGGGAGATTTCGGGGTCCAGGGGCCGAGGCGATAGCCGAGTATGCCCCGGTAGTAACGCACCGGCACGCTGCCGGAACACCACGGGAAGGCTCATAACGCGAGCCCGGCGAGTTAGGAATGCGCGCAGCGCAGGAGCACGAGCCGAAGCCCTGCGGCGTTTGAGCAGATTACGGCCGTACAGTCCACGAGTAAGCCGAGCGGCGCTTGAGCGATCTGTCCCAGCCGAGCGGTGCCTGAGCGATCTGTCCCAGCCGAGCGGCGTTTGAGCGATCTTATCTCCCTCGGAAGTTGACAAGTTTTCCTTAGGATGGCGGAGCATGTTTGGCCGCCGGGTTCTTTGACAATGGGAAAAAGCGACGGATGCGGGAGCCCGCCCGCGAATAAGACGGATCGACATTTTAAACACCCGCCTCAAGTACTGTCTAAAATGTCTAAAATGAGTTGCGGGTATTTTACACACCATGCTCACGGAGTGTCTAAAATGTCTAAAATCCCCTGTTCCCCTGTTCCCCTGTTCCCCTGTTCTATTGTTCTATTGTTTCCCTGTTCCCCTGTTCCCCTGTTCCCCTGTTCCCCTGTTCCCCTGTTCCCCTGTTCCCCTGTTCCCCTGTTCTATTGTTCTATTGTTCTATTGTTCTATTGTTTCCCTGTTCTATTGTTCTATTGTTCTATTGTTCTATTGTTTCCCTGTTCTTTAGACGACGGCATTCTGGGCAATGGTTTCCCGGTAGAATTTAGCGCTGAGTTTTGGGGTGCGTTCCAGCGTCTGATAGTTGACGTAGACAATGCCGAAACGCTTGTCGTAACCGGAAGCCCATTCGAAGTTGTCGAGCAAACTCCAGACGAAGTATCCTTTCAGCGGAATGCCATCGCTGACCGTGCGGTGCATGGCGCGGAGATATTCCCGGAGATAGAGGACCCGTTCGGTGTCGTAGACTTCGCCGTCGGGCTGGAGTTTGTCCTGCCCGGCGCAGCCGTTTTCGGTGATGTAGAGTTCTTTGGGCTGCCAGAGTTCGTGACAGAAGCGCGGCGCCCAGTAGAGAATTTCCGGACCGAAATAGAGCCAGTCGGTATTCATCCGGGGGTGGCCGGCGGACTTGGGTACCTCGCGGTATCCGCGGGGTGCTTCCGGATCGGCCATGATGTATTCCGGGGCATAGAGGTTGAGGCCGACAAAGTCGGTGGGGGCGCTGATGATATTCAATTCTTCTTCGGTATATTCCGGGGCGTCGGGGCCGACTTCCCGGAGCCAAGGTTCCGGATAGCGGCCTTCCTGCATCAGCGTCAACCGGTTGGCTTCCTTGTCGCGGTAGGCGGTTTTGGCGGCGGCGATGTGTTCGGCGGTTTCGAGGATCGGTACGCAGGCCGGCGAATTTTCCACAATACCGATCTTCAGCGGCTGGCGGGCATGGGCGCGAAGGTTCTGCACGGCATAGCCGTGAGCCAGACAGGCGTTGTGAATCGTCTGGTTGACGGTTTTGCGGTCCAGTTTCAGACCGGGGGCGAAAATTCCGCTGCCGTATCCGGCGTCGGTAAAGCAGACGATTTCATTGACGGTGAAAAAGTGGGTAACGCGGTCGGACAGCCGTTCGGCGATCAGTCCGGCATAATCGCCGAACGCCCTGGCGGTGTCTTTGCTGCGCCAGCCGCCCCAGCGGTCTTCGAGCGTTTGCGGCAGATCCCAGTGAAACAGGGTAATCCAGGGCTGGATATCGTTGGCCAGCAGTTCGTCGACCAGATTCTGATAGTACTGCAAGCCTTTTTCATTGATCCGTCCGGTACCTTCCGGGAAAATGCGCGACCAGGAGATCGACATGCGGTACGCTTTCAAACCGAGCCATTTCATCAGTTTGACGTCGTCCTTATAGCGGTGGTACTGGTTGGCGCTGACATCGCCGGTATGGTCGTTGACGATGCGTCCGGGCTGATGGCAGAAGTGGTCCCAGTTGGAGACGCCGGCGCCGTCGGCCTGGGGATAGCCTTCAACTTGAAATGCGGCAGTGGCGGCCCCCCACAGGAAATCGGCCGGAAACGAATAGCAACCCATGAAAATCCTCGCGTATTTTTGATCTTTAACCGAAATTATCTTGCGAAATACTATAGTCAGCGGTAATTTTCAATGCAATTAACCAAAAATATTATCCATTGACAAAACATCATGTTGGTTACCGACAATCTGAAAGAGATCACAGTGGTCTCCATGTATCAGGCGCCGGCGAATGCCAAAGTCGTACCGTTCGAGATTCCGGACCATACGGAGTTGATCGAACTGCTGACCGGAGGCCGGATTTACTGGGAGGAGGACGGCAGTCATACTCCGTATGAACGGGGTACGGTGTTCTGGCATCTGCCGGGCGAACACACCATCTGGCACACCACGCCGGAAGCGCCCTACAACTGCCTCAGCATCCGAATCCAGACCTATCGTCCGCCGGAACGCAAAGTTCCCCGGATTAGCCAATGGGACAAAGAGGAAGAGTTGCAGCGGTTCGTCAACGATGCGCTCCGCTACTTTCATGACGATGCCACCGATCGTTCGGTATTTTATCCGTCGCTCTATATGAAACTGTTCTGGCAGGCCTACTGTTATGCGCAACGTAAACCGGCGCCCGGCCTGCCGCCGTTCCTGCAACAACTGCTGGCGCAGACCGGACGCCAACTCGATCGGAATCTCAGCGTGGAAGCGATGGCGGACTTATGCGGCATGAGCGTACCGTATCTGCATGCCCAGTTTAAAAAACATCTCGGCGTGGGCCCCCATGAATATGTGCTCAACCGCCGGTTGCAGAAAGCTAAAAATCTGTTGGCCGGCAACGTGGTCACGATCAAGGAAATCTGCGTCCAGTGCGGCTTTGAAAATCTGGAAAGCTTTTACCGGGCCTTTCGCCGTCATGCCGGGGTGACGCCCGGCGAATATCGCACGAAGTATCGGCCTTATCACAATCTCAAGGACCTTTTATGAATCAATCCGCTTCGGAACTGCCGATCCATACGTATTGGCTCCCGGTCGACGACCTGGGGCGGCTCTATCTGACGCCCGGTATGACATCCCATCCGGTTCTGCCGGAGAACCTTGCGGACTTGAAATTGACCGTTGCCGCCGGGCATCCGGAGGTCCCGGTCATGCAAGCGGTCGACGCATTGCACTCGGTTCGGATTCAGGCTCTGCTGGTCACGGTTGAACGTCCGCCGTCACCGTCCGGACGGATGCCGCCGCTGCTGCTGCGGGAAGCCGTCAAACTGATTCAGGACGGCGTGATCGACGATTTGATTACGATGGCCGCATTGTTGCGGCTGGAGCAGCAGCATTTGATTCGGGAACGCTGCGAAATTCTCTATCGGGACCAGTACTGTGTGGCGGTTTACAAACCGGCGGGCATGTTGGTGCATCGGACCAGCGCCGATCAGGAACGAGAAAATCTGTTGGCGCTGCTCCGCGATCAACTGGGGTGTCGGGTTCAACCGGTACACCGGTTGGACAAGCCCACGTCCGGCATTGTGCTGTTCGCGCTCGAAGCCGCGTCGACCGCCCAATTTTACGCGTTGTTTCAGGAACGGGAGATCGAAAAAATCTATGTGGCGCTGGTTCGGGGTTTCACCGAGGCGTCCGGTGTGATCGACTATCCGGTCAAAGACGATTCCGGCCGGGAACTGCCGGCTGTGACCGAATACGAAACGTTGTCCACCGTGGAACTGCCGATGCCGGTGGGACCGTACGCCACCGCGCGTTATTCGCTGGTCAAAGTCCGGCTGCAAACCGGACGGATGCACCAGATCCGCAAGCATTTCGCCCATCTGCGCCATCCGGTTATCGGCGATACCAAATACGGAGATGCGCAGCACAACCGGCTTTACCGCGAACAGTTCCACTGTTATCGTTTGATGCTCAGCGCGGTCCGAATGAACTTCCGTCATCCGGTAACCGGCCAGGACGTTCGGATTGCGGCGCCGCCCGACTGGTCGTTCGGCAATGCCTTGGAACAAATCGGTCTGTTGTCTTCGCTGCAACGGGAATTCGACGAGGACGGCGGCTTGAATAATCAAGCGACTCGGGATAAGTTCTGAACTGTTATATTAACTGTAAACCGGTGGGAGAGTGGAGATCATGGAACGCAAGATGATTCGGTTGGCCGATTTCAATACCAATATTTTCGATATTTTCAGTCGGCGCTGGATGTTGCTGACGGCCGGCGATTTTGAAACCGGTAAATTCAATACGATGACGATCGGCTGGGGCATGATGGGAACGTTCTGGAGCAAACCAATGGTAATGGTGGGAGTCCGGCCGCAACGCTACACCCGGGAATTCATGGACGACTATCCGACGTTTACGCTGTCGGTATTTCCGGAAAGCTATCAGGAAAAACTGGCCTACTGCGGGGCGCATTCCGGCCGCGATGGCGATAAGATCAAGGAATGCAAACTTACGCCGGTCCGGTCCGAATACGTGGAAGCCCCGACATTTGCCGAAGCGGAGTTGTCTCTGGAATGCCGGTCGCTGTATGCCCAGCCGCTGATGGCCAAATGCCTGATGGAAAAAATGCTGATGAAAAAATTGTATCCCGAACACGACCTGCATAAAATCTATCTGGCGGAAGTCAAAGCCATCACCGCGACGGAGGCCTATCGTACCGAGCTCTGAGCGCATGTCGGCGCCGGCGGACAATCCGAATTGGCGGAACCCCATGACTGCTGAATAAAATCCGGTGAACGCATTTTCTCAACTTGGCCGCTTGTAAAATTTAAAACATACGTTTAAAATAAACTCAAACATTAATTTAGGAACAGGAACATTATGGAGCCGCGTGATAAAATTTTTGAAGCCGCCATGGAAGAGTTTGCCGCCCATGGTTATCGAGGGACGACCATCCGGGATATTTGTGCTCGTGCCGGGGTCAATGTGGCGGCGGTGAATTATTATTTCAGCGGGAAATCCGAGCTTTACGGCCGGATTTTTGAGTTCTTGTTCTGCAAAGACAATCAGAATTCCTCCGATCTTTTTTCGGAGGCTGCCAGTCCGGAAGAAGCCAAGGACCGTTTGAAGAAATGGATTAATTCGTTTCTGCATCAGGCTCAAGACTCGAAGATCGGCATGATGCGGCACCGGTTTATGATCCATGAGATGTTCGAGCCGTCTGATATGTTCGACGATTTGATGGCCAAATATATTCATCCGTACGTGGAAATTGTCTTGAAGTGGTTCAAGATGTGCATGCCGCCGGGAACGGGCGACGACCGTGTGACGATCGTGTTTTTTTCCATGTTGTCCAATACGTTGTTCTATTACGACCACCGCAATCTGGTCCGGGTGATCAGCGGCGAAAATTTCTTCCGGGACGGTATCGACGAAATCTGCGAATTTGTTACGACCGAGACTTTCCGTCATTTTGTATAAAATCATGATGAAAAAAAACGCCTCCGGCGGGCAAGACGGGCTTCACATGATGGGGTCCGGCTGTTTTTTTCTCGAATCCAACGCGATATTCGTTCGAAAAGTACATAAAAACGGTATTTGTTTTACGAATTGCATTGAAAAAGTCACCGGCTTTGTGTAGATTACACACGTTTTGGTTTTTCTATCCGGCCGTCCGTTGAAACGGTCGCGATTTTTAATTTTCAACATCATTTTAAGGAGATTTTCTCTGATGGCGAAAAAAATGCAAACCATCGATGGGAACTATGCCGCCAGCTATGTGGCGTATGCCTTTAGCGAAGTAGCGGCGATTTATCCCATTACTCCATCCTCGACCATGGGCGAATATGCCGATACCTGGGCCAGCCAGGGCCAGAAAAACATGTTCGGCAAAGTCGTGGAAGTCTCGGAAATGCAGTCCGAAGCCGGAGCGGCCGGAGCCGTTCACGGTTCGTTGAGCGCCGGGGCGTTGACCACTACGTTTACCGCGTCCCAGGGCTTGCTGCTGATGATCCCGAACATGTACAAGATCGCCGGCGAAATGCTGCCGACCGTGTTCCATGTTTCCGCCCGGGCGTTGGCGGCCCAGTCGCTGGCCATCTTCGGCGACCATGCCGACGTGATGGCCTGTCGCGCCACCGGTTTTGCCATGACCAGTGCCGCTTCCATTCAGGAAACGCACGACTTGGCCATTGTTGCTCATCTGGCCACGCTGAAGAGCGAAATCCCGTTCGTAGCTTTCTTCGACGGATTCCGTACTTCGCATGAAATCCAGAAAGTAGAACTGCTCGACTATGCCGACATGAAGAGTCTGCTCGACATGAAGGATGTGGAAAAGTTCCGCGCCCGCGCTTTGCGCCCGGATGCTCCGTATGCCAAAGTCGGCGCGCAGAACCCGGACGTCTACTTCCAGGGTCGTGAAACCACGAACCTCAAGTATGCCGAACTGCCCGCAATGGTGCAGGACTTCATGGACAAGGTTGCCAAGCTGACCGGTCGTTCGTATCATCTGTTCGACTATGTCGGGGCGCCGGATGCCGAAAAGATCATTATCTGTATGGGTTCGGCTTGCGAAACCATCGAAGAAACCGTTGAATATCTGCTGAAGAAAGGGCAGAAAGTCGGCTTGATCAAAGTCCGTCTGTTCCGTCCGTTCGATGTCAAATCCCTGGTTGCAGCTTTGCCGAAAACGGTCAAGAAGATTGCCGTGCTCGACCGCACCAAGGAACCCGGTTCTCTGGGCGAACCGCTTTATCTCGATATCAAAGCCGCTCTTGCGGATCGCGGTCTGCTGGTGATCGGCGGCCGTTATGGTCTGGCCAGCAAGGAATTCACTCCTCCGATGGTCAATGCCATTTACAAGCATCTCGATGCTAAGAATCCGTTTACCGGTTTCACCGTCGGGTTCAACGACGACGTCTCTCATCTGTCGCTCAAGATTGATGAAGAAATCCATACGGAACCGGCGGATGCGGTCAGTTGCATGTTCTGGGGCCTGGGTGCCGACGGTACCGTGGGCGCCAACAAGAACTCCATCAAGATCATCGGTGACAATACCAATAAGTATGCTCAGGCGTACTTCGTGTATGACTCCAAGAAGTCCGGCGGGATTACGGTTTCCCACCTGCGCTTCGGCAACAGCCCGATCAAGTCCGAATACACCGTCACTTCCCCGACTTTCGTGGCCTGCCACAATCCGGCTTACATCGGTCGTTACGACATGCTCGCCGGCATCCGGGAAGGCGGTACGTTCCTGCTCAATTCCGAAATCAGCGGCAAAGAACTCTTTGACCACTTTACCCGCGATATGCAGGAAACCATCATCAAGAAGAAGATCAAGGTTTACACCATCAACGCCCTGAAGATTTCCGTCGATGCCGGCCTCGGCGCCCGGATCAACACGGTCATGCAGGTGTGCTTCTTCAAACTGGCGAAGATTCTCCCCGAAGCCGAAGCCATCGGCTATATCAAAAAGGCCATCGAAAAGACCTTCAAGAAGAAGGGCGACGATATCGTCAAGATGAACCTCAAGTGCGTCGACAACGCGCTGTCCGGACTGGAAGAAGTCGTCGTTCCGGCGACCATCACCAAGTCCTATCAGCCGCCGAAGCTGATCAGCGCCGATGCCAGCGTCTTTGCCAAGACGATCATCGAACCGATCATGCATCAGCAGGGCGACAACATTCCGGTTTCCGCCATGTCTTACGACGGTTCGATGCCGATCGGCACGACCTGTCTGGAAAAACGCGGGATTGCCACTCGGGTGCCGAAATGGATTTCCGCCAACTGCATTCAGTGTAATCAGTGCGTGATGGCTTGTCCGCACGCCGTGATTCGTGCCAAGCAGATTGCGCCGGAAGACCTGAAGGGTGCTCCGGCTTCCTTCAATACGGTCAAATCCAAGACCAAGAATGATCGCAACCTCGAATTCAAGATTCAGGTCTATATCGAAGACTGCACGGGCTGCGGCGTCTGTATCGAAACCTGTCCAGCCAAGACCAAGGCGTTGGAATTTGCGCCGCTTGAAGCGGAACGCGCCGCCGGCGAAAGCGCCAACTTCGCTTTCTTCGATGCGTTGCCTGACAATGTGCTGGACGGCGCGGCCGTCAACACGGTCAAGGGCGCTCAGTTCCTCAAGCCGTTGTTCGAATTCAGCGGAGCTTGCGCCGGTTGCGGCGAAACGCCGTACGTCAAACTGGCTACGCAGCTGTTCGGCCACAACATGGTTATTGCCAACGCCACCGGTTGCTCCTCGATCTACGGCGGGTCGTTCCCGACCATTCCGTATACCACCAACCGTGAAGGCCGCGGTCCGGCCTGGGCGAACTCCCTGTTCGAAGACAACGCCGAATACGGCTACGGAATGCGGCTGGCGGTTGACTCCAACCGGAACCAGCTCAAACAGAATGTGAACCACATCCTCGAACTCGGTACGACCGCCGACCTCAAGGGCGCGTTGACCAAGTCGCTGGAACTGTGGGATAAAAAAGATCAGGAAGCGCTCGTGGCGCAGAAAGCCATCGGCATGCTGTTGCCGGCGGCAATTAAAGCGGCCAGCGGCGAAGCCAAAGATGTTCTGACCAAGATTCTGGAACTGAAAGATTACTTCGTCGATAAGAGCATCTGGATTCTCGGCGGTGACGGCTGGGCCTACGATATCGGCTTCGGCGGCCTCGATCATGTCGTGGCGCAGCGCAAGAACGTCAATATCCTCGTCCTCGACACCGAAGTGTACTCCAACACCGGCGGTCAGGCCTCCAAAGCCACCCCGATCGGGGCGGTGGCGCATTTCGCCAACTCCGGCATGCGTCTGACCAAGAAGAACCTGGGCTTCATGTGCATGAGCTACGGTTATGTCTATGTGGCGTCGATCGCCATGGGCGCCAACCGCAATCAGGCGCTCCAGGCCTTCCTCGAAGCCGAAGCTTATCCGGGTCCGTCCATCATCATGGCCTATGCTCCGTGCATCGCGCACGGCATCTCCGACATGATGAAGACGCAAACCGAAGAAAAGCGCGCTGTCGAATGCGGTTACTGGCCGCTTTATCGGTATAATCCGATGGAAGCCAACCCGTTCAAGTGGGAATGCAAAGAACCCAGCGCCGACTTCCAGGAATTCATCCGCAGCGAACGGCGTTACACCACGCTGTTCAAGACCGCTCCGAATGAAGCCGAAGGGATTCTCAAGGAAGCGGAAGTCGATGCCAAACGCCGCATGAACTTCTACCAGAAAATGGGCGAAATCATGAAGTAGTTCGGCACTCGGTTGCTGTTCAGGCCGCATCCGGAAAGGATGCGGCCTTTTTTGTCGTTTGAGGTTGGTTGAAACATTTTCGGTTGCTCCTGTTTCCGGCTTGTATTTTGTTCCGGTTGCCAGTATTGTTTTCATTTTGAGTTCAGCGAGATATCCAGTCAGGTGAATTACGGTAAACAATTATGAATTCCACAGTGTACAACGAGCTTAAAGAACGCGGTTTCGTCTATCAGGAAACCGATGCCGCCGCCCTGGAAAAACTTTTGAACGGCGGCCAAGTGACCTTTTACGTCGGGTTCGATCCTACCGGCAGCAGTCTGCATGTCGGGCATCTGCTGCCGATCATGGCGATGCGGCGGCTGCAACAGGCCGGACATCAGCCGATCGTGCTGGTCGGCGGCGCCACCGCATTGGTCGGCGACCCCAGCGGCAAGAGCGAAGCCCGTCCCATTCTCAGCCGGGAAGAAGTGGCGGCCAACGCCGCCGCGCTGAAAGCGCAACTGGCTCGTTTCGTCAATGTTGACCAGGCGATTTTTGTCAATAACGCCGACTGGTTCAAAGATTTGCTCTATATCGATTTTCTGCGGGATATCGGTTCCAAGTTCAGCGTCAACCGGATGTTGGCGGCGGAATCGGTCAAGCAGCGGATGGAAACCGGGATTTCGTTCCTGGAATTCAACTATATGATTTTGCAGGCTTACGATTTTTATGTGCTTAACGCTAAGTTCGGCTGTCAGGTCCAGTTCGGCGGCCAGGACCAGTGGGGCAACATCGTTTGCGGGGTGGAACTTGCCCGGCGGCTGAACCAGAAAGACGTGTTCGGCATGACGTTCCCGCTGTTGCTGAACAGTCAGGGCACCAAATTCGGAAAAACCGCCGGCGGTGCCGTTTGGCTCGATGCCAGCCGTACTTCCGTGTTCGATTATTATCAGTTCTGGCGGAACTGCGACGATGCCGATGTGGGTCGGCTGCTCTGCTTTTTCACCGGACTGCCGATCGATGAGATTCACCGTCTGGCGGCGCTCCCGGCGCCGGCCGTCAACCGCGCCAAAGAAATTCTGGCTTTCGAAGCCACCACGCTGGCGCACGGCTATGAAGCCGCCGTGAAGGCCTATCTGGCGGCTGGCAGCAAGTTCGGTTTTGCGGACCCGGAAAGTAAGATTCCAACCTCCAGCCGGTTGGCCGAAGTCAAGGCCGATTCCGAGGCGCTGGACGACCTGCCGACGTTCTCCATTCCGGCTGCCGAGCTGACCGATGGAAAAATCTGGATCGTCAAACTGTTGACGGCGTCCGGACTTTGTACGTCCAGCGGCGATGCCCGCCGCCTGATTCAGGGCGGCGGCGCTTATCTTGGCGAACGCCGGATCGACGACGTCAACTATCAGGTTTCCGATCGAGATTTCGATCACGGCGCGTTGCTGCTGAAAGCCGGCAAGAAAAAAGTCAAACGGATCGTCCGTTAATCGAGGCGCGTCATGCAGATCGATCGCTGGGAAGTGGAAAACACCATCAGTCATAACGGACAGATGAATGTTTATCTGGTCAAGGAACTCGACACCGGCCGACCGGCTGTGCTGAAAGCTCTGATTACCGGCGGCAAGACCGGCGCCACCCAGCAGCGCAATTTCCAGCGGGAAATCGCCATCAATTCGCAGTTGAAACACCGGAATATCGTCGGCTACATCGGGTCCGGCGCCGGCGACCAGTTTCTCTATTGCGTGTTCGATTACTGTAATGGCGGCAATCTCACTGATACGCTCCGCAAAATGGGCCGTACTCTGTATCTGGAAGAGGCTATCCGCATTGTCTTGCAGGTGTTGTCCGGCCTGGACTACGCGCACAATGTCGAACTGTTGGGCACCGACGGGCAACCGACCACGCTTGGGGTGGTTCATCGCGACATCAAGCCGGAAAATATTCTGCTTCATTACAATGCCGCTGGCCAGTATACCGCAAAAATCGCCGATTTTGGCCTTTCCAAGGCCTTTCATCAGGCCGACCGGGGATGGACACGGACCGGCGACATCGGCGGCTCGCTGGCTTTTATCAGCCGTCAACAGATCATCAACTACAAATACGCCAAGCCGGAAGTCGACGTCTGGAGTGCCGCCGCCGTGCTTTTCTATCTGCTGGCCGGAGTCCCGCCGCGCGGTTCCCAATCCATCTCCTTCAGCGACATTCTAAAGACTTCCCCCCAATCGCTGGGGCAATATCGGGCCGATCTGCCCGAACAAGTAGTCGAACTCCTCGATCTGGCCTTGGACGACAGCGGCATGTTGCGTTTCAAAACCGCCGCTGAATTCAAAAACGTTCTCACTGAGCTCCTTCCTAAGCCTCGATAGAACAGGGAAAACATCGAACAATAGCTTTGTTGAATCCAAAGTCTAACTCACGGTTGATTTCGTTCATTAAAGAGTAACCCGCAAATCTTTCTTTTCGTTATCGATCCCAGCTGCCGTTGACGCCATAATTTCCGGTTGTGTCTCAGCGTTCGGCATCGTTGTGATTGCTATTGAATATCCGCGTTCAATCCTGCACATCAACCAGACGCCGAGTACCAGCAGAAAATTGGAAAATACTTTGGCCAGCTCAAAAGCGATTGCGCCACTCTGCATGTGCAGCGTAATCGACACCCAAAGTTCCACGCCCCAGATGCCCAGCAACAGGAAATATTGACTGCCGATCAGGATCATCATGCCGTGATGCGGAATGCCGTTATGCAATGGTTTTCCGGCCGCCGCCGCCTTCATATCCCGGTTGAGTTCCCGTCGCCGCCACCGCCAGAACAAGCCGACCGCGATCGACAACGGCAATACCAGCATGCCGTATCAGCGGAAAGCGAACATCTGCTCTTTCACATACATCCACCACATCATCAACGGAATGGCAACAATCGGCAGCAGCAACGCCCCGTCGAAGCAATACAGCGCCACCTTCAGCCAGCGCCGCTCCGGTTTGGTGGTTTCGGAGACGTTCATTTTCTCGACGCCATCCTTCGACCACGGCGCGGGAGGATGAAATTGAGCATCGCCCCCCAGCCGATTCCATTCCCGATAGACTTTGATAAGGAAATAAGCGGAGATCGCAGTAAAGACCGTTACCCAGACACAATTGAGGCGATAGGCGAAGTTTTCGCCATAGCGGTTCAAAACGAGTTTGGCCGCGTCAACGAAAACGCCGGCCAACACCCCGGCGATAATCGTGCAGACGGATCGCAACATTGCCTGCGCGGAACAAAATTGACCGAAGCGCGACTGTGGAAAAATCCGCATCAGACAAGGCAGATCGGAAACCCCCACCAACGCATTCAGAAATGCGGCGACCACCCCGCCGCCGATGCTGACCCAGAAAGAGTAGTCGCCCGGCAACGTGACGAAAATCCAGACCCACGCACTGTTGATGACGCTGAAAACCGCCGCATACGTACAGATTCGCAGCGGATGCCAGCGGTCGATAAAGACCGCCGCGAAAAAGGTGGCCGCTATCACCGCCACCGCGCCGACCGCGGAGATTTTGCCGATCTGGTCGTAATTGAGGTCCATTTCCTGGTTGAAGAAAATATTGAACACCCCGATCGCCGCGGCGGCAGCAGTGAACGACGTACACAGAAAGCGGTAAACGTAAAATTTATGCGAGAATGTTTCCGCAAAAAAGGTTTTCAAGCC
>Ga0183097_10216_pt1 | contig 178623 bp, 185 predicted proteins | sample BioMet8_FD_128883 | JGI IMG/M metagenome (GOLD analysis project Ga0183097, IMG submission 128883) | Microbial communities from bioreactor (seeded with sewage sludge) at Lawrence Berkeley National Lab, California, USA - Biofuel... | ecosystem: Engineered > Bioreactor > Anaerobic > Unclassified ... | reverse complement strand
TATACCTTGCGGGTCCTCACCGATTTTTCCAGATTCGTGTGCCCCAATTGGATTAAAATATCTTAAAAGCACAACAGATAAAGCAGGATTGGCTATAGCTGCATCAGTCAAGATCTGTTCCATCATAGATTTTGTCCACCCATAAGGGTTTGAACATTTGCCTTTAGGCATTGTTTCTGTATAAGGAGGTTTATTATCTTCTCCATATACTGTTGCTGAACTAGAAAAAACAATATTATTAACTTTATTTTTTTGCATACATTCTAAAAGAGTAAGAGTGGTATCAATGTTATTTCTATAATACTCCAAGGGCTTTTGTACTGATTCACCAACAGCTTTTAACCCGGCAAAATGAATAATACAATCAATATCATTTTCACTTAAAATTTTGTTAATCACTTCAGCATTTTTTACGTCGACTTCATAAGAAATAATATGCTTTGAAGTTATTTCTTCTATACGCTTTATAGCTTCCGGTGAACTATTATTATAATTATCAACAATTATTATATCAATATTATTTTGTAATAAAGCTACCGCCGTATGAGAACCAATATAACCAGCTCCACCTGCCAAAAGCACTTTCATAGCAATTCCTCCTAATTAATGTTCTTTGTAATACTTACCAATTACAAAAGCGCAAGAAACTAAAAAGCCAAATATTGTAAAAGCTGCAACATTATTTTTTTTATTTGGCTTTATGTGTTGAGTACTAACTTTAGTATCAGAAAACACCATTGCTTTTCTTATTACTTCTTTTTCATCTAGTTTCGCATTAATTTCAGTCAATTTTGCATTTAATTCTTTATCATTTCCTAAACCTAGAACCATCAATTTTAGATTCTGCTTAATTTCTTCAGTATTTTTTTTATCCAATCTAGTTTTTTCAAAATTAGATAGATAATCATTAATTTTTTGAATACAGATCTTTGTATACTCATCGCTATCTATTTGTAATTTATTGACATCAGTATTTTCATAAATTAAATTTATTATTGTTGACCCAGTTATGTTTTTGGCGCCTACAAAGGAATCTTGCCCTTTTTTCGCCTCTAGAATAAGTACAATGTTATATAAATTTCGATCATCTACCTCTGCTGGAAGACTAACGCCTACAGTTCTTCCATATATGTTTTTTACAACAAATAAATTATAAATAATCGCAATAACAAAGCAAACAATAGTCACAATTAAAATAGGCTTTTTTGATTTAAACAAATAGTCTATTATTCCATAAAACGTAACACCATTTTCATTTTCATTTTCATTTTCCATTTTTATTCTCCTTTACATTTGTTACAAGTTAAAAAACAATATGTTTATTTTTAATGAAAATTAAATAATATATCGACAACATAAAAATCAATCTAATTGACAATAGACTTACAAAACTAGAGAAAAATATACTTCGTGAAAAGTCAAAAAAGATTGAATAAAAAATAGAAACATAAAATAACAGCGATAATGATATTTCATAGCTGTTTTTATAATAATAATGATAATAAAGTGTATTAATTACAAAGGAAAAAACAACTGGCAAAACCGTTAAGCCTAAATATCCAAAGTCATATAAATAAGATCTAAACGAAGGATATGAATTCCCCAATAAAGTTCCATTCTCAGCATATCTAAATTCTAAGTGCCAAATATATGGATCTGCATCTAATAAGCCAAGTTTGATTAGCTCACCGTTAAGAATATTAAAGGTCTCTTTGCCCCATAAAGCAGACTGTTCTAGAGGTTTAACTATATACATATCCATTAATTGTGTTTGACCACCAATATAAAATGATAAATAATGGCCAATTGTTGAGAAACTTAAATCTACATTTCCTCTACCTACTACAGTTTTTAAAAAATAAAATAAAATAGAACCAATAAATAAACACATACACATTTTACTTAAAAAATAAATATTGATTTTCTGCTTCTTTTTCTTAATTTTATAATTAAACAAAAAGTATAACATTACAACATTAAAAGCAAGCCAAACAACTCCGCCTCTCCCCCCTTGAAGCAACATCAATATAATAGTAAAAAGAACTGAAACAATTGGCAATATTTCTTTTTTTAAAGAACCAGTAACAACGTAATTATAAACACTCGCAGTACTTAAAACATATGCGCTTATTATAACATTACCCAATAGTCTATTTAAAAACATATACAAAGAGTCATTATTTGCAGCGGTAGAATAAGAACTCCATCGTCTAAATTCTTCCATTGCTTTGCTAATATTTTCTATTTGCCCAATATTAATAAAGAATTGTCTTAAATACCATAACCAAATCAATATAACGGCAAGTTGAAACAAACAAAATACTCTCAAAAAAAGCTTATTGTATTCTAGTGGAGTAGCAATAGTAGTGCTTAATATACAAGAGTATCTTTTTTTATAATATTGTTGTATTAAAAAGCTTGGTATACAAAACATTGCTGTACCATAGAGCATAACAAAGAAAGTTTCCCAATGAAGTTGGACATTCCAATATGAAACATTAAAGGCAGTAACCAGCGTACTAATAAAATATCCTAATACATATACAAAAGCAGGTGCAGTAATATCTTTGTCCATTAATATATATGTCAAAAAGAGAAATATAAAAAAAGAAAAAACCAATAAATAAATAAGCATCATATCACCACCTTTTTATAAAAATATAACACATAATAATTTAAGAAAGCATTTTTAAAAGCTTACCATATAAACGCGGAAAGTATGAGTAAATTTTTGCAATAGATGGTGGCAGCAATAATATTGGATATAAAAAGATATAATATTTCAAATTGTTTGAGTATACACTATTTAATACTTTTTCCATATCATCATCTTGGAATCTTGTCCGTTCATTTCTAATTTTTGCAATAAAATATGGCAAAAATTTAATGATAACATCATCATTAATACTGCTGATAGTAGCATCAGTAACCCCTATTTGCTTAAACTCATTTAACAATTTATTAAGACTGACACAAAACACATCAGTTATTTTATATCCACCATTATCATTCTTTTTACTTGCTAAAACAGGACTTTTAATATACATATTGTTTTGAGCTTTAAAAATAGCATGAATAAAAAAAGTTATTTGAATTAGATAACTACCTATATACTTATTGTAATAATCAATCCTTTCTAAATACTTTTTGTTAAAAATAGACCCTGACATAAATGTTATAAAAAACGATACCTTTTTCAAAAATAAGTTACTGTCATTATAAGTATTTGCTTTAATTTTATAATTTTCAGAATCATTAATTGGTATATTCCTAGAAAACATTATCATTTTATTAGCTATATAAACCACGCCATAATCATCTTGCTTCAGAACAGCTAACAATTTGGGTATAGTACCATTTAATAAATAATCATCATCACCTAAAAGCAGCACATATTTACCATGTGCTTTATTTATACATTGCAAGAAATTCCTATCTGGTCCAATGTTTTCTTTATTGACATAGTACGAAATATTCTCTCCTCTATTCAAAAACGATTTCACAATTGCATCAGTATTATCTGTAGAGCAATTATTAGAAACTAAAATTTCAATTTCTTTTTTTGCCAAACCATCCATTTGCGAAAAAATATTTTCTAAGTTCATTTGCAAACAATCAGCACGGTTATATGTAGGAATACAAATTGACCATATTGGATTCATATTTTTACCTCACCCTACAATGTTCTTTCTTTTGTTTTTTATAAATAAATAGTGTTGCTGGTACACCAAAAAAATAGCTGCTTAAAAACCCCAGAAATAAAAACTTTGCTGGTAAAAATTTAGCACACAATAATGTGGTAATTGCTATATATATAGCACTAATTGCAGATAATAACATCATTGGTTCTCTTTTGTGTGCCCTTAAATAAAGTGCAAGACTATTAATATAAAGTTGCAACATCCAACAAGCAAATAGCATAAGCATAGGAATCCAAGTTTCAAACCTGTCAAATAGTTTAAGTTTGCCAAGTCCTAATCTATACACGAAAAAATAGGCACAACCTCCAAAGAACATTGTTTCCATTGCTCGATATAAATTTTTATTAAATAACAAATCAAGCTCTGCCCATTTATTTTCAGCTATTAGCATATTTAACTTTGGTGTTATTGACACTAACCAGGTATTAGCAATTCCAAATCCTGCCGTCCACATAGCAATACTTATGCCTACTCTTCCAGCTTCAACCGCACTATGGTATCTAAATGTCAATGGCACAAACAGTTGAAATATAAAATATCCGCTACTCCAGCTTATAGCATAACGCCAAATCAAAGAAAAGAATTCTTTTCTCCAATCATAAGATGCGTATTTTGATATATTCAGCAATTGCTTTATAGCAGCATGAAATTTCCTATGTAGTAAATATATTCCAACAAGATTAGATATTACTAACGAAAGTGCAAGTGCATATAAGTTTATTTTACAATAAAGGCCTGTCAACATCACTAAGGTTGTACAAATAGCTATTTGCAAGCGAATAAGCTGAACATCCTTAACCGAATTACATCCTTCAAAAAAATAAAGTATAGACGAATAAAAAAACAATCCACCGGAAAAGCATGAATAAATTATCCACGGTAAATGCCAGTGTATATTTTCCTGTCGATAAGATAAAAAAAAGTATCCTCCAACTACAATTATAGGGAAAACAATAGCAATTACCTTAATAAGCCATTTAACAGCAAATAAAAAAAATGTTGCCAGTCTCTCCAAATGTTGTTGGTCACCAGTAATACAGCCATCTTCATCAAACTTCAAATAAGCAAATTCATGAGCCGCAAATTGTAGAATTATAACTGAAAACCCCAAATCAGCAAATATTGACAGTGCAGCAATACTAATAAACGAGTACCAATATCCTTGCTCTACTGCCGTTAAATATAGCGGAATAAACAAAAGGACAAGCGGTCCCGAAACTATTTTCCAAAGCTGATTTAATGCTGTATTCAATAAATCCTTATTTAGCATAATATTTCTCCAGTTATAAGCTTACCCATCTGTCAATTGTAACATCGTATTTTTTTATTACCTTAGCCGGTACCCCTACGGCAATAGAAAATTCTGGTATATCTTTTGCTACTACAGAGTTAGCACCAATGATGCTACCTTTGCCTATATGAACGCCCGGTAATATAGTTACAGCATCACCTATCCAGACATTTTCTTCTATTTTAACTTCCTTATTACTCGTTAGTTGTCTAAATCTTGGTGGTTCTTGTGGATTACTTTGATAATCTCCATCATATATTCCATGATTGTGATCACTGACATACACCTTGCTGGCAAATAACACGTTATCTCCAATTTCTACATAATTTGTAGCACCAATATGAACAAAGTCTTGAAAAGATACATTATTTCCTATCCTAATAAGTGGAGAAAAACGCTGCCCATAATAATCAACAACAGCCTCTAGCCATAACTGTTTACCTGCATGAAAATTACTTCCTATTTCGATGTATTTAAGGCCCTTAACCTTAGCAGAATGATCAATATCAATATCAATCCTATGAAATGAGGCCAAATTAAATAAGAAATTAAAACATTTGGAAAAGAACCTAACAGAAAAGAAAAACACTCCATTTATTTGTAAAAACTTTATACCTTTTGACAGCACTTTCATAGACTAAGTTCTCCTTAATTAAAGGTTTATCATATTCAACTTCTAGCAATCTTCTTAACAACATCCAGATATGCATATCCGTACTGTTCTGTAGGTTCCAGCATTGCTCCTTCTCCCCACTCATTCCAAGCATTAATAACCAAATAATCTTTTGAGCAATCTTTTCTCTCACCACTAATGAGCCTAGAGAAATATTTTTCAAATTTTTCTGGGGTAGCCCCTTTAAAAATAGTACAGCCCTTTTTTCCTCTTCTAGGCGTATTATCCCATGTTGCAAATGCTCCCTGAATTATTTTTTTCCCATCATAAACTGCATCTTTTTTAAGAATAGCTTCCCAAATATCATCATAATCCAATATATCAGGTCTTAACATTTTTTTATTAAAAAGTCTAATTGCTTTTTGAAGAGGTGATATACAAAACCTAGCACTATATATCGGCTCATCCTCATATACAGCAGATGTAAACTTACAAAAAGCTCGTACATTTTTTGAGCTAATATATTCTACGATATAAATACCATCAAAGCCTTCTTCTATCAATCTTTTCTTCCAATACGCAATCATATTATCATAGTCCGGAATATTACACATAGCGTAAATAAAAAACATTGGCCGATTATCAACCTTAATATATCTTACGTCTTTAAAGAATGGTAATAAATATTGAAGATGATTTTCCCAATCTTCTACATCACCATATGTTTGCTGCAATAATATTTGGTGTGCCTTTCCATCCCACGCTCTTGTCCAGGGATGGTTAGCCCAACAAAAACAATACTCTATCTTCGCTTCCGGCGCTTTCAGTAATATCTCACATGGTTTCTCTAGCATTTTTCTACCATTGTACCAATAGTGAAAATAGACAAACCCTGACACTCCATTTTCATATGCCATTTTTGTTTGAGCAATCACATCTTCTCTTTTTGATAAATCATAATAATTGTTATTAAGTGGAAGTTCTGGTTGAACATGCCCTTTATATACTGGTTTTGCTTTCCGTACATTTGTCCATTCAGTAAATCCCTTTCCCCACCACTCGTCATTCTCTTTAATCTCATGAAATTGCGGTAAATTCAAAGCTAATATTTTCATAATAAGCCTTTCTATCACTTAACTAATATTATTTTTTACCCAAAAATTTTCGTTTCAAGAATTTACTTCCCTTATCCAGCCAGTTTATTTTTTCTAAGAAAACAATATCAACTCCAGTAGTTTTTAATTCATTTTTTTCAAGCCACACATTGAATAATCTTTCACTTAAAAAGCCAAATACCCTTGCTTCATATTGGCTATAGGCTTTTAAATCAATACGATTTTCTAATGTGAATAAAATATCAAACAGCCATGTACAATATTGATCAAAGAGTGTCTTTTTCATAGCAAACATATTGAAAATATGTAATTTCTTTCTATCCATTACTTTAGTGAAAGCAGTACTGTATTCTGGATATTTTTCTGCTACTATTTTTTCTGTTTCATCTAGATCATATTTATTATGCGCATGTTCATATTGACTACGTACTGTTTCAATATAATAATTTCTTTTTTTAGGAACAATCACATCATATTCAGATAATAATTTCTCATAATCAGCATATTTTAGTATTTTCGATTTCTTTTGTTCAATACTTCCACTCCCACCCTTTGCAAAATATCTTCTATAATGACATAAACCAATGTATTCACAGTTTAAATTTTTCCATGCCCAATAAAGTCCTGTCAATTCACAAAAGTTAGGATTTTTAATGCTTATATTATCTCCAGTATTGTCTTTTAAATAGCCCAAATCCGCTTTTCCCTCTGCACCAACATGTAAAGGCACATATACTTGATCAGACGGCATCCAATATTTTTTGTGTGCAGCAACAAGAATTTTAACATCCATTAGTTTTCATTACCTTTCATTGAATTTTGTTGCAGTAATCTAAATATCATTTACAAGTAATTAAAGTAAATTCAATACAGCTCCTTTTTAGCTAATTTTAGCGCACTATCTATCGTGGCATCCATATCATAATATTTATATTCACCTAGACGACCGCCAAAAATTGTCTTTGGTTCTTTACTTGCCAATTTTTTATACTCTTGATACATTTTTTCATTCTTTTCATCATTTATTGGATAATAGGGTTCATCGCCATCTTTCCATTCCTTGCTGTATTCTCTTGTAATAATCGTTTTTGGTAAATCCTTACCATCTTTATCTTTTCCAAATTCAAACCATTTATGTTCAATAATCCTCGTCCATGGTGTTTCTCGATCAGTATAATTAACTGCCACGTTTCCCTGAAAGTTTGGTTTATTTAAGATTTCATTTTCGAATCTAAGACTTCTGTATTCCAATTTACCCAATTGATAATTAAAAAAAGCATCAATGGCCCCAGAATAAATAACCTTTTTCGCTAATTTATCTAATTGTTTCTTATTAGTTAAATAGTCAACTTCTAAACGCACTTCAATATCATCAAGAATATTAGATACCATTCTTGTGTAACCACCAATGGGTATACCCTGATAAAGAGCATTAAAATAATTATTATCAAATGTCAAACGCACTGGTAATCTTTTTATAATAAACGCAGGAAGCTCAGTACAAGACCTACCCCATTGTTTTTCTGTATATCCCTTGATAAGTTTCTCATATATATCCTTACCTACCAAGGAAATAGCCTGCTCTTCCAAATTTTTTGGTTCAACAATCCCAGCGTCTTTCCTTTGCTCTTCAATTTTTGCTGCAGCTTCCTCAGGGGTTATTACACCCCACATCTTATTAAAGGTATACATATTAAAAGGTAAAGAATATAATTCCCCTTTATAATTTGCCACCGGAGAATTAGTAAAGCGATTAAATTTAGCAAATTTTGTAATATACTCCCATACATTTTTTAAATTTGTATGAAATATATGAGCTCCATAAACATGAACATTTATGCCTTCTTGCTCTTTAGTAAAAATATTGCCAGCAATATTTTGTCGCTTATCAATAACAAGGACATTTTTCCCGCATTGCTTAGCTTCATGAGCAAAAACAGATCCAAATAATCCAGCTCCTACAACCAAATAATCATACATAAGCACTTTCCCCCATTATTTATATGATTTATACGCCTTGACCCACTCTATCGTTTCCTTTATTCCAGTAAAAAAATCATATCTATATGTGTAACCTAGTTCATCTTTAATCGCTGTATTGTCAGCACAAAGATACATTACTTGTTTAGGAGAATACGGTATTGCTCCCAATCCAATAGGTAGTTTGGGATTAATAACATCACGTATAATTTCAATATATTTATACAAAGGTTGGACATAACCACTGCCCAAGCAATAAATATGTCCATCCATACTTCTATCTCCAGCCAGAGCGAACATAATTCCACCTATATCTTTAGTATATATGTAATCCCACATTTGTTCACCTTTTGTAAATAACGGCTTTTCTCCATGAAGCAACTTTAATATTGTAGACATAACCATAGTTTTCTCACCATCATATGGTCCATAAACACTAAGTATTCTAGTCCAAATATGTTTCATTCCATATTTATGAGCCTCTACTCTACTCATTTGTCCTGCACAAAGTTTTGCCATCCCATAACCATTATCAGGGAAAACAGGTGTTTCCGAACTCAACCTTCCCTCAAATCTACCATATTCTGCTTGAGAACCAGCACCTATAAACGTTTTGCATCCACAAAGCCGTGCCAAACAAACAGCATCCAACGTATACTGGATGTTTTTTATTTGTGTCGGCATATCATTACGAGCATCCGCTCCAAATGTTCCTGCCCAAGCAAAATGATACAATGCCTCACAATCATGTGGTATAAAAGCAGCTGCTTCTGTCAAATTATTCAGATCTGCATATACAACATGAACTAATGCATTTTTAGGAAGTGTTTCTATTCTCTTGGAATTAGCTCGGCAAACAGCAAAAACTTCAACATTATTTGCCAAGCATTCATCAATAAGAGCATGTCCTACTGCGCCAGTAGGCCCCGTAATAATGATTTTATTCATAATCTCTACCTATTCTTTAACTGGTTTTACAATCATATTGGATAAAAATTCTTCTTTTGGCAAAAATGGAGCTAAATCTTCAAGTGGAGCAGAAACCAATGTGCCATCTTCCAAGCGTTTAGTTGCTGATTTTGGTTCAAAATTTTGGACAGTATCAACAAACACTTCACAAATAACTGGACCTTGAACATCAAGTACCTTATTAATTGTAATATCTAATTCTTGATTATTTCCAATAGCGTAATATGGAATATCATATGCTACCGAAATCTTTGCTAATTTAGGAAAACCTATATCATGGCTATCTCCACCAATACCTACTAAAGGTTCACCAAAGAAATTCCTTTGTGTCTGCCTAATTGAATGATATCCATTATTATTAATCACAAAAATCTTTATTCCCATTTTATGGTAAGAAATAGTTTCTAGCTCTTGAATATTCATCTGAATGCTACCATCACCAGTTACATTAATAATGTCCTGTTTATGGTCAGCTACATAGGCACCAATAGCAGCCGGTAAATCATATCCCATAGAAGCAATGGCAGAATTTATAATAAACCTTTGATTTTTCTTTATTACATAACCATGACTACCTACTACACAAGCAGATCCATTTCCGACAACAGTAACCTGTCCCTCCTTTAATTTAGAACTTAATGTTTTAATAAAGGCATAAACATTGATTGGTGTTGTTTGTTGAAAATGTTTAGGTTGCACAACAGGATACTTTTGTTTCCATTCAGCACACTGTTCTAACCACTGATTATTAGTAAATAACTTATCAGTTGACAATTTCTCATTCATTTTTGCCAATAAATCTTTAGCATCTGCCCAAACAGGCATTTCCACATGAATAAGAGGCTTTTTCATTTCATCTTTATCCACATCACAGTCAATAACAAAAGCCTCTCTTGCCCAAGTTTGCCAATTATACCCTACTTGTCTAATACTTAGGCGATTGCCAATAGCCAACACTAAGTCACTATTTTGTACCGCAAAATTACCTGCTCTATCGCCCATAATCCCACCTCTTCCTACATACAAGGGGTGTTCATCATATATTTCATCTATACTATCCCAACAAGTAACAACTGGTATATTTAATTTGTTAACTACACTCAAAAAATATTCATAACCACCTGAAATTCTAATACCGTTACCTGCATAAAGCACCGGCCGTTTAGACTCTTTTATCTTATGTAATATTACATCTATAGTTTTATCACTTACTAATGGTGGTAAAGTATCGTCATAATCTTTGCCATCATAACTTTTCAAATCATTTGTTTCTATATAAGCTCCCTGCACATTTAAAGGTATGTCTAGCCAACATGGGCCAGGTCTACCCGTTTGAGCTTCATGTAACGCTTTTTCTAAGCAATATTTAATTTTTAGAGGATCTATAACCATTTCACAATACTTTGTCATTGATTGTACAGCAGTACAAATATCAAATTCCTGATCTCCCATAGCTCTGATATTTAGTCCAGTACTACGTGCCGTCGTATCATAACGAACCTGTCCAGATATAACAAGCATAGGTATAGAATCAAGCCAAGCACCAACAACACCAGTCAAAGCATTTGTTCCACCAGGCCCTGTAGTTACACATAAAGCAGGAATTTTATTATGTATTCTAGCATAACTTTCCGCAGCAATAGCACAAGCTTGCTCATGATGTTGGTATAAACAGCGTAGTCCTTTTTGGTGACCAAATGCATCATTCAAATGCATAGCTCCACCACCAACAACAGTAAAAATATCAGTAATTCCATGATCAACTAAAAATTGAGAAATATAATTAGAAACTTTTGTTTTCACGATTACACCTCACTATTTTTATTTCACTGCTTCCTTAATAATCTTAATCATATAATCAATCTTCTCATCAGTCATACCAGGATATACACCAACCCAGAAGGTATCATTCATAATACGGTCTGTATTAGTTAATTCACCGACAACTCTATAGCCTTTACCAGTTTTTCTCATTTCATCAAAACAAGGATGCTTAATCAAATTGCCTGCAAACAGCATCCTGGTTTGAATACCATGAGTTTCAACATAATGCACTACCTTGTTTCTATCTACGCCTTCCTTGCAAGTTAGCAAGAAACCAAACCAGCTAGGTTTGCTATTAGGACATGGTTCAGGCAAAATGAATTTATCTTTTAAGCACTCTAAGCCATGATGCAATCTATCAAAGTTATGTCTTCTTCTCTCTACAAAAGAAGGAAATTTCTTTAATTGAGCTACACCAATGGCAGCCTGCATATCCGTTGCCTTAAGGTTATAGCCAAAGTGAGAATATACATACTTATGGTCATAGCCTAATGGCAATTCACCATATTGTCTATCAAAACGATGTCCGCAGAAATTATCTACTCCGGAAGGACACATGCAGTCTCTACCCCAATCACGGAAGGAACGTGCAATTCTATTTAATAGTGGATCATTAGTGTAAACGGCTCCACCCTCACCCATAGTCATATGGTGAGGTGGATAGAAGCTTGATGTTCCGATATCACCAATAGTACCGGTAAATTTCTCTACCCCGTTAATGGTATATTTGGAACCTAAAGCATCACAATTATCTTCAATTAACCAAAGATTATGTTTATCACAAAAAGCTTTCACTGCACCTAAATCAAAAGGATTACCCAAGGTATGAGCCATCATAACAGCCTTAGTTTTAGGAGAATATGCTGCTTCCAGCTTAGTTACGTCAATATCATATTGAGGAATAGCAACATCCACAAATACAGGAATAGCACCATATTGAATAATAGGTGTTACTGTCGTTGGGAAGCCTGCTGCCACGGTAATAACTTCATCACCAGGTTTAACAGCTCTTTCTTTTAATAAAGGTGAGGTTAAGGTCATAAATGCCACAAGATTAGCAGAAGAACCAGAGTTAACCAATGATGCATACTTAACCTGTAAATAGTCAGCCAATTTCTTCTCGAATTCAACAGTATACCGACCACTGGTCAGCCAGAACTCCAAAGCGCTATCCACCAGATTAACCATTTCGTCATGGTCATATACTCTGGAAGCATAGGGAATTCTGTCTCCCTCTTTAAAGCCCTTATCCTGATTGTGATACTTATCACAATACTCTTTGACCAAACTAAGTATTTGGCTCTTCATCTCTTGTTCAGACATCAATACTTACCCCCTGTTTGCATAAACTCTTTTATTTGTTCTTCCATACATTTGGCAATATCACCATTTTGTTGGTAAATCTTCGCCCATTCTACGGACTTTTTAATAGCTTCGTCTATATGCCAATGCGGTTCCCAACCAAATGTTGTCTTTAATTTAGTACAATCTAATTTTAGGAATTTAGCCTCATGTGGCCCATTAGTACTGGTATCTTTCCAGCTTTGATCCTGTCCCCATGCCTTGCAAAATATATCTACAAGTTGTCCTGTAGTTACACAATCGCAATCATCAGGACCAACATTATAGTAATCAGCATATTTAATGTCCTTGTATTGAGCTTCCACAATCATCAAGTATGCATAGAGTGGCTCTAGCACATGTTGATATGGACGAGTGGAATAAGGATTTCTCACTACAATAGGCTCTTTCCTATAAGCAGCTCTAATGCAGTCAGGAATAATCCTATTATCAGCAAAATCTCCACCACCAATTACGTTACCTGCTCTGGCAGTAGAAATTGCTACAGCTCTATCACTAAAAAAGCTCTTCTTATAGCTATGAGTTACTAGTTCTGAGCAGCTCTTGCTATTGGAATAAGGATCATAACCATCCAGAGGTTCGCCTTCTTTATAGCCTTTATCCTCTTGTTCTTTGTTCTCATATACTTTGTCAGTTGTTACATTAAGAAAAGACTTCACACAAGTACTGTTACGCACGCATTCCAGTATATTAACTGTTCCCATTACATTAGTAGAATATGTTCCCACTGGATCTCGATAGCTCTCAATAACCAAGGGTTGCGCAGCTAAATGCATCACTATCTCCGGCTGGCATTTATCAAATGCCGCTTTTAATTTAGTATAATCCCTAATGTCACCAATAACAGAAGTCATACCTGCTTCTACTCCGGACAGCTTAAAAACCTTCTCACCCTCTAAAGTGGGAGAAGGCAAAGCATACCCAGTTACCTGTGCTCCTGCCATTTCTAACATCTTGCAAAGCCAGGTTCCTTTAAAGCCAGTATGACCTGTTATAAATATTCTTTTGTTTTTAAAGAAGTTTAAGTCCATTACCACAGTTTCCACGGTGCCTTTCCGCTAGCCCACAACGCTTCTAGTTGGTTCTTATCACGCATAGCATCCATGCATTGCCAGAAGCCATCATGCTTGTAGGCCATTAACTGGCCATCTTTCGCTAAGTTTTCCAAAGGTGCTTTTTCAAATACGGTAGAATCACCTTCAATATAATCAAAAATCTTAGGTTCGAACACCATAAAACCAGCATTAATCATAGTTCCATCTTTTTCTTTTTTTTCTCTAAAAGCAGTAATGGTGTTATCTGAAGATATTTCAGGAACACCAAATCTTTGCCCAGCATTAATTACTGTCATTGTTCCTATCTTGCCATGGGACTTGTGGAATTCCACTAATTTCTTAATATCTATATTGCTAACTCCATCACCATAAGTCATCATGAAAGTCTCGTTGTTAACATATTTTTGGATACGTTTAATACGCCCACCTGTCATAGAATTAAGACCTGTATCTACTACTGTTACCTTCCAAGGTTCAGCTGTGTTCTGATGAATAATGGCTTCATTTTTCTTAGTAAAGTCAAAAGTAACATCAGATGTATGCAAGAAATAATTAGCAAAATACTCTTTAATAATGTGTTGTTTGTAACCTGCACAAATAATGAATTCATTAAACCCAAAGTGAGAATACATCTTCATAATATGCCATAAAATAGGTTGTGGACCAATTTCAATCATTGGCTTTGGTTTTAGATGACTTTCTTCGCTAATTCTTGTACCAAATCCACCTGCTAATAGTACGACTTTCATAACAAAATCCTCCTTCAAAAGCCTTATAATGCACATACTTATACAAAATAATCATAACATATTAGCTTAGCTATCGCCACAAAAAGCCTACTATATTATTGTTTTTCCATTTTTTGTTTCAAAAATGGCATATAAAACGATCGATATTGTAAGTATAGTCATATATTCTTCAAGTTTCATATTTTTGAGAATTAAGTCGTAAACAGACAATTTCAAAAGAAAAAGTCGATGTTTCATGTGAAACATCGACTTTTGACCTATCTTTTCGAAAATAAATCAAACAAATTAACTGGTTTTCCTGAAGAAAATTGGTAATCAGGCATTGCTTCCTCTACCTTTTCCTTGGCTGCTTTTAGATCATAATATACATCCCATTTGGATTGTACCAGAGACTTACCTGTTTGTCTTAATAAATAGGCCGGATGGTAAGTAGCTATACAATCAAATCCGCCTTTAGTCTTAAACCACTTGCCTCTATCACGAGTAATGCGCATATCCGGATTTCCCAGATAATGCATAGCCACACTGCCTAGTGCTACCACTACCATTGGTTTGACTATTTCTAGTTCTTTATCTAGCCATCTATTCGCGCAGAATTCACCTTCCATTAGGTTCGGAGTTCTATTGCCTTTAGGACGGCACTTAATAACATTGGTCGTCAGTACTCTATCTCTGGTAATCTTTACAGACCACAGCGCTTTATCCAATAGTTGACCGGAAGGTCCAATTAGTGGGCAGCCGTAATCATCCTCGACGCCACCAGGTCCCTCGCCCACCAAAATAAGTGGACTGGTTGGATTACCAAACCAGCCCACGGTCCCTTTGCAATCGTGCCGTAAGTAACATTCTCGGCAATTATTTAGTTGTTTAGCTAATTCATCTAATTCTGCCATTTCCTTAATATGCCCCTTGTCCTTTAACAACAGTTTTAAAAGTTCTAAAGAGCATAACTATATCAATCCATACAGACCAATTACGTACATACCAAGAATCCATTGCCACTCTTTCTGCATATGTCGTGTCACTGCGTCCACTTACTTGCCACATACCTGTAATGCCTGGTCTAACCATATAATAATCATTAATGTAGTCCCCATATTTAACAATTTCATCTTCAATAATAGGCCTTGGTCCTACCAAACTCATCTCACCTTTTAATACATTAAAAATTTGTGGTAATTCATCTAAACTTGTTTTTCTAAGAAATTTTCCAACCTTCGTAATACGAGGATCATCTTTTAACTTAAAATCTCTTTCCCATTCTTTTCTTAATTCTGGATTATCACGAAGATAATCTTCTAATTTTTCTTGAGCATTTACGCACATAGTACGGAATTTATAACAAGGAAATGTCTTGCCATTTTTACCTATTCTTTTATGGCTAAATATAATAGGTCCCGGAGAATCTAAGCGAATAATTATTGCCAAGATAAATAATATTGGAGAAATACAGATGGTGCCTACAATAGTTAGCAACATATCAAAAACAAACTTGATATGTCTATTGTAGCTGCGTGCTAAGTTGTTTCTTAGTCTTAGCACCATCATCTTCTCATTATACATACTATCTACCTCAATGCCTCCTACCGGTAAACCAATCAGGTCAGGCACGAAAGACAGGTTTCTTACCAATGGTTGTATTCTGTAGATCAGTTCATTAAGCTCGCTAACCGGCATACCAGGTGCTGCAATGATAACATTCTTTACTCTGGTAGCTTTGATTACATGCTCTGCATCTCCGAAAGTGCCTAAATATGGCACATTACCCACATTACTACGATCTGCACCGAAGTCATCCAACACACCAATAATATGATACCCTAAACCAACATCCCCTCTAAAAGCCTTAAGTAGTAAACCAGCAGTCTTACCAGCTCCAATCATAAGTACAGGCAGTTGCAAAACTCCGGCTATTTCCAAACTTTTCTTGACTACATAACGGAATGCTACTGTAAAAATAAAACTAAAAAACCACATCAGTAAAACATACAGTCTAGAAGTGCTGCCTGCTATATTGGTAATATAGAGCAGAATAATAATAGTTACATTGGCATAAATACAACTGTAAAAAATTTTCTGGATAACTTTCCAAAAAGGCATACGTCGCTGGTAGAGCTGTGCAACATGGAAGAATGTCACGAAAATAAGAGGGAATACTACATAGGAATTAAGCCAAGATACATGCAAGACACCGTTATTAGTTACAAGAGTATTTCTCAGAAAAAAGGCCAAACGCCCAGCACAAATTGCACTAGCCCAATCCGCAAGGATGAGCAGTGTTGGCATGATAAGCTCAGCATATTTTTCTAAGAAGCCCACTTTTCTGGTTTTATCCAGGTCTGAGGCCATTTCAAAAGAATTCTTTGTCATAGCTTTAACCTTATCCCCCCTTCAAACAACCTTTTCAATAAAATTATAACACAAATACGCATTTTTGCCACTAAAAATGCGACTATAGGACTATATGGGATAGCTTATGGGAGAAAAAAGGTGCAGCACATAGTGCTGCACCTAAATACAAACAATATTTTATGCTTATAAGCCATTTCTTTGCGCATAGGCACGTGCTGCCAAATATGCTTCCTTCCAATCTGTACCTTCAAGCGGATAAACAGCTACACATGGACCGCTATCATAGGTCTTATTACCATTAGCATCATAGTCTCTAAGTTTAATAATGCGAACCATCTCTCCATTTAGTGCCTCACAATCCATTACAGTGCATGTTTTGGCAGATAAGTTATATAACTTGCACAGGAAAAACAAATAATTCTGTCCCTTGGAGTACACTGTATCTGTATCCCAAAACACCTCAGAATCACCGGTATAATTCTTACCACTGCTGCGCCACTCTGCGCTTGCTGTCATCGTACTACCAAACACAAGTACGCACAGAAGCACTGCCATACACATCATTTTCTTCATTACGAACATCTCCTTTTTACATTATTCCTTACACCCCTACCCCACGATAAAAGACGTTATCCAGAAGGATATTAAACCAATAACCATCAATTCAAAAATAAACCCATACAACGAATTAAAATAAACTACGGTAAAGATTTTGTGATACAGCGTAAATAAGGCTATTGCAATAATGACCCACAAGATTAAAACCAGCATTTCATCTACCCCTTTTCCTATATATTGGCTTAATTAAGCAAATCTTCCGGTTTCACCCCCAATATCTCGGCAATATTAATCAGTATCGCCACGCTCAGACCCTTGGATTTCTCACCATGCTCGATTCTTGAGAGATATTGCTCGCTAATGCCCGCATCCTCAGCCAAGTCAATCTGTCTTATCCCTTTTAGGCGTCTGTAGTACATTATTCGTGCTCCAATACGCTTAAATATTTCGTCTTTTGCCGTTTGGTTAAGCACTGTGCTAATCACCACATTTCTCATTTTTTAATTTATGCCTGGTTTCAAATTTTGAACTAGCAAAGGTAAAAATATTGTTTCCATCTGATTTTCATTATAGATAGTACAGGCTGCTTTTTGGTGTCCCGTTTGGACACAAAAAAAGAGTCCGGTAAAATACCGAACTCATTCCTGATTATTTGTTTAAAGCTGTCCAGTTTTTAGGCGCAGAACAAATATTTCTCCGGCCTTGAGCTTAATTAATAAGATCCTCCAGCTTAACGTCCAGAGCCGCTGCAATAGCAACCAAAACATAGACACTAAGCCCTTTAGATTTTTCCCCATGCTCAATTCGAGAAAGATACTGCTCGCTGATGCCAGTCTCCATCGCCAAATCGATTTGTCTTACCCCTTTAAGTCTTCTGTAATACGTTATCTTTGCCCCAATTATCTTAAATAATTCTTCCGCTTCCCTTTGATCGAGCACAATGTTTTTCCCCACATTTCTCTTCTTTACATTATATTATCCTACATTTATTTAAAATGAATTTGCTTTTTAGTTTCAGTTTTGAAACTATATGTCTTAAAAAATTAAACCCCTTTTTAAGAAAGAATAATTATCTTTTACATTAATATTATAACTAACTGCATGGCTTATTTAGAGAACACAAAAACCTTGTTCGCACTAAGTACGAACAAGGTTCTTGTAAGTGGTTATTTATTGTAGGGCAATGGAAGCTGTTATTTCTTTGGCCGGAGCATTATCTGCGCTCATTACAAGCTGTACTGCCGGGGCATTGCCCAGCAAGTAGAAGGCATCAACTCCTAAGAAAGATACATACCAGCTATCGTGAGGGGCAATGTCGCCCTGAAGCTGCACCGTAAGCTGCTGAGTAAGGTTCTTGTTGCTGCCGGTATGAAAGTCTGTGATTTCTTTGTTGTTGCCACCGATATTGATGGTAGAGTTAGTGCCCATGACGCCAAAATTCGTAAAGCGGAAAGTAACCTGAGGATTATGCAGCGCCACATTGGAAGTATTCTGGACAGTAACGCCCGGACTATCCGTGTTGGAGGCAAAATTCACCAGAGTGCGACCATTTTGCTGAGCCTTCTTAGCCATGGCTGCCAGCTGTGGTCTATCATCGTTAAGACTTACTTTGGCAAAGTTCCAGCCGCTGGTACTCAGATCTACGGTTGCCTGACCTTGGGTAGCATTGTCCTGCTGGGTAGCTTTAGTTTGCTGCTCTTGTGGTGTTTCCTGTTTGGGTTGGGTAATTGTTTTATCCTGTTTAGTAACTATTTTCGTATTTTTTAAAGAAAATGAACCTTCCGGCGCATGAGCCTTTTGCTCTGTACCAATATTTGCCTTGTTGTTCCGAGCCTGTCTGGCATTCCAAGTGCCATACCCCAGTGCTAGCAAGCACAGGGCCAAGAGCACCATACTGATTTTCTTGCGAACGGTATAGGCCTTGGCCCGCAAAGCAGTCTCCAAGTCCGCCGCACTAGCAATTCTCTGGCTAGGATCCAGCTGGGTGCACTGACCTGCTATTTTGAGAAGCCTTCCCTGATAGTGAGGCCCCAGCAAGGTCTTAATAGTCACGCCTACCGCATACAAATCACTGCGAACATCTGTGGGCGCAAAACCATATTGCTCAGGCGGTGCAAACCCCTCCGTACCCAGAATGTGAGTATCGTGAGTGTGTTGGTCTGTTTCGGCAAGGCGTGCCGCACCAAAGTCGATGAGCTTAATGCTGCCGTCGTTTTTGAGAATGATATTCTCAGGCTTAATATCCCTGTGGAGAATCTTGTGCGCGTGCAGCACCTGCAAAACCTGACACAATTGAAGGGCAATGTTAGTTACTTGTTTTTCGGAAAAGCTCCCCTTCTTCTCTAATAGCTCCTGCAGGTTTTGGCCGGAAATGTATTCCTCGATAACATAGGTGTGCGCAGCATCTTCCGCCACATAGTAGATCAAGGGCAGCACAGGATGCTGGAGCTTCGCCAGTTCTTGATAAGGCAGACCGATATAAGGTATGATCTTGCGCACGAAAATCTGCTTATCCATACCCTGTACTATTTCTGTGCTGCCACTGGCGCTTTCTTTCAAAAGCTCAATTCTGGCAAATTCGTCTTTGATAAACGTAGCACCCTTGTCCATTGCCACTCCCGCCTGAGGTAAAAATATGTCCCATCTTTTATGCTATAATGACATTATAACATATCGGCCAGGAGGCGCAGTATGACAAAAACAACCAGCAAGCTGCTATCTGACTTAAAACATATGGATTCCTACGAAGACTTTAACCAGGCAAACTCCGCCGAGCTGGTAGTGCCAGACGTCATAAAACTACTCTTGGATCTTGCCAAGTCCAATGGCCTAACTAAAGCCGAATTAGTGCAAGCCACTGGCCTGGAACGCACCTTCGCCTATCACCTGCTCTCTGGCGAGAAAACCATGTCCCGTGACAAGCTGCTGCTCTTTGCCTTTGCCGGTAAGCTGGATTTGGAGCAAACACAGCAGCTCTTAAAATATGCCGGTCTTGGTATGCTCTATGCCCGCGACAAACGCGACGGTGTTTTAATATACGCGCTAAACAAACACTATAGCGTGTACGAGATGGAGAAGTTGTTGGAGGATCTGGGATTAGATTTACCACTGGGGACGGAGAAAAGTGGTAAATGAAAAGATGGGTAGAGTTAGAAAAACAGAAATGAGCTATTTCCCTACGGAAATAGCTCATTTCTGTAAATCAATCACAATTACAATCCTGATGGATATGTTCCATATTTATACTTATATGCAGTCATATAAATAGCCCTAAGATACGGATAATTTCTTATTCTCTTCCCTTCACGTAAGCCTCTTATTCCACCCCAATAGTCCCCTTCATCAGCGGAAAAAGTATAGCTATATCTGTTCCATCTATTAGTTGACGGGTTGACAATTTTAGCATCTACAAAAAATTCCCCGCCTTTCATATGAGAAATACTCTCTGTTACAATATAATATTGATAACCATTACCATCTGTAAAAGCCCATATATCTGAGGCTTCTGAAACATTAGGAGATAATATCTGATTACCGGCAATAATGGTACACATGAAGATAATTGTTAAAATAAATTTACGCACGATGGCGCCCCCTTTTCTTTTTCTCTTTATATTATGCCATATTTTCTTTAACAAAATTTATGACTTGGTTGAAGATTTTAAACTTGAGCCATTTGAGGACAGTTCCAAATTGGATTGATAATAGAGCCAATTGGGGACGGTTTGCGCTGCTTCAAAAAATGCGACACTGTCCCTAATGGTGTTTTCGTCAGTTTTTAAAATTTTCTAAACGGTATTGTACTGGTGGATAATTGCCAAGCCGCTTCTGTAAGCGGTATTTGTTGTAATATTCCAGATAGGTTTCCGTTACATCTATCACGTCTTCCAGACTGTGGATAGACTTGCGGCGTGGCTTCAGCCACTCGTTTTTGTAGTTCCCGAAGAAGTTCTCAATAATGGCGTTGTCCCAACAGTTGCCTTTCCTTGACATGCTGGCCACAATGCCATTTTTTCTTAATGTTTCTGTATATGCCTTGTTGGTGTAATGTACGCCCTGGTCGCTGTGCAACAGTGCGCCATGCAAATTCCTTTTCTTTCGGAGTGCTTTTACTACGTCAACGGACAGTGAGGCATCGCCGAGCGTGCTGATCTTGTGGGCTACTATTTCCCGGTTGTACAAGTCCATTATTACCGAAAGGTAAGCCATAGCGCCCCGTATCGGCACGTAGGTTATGTCAGTGACATACTTCATGTTGGGCGCGGCAGCGGAGAATTCCCTGTTCAGCAAATTGGGGGCCACTGCGGCTTCCTTTGCCCTTACGAGGCAGTTTTTCCTGCGTTTCCTGCGGACAGAAGACTGCAGGTTGTTGCCCTGCATCAAAAGGCGCAGCCTGTTGTAGCTGATGCTGATGTTTAAATAACGGCGCAAATAGTTGCGCATGGTTCTGTAGCCAAGGTTAAGGCCTATGCTCCTCTGGATGTGTCTGACAACCTCGACCGTTTCAGAAAACGAGGATGGCTTTTGGTGCAGCCATCTGTAGAAGGAGCTCCTGCTGACTTTGGCTATGGAACAGAGCAGTTTTACCGTGTACTTGGTGCTGAGCTCTGAAATGGCACGGTAAACTACTTCTTTCGCTGGCTTTCCTTTTCCAGAGCGTCCAATTTTTTTAGGAAATCGTTTTCGGCCTGTAGCCTCAGGACTTCCTCAGAGAGCTGTTTCTCCAGCGGTGTCATACCGGCTGTGCTCTGTATGGGAGAATCCGGCTTGATGGAAGACTTTGCCTTTACCTTGGCTAGATCTTCCTGAGACAAAAGGCCTTCTTTTTTCAGTTCCTGAATCCACTTGGTTACGTAGTTCTTGGAAGGCAGACCGAATTCCCTGGCAGTTCTTCTGACGCCGTAGGGCGAGATGAGATATGTTTTAACGACGTGAAGCTTAAACTCAGTAGAATAAATGTGAGGCATGGTGAATCACTCCTTTTAGATATTGTATCCGACTTATGGTGCCAGTGTCCAATATCTTGAAGCAGTGCAGTACTTTTGTCCCACTTTTTTTATAGACATTTCAAAATTCATTGTTGCCATTTATGTAGGTATGAAAGTGCAACGTATAATATATTTACACAATGAAAATAATATTATAGATTTGACGTTATTGCTTGCTAAAGTATATGAAATAGTATATTATTATATTGCGAACAAATGTTTGGAGGTGCGAGATGGTCAAAACACAAAATTTTGGTGGTGAATGGACAATAGATAAACTGGAAATTCTGACTGATTATGTTAATGCCTATCTGATAGCTTTACAACATCAAACATTTAAAAAAATTTATATTGATGCCTTTGCCGGCAGTGGCAATATTTCGTTGCCGGATGAGGAATCATCTAAAATCATCAAAGGATCTCCAAGACGTATTTTGGAGAGTAAGCTTAAGTTTGATAGATATATTTTTATTGATAAAAGTAAATCTAATATTAGGTCTTTATTTGATATGGTAAAGCATGATTTTCCTCAATTGTTAGATAAAATTGATTTTTTATATGCTGATGCTAACGAAGCACTGACAGATATTGTTCATCAATATGATTGGAAGGAAAATAGAGCAGTATTATTTATAGATCCATTTGCAACGCAGTTTAAATGGGAAACATTTAATTTGGTTGGTAATACCCATGCTTTTGATATTTGGTGGCTTTTTCCTTTTTTTCCTATTAATAGGATGTTGCCAAGAAAAGGCATTAAAGAGGAGTGGATAGATAAATTAAATGCTGTCTTTGGCGATGATGAGTGGCAGGAAAAGTTTTATGAAGAAAGTCCGGAAGTAAATATTTTTGACAATGAGCAGAAAGATTATGCTAAAATATGTAATGTTAAAAGTGTAAAGGAATATGTTTATGAAAGAATTGGCCAACTTGGATTTAAAGTAGCTAAAAATTCTAGAATTCTATATAATAGCAAAAATAGTCCGCTGTTTATATTTTTCTTTATTGTTACAAGTACAAGCAAAAACGCTCAGGTACTTGCAAAAAAGATTGCAGAACATATTTTAGGGAGATAGGAATGGAAATATCATATCAAGAAAGAAAATCTATGCTTTACAAGACTGGTGTGGAGTATGGTGATTATACCCTTAATCATGTTTTGGGTTGCTCGCATGGTTGCAAATATCCATGTTATGCTTTTTTACTTGCCAAACGTTTTGGCAAAGTGAAGACTTATGAAGATTGGATTAGGCCTTGTATGGCAACAAATGCCCTGGAAATACTGGATAAAGAAATACCGCGGCTAAAAGCAAAAATTAAGTCTGTTCATTTATGCTTTACTACAGATCCGTTTATGTATGGTTATGATGATATTTGTAATATGAGCATTAAAATCTTAACTAAGCTTAATGATGCGGGTATTAAATGTTCAGTTTTGACTAAAGGTATTTTGCCTGATGAATTGCTTCAGCTTTCCAAGAAAAATGAATATGGCATTACCTTAGTTTCCTTGAATGAAGTTTACCGGGGAAAAGTTGAACCTGGAGCAGCGCCATATACCAAGAGAATCAGAGCTTTGAGGAAAATGCATAATCATGGTTTTAAGACATGGGTTAGTATTGAACCATATCCAACACCTAATATAATAAAGCAAGATTTATTGCAAATATTAGATAGAATAAGCTTTGTTGATAAAATTATTTTTGGAAGGACGCATTATAGCAAAACAGTGTCTTCTTATAAGGAATATAAAAAGTTTTACAGAGAAGAAGCCAAGTTTGTTATTAAGTATTGCAGGGAACATAATATTAAGTATCATATAAAGAAAGGTACGATGTAATGTATAACTAAGTAATTGTTTTGGCAGACTAGAATTCTTTTTTACACAATTTGTTTCATATTGCTCTATAACTAATGATTAAACATAGTTGTAGAGTTTTTTTATAAAAATTTCGTTTTTTGCGAAAAATAATAGTGAAACTTTTTGGTATAATAACGAAAGTAATAATTTCGCTCAAGAAGCTAACGAAAAGGAGAACAACATGATTTGTCTAAAAGAATTTGAATTTGACGCAGCCCATTTCTTACCTCATTATCATGGCAAGTGCGAAAAGCTGCATGGTCATACCTATAAGCTGGTAGTCAGGGTAGATGGTACTCCTGATGCAGAAGGAATGGTCATGGATTTTTTAAAGCTGAAAAGTACTGTGCAGGAGCTGGTGCTTAGCAAGCTGGATCACTGCTGTCTCAATGATATTTTGCCTCAGCCTTCAGCAGAAAATATTGCTATCTGGGTTTGGCAACAATTGGTAAAGCCTTTGCAGGGACCAAACTATAAGCTGGAAGAAGTACAGGTTTGGGAAACAAAGACTAGTGGGATTATTTACAGGGGGTAGGCCATGCTAAAAGATGTGCAAGGTGAAAAAGACATCAGAAATATTCCTCTGCGCAAGGTGGGTATTAAGAACCTGCGCTGGCCTGTCATAGTGAGAAACATGGGCGAGGGAGTGCAGCATACTGTAGCTGACGTTTCTATGGCTGTAGATTTGCCTCATGACATGCGGGGCACTCATATGAGTCGCTTTGTAGAATGTCTGAAAGGTTTGGGGACAGTAAATCCGGCTGCTCTGGAGCAAATATTAGACGAGCTAAAGGGCAAGCTGCAAGCAGAGCGGGCCATGCTGGACCTGCAATTTCCCTATTTCATTAAGAAAAAAGCACCTGTTTCCGGAGCGGAAGCTTTGCTGGATATCCAATGCAACTATCGGGCGGAAAAGGGGCAAACCTTTGAGCTATATATTTGCGTGGAGGTACCTATTCAGACGCTGTGTCCTTGTTCTAAGGAAATTAGTAAATACGGTGCCCATAATCAGAGGGCTATTGCGAAAATTGAAATATGCTCCACAGAGCTGGTGTGGCTGGAGGAGTTGATAGATATTGCTGAGGCCAGTGGGTCAACACCTATTTATCCACTTTTGAAAAGGCCTGATGAAAAGGAAGTCACAGAGCACGCCTACGAAAATCCTCGTTTTGTGGAGGATGCCGTACGGGAAATTGCTGTGCGGCTAAGGGATGATAAGAGAATAAAATGGTACAGAGCTACAGTAGAAAGCATGGAGAGCATTCATAACCACAATGCTTTTGCCTGTGTGGAAAAAGCCTAAGGCTAAGGAGAAAATATGTTTAGAAAAATAGCTCTCAATTTAATACAAAAAGAAATGCAGACTATGGGCGTCCATCCGGACGGCATAGCTATTATGGGTAGGAAAGCCAGGATAGAGCCACTCAAGCTGTTGCAGGTAAGAGCTCCGGCGGCGAACATCATTAAGCAGGAAATGCTGGCCCTGCGAGGGGAATGTGCTACTCCGGCGGTGGCCATTACCTGTCAGGCTAAATATGTGGATATTTTGCTTCTAGGCACGACCCGTCAGTATAGTCTCCTGCTCAGCAAGCTGGTAACTATGGCAGGCTGGTTCGATTTGCAAAAGGTTATTGCTGATGTGCGGGCCTATCTACAGGCGAAGGAACAGCCCTTACTGACCAGGCTGGCAGATGGTCGGGAGCTGACCTATAAAAGGGTGCAGGTAATGGGTATTTTAAATGCCACACCGGATTCTTTTTATGGTGCATCAAGAGTTGATGCTGATGCCTTGTTGCTGAAAGCTGAGCAAATGCTGAGCGAGGGAGCGGCTGTACTGGACATAGGTGGTGAATCCACCAGACCTGGCGCTACGCCGGTGACGCAGGAAGAAGAGCAGCAGAGGGTAGTGCCGGCTATTAGAAAACTGCGGGAAGCATTTCCCCAGAGTATTCTTTCTATAGACACCTATCACAGTGCTACAGCTAGGGAAGCCTTGGAAGCAGGAGCTAATATTATTAATGATATTTCTGCCGGTGAGGCTGATGACAAGATGCTAGAGGTGGCCAAAGAATATCAGGCACCTATAATTCTGATGCATAAAAGAGGCACGCCACAGACCATGAAGCAGCTGGTAAAGTATGACCATGTGGTGGAAGAAGTGGCCGGCTATTTATTTACCAGAGCTGAGTATTGTTTACAACATGGGCTGGCGCGGGAGCAGGTCATTTTGGATCCTGGCCTGGGTTTTGCCAAAGAAGCCCAAGGCAATCTGGCTTTGCTACAGGGCATAGAGGGGTTGACAGGGCATGGCTTTCCTGTGCTGGTGGCAGCCTCACGGAAGGGCTTCATAGGCAAAGTATTAGGAGACTTACCGGCGGAAGAGCGCCTGACCGGAACCTTGGCTACCACCTGCCAAGCTATTTATGGCGGTGCCCAAATGGTGAGAGTACATGATGTGCTGCCTCATGTGCAGCTGATCAGGATGCTGGAGGCTATCTTACAATGTCAGTAGCATTTATTGGCTTGGGCAGTAATCTGGGCAATAGGCAGGCCAATTTGAAGCAGGCCTTGACTTTGCTCAAAGAGGCTGGTGCAGAGGTGACAGCAGTATCTGCCTGGCGTGCAACCAAACCCTACGGAGTGCTTGACCAACCGGACTTCTTAAATGGTGCAGTTGCGTTGAAGTGGGAAGGTACGGTTCAAGAATTGCTCCTGGTTTGTCAGAAAATTGAACAGCAGATGGGTAGAGTGCGCAAGAGGCATTGGGGTGAGCGCAACATTGATCTGGATATTTTGTTTTTTGATCAAGAGGTAATCTCCACACCTTCTTTGGTGGTGCCTCATCCGGATATAGCCAACAGAATGTTTGTGCTGGAGCCGTTAAACGATATCGCTCCCGACTGGTTCCATCCAGTTCTGCACAAAACCGTCCATCAGCTTTACGAAGCCTTAAAGTGAGACGTGGGAATGTTTGGTTTCTATATTAGCGCTTAAAGGGAATCTTCCACTTTTAGTTGACTTTTTTGCTATAATATAACAAGGATAAAGAAAAAGAGGATTTGTAGCAAAAGGGGGAGCAAAGAATGTGGAAAAGAAGGCATGGCAAACGCATCTTGGCTTTGGCAGTTATGAGTACTTTACTTACAGGTGGAACTGTTTTAGCTGCGCAGGTGGCAACAACTACAGTCTATCAGACTAACACAGATCCATATACTACTATTACCATAGATAACAGTAGTAGTGGTGCACATGCTTCGACCAATATTGACCATGAAAATACTATTTATAGACAGGGCATTTTGCAATTGGACGGTACTGATGCCATAACTGTTACCATGACTTCGCCATCTAGCATTTCTGTGACAGGCACAGGTGTAGATGCTTCTGTCGGTAATGCTGCCTGGGGTGCCGGTGCGGCTGGTATTCTCAATGTTAATACCAGCAAGACCTTAATTATTAATAGCGACAGTACTATTGTGATTAATGCGATAGCACAGGGAGCTACTTATACAGAAGGAACCGGTAAGGTACGCAAGGTTGCCGGTGCTGCCGGTGTATATAATCTTGAAGATGGCAGTATCACGATTAATGCTCCTTTGAATATTACGGCGAAGGCTACAGGTGGTACGGCCAAAAGTAGCTCTACCAGCGACTATTCTGTAGCCAAGAGTAAGGCCGGTGGCGTTTATAGCTACAGCGGTACGAGACTGACAGTAGGCGCAACCACTGTTGATGTGACGGCTTTGGGCGGGACGGCTAAAGGTAGGCTTGCCTACACCACAAGTGAGGCAAACGGTGTTTATAGTGCTATAGTGAAGGGTGATTTAACCATAAACAAAGTTTATGCCGAGGGTGGCACTTCTATATCCAATGGCTCTGCAGAAAGTGAATTGCAAGCAGATGCCCGTGCCAGTGGTGTAAATATTTCTGATGTGCAAGGTAATCTGGTGATTAAGGAAGTCATAGCCAAGGGTGGCAGTGCTCATGATGGTATTAACGGTAATGATGCTAGCGCAGCGGCAGAAGGAATGAGCGATGCAAGCGTATCCGGCAACATTACCATGGACAAGATTGCGGCTATAGGTGGCACGGCATCCGGGAAATCTAGTGATACAACTGCCTATGCTTATGGCAGCTATAATGAATCGGGAACTCAAAAGTATGGCAATATTACTATGTCTGATGTAGAGGCTACGGCCGGAGATTCTCTCTATGCATCGGCTTTTGCCTATGGTATTAATTCTAATGATGGGGCTTCGACTACCATTGCTGCTCTGACAGCTAATGTAAAGGCTACCGGAACTACTAATGCTAATGCTACGAGACACCAAACCTATGCCTATGGTCTTTCCAACACTGATAGCACAGTGAATATTACAGGGGCAGTAGATATTACTGCAGCAATTGTTACGACAGTTGGTCATCCGGATGTGGGTGCTTATGCGATATTAACCGCTAACCCTTATTATGGTGGGGCAGTGACCAATATTAATACTGCCGGTGGTAATACTGTGAAGCTGGTAGGTGATGTAGTGGCCTATAGCAATGGTATCAACAACATTGTTTTGGATACGGCAGATTCTTATTTAAGAGGTAATATCCTTAATACCACGGCGACGGATGCCAGTACAACGGGAATAAATAATATTACTTTTAGTAATGCTTCTACCTGGCAACCTGTATTTGACAACCGCAACGGTAGCTTTATTGTAAGAGGAGATACAAGTACTTATAGTTTGAGCAATAAGGTTAACGCTATTTCCACCACTGCGAATATTACCTTGCGTGATGCGGGCAAGATAGATTTGACCTGGGACAATACCACTCGTGATCCGCTTACAGATAAACGTACTATGACCATAGGCAACCTGGCCGGCAGTAATGGTGTGTTGGTGGTTAATACCAATGTAAAGAATAACATTGCCGATGAGTTTATTATTAAAAGTAACACGGCCACCGGTATTGGCATTGATGTGGCCTATGATCCTGCGCTAGCTGTTAGTGGCTTGACCACTGCTAGCGATATTAGTGGCAACGCCAAGGTGTTGACTGTTAGTGGGGAAGTAACGCCCGAGGTTACTGCTCAGCCTGATTCTTATAATGGCTACGACTATACGCCGACCATTGTGGCCAATGGAGATGGTACTTATTCTGTTACCAAGCTGACTATTACTAACGTAACACCGACACCCACGCCAACACCGATTGACCCCAAACATACGCTGACAGCGCCTTCACGCCCTATGCGCGAGGATCGTCACAGCCGTATGGCTATGCACAATCTCTGGGTTAACGGCGAATTGAACAACATGCAGAAGCGTATGGGCGATTTGCGGGCGGTGGAACCTGCAGAAGCAGGCCTTTGGACACGTTATGAGCATGACAAATTGGAAAAGGGCAATGATGCTTCCTTGAAATATAACTATTTCCAATTGGGGTATGATAAGGATTTTCAAGGCGATACTGGGACATTCTACCGCGGGGTTGCTTTTAGCTATGGTAAAGGTACCGGTAGCTATGAAATTGGTACCGGTGATTTGAAAGAGGGGGCATTGACGCTTTACCAAACCTGGATTGGCAAGAGTGGCACCTATTACGATATCATTGCCAAAGCCGGTAAACTGTTGAATGATTACAACGTTTCTGCCACAGCCACCTCCAACGCCTACACCTCGGATTACCATTCTTGGGGCTATAGCATTGGTGGTGAAGTAGGCAGGAGATTTAAGAAAGACAATGGCTTCTTCGTAGAGCCACAGCTGGAATTTACTTTGGGACGCATTAACGGTGCCAACTATCTCACTAGTACCGGCATGACTGTTAACGTGGATAAGCAAAATACTGCCATTGCCAGACTGGGAGTAGCGGTAGGCAAAGAAATAAAGAACGTAGGCAGCTACTATGCCCAAGCCAGTTACTATCATGATTTTGGCGGCGGAGTGAATCTAACCGCCTCTGACAGCACCTTCTATCCCTATTCCTATAGCGAAAGAAGTGCTAAGAACTGGTGCGTATTTACTTTAGGCGGAACTGTGCAAACTAGTAAAAACTGTAATATTTTCGGCGCACTGTCCAAATACACAGGTGAGCTTTCCAATGACGTACAAGTAAACGTTGGCGCTCGCTGGAACTTCTAGCACTCCCCAATTGGTAAATTGGACTAATCCATCTTTGGTAAATTTATTAACTTTGTGGTATCATAGTTTTCGATGTGTGAAGTGTTTCCTTGGCACCCACTTCTAAAAATAAAATCAAGAGGAGAAACAAAATTAATGCTAAAAACAAATGACCTAATCAGAAATGCCATCATTGCTGCCCTTTATGCTGCACTGACGTTAGCTTTAGCTCCTATAAGCTACGGTCCTATCCAGGTGCGTATCTCAGAATTTATGACGTTGCTGGCTTTTTCCAATCGCAAGTGTATGCCAGGTTTGGTGCTGGGCTGTTTTCTGGCCAATATCGGTAGTCCTTACGGACTTGTTGATATAGTGTTTGGAACCTTGGCTACTTTTTTGGCAGTGTACACCATGCGATTTTGCACTAATCTATTTACGGCGTCCTTGCTGCCTGTTATCTTTAATGGCGTTATTATTGGCGCTGAGCTGGCTTATTTGGCTGCCTTGCCAGAAGGTGTGTCTATGGTTGCAACCATGTTTTATATCGGTGCCGGAGAATTTGTGTCGGTGTCTGTGCTGGGCATCATAGTGGCGAAGCTGTTGCTGAGAAATAAAGCAGTGCGAGAGTATTTGCTTGAGTAAGAAGGCGTTACCAAACGGGGACGGTACCAACTGGTAAATTGAAAATTTACCAGTTGGTACCGTCCCCGTTTGGTAAATTTCGTCCTCCACTTTTAAAACCTTAAAAATAACATATACGAAATATTATGTGATTTATTGTCAGCGTCTAATCCCATATAATCAAAATATGACTACAACATTCAAACTCTAAAATTTGAAAAGAAGGCGACAATAATGATAAGCACAATAGGTAATAAAAAAGTGGGGGAGGTTTACCACGATTATGATTAAAGTAATAACCAGCATCAATTATCAAATTAACCAATTTGTCTGGGGACCGGTGACACTGGCTATTTTATTAGGCTTTGGTTTGTATATTACGGTGCGGACGGGTTTCTTTCAATTTACCAAAATAAAAGATATTGCGGATAATACCATCATCTCCATATTTAAGGGTAAGACCAAGTCTACTAACGTTAATGATGTTTCTCCCTATCAGGCCATGACGGCCGCCATAGCAAGTAGTGTAGGAGTGGGAAGTATTACCGGTGTGGCTACAGCCATTGTGTCGGGAGGGCCGGGGGCTGTCTTTTGGATGTGGGTTTCGGCACTGGTAGGCATGATGACTAAATATGCGGGGGTGGTTCTTGCTATTCACTTTCGCAAGAAGGGCGCGGATGGTATCCACTACGGTGGTCCTATGTACTATATTGAGCATGGTTTGGGGTCCAAGGCTCTGGTCATGACTTTTTCTATTTTTGCCGGGTTTGCTTGTTTTGGCATCGGCAATTTGACTCAGGCCAATTCGATTGCAGCCGCTATGCATAATGCTTTTAATATACCGCCCAGTTTTTCTGGCCTGATTTTGGCCAGCTTGGCAGCACTGGTTATTTTTGGTGGCGTTACCAGAATAACCAGAGTTTCTGAAAAGCTGGTGCCTATTATGGCAGTGTTTTATGTGGCCGGTGCTCTTATCGTGATTGGTCTCAATATTAAGGCAGTGCCAGGTGTTTTTGCTTCTATATTTACCCATGCTTTTTCCCTGACCTCAGCCGGTGGCGGCATGCTGGGCTATGGCATGTTTCTGGCCATGCGCTTTGGTGTAGCCCGTGGCGTATTTTCTAATGAGGCAGGACTGGGCTCAGCGCCTATGATGCACGCCACTGCCAATACGGATAGTCCGGTGCGGCAGGGCATGTGGGGTATTTTTGAGGTCTTTGTTACTACTATTTGCATTTGTACCATGACAGCCTTGGTGGTACTCAGCAGCGATGTGCTTAAAACAGGGCAAACCGGTGCGGTACTTGTTTCTACTGCTTTTCATCAGACCTTTGGTAAATTTGGTGGCGCTTTCGTAGCCATAGCTATCTTCTTTTTTGCTTTTTCTACCTTGCTGGGCTGGGCCTATTATGGTGAATGCAGTTGGTGCTATATTTTTAAGAATCACACCAATTTGGTTGCCAAAATTATTAGAACAATTTGGATCACCATTGCTTTTTTTGGCTCAATCATTGAATTAGAAATCGTTTGGGGGCTGGCAGATACTTTTAACGGATTGATGATGTTGCCCAATATTGTGGCGCTTTTTGCTTTGTCCGGCATTGTATACAAATTGACCAAGGAATATTTGCTTACCAAGGGATAAGACGTCAAGCGTTTATTATTTAAGCACGTTAACAAGTGATAAATTCCTATCTATGCTGAATATTCTTCAAAAATAACGGTTAGATTTTTTCTAACCGTTATTTTTATGTATTATATGGTATAATTAATCCCTCAGATGATATTGCCGGAGAGGTGATTGCCGTGAAAGTAGTGGTTTCGGCCTGTTTATTGGGCCATAATTGCAAATATAATGGAAAAAATAATAAAAACGCAACTTTACTGTCTTTTTTGTCGGATAAAGAGGTATTTCCTGTCTGTCCGGAGGCACCGCTCCCCAGACCTCGGCGGCCGGTAGAATGGCGCGCCGGTAGAGCAGTGACTGATGATGGAGTTGATGTTACTACAGAGTTTACCAAGGGAGCGTCCATCGCTTGGCAAACGGTGCTGAAGCAACAGCCGGATTTGGTTATTTTGCAGGCCAGAAGTCCCAGCTGTGGAGTAAATTATATATATGATGGTACTTTTACCAAGCATTTGATTCCGGGACAAGGTGATTTTGCAGCACTGGTTCTGGCAAATGGTTACATTGTTCAAGAGCAGCAGTTGGATAAGGAGTTTTTTATTCTAAAAAAAGTCTAGGATTAATATATTTACATAATATTAGGTCATATTGCCAATAAAGTCAGTTTATGCTACAATAAATTAAATAAAAAAAGCATGGACGGATTTTAGTAAATCATACAGAGAAATATTCAGTGAGTGGCAAGGGTGACGATATGCTAAAACGTAGACGTACTAATGGTTTTACTTTAATTGAACTAGTAATAGTAATTGCAATCCTAGGTATTTTGGCAGGGATTGCTATTATGTATTTCCTTGATGCTCAAACAGAGGCCAGACGTAATACCTGCCTTGCCAATAGGACCGAGCTGAGCCATGAGCTGGCCTATCAGGAGGCACAGGGAGTGGATCCGGCAACTTATTTTGCCCAGGTTTATTCTACGGCAGCTAATGCTGTTAACAGGTTTCATTGTCCTTCCGGTGGCACCTATACGCTGAATGCAACCACCTTGGAGGTCAGCTGTTCTGATGAGGATCATTCCGTTAGCAGTATTGGTGCGGTAGCATCGACTAACGGGGTAGATATTAGCAAGCTTAAGATAAGCAGTTGGGATGCGGTAGTAGCAGCTGCCAAGGGCACGTCCCATGGGGCAGATTTGACCTTTGGGGCAGTGTATACTGACAGGACCGGTACCTATTTTGTCTATGGTGGTGGTAGCAATTTAAAGCAGAATATAGCTGAAACGACGCCTACTTTGGCGGCGGCAGCTGCTGCCGGTGTAGATGTAGCAAAGATTAATCTTGATGAGTATCTTACTGCTGCCGACCAAGTAAAAAAGGGCTCATCTAAAAAATGGACTACTATACCAACGCGCGGTACAGTTTACTACAATGGTACAGATTATTATGTATTTCGCCTGAAAAATGGTAGCGATAGTACAGGTGTAAATGTTGAAACAAGTCCACAATGGCTTAAAATCAGCAAGTGACAAAAAACTCTGGAAAGGATGGCAATAGTGTGCTATGCTTAAACGCAGAAAAGCTAATGGCTTTACTTTAATTGAATTGGTTATAGTCATGGCAGTGCTGGGTATTTTAGCTGCTATTGCTATTATGTATTATATTGATATGACCGCTGAGGCCAATAAGAATGCCTGCTTGGCTACTAGGACTACTTTAAGTCATGAGCTGTCTTACGAAGAGGCTGCAGGTGTGGAACCGCAGACTTATTTCGATCAGGTTGTTACCAATGCGTTGACCAACAAGAGATTCCGTTGCCCTGAAAATGGCACATATACCTTGAATGCCGATACCTTAGCGGTAACTTGTTCTATCCCTGAGCATACTGGCAGCAGTATCGGTGGCAATGATACCGGTAGTGGCACCGGGGGTGGCACTGGTGGTGGCAGTGGTGGCGGGACAGGTGGTAGCAATACAGTTGCTTCAAAGTTAAATACGGGTAGCACTTGGGCAGAAGTTCTAGAATACGCAAAGAAAAATTACGGCTATAGTCTTGTCAGTGGAACAGTATATGCGGATAATAATGGAAATTATTATTTTGCCAATAATGCTATGTATGTTTCTGTGGCCATAGCTACACAAGGGGTTACGCTGGAGGAAGCTACTCAGATTCCATCGTTAGGAATTGTTAAGCTTGATTTAACTAATATTTATACTGCAGCTGATATTGTAAATGGAGCTTGGACTAAGACACCACCAACTTTAGGACAAGTATACTATGATAAGACAACAGATTCTTATTATGCTTGGGATATTACTACTAGTGGTCAATGGTCAGCAAGTGATAGCATCCCTAGTGATAATTGGACAAAGATTTCTAAATAACAACTAGCTTTGGAGATACTATGTTTTTCATTTTCGGTATAAATCAAAAAGAGGAACAACTAGCTTTTGATCAAGTAGTTGTCTGTGATAATTGTGGTCGATATGGACATATGACCGTCTGGATGACCTATTCTTATTTAATGCTTTTCTTCATTCCATTTTTAAAGTGGGGAAGAAGGTATTTCGTGAGAATGGGTTGTTGTGGTGCGTTCTGCGAAATCAGCAAGGAAATGGGCGAAAAAATAGCCGCCGGAGAGATAACGAGCTTGTCTTCCGACGACCTACCATTCAAAGAAATGTCTGAAACACGGCATAAATGCCCTTTCTGTGGTTATTCCACCGACGAGGATTTTCAGTTTTGTCCTAAATGCGGCACCAAGCTGGTGTACAAGGGTAGCGAAGCTGCAGAAGGCCCGGACAATAAAGAAACTCCGGAAGATAAATAAACCAAAGAATACAAAACAACTCAAGAATATAAATAAACCGGGAAGAACAGCCAAGCTGTTTTCCCGGTTTTTACATTCCTAAAAGAGCAGTAATAAGAAATGGTACAATCAAAGTGATAACCAATCCGTTGATAAAGCCAAGTACAGCAATTTGCGTGTTGGTACATTTTAAAATGACCGGCAAGGTAGAATCCATGGTGCTGGCACCACCAATGGACACACAGGGTAAATCTGTAAATTTGGCGGCTATTGGTACCAGCAGGAAGGAAAGCATTTCCCTCATTACATTGGCAATGAAGGACATGGTGCCTATTTCGGTGCTGTACATGGCACTGATTACTACTGAGGAGAAACTGTACCAGCCCATGCCGCCGCTGATTAGCAGGCAATCCTTGAAGCCCACGCCCAGCAGCATTCCCACTGCAACACCACCTAGCATACTGCCTGCAAAGTTGGCGGCGGGAACGGCCAGCATAAGACTGAGAGTTTTCGGGTTAATCATTTTTTTGATAATATTCTTGTTGCCACCGATTTCTATACCGGCGATTAAAGCGATTATGTTTAGGGCGTTTAGAAGGATGGTATCCAATATTTCCTTATGAGCCACTTCCAGACAAAAATATCCAAACATGGAACCTGTGGCGATGGCGGATAAAATCAACCAAATCATGACTTTTTATCCTCCTTCACCATAGTATCGATGGTACTGGCAAAGATGTGCCGGACAGCTGTTACTGCCAAAAATCCGCCACAAATGATGCCAATGGTCATCAGTATAGAATTCTTTCCTAGAGTAGAGAGGACCTTTAGCAGCTCTTTGTCGCAACCAATCTTGGCAGCCAGGCAGAAAATCATAATAAATAAAGCCAGCTTGGATAGCCAAGCTAGTTTTTGTTTGTGTTCATAATTAATTATATTGAGGCAGCCTATTATCATTCCCACTGCCATTGCACTAATAATAACAACCATCATATGCTCTTTTCTTCATTTATTCGCTGTTACCCATGCTATACCATTTAGCCGGCTTAGTCAATTATAATTAAGTAGGATATCAGCTGAAAAATGTTCCCTGATATATGATATAATAAAACAAAGCAAGATAATATTTTTTAAGGAGCTGAGACAATGAAAAAGATTGGTGCGTTATTATTACTTTTGATCTTTGTATTTGCCTTACCGGTGCAGGCGGAAAAAATTAGATTTAAAGATAAGGATTCTGATTTTAAAAATTATTCTCGGATTCAGTTCATGGGAATAGCTACAGTCCAGATAGACAATACAGATTTTGAAATTGACACTACCGCGGAAAGTAAAGTAAAAATGATGCTGCTGTCGGCTTTAAACAAGAAGAATCTTACCGTAGATTTAGAAAACAAGGCCGGGGAAGTTACTCCTAAATATGGTTTTGACGTAACGATTTATGTTTTTGGCAATGACAAGATTTGGCATGAGGCCTGGGTGGAGAATGTTTCTTCCTACAAGACCATTTATGTGGATGACTATGATAAGCATGGTCATCGTTATTCCAAGTCCATTTCTATTCCGTACACCGAGCAGCGTTATCATCCTGCCGGCTACTATTATACGGCTCGTGTAGATTTGGAAATCAACGTGAACGATTTGCGCAATAACAAGCTGATTTATTCTATCCGTGATACCAGAGCCAGAGGTGGCGAAACTGATACCGCCGGCATGCTGAAACAAATTTGTGAGGATTTCGCAGATGATATTACTCGTAATGGCTAATAATATTAGCCTAAAATAGCACAACGTGGTGCTAAAAATAGGAGGAGATTTAATGCAAGAAATCATTGACACACTAATCGCGCAAAACAAACTACTAACTGACAAAGGTGTGGTGGCCAGCTACATACCGGAGCTGGATAAGGCCAACAAAAATGCTTTGGGTGTCTATGTGTTGGACGAGGCTCGCAAGGCCTATTTTGCAGGGGATTATCAGACTAAGTTTACCATGCAAAGTATTTCCAAGCTGGTTAGCTTGATGCTGGCTATTTTGGATAATGGCGAGGATTATATTTTCCAAAAGGTTGGCATGGAGCCTACCGGCGATCCCTTCAACTCCATTATGAAGCTGGAAACTTCCCATACCAAGCGGCCCTACAATCCTATGATTAATGCAGGAGCCATCGCTATTTCTTCCTTTATCAAGGGGCATGACGAAAGAGAAAAATTTAACAGGCTGCTGGATTTCATGCGTCTCATCATGGAAGACAGCACTTTGGATGTGAACTACAAGATCTATGTAGGCGAGTCTGAGACAGGCAATAGAAATAGGTCTATGGGATATTTCCTCAAGAGCGAGGGTGTTATTGAGGGAAATGTAGAGGAAGCCTTGGATGTTTATTTCAAGCAGTGTTCTGTAGAGGTTGATGCCAAGAATTTGGCTACCCTGGGTTTATTTTTGGCTAACAATGGCACGCTTGCCAATGGTAAGAAAATCATCAGTACCAGAGAGGCTAAGATTGTTAAGACCTTGATGGTCACCTGTGGTATGTATGATGCTTCCGGTGCTTTTGCTATTCGGGTGGGGCTGCCTTCCAAGAGTGGCGTAGGTGGCGGCATAGTTTCTGTGGTGCCAGGCAGGATGGGAATAGGTGTGTACGGACCGGCCTTGGACAGCAAGGGCAACTCCCTGGCAGGCTGTTCTTTCCTGGAGGATTTTAGCCGTGAGCTGGGTCTTAGTATTTTCTAAAAAAAACATCTATCTTTTTGGTGGTACTGTGCTATAATACAGACGCTTGATAATAAAATACAGGGGGGATGTGCTAATGAAAAAAACTGTTGGCATATTTATGCTGGCTGCTATGCTGTTGGTAACAGGCTGTGGTGGCAGTAGCAGCAACAATGGCAAGGCTGAAAACAAGGGAGATAAACAAGTCCTCAATATTTATAGCTGGACGGACTATTATGCTCCGGAGGTTTTGGCGCAATTTGAGAAAGAAAACAACTGCAAAATTAATTATGATGTATTTTCCAATAATGAAGAGTTGCTAGCGAAGATGCAGGCCGGTGGTGCTCAGTATGATATTATTCAACCTTCCGATTACATGGTTTCTACCATGCTGAAGTTGGATATGCTGGAAAAACTGGATGTAGCTAAGATTCCCAACTGGGAGAAGATGGACCCGGCTTTACGTAAACCGGCTTTTGACCCACAGGGTGTTTATAGTCCTGTATTTACCTTCGGTATTACAGGTATCGCTTACAATAAAAAATATATAAAGAATCCTCCCAAGGATTGGAATGATTTGTGGAATTCTGAATACAAAGGCCATGTCATTCTTTTGAATGACTGCAGAGAAGTATTCAGCGTAGCCTTGAAGAAGAATGGCTATTCCAACAACAGTAAGAATCCTGCCGAGGTAGAGAAGGCTTTCAAGGATTTGAAAGAGCTGAACAAAAATGTTTTAGCTTATGATACTGAAAATATTAAGCAAAAGTTTATTTCTGAAGAAGGCTGGATTGGTATGATGTGGTCCGGAGATGCTGCTTTTACGCACAGAGAAAATCCGGATGTAGAGTTTATCGTACCGCCGCAAGGTTCCTTGATTTGGGCTGATACTATTGCTATTCCTAAAGGTTGCAAAAACAAGGAATTGGCTCAAAAGTTTATCAACTATATGATGGACCCGAAGGTAAGTGCTAAGAATTCTGAAACTATTTTCTTGCCCAATCCTATTCCTGAGGCAGTGAAGCTGATGAATGATAAGTATCGTAACGATCCTATCCTGAAGATAGGCGCTGCCAGCAGCAAGCTGGGCGAGTGGTTGGTAGATATTGGCGATTCCATTACTATGTATGATAAGTACTGGACTGAGCTAAAAGCTTCTAAGTAAAATTTAGTAAATAAAAAGTTGAAAGAAGACGCAGATGCTATTTGTAGACAGATTCTTTAGAGAAGTCCAACAGGATTTAAAAATCTTCATATTTTTCAATCTGTTGTTTACCATCTTTAGGATTATATTTTTAGCTTTTTTCAATGAGCAGCTGACTACGGTGGCACCCGGGGATATTCTGCTTTGCTTGTGGTATGGACTGCGCCTCAGCCTGAAATTATCAGGCGGTATCATGGCAATCGGTTTTCTGGTTTGTTCTTTACCCTATATTGTTTGGTCCAAGTGGCCTGAAAAGCTGCTCCATATTATTTGGGGCAGCTTTGCTATTTTAATTTTTACCTTTTTGTTTGTGGCCAGGCTGCCTTATTACCAGATTTTTAATTATGGCTACAATATGATGCTTTTAAATGGCGCCAAAGATGATTGGCACGCTATTTTCCAAACAGCGCAGGAGGAATATCACTTGTGGGCTAATTTGGGTATAGTGGTGGTAGCGGCACTGCTTTTTAGTTTTATTTTGTACAAGATTTTGCAGGCGCCGGTCTGTCAGCCCACGTCTCACAAGGGTGCCAAGGCTGTTGTGGTACTAGTGCTTACCCCGGTATTTTTCTTGTTTGTGCGCTTTGGTGGCGGCTATAGCTATGATACCGGTATTAACTGGGAACAAACTGCTTTGTTTAAATCTCATTTGCTTAACGAAGCTATTTTGGATGATGGACAAAGCTTGTATAGAACCTATATTTCCTGGCATCGCTTAAACAACATAGCGGTGAATTTAAATGAGAAGGATCTGCGAGAGAGCATTAAGGTGCTGGGAGGCAAGGCCGATGCTGCCACTATTGAGGATGCTTTTGTGAAAGAAAACAAATGGTGGGGTTCTCAGGCTGATGCCAGACAGGTAGTCGTGATTTTTGGCGAGAATCATGCCTTGTGGCCTTTTTTGGACAGGTACAAAGATTTGCACCTGGTGGATAAAGAAAAGGCGCGTTTTAAGGAAAATGCTGCGCAGCTGGGCCTGATGCTGGCAGGGGGCGATGGTACCATGCGCTCTCTAAACGTTCTGTTGGCTGGCTTGCCGGATAATGCTATGTATGAAAACTATGCACCGGAGTCCTATACCTCAAAGTACGCTACCGGTATTGCCAATGTTATGAATAAATTGGGCTTCAAATGCGTGTTTTGGTACGGCGGCATTGGCTCCTGGCAGGATGTGGCGAAATTTGCCAAGGCTCAGGGCTTTGCAGAATTCTATAGCGGTGCGGACAGCGACGTAAAGCAGGCGGGAGCCTGGGGTGTACCTGATGCGGAGCTTTTTACCATGGTGGACAGATATATGGCGCAGCACACGGAAGAAAAGCTGTTTCACTTTATTTTGACTACCAGCAACCATCCACCCTATGCCTTGGATGTGGATAGCATGGGCTACCCACGCCGGCAAGTAGCGGATAAATTGCCTAAAACCATTGCTAATACTAAAGCCAACTTAAATCAGTTGGGCCACATCTGGTATGCAGACATGACCATTGACGCTTTTATAGGCAAAACACAGGAAATTGACCCATCTGCTTTGTTTGTTGTTACCGGTGACCATGCGGAACGCTTCACCTTTGCCCAACAAGAAGAGATGGATGCTTTGTACGCCGTTCCCTGTATTTTGTATGGCAGAGACGTGAACCCTAAATGGCTCAAGCCTACCGGCGTAGGCTCCCATGGCCAAATCATGCCTACCCTGGTGGAACTACTTAGTCCCGAAGGCTATAAGTACAATAGTATTTATGCTAGCCTTTTAGAAACGGAAGATTATGCCTTCAATAGATTGTTATGGGCCTCCAAAGGTAACGAAATTGGTACTTTGGATACCTTGATAAATAAAAACCTCCTTCCCGGAGCTCAGGAAAAATTAAGAGAGCAAGCCAAAGCAGCAGAAATTGTCACAGCGTGGCGAGTAATTAAAGGCAACAAGATATAAACTTGCTAAGCGGGGACGGAGTTGCCAATCGGGGACGGTACTAACTGGTAAATCTTGATTTACCAGTTAGTACCGTCCCCGATTGGTAAGTAATGAACAAGTTGTCGCCAGTTGGTACCGTCCCCAATTGGTAACTCAAAGGGTAACCGGGGTAAGGCTATTGACAAAGTGAACTGTATCGTCTATAGTTACAGTAAGAACTGTTGTTAAAATATTTGCAGTTCGCAAAAGGAGAGATTATTATGGCATTTAAAATGATTAATCAAGACGAGTATACTAAAGAAGTAACGAAGAGCGAGAAACCAACCGTGATGATTTTCAGTGCTCCTTGGTGTGGATATTGCAAGAGACTAAGACCTGCTTTGATGCAATTGGCTCAAGAGGTAGATGGTCAGGTAGATTTTGCAGGAGTGGATATTGATCAAGAAGAGGAATTGGCTAAGAAGTATGGTATTGAAACTATTCCTACGCTTATTTTGAGAAACAAGGGTGAGGACAGTGAGCAATTGGTAAATCCTCCTTCCAAAGCTGAGATTAAGAAATGGTTGCAAGGGAAGGGCGTACTATGAGCCAACTCTACGATATCATCATAATTGGTGGTGGGCCGGCTGGTTATACAGCGGCTTTGTATGGTGCTAGAAGTGGTTTTAAGGTGGCTGTTTTGGAAAAGTTGTCTCCCGGCGGCCAAATGGCTACCACCAGCGAAGTAGATAATTATCCGGGTTTTCCTGATACCATAGATGGCTTTGAACTGGGCGAAAAAATGCAGCAGGGCGCAGAGCGTTTTGGGGCAGAGACTCTTTTTGCCGAAGTTGATAAAGTGGACTTGCAAGCTAATCCTAAAGTAATTTCTACTTCTGAGGGTGAATTTCAAGCTAAGACCGTAATTATTTGTACAGGTGCTCAGCCAAGACCGTTGGGCCTTGCCAAGGAGTCTGCTTTCCGTAGCAAGGGTGTGGCTTATTGCGCTACCTGTGATGGCAGGCAATATGCTGACAAGGTTGTTGTGGTAAACGGTGGTGGCAATAGTGCTGTAGAAGATGCTTTGTATCTTGCCAAGATTTGCAGCAAGGTTTATTTGGTGCACAGAAGAGATACTTTGCGGGCTACTCCTGTTTATTGGCAAAGGCTGGAAAAGAACCACGTAGAAATGGTTTGGAACAGTACCATTAAGGATATTTTGGGAGAAAAACGAGTAGAAGGTATACTGGTAGAAAATGTAAAAACCAAGGAAACTCGTGAGATAAAATGTGATGGTCTGTTCGTAGCTATTGGCAGACAGCCGGAAAGCAGCTTGTTTGCAGGACAGATTGAAATGGACAAAGCTGGTTACATTATAGCCGGTGAAGATACTAAGACTGCCATCCCGGGAGTTTTTGCAGCAGGTGATGTGAGAACTAAGGCACTCAGACAAATCGTTACTGCCGCAGCAGATGGTGCTATGGCGGCCCATTTCGCAGAAGAATTTCTATTAGGATAGGATGATGCTTAGTGAAAAGTGACTATATTGTAGCGATACATAGTTTGGTATATTTGTATCATCATGGTGGTTGCGTACTTTCCAGCGAAGAGCTGGCCACCAATGTTTGTACCAATGCTGCCAGAGTACGAAAGGTCATGGCCAAGCTCAAGAAAATGGGTGCGGTTACAACTCGTGAAGGACATGTAGGTGGCTATTGTGCCTGTCCACAGGTAGGCAAGCTTGATTTGGCTTCTATTGCTAAGGGGATGGATACCGTTTTCGTTGAAGTCCAGTGGCATAGTGGTTCGCAGGAATTGCATTGCATGATTAGCAATGGCATGGCGCAAATCTTCAATGATATTTATGCTAATTTGGATGCCAAGTGCAAGCAGGAATTGACCAAGCTGACTATCGCAGATTTGGATAAAAAGATTTTTAAGGGTAAAAAGAGTAAAAAATAAAATATGGAATGATCTACAAAACCAGTTGTGTTTTGCTAAGGCTTTGTCTTGAGAGCAGTGGCGGAGAAAGGTGTTTATTCTTTGCCAGCATACTTGCTACAGGAGCTTTAGTTAAAACGCAACTGGTCTTTTTTTCTGATGCTAAAGTATGGTATAATAAATTTCGTAAAAGGAAGAGGCAAGAGATAGTAGAGGAAAGGAATGTTTCCGTTGTGATTAAACAAGTACGCAAGGCAGTTATTCCGGCAGCTGGTTTGGGAACGCGTTTTTTGCCGGCCACCAAAGCAACACCCAAAGAAATGCTGCCTATCGTGGATAAACCCACAATTCAATATATCATAGAGGAAGCCGTAGCATCAGGCATCGAAGAATTTTTGATTATTACCGGACGTACCAAACGCTCCATTGAAGATCATTTTGATAGGAGCATGGAGCTGGAAATGGCACTGGAGGCTAAGGGCGAGAAAGAGTTGCTGGCCATGGTGCGAGAAATTGCCGATAAAAATGTTTATTATATTCGGCAGAAAGAGCCAAAGGGTTTGGGTCATGCTGTGCTATGTGCCAAGGATTTTATTGGCAACGAACCTTTTGCGGTACTTTTGGGCGATGATGTAGTTTACAATCCTCAAGATCCTGCTTTAAAACAACTTATGGATGTTTATGCTGCTACCGGTTCCGGAGTGCTGGGGTGCCAGGAAGTGCCGGCGGATAAGGTGTCCAGCTATGGCATTGTGGCTACGGAGCCTACCAAGGATAACAGGACCTTTAAGGTGCTGGATATGGTGGAAAAACCTAGTGCCGATAAAGCTCCGTCTCGTTTGGCGGTGCTAGGCAGGTATATTATAAATCCGGAAATTTTTGCCATTTTGGAGAATACAAAACCTGGCAAGGGTGGAGAGATTCAGTTAACGGATGCTTTGAAAGAATTGGCAACACAGCAGACTATGTATGCTTACAATTTTGTTGGGCGTCGCTATGATGTGGGTGACAAGGAGGGTTTCCTGGAGGCCACTGTGGAGTATGCTTTGCGCAGGCCTGAACTAAGGGATAGATTTAGAGCTTATTTGCAAGAGATTGTCAATAAAGAACAATAAGGAGCGGGTACAGTGCTAGGATTTATAATTGGGGATGTAGTTGGTTCTGTTTATGCCTTTAGGCCTATTAAAACTAAAAAATTTGAGTTTTTTGATATTAACGGACATTTTACTGATGATACTGTTTTGGCTGCCGGAGTGCAAAATGTGCTGAAGGCTTATTACGCTCAAGGCAAACAGCTGGATTTTAAGGCAGCTCTTACGGAAGAACTGTTGAGAATCAGCTGGGAATATCAGGATAAAGACAATATGGCTTACAGTCGTTTCTTTAATCAGTGGATGTTTGAGGACGAGCCAAAACCTTATGGCAGTGCGGGAATTATGGCTGCTTCCCGGTCTGTGCCGGTGGGGTTTATGGCTGAAAGTCTGGAAGAAGCCGAAAGTTTGGGACAACAGCAGGCAGAAATTACCCATAACCATGTGGAAGGACTGAAGGGTGCCAGATGTGCTGCCGGCTGCGTTTTCTTAGCTAAATCAGGGAAAAGCAAGGAAGAGGTTTTGGCCTATGCTAAAAAATATTATCCCTTCCAGTTTGATTTATTGGGACTGAGACAACAGTATAATTACATACCAACTTGTCCTATGGCATTGGAACCTGCAATTTTTTGCTACATAATTTCCAATAGCTTTGAGGATGCTGTTCGCAACGCTATTTATATCGGCGGTGCTGATTCTATGTCCGCTATTACCGGCGGTTTGGCTGAGGCTACTTATGGAGTACCTGAGGAGCTGGCTCAGCAGGTAGATAGCTACCTCGACGATGAAATCAGGGCAGCCTTTGACAAATGACGAAAAGATTTACCAATTGGGGACGGTACTAACTGGTAAATTTTATTTACCAGTTAGTACCGTCCCCAATTGGTAACTAGGGCAAAAAAAAAAAAGAATACCGCGACAAGAGTCGCGGTATTCTTTTTACGTTTCAGTTAATTACCGGCTAAGGTATTGTAGTAAGCTAAAGCGGATGCATAGGACTGGTTGCCATTAGCGGAGGAGCCGGTACTTGGCTTATAAGCCACCAGACCACTGGTGCCAAGAGCGTTGTAGTCAGCACCGTTATTAATGTTGCTGACATGTTGAGAGATTACCTTGGAAGTATATACTGTGTAGTTACCACTAGCAGGATTGTAGCAAATTACGGGAACTGGAGTACCAGGTGTCAACCCAGAAATACTTGCAGGTGTAAAGTACAAAAGGGGATTACCATTATTTTTGATATATACCCAGGTGTTAGCACCCAAGCTACTAAGATTTATACCTTGTTCTGCCAGAGCTTTTGTGATAGTAGCAACTCTTTGACTGCCGGGGGCATTGCTATCGATGGTTTTTGCAAAGGTAATAGCAGCTGCCATTTCCTTTGTGATAGTGGAGGCATAATCAGCAAAGGTAGCCGCGGAAGAAGCACCGTTTAAATAATATTCAACAGGGTGGCCGCAGTACCAAGCTCTTTGCGTGTCTGCATCCAGGGTATAGGTGGTAGCATTATAAGTGTCAGAATCATATTCCTTTTCTTTACCGGCAGTAGTAATAACCGTAAAGTTCCCTTCCGGAGGAGTGGGAATATTGGCAACCTGGGAATTCACCAGATCGTCCAAGGTGGTTAGGTTAGTGCCATTGGCAGTATCATACACAGTAATAGCGCTATCCAAGGTACGTAAATCAGCCACTACCTTCGCACCCCTGGCACTAGCCATGGAATCCAAAATACGCATAATGGCAAGGGAGGCCAGTATACCTAAAATAGCGATAACAATCACTAGCTCAATTAAGGTGAAACCATTTTTCTTTTTCATGATGTTACCCCGATGTCACAGGAACAAACAAAAGTTACATAATTAATAAAAGCAATTATTTTACTTACTAAAATACTACCACATTAAGCATATTTTGTCAAAATAGGTGCGAAAGATTCAACAATTAGGAAAAACTAGTTACCAATTGGGGACGGTACCAACTGGTAAATCAGCGTCGCGAACTGCTCAAGGGCAAACAGCAACTTAGTAAATTTGTTGTTGCATTTTACACATAGATGCTATATAATGCAATACGTCAACTAAATATGCTCATCAAGAGTGGCGGAGGGAATGGCCCTATGAAGCTACAGCAACCATTGGATAACCAAACGGTGCTAAGTCCTGCAATGAAAATTGTAAGATGAGAGATAATTAAAATTTTATGCTCTCATTGTGAGAGCATTTTTTATTTCTAACGAGCATATTTTTTCTATTACAAAAGGAGGAAAATATGAGAAAGCTTTTTACGTCTGAATCTGTTACTGAAGGGCATCCTGATAAGATTGCCGATCAAATCTCTGATGCTGTCCTGGATGCTATTTTAACTAATGATCCTATGGCTAGAGTTGCGTGCGAAACAATGGTAGCTACGGGACAAATCCACATTGTGGGTGAAATCAGTACTACTACCTACGTGGATATCCCCAAAATTGCCAGACAAACTGTTTTGGATATTGGCTATGATAGAGCCAAGTATGGTTTTGATGGTTCCACTTGCGGAGTTTTATTGTCTATTGATGAGCAGTCTTCCGATATCGCCATGGGTGTTGATAAGTCTGCTGAGGCTAAGAGGGGCGAGGTAGCCAGTGATGATCAAATTGGTGCCGGTGACCAAGGCATGATGTTTGGCTACGCTTCCGATGAGACCAAGGAATATATGCCTATGCCTATTGCTTTGGCCCACAATCTGACCAGACAGCTGACCCATGTCCGCAAGGATGGTACTTTACCTTATTTGCGTCCGGATGGCAAAAGCCAGGTTACGATTGAATATGAAAATGGTGTACCAAAGAGAATTGATACCGTAGTTGTGTCCACGCAACATAAAGACATGGACATTGAAGTGTTGAGAAAAGATATTAAAGAAAAAGTTATTCTGCCGGTATTGCCTTCTAAAATGCTGGATGAAAATACTAAATATTATATCAATCCTACCGGTCGTTTTGTTATTGGCGGTCCTCAAGGCGACTCTGGACTAACCGGTAGAAAGATTATTGTGGATACGTACGGTGGAATGGCTCGCCATGGCGGTGGAGCTTTCTCCGGAAAGGATCCCACCAAGGTGGATAGAAGTGCTTCCTACGCTGCTCGTTATGTTGCCAAGAACCTTGTAGCTGCAGGCATTGCCCATCGTTGCGAAATCCAGTTAGCTTATGCCATCGGTGTGGCTAAACCTATTTCCATTTCTGTGGATACCTTTGGTACAGGCACTTTGTCTGATGAGGATATCATTAAATTGATTAATAAGAACTTCGTCCTCACGCCAGCCGGTATTATCAAGGAATTAGATCTTCGTAGACCTATTTACAAGCAAACTGCCGTATATGGGCACTTTGGCAGAACTGATATTGACCTGCCTTGGGAACATCTGGACAAGGTAGAGGCTTTGAAAAAAGCAGCAAAAGAGTTGAAAAAGTAAAAGTTATGAGGAGCAAGTTTATTTGCCTAGGGGAGATATCAAATTAGCCGAAAGGCCAAGAACCCTATGCAATAAACCTGCTCTTTTTAATGAATTATTTTGACTGATATTATATAATAGCAATATGAAAGTTACCAAAAGGTCTGTTCCAATGGCACGAAAAATGTGCCAAAAGGTCTGTCCCAATGGCACGAAAAATGTGCCAAAAGGTCTGTTCCAATGGCACGAAAAATGTGCCAAAAGGTCTGTCCCCATGGCATGAAAAATGTGCCAGAAGGATTGTCCCCGTGGCACGTTTTTAGGAGTTTACCATGCAATTTGCACAAGTGGCAGTGAATCTGCCGGTCAAGAATATCTTCCAATTGTATACATATGTGGTACCGGACCAACTGGCTTTTTTAACGGCAGGCTGGCGGGTACTTGTGCCCTTTGGCAAGCAATTGCTGGAGGGTTTTGTTATCGAGGAAGTGGCTGCTCCTGAAACCAGGGCAGAGCTGAAGGAGATTGTGGATGTGCTGGGCACGGAGCCTTGGTTTGATGAGGAGATGCTTACTACTGCCAGGTGGTTGGCCAAGTATTATATGTGCTCTTTGGCAGAAGCGCTACGGCTTTTCATTCCCGGGAAGAAAACAGTGGCTACCCAATGCCGCTATGCTGCGGTAGAGGATACGCAGGCGCAGCTTACAGCACAGGAGGAGCAGCTTCATGCTTTGCTCCTGATGAAGGGGCCGATGCTACGGAAGGATATTGTGGCGCTGGAGCAAGGGGCGCAGGCCTTGCAGGGCTTGATTCTCAAAAAGGCTGTAGCTTTAGACTATGAAATAAAATATAAGCTGAAAAATAAATGGACCAGAACCTTTACCATTACGGCACAGGGGAAGGCGACTTTACAGGAATTAAATAAAAGACAGAAGGCTCAGAATGCTGTGTTGCTGCTTTTGCAAGACGGCCATACTATGACGGTGGAGGAGCTGAAGGCTCAGGGTGTCAGTGCTACTACTTTACGCACCCTGGTGGACAAGGGGTGTCTTACGGAGGGGAAAAAACGTCTGCTCCGGGACAGCTATGCTCAGCATACCCAGCGCAAGGAAGAGCTGAATCTTACTGATGAGCAAAAGCAAGCTATCGGTGCAGTGCATAGCGCTATGGAGCATGGTGAACATAAAACCTTCCTGCTCCAGGGTATTACCGGCAGTGGTAAAACTGAGGTATATCTGCGTTTGACTAATTTAGCCTTAGCGGCAGAAAAACAGGTGTTGGTGCTGGTGCCGGAAATTGCTTTAACCGGTCAGATCGTGGATAGATTTAAAGCTTGGTTTGGCAAGGAGGTTACCGTAGTACATAGTAAATTGTCTACCGGTGAGCGTGCCGACGTGTGGCAAAAAATGCGTTCCGGACAGGCCAAGGTTTTAATTGGTGTGCGGTCTGCAGTATTTTCTCCTTTTCATAAATTAGGTCTTATCATCATTGATGAGGAACACGAATATACTTACAAGCAGGAAGAAAGACCTAATTACCATGCCAGAAAAATTGCTGATTTTAGGGCTGGTTTAAGTCATGTGCCTATGGTTTTAGGCAGCGCCACTCCTGATTTGGAGTCCTACCATTTTGCCCAAGAGGGTGTCTATGAGCACTTGCTTTTAACTAAACGGCCTATGAGTGGCAGTCATTTGCCCAAGGTAGAGATTGTGGACATGAGGGCAGAGCTGCAACAGGGCAACAAGTCGGTGCTGTCAGGTAAACTGCAAGCGGCCCTACTGGAAACGGCAGCAGCAGGTGAAAAGGCTATCGTGCTGCTCAATCGCAGAGGTTATTCCACTTTTGTAATGTGTCGCGACTGCGGAGCAACTCTTACCTGTCCCAATTGTGCAGTTTCCCTGGTTTATCATGCCAAGGAAAAGCTTATGCGGTGCCATTATTGTGGTCATACGGAAAAAATTCCGGATGAATGTCCTACCTGTCATAGCAGACGCATCAGGTTCTTTGGTACAGGTACGGAAAAAGCTCAGGCAGAGATTGCGGCGCTGAGCAATACGATTAAGCCCATTCGTATGGATCAGGATTCTACCATGGGGAAATTTGCCCATGAAGATATTTTGCAGGAATTTATCCGAGGTGATGCCAATGTGCTCTTAGGCACTCAGATGGTAGCCAAGGGTCATGACATTCCCAATGTGACCTTGGTGGGGGTGTTGTCTGCGGACTCCCAGTTGAATTTACCGGACTTTCGCAGTGGCGAAAGAACCTTTGCGCTGCTGACGCAGGCAGCCGGTAGAGCAGGACGGGGCGATAAGCCGGGCCGGGTTATTTTCCAGGCTTACGAGGCAGACAGCAAAATATTGGCTCAGGCAGCCACTCAGGATTATGACAATTTTGCCAAGGCGGAGCTGGATGTCCGCAAGGAGCTGGATTATCCGCCTTTTGTAGATTTGCTGAAGATTACCGTTTTACATAAGGAGCAGGAAGCCGCTCTTGCCACAGCTCAGAAGATAGTGAACTTTTTGGAGAGCTATTTGCTGCAAAACAAGGTGGAGGCAACTCAGGTGATGGGACCTTTTCCTGCCATTGTAGCTATGGTAAATCATATTTACCGCATTAACATTTTGGTAAAAAGTAAGAAGCTGCAGGTTATTAAGGCTTTGTTGTGGCAATCTGAATTTAAGGTTTTGCCCAATGTATATTTTGATGTTGACCCTGTTAGCGTAATTTAAACTAAAAATGCTCAAAAGGTGCGAACTTGCGTAAGTTTGTAACTTTTTGAGCATTTTATGTTATAATTAAGTTTACTAATATATATGTACTTAAGAATTTATAAAGGAGATCTTGAAATGGCTTTGATGGAAATATTGGTAGCAGGTGCACCTCTTTTGAGACAACAGGCTAAAAAGGTAACACGCTTCGATAAAAAATTAGGAAAGCTTTTAACAAACATGGCGGAAACAATGTACAAAGCAGAGGGCTGTGGCTTGGCTGCGCCTCAGGTTGGGGTTCCCAAGCGCTGCATGGTCATTGATGCTTTTGATGATCAGGGCATTAGAGAATTTGTTAATCCTGAGATTATTAACAAGGAAGGCAAATGTGTCAATGCGGAAGGCTGCCTTAGTGTACCTGAGTACGAAGGAGAAGTGGAAAGAGCTACCAAGGTCATGGTGAAATATCAGGACCGGAAGGGCGAAGAGCATTTACTGGAGGCCGAGGGACTTTTAGCTATGGCTATTCAACACGAATACGACCATTTGGAAGGCATCCTGTTCATTGATAAGGCACTGACCTTAGTGCCGAAACCCAAGGATGAGGAAGGAAAAGCATAATGCGTATTTTATTTATGGGTACACCGAATTTTGCGGTAAGCAGTTTGGCAGCCTTGTTGGCTGAACCTACCTGTGAAGTGGTGGGTGTAGTAACTCAACCTGACAGGCCAAAGGGCAGAGGACACAAGCTGGTACAATCTCCTGTGAAGGAATTTGCCCTGGCGCACAAGCTTATGGTTTTGCAACCGGAGAAGGTCAGGGAACAGACTGTCCTGGCTCAATTTCAGGAACTGAAACCGGAGCTGATCGTGGTAGCAGCCTTTGGTCAGTTTTTACCGGAGACAATTCTAAAGCTGCCTGCCTATGGCTGCATCAATGTCCATGGTTCTTTATTACCCAGGCTGAGAGGTGCTGCACCCGTGCAATATGCTATTTTGCAAGGGGACAAGCAAGCCGGTGTAACTATTATGAAAATGGCGAAGGGCATGGATACCGGGGATATGCTGGAAACGGTTAAGCTGCCTATAGGCCCTGAAATGACCGGTGGCGAGCTTATGGCCGCCCTGGCAGAAGCAGGTGCTCAGCTGTTGGTGAAAGTTATCAAAGATATGGTAGCAGGCAAAGCAGTAGCCACGCCACAAAAAGAAGAGGAAGCAACCTTTGCTACTCTTATCACCAAAGAAATGCAAAAGCTTGTGTGGAGCAAAAGTGCTCAGCAGCTACATGACCAAATCCGGGCTTTTAATCCGGCACCGGGTGCTTTTACCACGTTGCCTAATGGCAAGGGTTTAAAGCTGTGGCAAAGCAAGGTGGTAACAGGCAGCTGGCCACAGGCCAAACCGGGCACTGTTGTGGAGGCCGATAAGCAGGGTGTGGTAGTGAGCACCGGCGAAGGCTTCCTGCAATTGCAACAGGTACAACCGGAATCCAAGAATAAAATGCCGGCAGATGTTTTAGTGAATGGCAAGTATCTTCAGCAAGGCGATGTTTTAGAATAGAGGAATAACGTGAGTACAGACACTATTGAGATTGTCATCCGTCCCAAAAAAAGAATATTTATAGCGTTGGTTTCCTTTGCCACCTTGGCGGCAGCTGTCATTTGTTATTGCATTTGGAAACTAATGGCACCGGGTCTGAGCCAATTGAACTATTATCTGCCCTACATCATGGGCGTGGTAGTGTTGCTGTTGGTGCTCAGTCTTATGATAGGCGTTTTTGGTATCGTGCTGGCCATTTTGGGAGTGCCTACCTTGAAGTTTTTCTATTATTGGGCCTGGCACGTTATCAATTTTTTGTTCCCGTTAGCGGTTTTTATCGGTGGACTTTTCAATATTCCTCATGAGAAAATCGAGCAATCCTTTATTGAAGTAAGCAATTATCTGGTACGCCAACAAAAGGTTAAGGTAACAGCCGATAGGCTTTTGATTTTAACGCCGCACTGTATTCAGCTGGATACTTGTTCCTTTAAGGTAACCAGAGATATAAATAATTGTCACCAATGTGGTCGTTGCGGAGTAGGAGATTTGTTGGCCTTGTCCAAGAAATATGGTCTCAAGGTAGCAATTTCCACCGGCGGCACCTTGGCCAGACAAGCAGTAAAGCAGGCCCGCCCCAAGGCTATTGTGGCTGTGGCCTGTGAAAGAGATTTAACCAGCGGCATTCAGGATGTATTTCCACTGCCGGTGCTGGGGGTTTTAAACGAAAGACCAAATGGACCGTGCTTTAATACCCGCGCGGATATGCATAAGGTTGAAGAAGCCATTAGAGCTTTTTTGACGGATGAGGAGATTCATGAACACGACAAGCAATAAGCCACGCGCTTTAGCGCTACAGCTACTGAATAAAATATTTTTAGAAGGTGCCTATGCCAATATTGCCTTGGCTCAGGCTTTGGCGGACGTCACCCTGAATGATCAGGACAGACGTTTCCTTACTGAGCTGGTTTATGGCACGGTGAAGGCTAAAGGAACCTTGGACTGGTTGATAGAAAAAGTTGCCAACAAGGGTATGAAAAAAATTGACGGCAGGGTGCTGAATGCACTGCGTTTAGGTGCTTACCAATTATTCTATCTGGACAAGGTACCGGCTTCTGCAGCCTGCAATGAAACGGTGGAGCTGGTTAAACACTTTGGTCACACCGGTATGGTGAACTTTACTAATGGCATCATGCGGACTTTGGCTCGCGACAAGGACCGGCTTACTTTTCCGGCTCGCACTGACAATGAGCCCTTATGGGTAGCATTGACCTACCAGCATCCCTTGTGGCTGGTGGAAAGATGGCACTATCGTTATGGCATGGAAAATGCTATTAAAATTTGTGAATTTGACAATAAGCAGCCTAAATTTTCCTTTAGGGTGAATACCTTAAAGACTTCCAGAAATGGTCTGCAAGCTAAAATGCAAGAGGCTGGGTATGAGGTGACACCCTCCCAGTGGAGCAAGGAAGGCTTGCTTGGTACAAAGATTGGTTCCACAGCAGAGCTGATGAAGAAATTTGGCAAGCTTATTTATATTCAGGACGAAAGCTCTATGCTGGTAGCTGATATCCTTAACCCTCAGCCCGGCGAAACTGTTATTGATTTGTGCAGTGCTCCCGGTGGCAAAACCACTCACTTGGCTCAGAAAATGGCCAATCAGGGTAAAATTATTGCCAGCGATATCCATCAGCATAAATTAGAGTTAATAAAATCCAATGTGAAACGTTTAGGTGTGAACATTGTGGAAACCTATTTACAGGATGCTACCCAGCAGGTAGCAGAATGGGTGGACAAGGCTGATCGGGTTTTGGTGGATGCACCTTGTTCCGGTCTGGGTGTGCTGGGCAGACGGCCGGAGGCCAGATGGACCAAGGAGGAGAAAAAGCTTAGTCAGTTTCCTCCTCTGCAAAAGAAAATCTTAGCTAATGCTGCAACCTATGTGAAGCAAGGTGGCTATTTGGTTTATAGTACCTGCACACTGGAGCAGGATGAAAATACCAGAGTGGTAGCTGCTTTTTTGCAGGAGCATCCTGAGTTTAGCAAGGTGGGCTTCAAACATCCTCTCACAGGAGAAACAGTGGAAGAACTGCAGCTTTTACCACAACAAGATGACGTTGATGGATTTTATATTTGCTTAATGCAAAAGAGATAATGGAGTGACATGATGCAACAAGAAATTTTAGGCCTGACTTTAGAAGAACTACAAACACAATTTGTGAACCTTGGTTTAAAGAAATACAGGGCCAGACAAGTATTCGAATGGCTGTATGCCAAGTCTGCCCTTTCTTTTGAGGAAATGACCAACCTATCTAAAGCTGACAGATTCAGCTTGGAAATAAATTACAGCATCTTAACGTCCAAGGTGAAGGTGCTTCGTGAACTAAATTCAGATGATGGCCTTACTAATAAGGTGCTATTACAGTTCCCGGATGGTGCAGCAGTGGAAACAGTACTGATGCATCATGATTATGGCTATAGCATTTGCCTATCTTCCCAGGTAGGCTGCAATATGGGTTGTGCTTTTTGCGCCAGCGGTTTGCTGGGCTTGGAGCGCAATTTAACAGCGGGAGAAATTTTGGCTCAGCTGTATTATTTTCAGAAGAAATTAAACGAGCAAAATGCCCGGATCAGCCGCTTGGTGGTTATGGGCAGCGGCGAGCCTATGTTCAATCTGGATGCGGTTTTGAAGGCTTTGGACATTTTGCACAGTGATTTCGGTCAATGTATAGGCTACAGAAATATGACCGTTTCTACCTGTGGCATTATTCCCGGCATTGAGAGGATGACGGCAGAGGGACGTACCATCAACCTGGCTATTTCTCTTCACGCTGCCAGGGAAGATTTGCGCAGCAATCTAATGCCTATAAACAGGAAATATGATTTTACGGAAGTCATGGCTGCCGCTGATGCCTATGAAAAGCAAAACGGCAGACAGGTAATGTATGAATATATTTTGCTGGCCGATATCAACGACAGCAAAGAGGATGCTCATGATTTGGCTCATATTCTCAGAGGCAGGAACTGTGTAGTTAATTTAATTCCTGCTAATCCGGTGCCGGAAAAGGGCTTCGCCAGACCCAGTGATGCCGTAGTAAATGATTTCTTTCAGGTTTTAAAGCAAGAAAAAATAAATGTTACCGTGCGCAAAGAAATGGGCAAGGATATAAATGCCGCTTGCGGACAATTAAGAGCAAATACATTGAGGGAGGACTAAAAGTGCAAACAGCAAGTAGAACTAATAAAGGCCTTGTGCGTAAAAACAACGAAGACAGCATCCTGGTAAGATGCCCTGACTTGTTTGCCATTGCCGACGGAATGGGAGGGGAGCAGGCAGGTGAAGTTGCCAGCTCTGAAGCTGTTCATTATCTCAGTACCGTTGATTTTCAAAATATTCCCGACGATGATATTCTTAATTACCTGCAAAAGGTTATACAAAAGATTAATACTAAGGTATGGCAGATGACTGTGGAGAAACCTGAGCTCAAGGGCATGGGTACCACTCTGACTGCTATCTATCTACAAGAAGGCAGAGGCTTTGTAGGCCATGTAGGTGACAGCAGGATTTATCTGTGGCAGGAAGGTATCTTAAAGCAGGTTACCAGTGACCATAGCTATGTGGCTGAAATGGTAAGAAGAAAGCAGTTGACACCCAGTGAGGCAGAAAGCTCCTCTCAAAAGCATATGATTTTGCGTGCTGTTGGGGCCACTCCTTTTGTGGAGATAGACACTTTCGAATTTCTGCTGGCAGGTACCCAAAAAGTATTGCTTTGTTCTGATGGTTTGTTCAATATGGTAAGTGAAGACAAAATTAGTACGCTATTGGCAGGAAAAGATGTAGAAAAAGCAGCCGATGAATTAATGCAAGAGGCTTTAAAGGCCGGCGGCAAGGATAATATATCCTTTATCATCATTAACCTGGAGGATTAAGTATGGAAGAAAGAATTACGCTTAACAATCGCTATGAAATTATAGATAAAATCGGCGACGGTGGTATGGCCGAGGTCTTTCATGGCTATGATACTATTTTGCATCGTGACGTTACTATAAAAATTCTGCGGGATCAGTATTTGCAGGATAAGAATTTTGTGGCACGTTTCAGGCATGAAGCCTATGCGGCTGCCAGCTTGTCCCATGCCAATATTGCCAATGTTTATGACGTTGGTAACGAGCATGGCATTCAATACATTGTTTTGGAATATATTGTGGGCCGTACCTTGAAAGAAGCTATCGTGGAAAACGGTCCCCTGGATTATAAAACTGCTGTGAAATATGCCATTGGCGTAGCATCTGCCTTGGCCCATGCTCATAGCAAAAATTTGGTACACTGTGATGTGAAGTCCCAGAATATCCTCATTGATACCAAGGGTATTCCCAAGATTACTGACTTTGGTATTGCCAAGGCAGTGGGACAATCCAACATTCAGGGCGAAGAAAAAGAAGTCATGGGTTCTGTATATTATCTGGCACCTGAGCAAGCTCTGGGTAAAAAGGTAACACCCCAGGCAGATGTTTATTCTTTGGGCGTGGTGCTATTTGAAATGCTTACCGGCAATTTACCCTTTAAGGGTGATACCCCTGAAGAGGTGGCCAGACAGCATCTGGAGTGTCCTACTCCGTCAGTGCGTTACTATGATCCTGATATTCCCAAAGTTCTGGATAATATTGTAGCCAAGGCTTTGGCCAAGAATCCCTTGCAGCGTTATGGTTCGGCTCAGGAATTGGAGCGGGACTTGATTGATGCTGAGGATATGCTTTATGAGTACGATGATGATGTAAAACGCGTAACCACTCCTCTTGCTGATAACAAACATGGCAGAGATTCAGGGGTAGGTGAAGAGACGCAGGTACTTAGCAAGACGGCCATTATACACAGCCTGAATACTAATACACCTGAACAGCAGCAGAAACCGGAACCTAAAGCTAATAAGGGCAAAAAGTATACGGCGCTGTTTGTTGCTGCCCTGGTCTTTTTATCAGCAATTATCTACGGCGTTATTGAGTACACCAAGGCTTCCATTATAGTACCTGATTTAAAGGGTAAGACAGTGGTACAGGCCGAAGAAATTCTGACTAAGCTGAAGTTGACCTATTCGTTGGCGGAAGAGTTTAATGCCGAGGTAAAATCAGGCCAAGTGTGCAGACAAAACCCTCCTGCCAAAAGCAGAGTGAAAGAGGGACGTAAAATCCTGGTGGTAATCAGTAAAGGCGCAGAGCCCGGTGTAGTGCCTGATGTTACCAAAAAGAATTTAGGCGAAGCCACGGTGATGCTCCACAATGCCCAGCTTGAGGTAGGCAGGGTAACTGTTAAATACGACAAGCAAGCGCCTCAGGGTTCTGTCCTTTCGCAAGGAACGCCTTCAGGTACTAAGCTGAATCCGGGAACAAAAGTGGACTTGATTGTGAATATCAGCGAAGGACAAACCGTAGTTCCCAGTCTGGAAGGCTTGACTCTGTCGGATGCACGGAGTACGTTGGCCTCTTTGGGTCTGTCCTTAGGCAGAATTAACAAGGTTAATTCTAAGGAAAAGGCCGATACCGTCTTGGATGCAGATACACAAGCAGGTAAGATAGTGGAAAAAGGTACCACCATTAATGTGAATGTTTCCCAGGGCGAAGATAAGAAGACCAAGGATGATAAAGACAAAGCTAAAACTGATGATAAAAACAAAACCACCGGTACTCAGCAGTCGTCTACCACAGAAACACCTACGGAAGCTAAGGTAGAGAAAACTGTAGAATTTGTAGTTCCGGCCGGTAAAGGTAAGCGTGCAGTAAAGATTACCTTGTCTGATGCTAATAGTACCAGGGTGATTTACACAGGTAATGTGGATGGTGGTGCACGGGTAAGACAAAGTGTTACTGTTGGTAATGATACCAGTGTGCAGTTCTATGTAGATGATCGGTTAGTGGAGGATAGAAGGCTTTGATGACACAAAAGGGACGCATAATTAAAAACTACAATGGTTATTATTATGTGGAAACAGCAGCTAAAGAATTATTTACCTGCAAGGTAAAAGGTAAACTAAAGCAAGAGCATTTTAGCCTGGTTACAGGGGACTTCGTGGAAATGGAAACGCTAGGTACAGAGGGGATGATTACCCAAGTACTGCCGCGGCAAAATTTCCTGCAAAGGCCTCTGATAGCTAACGTGGATTTGGTGGTTATTGCCTTTGCCTGCGCTGATCCTGATTTAAACTTTCTTATGCTGGACAAGCTTTTGGCTCTGGCCGAAAGTGCCGGCATAGAGGCAATTATTGTACTGAATAAAGAAGATTTATCCAACAATGATTTAGTAGAACGCTGTAAAGAAATTTATGGCAAAATTGGTTACGAGGTATACAATACTAATGCTACGGCAGGTATTGGACTGGCCCAGCTAAGGGAGCGTATCAAGGGCAAAATTTCTGTTTTTGCCGGTCCTTCCGGAGTGGGTAAATCCACCCTGCTTAATGGCCTTGACCCTAGCTTAAAATTAACTACCGGACAGGTTAGTAAGAAAATTGGCAGGGGTAGGCATACAACTCGCTTTGCTCAATTACTGCCCTTTGAGGGTGGCTATATTGCTGATACGCCTGGTTTTAGCAATATCAATCTGGAGGAGCTGCCTATAGATGATTTAAGTGGTAGCTTTAGAGAGTTTGGTCCCTATGCGGTACAATGCAAATTTACAGCTTGTACCCATAGTCACGAACCGGGCTGTGGTGTGAAGGCCGCAGTGGAGGCTAAGAAGATTGCAGCCTCCCGTTACAATTCATATTTACGTATGTTAAGTGAAAATGTAAAACCCAAAGAAAGGAAAACGAAAAAATGACCTTAATAGCACCTTCCATTTTGTCGGCGGATTTTAGTAAGCTGGCTGAGGAAATAAAAAAAATTGAACAGGCAGGAGCAGATTGGGTTCATATCGATGTTATGGATGGCAATTTCGTACCTAATCTTACTTTTGGTGCACCGGTGGTAAAGTGCATCAGACCTACTACCAAGCTGTTTTTTGATTGTCATTTGATGGTAGAGCATCCGGAGACTTATGTAGATGATTTTGCGGCAGCAGGTGCTGACATGATTGTGGTACATGTGGAAGCCACCAAGCATTTGCACAGAGTGATGGAGCAAATCCACAGCAAAGGTCTTAAAGCTGGTGTAGCTTTAAATCCTGCTACTTCTTTACATATGGTAGAGGAGATTTTACCCTATGTGGATATGGTCTTGCTTATGAGTGTAAACCCTGGTTTTAGTGGACAAAAATTTATTCCTACTACTGTGGCCAAGGTGGCAGCTCTCAAGGCTATGACAGAAAAAATAACTCATCCTATCCTTATTCAGGTAGACGGTGGTGTTAATGGGGCAACAGCTGATAAGGTAGTTGCAGCCGGGGCCAACGTGCTGGTTGCGGGTTCTTACGTATTTGGTTCTAAGAATGTAGCAGAAGCGATTGCTACATTAAAGGAGTCTGGCAAAGGTAATGTTTAAAAAAATTAGGGCTTTTTTGGGCAAATATACACATCACGTGGTTGCCGCTTTATTTGGCATTGCCATAATCTTAGCAGCTTTGTTCTATGGCCTTAGCTATATAGCTAGTTTACATGCGGCATCAATTTTTAATAATTTGATGGCTAATCAGAAAATCCTTAAAGGTACCATTACGGTAGAAAGGCTTAGTGCTAATTTACATGGTAAGGTAACCTTTACCAATTTGCATTGGAAGGATGACGATGGTAACAACGATGTGCTGGTTCCGGAAGGTTCTTTGCGGGTAAAGCCACTGGACGTTATCATGAAGAGGGTTAAGGCATCTTCTTTGGAAGAGCTAAACCTGGAGAATGCCAGTATTGTTCTTACTTTTGACGAAAATGCGCATATCAAGGGGATTGATACCAGGCGAGAGGCTGATAAGAAGCCTAAAAAACCAGGTAATAAGCAGCCTTTTGATATTAAGGTGAAAGATATCAATGTAAAGCTGCATTTGGAAAATTGTACGATGAAGGCTTATTACAAGAGTAGAATCTTTCTGCTGAACGATGTAGATGCCGATATTCACTACAATAGTTTGGATAAAATGGATATTGATTTTCAAACGGGAGAGTTTGGCGGCGTGTTAATTGGTGATGGTGTCAGCCTGAGAGGCAGCATAGATTTGAAGCCCAAGTATTCTGTGTGTAACTTGAATCTGAGCATTAAAGAGCTGGATCCTTCTTCCTTGGGCACAGGTCTTAATATTAAAGATAAGGTTACTTCCATTGCTCATGTAAGTGGGCCTATTGCCGGTCCTCAGATTGAGGGCAAGCTGGAAATGGGCAGGCTGAAGTTACCGGGTTTGTTCTTTACCAAGCTGAAGGGTGACTATAAGTACAGTGATGGTATTATTACTGCTGATAATGTCAAGGCTAAGGTTTATGGTGGTACTTGCGATGCCAGTGGTCTCTTTAATATTGATACCAAGGCTTACAGCGTAGATGTTTTAGGCCATGATTTACAGGCCAGTATGGCAGCTCATACGCCGATGCTCAGTTGCGAGGTAGAGCTGGATTTGAAGATGAGATGCAACGGTGATAATAAATCCACGCAGACTTATGGTACTTTTACTTCCGGTGAAGGTATGTATGCTTTAGTGAGATTTAATAAGATTTCCGGTGCTTTCCATAATCAATACAAGACTTTGCAATTTACTGATGTGGAGATTAATACTCCTTTGGGCGAGATAATGAGTCCCAGTTTCTCCATTGTGAATGGCAAGCTGCAGTTAGATAGTGTTTATTTGGGTAACAGGAATACCGGTGAAAAGACCAAGCTGAATTTGAAGCGGCCTATTTCTCCCGGACTACATTAAGGGGACGGCTCTTTTGAATTGTTTTGAATAGCGCACAGCTGCTTGCCACGCCCGGCACCAGGTTTACAATGCCGGTCTTAGGTAAGTAGGCTGTGCGCTGTTATTCAGAAAATGAATAGTAAACGCAAATAAAGTATGTGTTGCATTGTCTAGTATATGTGTTATAATAAGAAATGTTAAAACTGAATAAATTCTTTACTTTGTCTTTGGGGCGGGGTGTGAATCCCTACCGGCGGTATAGTCCGCGAGCTTTGGCATGAATCGGTGTAATTCCGATACCGACAGTATAGTCTGGATGAGAAAAGACAGTAAGGCGTATTTGTATTAACTATGCCGTACTATTACCCAAGGTAGTAGTACGGTTTTTTTATTGTAAGGAAGGTGGTTTTTTGACAGACCAGGAATATATGAAATTGGCTTTGGCTCAGGCTGAGCTGGCCAGGGGACAAACCAGTCCCAATCCTTTGGTGGGTTGCGTGATAGTCAGTCCTCAAGGCGAGATAGTCGGTAAGGGCTATCATCATAAAGCCGGGCAGCCTCATGCGGAGGTCAATGCTTTGGCAGACGCCGGGCCCAGAGCTCAAGGTGCTACAGCCTATGTTACCCTGGAGCCTTGTTCCCATTATGGAAGGACAGGACCTTGTTGCGAAGCTTTAATTAAAGCTGGGATTAAAAGGGTAATAGCGGCTGCTAATGATCCCAATCCCAAGGTAGCAGGCAAGGGTTTTGCCAGATTGCGTGAAGCCGGCGTAGAAGTAATACAGGGTGTGCTGGAAAAAGAAGCTTTGCGACAGAACGAAGTGTTCATGCATTGGATGACTACAGGCAAGTCTTTTGTAGTTCTAAAATATGCTATGACTTTAGATGGCAAGATTGCTACAGCTACAGGGGATTCAAAATGGATTACCGGCGTAGAAGCCAGGACCAATGCCCACTATTTACGGAGTATTTATGATGGGATTGTAGTTGGCAAAAACACTGTGCTGCAGGATGATCCGGAATTGACCTGTCGCTTGGTAAAGGGCAAGAATCCTACCAGAATTATTTTGGATTCCCAACTCAGCTTACCAACAAGCTGCAAGGTGTTTACCGACCAAGCTGCTCCTACCATAGTAGTGGTGGGGGAAGAGGTAAGCGGTGACAAGCAAAAAGCTTTTGCCGTTGCTACCGGTGTCAGAGTTTTAGCGGTACCAACTGTAGAGGGTAAGATAGCCATAACTCCCTTGCTGAAGAGCTTAGGCAAGGAAAATATAACCAGTATTCTTGTGGAGGGCGGTAGCCAGGTCCACGGTGCCTTTTTGGATGCAGGGGAAGTAAACAGGGTGTATGCGTTCCTGGCACCCAAGCTAATAGGTGGTGCTGACAGCCTGACACCCATTGGTGGCAAAGGCCACAAGCTCATTAAAGATGGCTACAGCCTGACTGAAGTGGAAAGTGCTAAAATGGGACAGGATATTTTAATTACCGGTGTGGTGGTAAAGGAGGGTGTCTAATGTTCACAGGTTTAATTGCAGAACTGGGCAAGGTAGAAAATCTGAAGCAAGAGAATAATTCTTACAGATTAACTATTAGTGCCGTAAAGATTCCTCCTCTTTTAAAAATTGGCGAAAGCGTTTGTGTTAGCGGAGCTTGCTTAAGTGTTACTACTTTTACCAGCAATAATTTTACGGTAGATGTGATGCCGGAAACGGCCAGAAGAACTACTATTGGCGAATTGAAAAATGGCAGCAAGGTCAATTTGGAAAGAACCTTGCATTTAACTGATGGCTTGGATGGGCACATCGTCAGTGGACACATTGACGGAGTGGGAACCATTAGCAAGATAGTGCCGGAGGGCATTGCCAAGGTGGTGACCATTAGTACGCCGGCAGAGCTGCTGCACTACATAGTGGAAAAGGGTTCCATTGCCATTGATGGCATTAGCCTGACAGTAATGAAGGTAACCAGTACCAGCTTTTCTGTTTCCCTGATACCCATTACTGTGAAGGACACTACTTTAGGTTTTAAAAAAGTAGGGGATAAGGTAAATCTGGAGACTGATATTATTGGTAAGTATGTTGAGAAGATGCTGCAGGGTGATCGTAGCGGCGGCTTAACTAAAAAAAGCCTTTTTGAAAATGGCTTTATATAGGAGGATAAAATGGACGAAAATTTTAGATTTAACACAGTAGAAGAAGCAATAAAAGATTTCAAAGCCGGTAAGATGGTTTTGGTTACCGACGATGAGGACAGAGAAAACGAAGGCGATTTAATTCAAGCCGCTGAATTTGTTACTACTGAGAGCATCAACTTTATGGCTACCTATGCTAAGGGACTTATTTGTATGCCTTGCTCGGAGGAAGTAGCAGATAGATTGCAATTTGAACCTATGGTAGCTAACAACACGGATAATCACGAAACTGCTTTTACCGTTTCCATTGACCATGTAGAAACTACTACTGGTATTTCCGCAGCTGATAGAGCACTTACCATTAAAAAGTGCACTGATGAAAATGCCAAGCCGGATGATTTCAGACGGCCGGGACACGTTTTCCCGCTTCGTAGCAGAAAGGGCGGCGTTTTGCGCAGGACAGGCCATACGGAAACCACTACTGATTTATGCAAATTGGCAGGTCTGCCTTTAGTAGGTATTTGCTGCGAAATCATGAGTAAGGATGGCACCATGGCTCGTACTCCTGAGCTGATTGAATTTGCCAAAGAACATCATCTCACCTTTATTACGGTAGCAGCCTTAGTGGCTTATCGTAAGAAGAAGGAGAAGATGGTACATAGAATTGCCAATGCAGCTTTACCCAGCAAGTATGGTACCTTCCGTGCCATCGGCTACGAGAACGATCTGGATGACAAATGCCATGTAGCCTTGGTAAAGGGCGATGTGGCCGGCAAGAAGAATGTCTTGGTAAGAGTGCACAGCGAGTGCCTGACCGGCGATGCTTTTGGTTCCTTACGCTGCGATTGTGGCGATCAATTGGCTACTGCCTTAAAGATGATTGAAAAAGAAGGCTGTGGCGTAGTTCTTTATATGCGCCAGGAAGGCAGAGGCATCGGCCTGGCCAACAAGCTGAGAGCTTATGAGCTGCAGGACCAGGGCTTGGACACCGTAGATGCCAATATTAAATTAGGCTTTGCTCCTGATTTAAGAGATTATGGTATTGGTGCTCAAATCCTTTCCGATTTAGGCTTAACCAGCGTCAGACTGATTACCAATAACCCGGCCAAGAGAGCCGGTCTTTCCGGCTATGGTATTACCGTTACTGATACTGTTCCTATTATCGTAGGAGACAATTGCTACAACCATAAATATTTGGTAACCAAAGAAGTTAGAATGGGTCATAAATTAAATGAGGTGGAGGTAAAGAAATGAAAATTTTAGAAGGTAAATTATTAGCGGAAGGCCTAAAGGTGGCCATTGTAGTAGCAAGATTCAACGAGTTTATTACCAACAAGTTGCTTAGCGGTGCAGAAGATACCTTGATTAGACACGGCTGCAAGGATACTGATATCACTGTGGTCTGGGTTCCGGGTGCTTTTGAAATTCCCTATGCAGCTAAGAAACTGGCTGAAAGCAAAAAATACGATGCCATTATTTGCCTGGGTGCTGTTATTCGTGGTGCTACCAGTCATTATGATTATGTATGTGCAGAGGTTTCCAAGGGTGTTGCTTTAGTTAATCTGGAGACCGGTGTTCCTTGCGCCTTTGGCGTACTGACTACTGAAAATATTGAACAAGCAGTGGAGAGAGCAGGCACTAAGGCCGGCAATAAAGGCTCTGATGCAGCAGCTACTGCTATCGAAATGGTTAACTTAACTAAACAACTTTAAGAGGTCATTATGCAGGATATCTTAGTAAAAGGAACTATAGAAGGCGTGCGTGTTTACGCCGCTGTTACTACCAATTTGGTACAAGAATTGAATATCATTCACAACTGCGCTCCCGTGGCTATTGCTGCTTTAGGCAGAGCCGCTACCGGAGCGCTGCTCCTTGCTGCCACCATGAAGGATGAGGAACGTATTATTATCCGCTTTGAAGGTGATGGTCCTTTAGGTAGAGTAATTGCCGATGCCAAGGGCAGCACAGTCAGAGGCTATATTCAAAATCCTCTGGTGCTTTTGCCTCCGAAAAACGGCAAGCTGGATGTAGGCGGCGGTATCGGTAAGGGCAATATCGTAGTTACCAGATTTTTGCAAAATGCGGAACCTTTTAACGGCTATTGCGAGCTAAAGAACGGAGAGATTGCCATGGATTTGGCTAATTATTTGTACCAGTCCGAGCAAACTCCGTCTACGGTGGCACTTGGTGTAAAGGTAAATAAGGATACTTCCGTACAGGTGGCAGGAGGCTATTTTGTGCAGCCCATGCCAGGGACAGAGGAAGAGGTCCTGAAAAAATTGGAAGACAATATCACTACCATGCCCTATGTTACTGAACTATTGGCGGCAGGCCTGACACCGGTGCAAATTATTGAAAAGATTGGCGAGGGACTGCAAGTAAGCATCAAAGAGACCATTCCTGTGCAGCAAAAATGTAACTGCAGCAAGGAAAAGGTAGCTGAAATGCTGATGGCTTTGCCGGATAAAGATTTTGCCGAATTGGCCCAGGATGATGTTACCACTGTGCATTGCGATTTTTGCAATAAAACCTATTATTTTAAATGGGAAGAAATGAATGCTATGCAGGAAGCAAAATATAAGAAAAACTCTTGACTGTGCGAACAGATGTTTGTATAATGTACATGTAAGTAATTTGTAAGAAAGTTTGGAGGAAATAGCATGGATATGGATAAGAGCAAGGCTCTGGACGCAGCGGTTAAACAAATCGAGAAGGATTTCGGTAAGGGCTCCATTATGAGAATGGGCGAGGCCGGAGCTAAAATGAATGTAGAAACTATTCCTACAGGAGCGTTATCCTTGGATATTGCCTTAGGTGTGGGTGGTATCCCCCGTGGCAGAGTTATTGAAATTTATGGACCTGAATCTTCCGGTAAGACTACAGTTGCTTTGCATATGATTGCTGAGGCTCAAAAAATGGGCGGTTATGCAGCTTTTATCGATGCCGAGCACGCTTTGGATCCTGAATATGCTAAGCATTTGGGTGTAGATGTAGACAATTTATTAATTTCTCAGCCGGATACCGGCGAGCAGGCTTTGGAGATTTGCGATGCCCTGGTACGTAGCGGTGCCATTGATATTATCGTTATTGACTCCGTTGCTGCCCTGGTTCCTAAGGCTGAAATCGAAGGTGAAATGGGCGATTCTCACGTGGGATTGCAGGCTCGTTTGATGAGTCAGGCTCTGCGTAAATTAACCGGTATTATTTCCAAATCCAAGACTTGTACCGTATTTATCAATCAGATTCGTGAAAAGGTTGGCATTATGTTCGGCAACCCTGAGGTTACCACCGGTGGTCGCGCCTTGAAATTCTATGCTACCATCCGTATGGATGTACGCAGAATTGAAACCTTGAAAAATGGCAATGATATGATTGGTAACAGGACGCGTGTGAAAGTGGTAAAGAACAAAATTGCTCCACCCTTTAAACAAGCTGAGTTTGATATTATGTATGGCCTGGGCATTTCCAACGAAGGCTGTCTGGTAGATTTAGGTGCTGAATACAATATTATTGACAAGAGCGGTGCCTGGTATTCCTACAATGATGAGCGCATTGGACAAGGCAGAGAAAATGCCAAGGAATTCTTGAAGAAGAATCCTGAAATCGCCAAGGACATTGAAACAAAGATTAGAGCTGTGGCAATGCCTACTGCTGACAAGTCGGATAAAGCCGATAAGGACGTAGTGTGGGACGACACTAAAGCACCGGAGACTGAGGAAAATGAGAAAAAGTAAGAAGGAATTAACCACGTACAGTGAGGCCTATTCCTTTGCTTTGGATAAACTATCTATCCGGGATTATAGTCAAAAAGAACTAGAGGGGAAGCTACAGGAACGTGGCTGCCCCTCTGCTGTCCTTAAAGAGGTTATGACCAAGCTCCTGGAGTGTAAATTTATCAATGAGGAAAAATATGCCGAGCTTGTTTATCGTGGCTGGGTAAGCAAGAAATATTATGGACGCCTGCATCTGAAACAATATTTAATGAAGAAAAATGTGCGGGAAGATTATCAGCAAAATATTTTACATGAATTTACACCTGCAGAGGAAACTGACAGGGCGGAGGCTTTTTTGCGTTTGCAATTGCCGAAGCTGCGCATGAAATATAAAACCCAGGAAGAAAAGCTGCGGGGTGCAGTGGCCAGAGCCCTGGCCTCCAGAGGTTTTGGCTCAGATGTGGTGTGGAGTTGTATCGATAAGATAGGTGAAGAGTAGAATTTACCAATCGGGGACGGTACTAACTGGTAAATCTTGATTTACCAGTTAGTACCGTCCCCGATTGGTAAATTGTTGACACATGAGGTAAAATACTATAAAATATTCCTATCCAATCGTGTTAATTTGGGAACGAGGCAACCATTGGTTGCCTTGTTTATTTGTGTGGGACTAAATATTGAAAAGTTGACATCATTTTAAAGTAGAGGAGGTGAAAATTATAAACAGTACATTATTTATTATCATCGCGTGCGTTATAGGCGCACTTGTAGGTTATTTTGTACGTAAGAGCATAGCTGAAAGCAAGATAGGATCTGCTGAAGAAACAGCTATACGCATTGTGCAAGAAGCAGAAAAAACTGGTGAAGCTAAGAAAAAGGAAGCTCTGTTAGAGGCCAAGGAAGAGATTCACCGTTTACGTTCTGATATGGAAAAAGAGAACAAAGAAAGACGGGCTGAGTTAACCAAATCCGAGCGCCGCATTATCCAAAAAGAGGAAAATGTGGACAGAAAGATGGAAAGCTACGAGAAGAAGGAAGAAAAACTTCAAGAGCAGTCCAACAAGCTACGGGAAGCCCAGGATAAGATTGACGAACTATATGCAAAAAAACTGGTGGAGTTGGAGAGAGTTTCCGGTTTAACCAGCGAAGATGCCAAGAAAGAATTGTTGGAGAACGTGAAGAACGATGTTCAACACGATACTGCCAAGCTGATTAAGGACTTAGAGCAAAAGGCTAAGGACGAGGCTGACATGAGAGCAAAGGAAATTATTTCCACTGCTATTCAACGTTGTGCAGCTGATCATGTGGCAGAAACAACAGTATCCGTAGTGGCCCTGCCTAATGATGAAATGAAGGGACGTATTATCGGTCGTGAAGGCCGTAATATTAGAACTTTGGAGACATTGACAGGTATAGATTTAATTATTGATGATACTCCGGAGGCTGTTATTGTTTCCGGGTTTGACCCTGTAAGACGTGAAATTGCTCGTACCGCTTTGGAAAAATTGATTAACGATGGTCGTATCCATCCTGCTCGTATTGAGGAGATGGTGGAGAAAGCTCAGAAGGAAATTGATCAACGTATTAAAGAGGCAGGAGAACAAGCAACCTTTGAAACAGGTGTACACGGTGTTCATCCCGAAATTATTAAACTATTAGGCCGCTTGAGATACAGAACCAGTTATGGTCAGAATGTGTTAAAGCATTCTGTCGAGGTGGCTAATTTGGCAGGCCTTATGGCCGCTGAATTGGGAGTAGATGTTACTCTGGCTAAGCGTGCAGGTTTGTTACACGATATTGGCAAGGCTGTTGATCATGAGATTGAAGGTTCCCATGTTGATTTGGGAGCTGAGGTTGCAAAACGTTATCACGAATCTGATTGCGTTATCAATGCTATTATGTCTCACCACGGAGATGTGGAGCCTAACTGTGTAGAGTCAGTCCTAGTGGCTGCCGCTGATGCAGTATCTGCTGCTCGTCCCGGTGCCCGTCGTGAAACCTTGGAGACTTATTTGAAGAGGTTAACCCGGTTGGAGGAAATTGCTGAATCCTTTGATGGCGTGGAGAAATGTTATGCTGTTCAAGCAGGACGTGAAATCCGCATTATGGTTAAGCCTGATAAGGTGGATGACGATGCTTCAATTATTCTGGCTAGAGATGTGGCCAAGAAGATTGAAGAAGGAATGGAATATCCTGGTCAAATCAAAGTTGTTATTGTACGCGAAACGCGTGCAGTTGATTATGCCAAATAATAAGAAGCCCGTTGATTTAGGTACGATACTTTGTCGTAACGGCAAAAGGCAAGTGTGGAAGGACCCGAAAGTCCAATCCTCACTTGCCTTTTTTTCGTAAAGGTGCCAGGGGGATCATTCCCCGGCACCTTTTCATTTTTATGCCGCGCCTTGCAACCTAGCGGTTAGGGTTCAAGGTAGAGTCTATAGAAGGCCAGATGTCCTCTGTTTCAAAGCCTTTGCGCCAGCAGGCAATGCCCGGTAGCTTATAGCGATCCACTAGTTTTACTTTTTCTACGATAGAATTGGCATTTTCCTGCCAAAAACTATAGGTAATGCCATTCTTTTGGTATTCCACGTAAAACTGACCTAGCTCCGGTTTCCACACGGGAGTAGCTTTTTGTTCCTGAATTGTTTTTTCCATGGCGGGCATGGAAATAGTTTTGCCCGTTGCATAGGAGCTTGTTCCGGAGGATTGCCAGAGACGTGAATAAAGAGGTACACCGAGAATTAATTTTTCCGCAGGTATTTGCTTGAGAGTACTTTCTAAACCGGCTGTAACCCAGTTTAAGGACGCAGTAGAGCCTCTTTGGCGCATGGCCGGTGTATATTGGTCATAGGCCATGAGCATGATGTAATCCAAATATTTGGCCAATTCCTGTCTATCATAACAAGCGGACCAGTTGGGAGTACTGCTGGGCATGGTCACGTCCATGGATAGCACTAGGTTTTTGGCCTTAAGGACAGGGGATAGTTCTTTTATCAGCGTTGTAAGCCCATTTCTGTCCTGGTCGTTAATATTTTCAAAATCAAAATTATAACCATCGAATTGATATTTCTCTGCTAAATTCAGCAAGCCGATTCTCAGATTTTCCCTCGCATCAGGATTACTGAGGAGAGCGTGGGTTAAGGTTGGGTTAAAGCTATTGGTAATTAAGGGCCAGACCTTATAGCCCTTTTGCTTTAACATGGTAACAGCTTTTTTGTCCGGAATTTTATTTTTGATGAGGCCCCGGGTTGTAGCAATTTCCAGCCAGCAGGGGGAGACTACGTTTATACCGGTGATCTTGGGTAGATTATTAAAATTCGCTTCCTGGTCAGGCACATCTGCCTGCCACACCAGATTAATTTTCTCCGCAGGGGGAGCAACAACTGAGGCCTTTTTATGCTTAAAACCTGTTGTTACGAAAAGTGATACGCAGAGCAATACCAGCCAAAAAGATTTTTTCATGAGCAACCTCCACTGGTTAGTATTCTAATATATGAAGTCCGGGATAGCAAGTGGGACAAAAAGTGCGGTTCCTCTTATCCCACTTTTATTTAAAAGGTGCTATAATAAAAGTAATTTTATTGGGAGGATGTGAAATAATGGCTGGATTAACCAGAGATGAAGCGTGGAAGCTTGTTACAGAATATAATAAGGATCCTTTTCATTTACATCATGCGCAGATAGTGGAGGGATGCATGAGGTATTTTGCCAAATCACTAGGCTACGGTGCAGAGGAGGATTTCTGGGGTATCGTAGGCTTGCTGCATGATTTGGATTTCGAAATGTATCCGGATCAACATTGTAAGAAAGAAGCAGAGATTTTGCGTTCCAAGGGTATTGATGAGAGAATTATTCATGCTGTGGAAAGCCATGGTTATGGTTTGTGCGACGAGGTAAAGCCGGAGCATGAGATGGAAAAAGTGCTGTTCGCGGTAGATGAACTGTCCGGTTTGATTGGGGCTGCAGCTTTGATGCGCCCCTCTAAGAGCGTTCAGGATATGGAAGTAAAATCAGTGAAGAAAAAATTCAAAGACAAGCATTTTGCGGCCGGTTGTCACAGAGAAGTTATTCAGCAGGGTGCTGAGATGCTGGGCTGGGATTTGGACAAACTGTTTAGCGAAACTATTTTGGCAATGCGTACTTGTGAGATTCCGATGTAATTATAAAAGGGAGACGAGTTTTTATGAACAAAAAGTTAGCGGTTTTGGGTTTGGCATTAATGATGGCAGTTTCTACAGCAGTAAGCGCAGCACCTATTGATGACCTCAATGCTTCTGTACAAAAGTACAGCAATCCTACCGGTACCTATGTACTACACATGACTATTCCTTTTAAAAATGTAGATACCATGAATACTGATTCCACTATTGATATTCAGGCCAGTCCTTACTGTGCAAGAGTAAAGAATGTGGTGAGCATGGGCAAGCAAGATCCTGATACCAGCTGGGTTTATGAGGAACAAGTGGGCAATCAGATGAAAACCTACACTCAAGAAACCTTGCACAAGGGTGACAAGAAAAAGAGCTGGGTTTATGAATTGACGGATATTAAACCGGGCGAAACCATTATGAATGCGGTTGACCCCAAATCTCTTTTCGCTGCAGTAAAAACTGCTACCTTGGTTGGTAAAACCGGCAATACAGAAAGAATTAAAATCGCTTTTGATTGCGAAAAGCTATTTAGCAACTGGGGTGTTAAACATACCTTGCAGGAATCTACCTCCGATCCTCAAACTGATGCCGATTTCGAAAAAGAATTTGAAAAGCTTCGTAAATCCGGTACCTTGGATGGACAGGCTGTTATTACTGCTGGTGTGTTGACACATATAGATGCCGATATTACCAAGCCGGTTGATGCTTTTACCAATGTTATTAAAAAAGGTGTTAGCCGCAAGACTCATACCGGTTTTATGGGCAACTGGATTTTAGGTATGATTTTAAGAACCGGTAAATCTACTTTGAATCTTGACCTGAAACCGTTGCAAGGATATGTTAGCATTCCTGCTGACGTTAAAAATGCCGCGGTGCTAAAACCTGAAACTGCAAAAAAGTAACAAATTTCAGTCCCCGACTTAAGTGTCGGGGATTTTTTTCTTTCTAAACCGTAGCATAGGATAGTAGCTTTGGTGTATAATTATTACAATAATAAATATGAAGGAGTGATACTATGGGTAAATTAGCAAGACCAACTGAAGTTATGTATCATACCGGATTAAGTAGAAAAATGCTGGAAGGTGCCCGCTTTGCATTATTGCCTGGGGATCCGGGCCGGGTTGAATCCATTGCTTTAGGACTTGGTCAGGGTAGGCCTTTGGCTGTCCATAGAGAATATACCAGCTATTTAGTAGAACTGAAGGGCGAGCCGATTTTGGTTTGTTCCACCGGTATGGGCGGACCTTCTGTGGCTATTTGTCTGGAGGAGCTGGCTCGTATTGGTATTACCAACTTTATCAGGGTAGGTACCACCGGTTCCATTCAAGAAAATATTGGACTGGGTGATCTCATTATTGCTAAAGGCGCTGTACGTTTGGAAGGAACTTCTACGCATTATGCGCCGATAAATTTTCCGGCGGTAGCAGATTTAAGTCTGACCAATGCTTTAGTGGCTGCTGCCAACAAAAAGAAATTTAAGTATCATGTGGGAATATGTATTTCTTCCGATACTTTTTGGCCGGGCCAGGAACGCTATGACAGCTTTACCGGCTATGTGCCCAGAGCTTTTCAAGGTTCTTTGCGGGAATGGCAGCAATTGGGTGCTACCAATTATGAAATGGAGGCTGCGACCTTGTTTGTGGTGGCGCAAAGCTTTGGCTTGGCAGCGGCCTGCATCTGTGTAGCAGTAGCCAAGCGAACTACCAGCGAAAAGGTAGCTTCTCCGGCTGTTTATAAAGAGGCCTTGCCAAAGATGATTGAGACTGTGCAAGAAGCCTTGCTGCTGTTAATAGGTAAATAGGAGGTGCGCCATGGCACGTGGAATAATTTTATTATTGGATTCCTTTGGTATTGGATATGCAGAAGATGCAGCTAAGTTCCAGGATGCAGGTGCAGATACGTTAGGTGATATTGTAAGATGGTGTGCAATCAACCGTAAGATAAATGGTGCAAGCCAGGTTCTGGCTTTGCCTAATTTGGCTAAACTGGGATTGGGACTGGCATCCCAGGCGAGCACCGGCAGGGTGTTGGAGCCGAGCATTGGCTCCGCTACACCGTTAGAGGGCGCCTACACCTATGCCAGAGAAATTTCCAGTGGCAAGGATACCTTAAGCGGTCACTGGGAAATTACCGGTGTGCCGGTAATGTTTGACTGGGGCTATTTTCCCGCTAAACCACATTGTTTTCCGGCCGAGTTAATCCAAAAGTTAATCGAGCAGGGCGGCTTGCCAGGCGTTTTAGGTGAAAAGCACGCTTCCGGGACAGAGATTATTAAAGAATTGGGCGTGGAGCATTGTAAAACCGGCAAACCTATTGTCTATACTTCTGCCGACAGTGTTTTGCAAATAGCGGCTCATGAGAAGTACTTTGGCTTGCAAAAGCTGTATGATTTATGTGCTATTGCCTATGAACTGGTAAAGCCTTATCGTATTGCCAGAGTGATTGCCCGTCCTTTTGTGGGGGAAACACCTGCTGATTTTGTGCGGACCGGCAATAGGCACGATTATGCGGTACCGGCTCCGGATAAAACCTTGTTGGATTACCTGACAGAAGCAGGCGGCAAGGTTTATGCGGTTGGTAAAATAGCAGACATTTTTGCCCATCGTGGCATTTCCAAGGCCTACCATGCTACAGGGTTGGAAGAATTGTTTAACACGACTTTGCAAGCTGTAGCCGAGGCAGGAGAGAATAGTTTGGTGTTTACCAATTTTGTGGATTTTGATTCCAGCTATGGTCATCGTCGAGATGTGGGTGGCTATGGAGCAGGGCTGGAGTACATAGATAGGCGTTTGCCTGAAATTTTGGGGCAACTAAAACAAGAGGATTTATTACTAATTACTGCCGACCATGGTTGTGATCCTACTTGGCGAGGTAATGACCATACCAGAGAGCATATTCCCGTTTTGTTTGCAGGACCTGGGGTGATTCCAGGTGCTTTGCAACCCATGAAGACTTTTTCTGATATTGGCCAAATTATGGCCAAACATTTAGGACTAAAGCTAAAGAATGGTACAGCTCAGGAGGTAGAAAAATGAAAAAGATAATGCTTGCCTTTTTATGTGCTGCCTTATTGCTTTTTCCGGCAATTTCACAGGCTAAAGACAAGGCGCCTACAGAGGCAAGGCCTGTAGCACAGACAACCGTAGATGCACCACAGGAGAGAATGTTACCTGTTTCCTTCATCGTGCTGGATGGTACCGGGACGGTTAATGCGGCTATGCGTAATGATTGGATGAGAATGGCCAAGCTGACCTATCATATTCCGTATTATACTTTTTTGACGGACAACAAAGGGTATCTTTCTGCCACACAGTTGTTGGGTGGCACTGATCAAAAGACCTCTAATCTTAGTCCTGCACTGTTAGGACAAATTGCTGACGAAGCAGGAGCAAAAGTAGTGGTCTTGATGGTTGTTCATGCCATGAACGAGTATCTTGTCCACGGTGGTTACTGGCATCACCATGATGGTCCGGAAACCTATGTGCGGACAGACGCTATTGCCGATTTATATGTTTACAAAAAAGATGGCGACGTAATGCTGAGACGCCTGGTAAGAGAAAGCAATGTGAATGACCTGGGCCAGCAAGAGCATCCCGCCTATACCATTAAGTATGCTTTAAATAAACTGCTCAGCAAGATGGAAGGCAAGGAACCGATTTAACACACTCTTTTCAGATGCTCATTAATTTTGGAGGAAAAAATAGTGAAAGTACCACGGCACTGGTTGTTGTTAATTTCCATCGTACTAATATTTTCTATAAATATGACCCCAATAGAGGCAGCGCGCACGATAAGAGTAGGCTGGTGTATCTTGCCGGGGTATCAGGAATATCATGAAGAGCTGGACAAATCTAACGGTAAAGGTATTGATGCACCAGGTGTATATAGTGGCTATAGCTATGACTATCTTAAAACTATCGCCAACTATACCGGGTGGCAGTACCAGTTTGTAAAAGTACCAAGTGACCAACTTTTGGATGCTTTGGAAAATGGCAAGCTGGATTTGGTATGTATGATGACCAAGACTGCGGCACGGGAAGCCCGGTTCCTTTATCCTGATGCCAGCATGGGTGATAGTTCACTTTGCCTGGTTTGCCGCATGGATGATGAGCGCTTTACCTATGGTGATTATGCAAGCTTAAATGGTATAAAGGTTGCACTAAATTTATTCAGTATGCAGTCACAGGCACTAAGTAAATTTTCCGCTGCTTATAATTTTCACCCTGTCTCAGTAGGCTTTAATACTTATCAAGAGGCTGAGGAAGCATTAGCTAAAGGCACAGTTGATGCTTGTTTAGTTAATCTACCTTTCTCCCAAACGGGTTACAAAATTCTCTTGGCCAGTAGAGGAATTGATTTTTATATTATAACCAATAAACAAAATCCGGCCTTACGTAACAGTATTAATAGTGCCATTCAGCAAATTAAATATTACCAGCCGGATTTTGACAACGTTTTGTCCAATAAATATTTTACCAACGCCACTACTGCTTCTTTTGCTTTCAGCAAGGACGAAAAAGCCTATCTGGAAGCGGTAAAAACGTTGAAACAGACTATTACCGTGCAGTTCAACCCATCCTGGAAACCTATTGAATATAAGGATAGCAAAACAGGTGAAATAAAGGGTGTTATGGCGGAAATTTTTGAGCTCCTGAGCAAGGAAACAGGGCTTAGATTTAAATTTGTTGCTGCCGATGCCGAATCGCAGGATGTGGTTCCTTTAGGCGAAAGCGTCGATATGGAGGCAACCCTGGCAGATGATCTGGAATGGGCGGAAGCTCATGATGCTTTTGCTACGCAACCTGTTTTTAATGCGCCTATCGTCATGGTGTCACAGATAGGTGAGGAAAACGGCATTGTGGCTTTACCCAAGGGCTACCATTTGGCTGAGGCGGTGAAGGAAAGACTGAAAAAAGGAATCGTAACAGGTGAAGGCAACAAGGATAGTTTTGTCTATCACGAATATAATACGGTGGAAGAATGTGTAGAGGCAGTGCGCCAAGGGCAGGCCGGCCGTACTTATATTAATGCTTATGAACTTAATTATTATGCTAATATTGGTAAGCTTACTAATTTGAAGGTGCAGAATGCCACAAATTTTTTTGAACCTATCAGTATAGGCATTTCTAAAAAGGCACCTCGTCAGTTAAGAACTATCATAGGCAAGTCCCTGAAACGCATTCCTACCAGTAAAATTAATGATATTATTATTAAAAATACCGGCATTCAACAGACTAGGAGTATGAGTATCCAGGAATTTGTTTACTTGCATCCTTTAGGTGTAGTAGCTTTAGCGGTTTTGCTGGCATTTTTGTGTGGTATTATAATCTTTTTCTACTATAACAGTCGAAAAAATGAGCAGCAAAGGCTTGCCTTGGAAGCAGCTAATAATGCCAAGGGAGAGTTTTTAAACAGGGTTAGCCATGACATTCGTACGCCCATGAATGCCATCATAGGCTTGACGGAAATTGCTAAACTGGAAAATACAATTCCCGCTATTAATGGCTATTTACATGATATTAATGTTTCCAGTAAATATTTATTAAGTTTAGTAAATGATGTTTTAGATATGTCTAAAATTGAGAAAGACAGCTTTACCTTGCAACCTGAAGTACTTACTCCCCAACGCTTTTTGGAGACTCTAAATAGTACGGTAGAGGTTTTGGCAGAGCAAGCCGGCGTAAAATTGAGCACAGTTTTTGAAGGACATGTTGAGCCGATTTATGTTGATGTAATGCGCTATAATCAAATCTTTATTAACCTTTTGGATAACGCTATTAAACATACACCGGCCGGCGGCACAGTCCGGTATGAAGCACATTGCAGCTTCATTGGCAATGGTATGCTGCACATGACCAATATTGTTGCTGATAATGGTATTGGCATTAGTGCGGAGTTTTTACCCCATGTTTTTGAAGCTTTCTCTCAGGAAGAAAATAAAGATGGCAAAAATATGCAAGGTACGGGATTGGGACTGGCTATAGTGAAACGCCTGGTTGAAGTTATGGGTGGTACCATTGCTGTATCCAGCGAAAAAGGTAAAGGCACAACCTTTACGATTGAGTTGGATGTACCGCTTGCTACTCAGCAACAAATTTTACAAGCTGATAGCGGAAGAAAAGGGAGTCCGACGTTTCTGGTGTTTAACCAGGCTGCTCACCGGGGCAGTGCCGATTTACATGGTAAACATATTTTGGCTGCAGAAGATAATTTAATCAATCAAAAAGTTATTGGAAAATTATTAATTGGTGGAGGCATGGTCTTCGATATAGTGAATAATGGGCGAGAATGCGTAGAGAAACTAAAATCCGCACCGGAACACTATTATGATGCCATTCTTATGGATGTCAGGATGCCTGTTTTGGATGGCATGGGCGCCACTAAGGAAATCAGGAGCCTGGCACGTGCCGATAAAGACATCCCCATTGTAGCACTGACCGCTGATGCCTACACAGACACACAAGAAAAAGCCAGGGAAGTAGGCATGGACGCCTTTATCACTAAACCAGTTTATCCTGGTAACCTCTATGGCGTGTTAAAGAATATCCTGAGTTGATTTACCAATCGGGGACGGTACTAACTGGTAAATTTTTCTCATCATTTACCATTTGGGGACGGTACCATTTGGGGACGGTACCAACTGGTAAATTCTTCTTCTCATTCACCAATCGGGGACGGTACCAACTGGAAAATTTCCTTCTCATTTGCCAATCGGGGACGGTACCAACTGGAAAATTTCCTTCTCATTTTTACCAGCCGTTAAAGCTGGTATTTGGTAAATCATTGACAATTGTTTTTTAGAAAAAAGGGACACCGATAAAAAAGTACTAACTACCAAAAGTTAGATGTTAGGTCTAATTTTTGGGAGTTAGTACAAAACGGTGTCTTTTTTTTTATAGAAATTTTTCATAAAGGTTGAAGTTATTGTTTATACATATATACATATTTATAAAAGCTTGTAAGTGATGTATATCATTTGTTATAATCAACAAAAAAGTTAGCGAGGTAGATACGATGCCAAGACAAAGCAGGATACTTAGCCGGACAGGATGCTACCATGTAATGTTGAGAGGCAACAACAAAATGAAAATTTTTCTCAACGATTTAGACAAAAACTACTTTTTAAAACTTCTAGACCAAAATAAAAAACGGGCCAATTGTCAAATTTTTGCTTATTGTCTAATGGATAATCACATTCATTTAGTTTTACAAGAAAATTTAGAGACTGGTTCACAAGAGAATGTTTCTTTTATTATGAAGAGAATTGGAATATCATATGCCAGATATTTTAATTCAAAATACGACAGGATTGGTGCAGTGTTTCAAGACCGTTTTAAAAGCGAGCGGGTGGAAAATAATAGATATTTATTAGCGGTAATACGGTATATTTTATGTAATCCTTGGAAGGCAAAACTCGTTGTTACGCCATGGCTATATAGGTGGAGTAGCATAAAAGAATACTTAAGTGGGAGCAGTATTATTAGCGATGTCAATGCTATATTGCCTATTTTTAGTAAAGATTTATCCGAGGCAAAAAAATTGTTTAAAGATTTTATAATACAAGATTCAGTGGAAAATTTTATAGAGTTGGATAAAACAAAAGAAGAAATAGAAACTTATTTAGGAAAAGTATGGAAAAAATTAGATTTGTTAAGCATTGAAGAGAGAATTAAAATTTTTCATAATGAAAAAAATGTATCATTGAGAAAAATTGAACGAATTAGTGGGATAAGCAGATTTAAAATAAAACAATATTTAGACAATCAATAATGCTCATCCATGAGTAGGATTGGTGATGAAAGTTGGTTCTGCACGCAATTGGTAAAAGATGTTTCAGCATGAAAAATTGCGAGGATAATTTACCAGTTAGTACCGTCCCCAAATGGTAAATTATGTTTCAGCATGAAAATCACGAGGGTAATTTACCAGTTGGTACCGTCCCCGATTGGTAAAAGATGTTTCAGCATGAAAAATTGCGAGGGTGATTTACCAGTTGGTACCGTCCCCAAATGGTAAAAAAATAGCTGTTGCCGAAGGGCAACAGCTATTTTTTTGTTTTGGTTATCTCATGTTGATGAATTGCAGGTCAATGCCGAAATCAGCAGCTTTTAAAACTTGGATGATGGCCTGTAGGTCATCTTTTTTGGCACCGGAAATTCTTACTTGGTTTTCCTGTTGTTGGGCGGATACTTTTAGTTTGGAAGCTTTTACGGCAGCGACAATTTGCTTGGAAACATCTTTAGAGATGCCTTGTTTTAGTTTCACGGTTTGACGGACGGTGCCTTTGGCAGCGTCTTCGATTTTGCCGGGTTCCAAGCAACGGAGAGAGAGGCCGCGTTTGGCCATCCGTTGTCTCAACATGTCTAAAATAGCACCGATTTTATATTCGTCTTCGGCAGCCAATTTTAAATCACCGTCAACCAATTCAATTTCTGCAGTTGAACCACGAAAATCATAACGTTGGGAGATTTCTTTCCTGGTTTGGTTAAGGGCATTATCCATTTCTTGCATATCAATTTGAGATACTACATCAAAAGAACTGTCTTTAGCCATTTTTATTCCTCCTTATTTTTCCACATGGATATCAATTTCAAACAATCTATTCCAAGGAAATTCTACACTATATTTGGTATTTTTTAAATAGGGTTCGTCATCAATATATTTTGTGAATAAAGCATTGGTACCACTTAAGACTCTGTTGTAATATTTGCCTAAGTCATATTTTAGTTTAAAATCATGTCGGTCAATTTCCAAGGCTACTCTGTAGCGAATATTGGCTTGATAAAGCCAATCATCTAAATAACGAGTTTTTAATAATCTTGTAATGTCCTTGGCAGCCATTTTTTTGGCTAAAATGCCTTGGGCCAGGGCAAAGCCGATGCTGTTGTCGGCAGTATTCCAGCCGGAGTACGCTACAAAGCGGGGCAGAATATTACGTTGCTCCAATTCGTACATAAAACCATTGTCAGAACCGTTGGCATAAGAGGTATCAGCCAGGGCTACCGAATATTTTTTCGTTAAGGAAGTTAATTCACGTACAAATTCTTTATTGGCTTCATTAGCATAGGGGGCATTTTCATCGGAAGTAGAATCTAGGCATTTGCCGTTGTCAGGAGTATTAACTGCCAAAATTAGATTGGCTTTGTCATGGAACCCAACAGCGACTGCACCACAAGCGGTAATCTGCTTGGCTACCGAATTTGCCACAGTTTCATCGGAGAAAAGGGGAATGGTGGCGCCACCCTTGCCAGGCGCATAGGTAACAAAAATCTTGGGCTTTTCACCATTTATTTCATTAATGGCTCTTGTCAAAAGCACTATGCCTACCTGATCCACACCCGGCATAATCTCAAAACGATGGTTAGTCATGCCTGCTGCGTAATGTATCAGGTGACGTGCTTCCATGTGTGTCTGGGACAGTGGTGCGTTGTCATCCTTGCCAATGGCAAAATAATAAAAGGTTTTATCCTTGCAAAGATCTATCAGTTTTTCATTAGTTTTAAAGTTGATACTTCTTCTCCGGCGCCAGTCACGTAGCAAATCTTCAGGAATAAAGGAGAGCAAATTAGCTTTTTCCGTAGCTTCCTTGCCTGACAAAATGTCGGTATCTTCTTTATCATCCAGTTGTGACAGCCTAAAGATACTGGGGCCGAAATAACGGTAATAATCGGGCTCAACATTGCCTATGCTTTCTTTAGGTGTACGCATAATAGTGGAGTATGCATAAATTTTTAAGGCCGGATTATTAATCTTTAAATTCTGCATTCTTTCTATTTTATGCTTTAAATAACGTTCGGTAAGGTTGTGGCGGCGCGAAGCCACCAAGCCGCCATAGTTTAAGCTGTCAGTGGAAATAACAGCAGCTTTAGCTTTAGGGGCAGATTTTTCCAACCATTTCCACAGGCCTTCATTGTCACCGCCGGTGCGATGGTTGGCAATCAGCTTGGCAGGAGGAACTGTCAGGTCATAGCCTGCTGCTTTGGCGGTTTCTTGTACGTAGCCAAGGCAAACGGGTCTATTGTCCAATGGAATGTAGATTATGGGTGGTGCAGCGTGTACTAAGTTTGGTATGGTGGATAAACAAGCGGCGAATAGTGTTAAAAAGTACTTGCTAATTGTTTTCATAGGCTCCTCCTTTAAATAAGCTTAATTATTATACAACATTTTGTAACATTATTCAAAATTTAGTCAAGGGTAGACGAGATATGGTATAATAATCACTCAAGTATAGTTTATAAAACCTGGGAGGTAAAAAGTTCCCGCGTTAAATATAGGCATCAACCCAGGCGAAATCAGCCGGAGCTCAGGACAATAAAAGTTGAGTCGGAGAAGCTGGTTATAAACTATAATTAGGAGAAAAAACTATGAAATTTAAAATAAAAGCTCCCTTTGCGCCGGCCGGTGATCAACCGGAAGCTATCAAGGAATTGGTGCAGGGGGTAAAGGATAAGCTGCATACACAGGTTTTATTGGGAGCCACCGGTACCGGCAAAACCTATACCATTGCACAGGTGATTAATCAGGTGCAAAAGCCTACTTTGGTCATAGCTAACAATAAGACCCTGGCTGCGCAGTTAGCCAGCGAGCTGAAAGAATTTTTCCCTGACAATGCGGTGGAATACTTTGTGTCTTACTATGACTATTACCAGCCGGAGGCCTACATTCCTTCTACGGATACATATATTGAAAAAGATTCTTCCATTAATGATGAAATAGATAAGCTGCGCCACTCGGCTACCAGTGCCTTGTGTGAGCGTAAGGATGTTATAATTGTGGCCAGTGTGTCCTGTATTTATGGTCTGGGCGCACCTCAAGATTATTACGATTTGGTGTTGTCCCTAAGAGTAGGGCAACAGGTGGATCGTCAGGTTATTTTGCGCAAATTGGTGGAGATTCAGTACACCCGCAATGATATAGCTTTTGAAAGAGGGACCTTTAGGGTCAGGGGTGATGTTATTGAGGTCATTCCCGCCAGCTATAATGAAAAGGGTATTCGTATTGAACTTTTTGGTGACGAGATTGATAGTATCACGGAAATAGATGTGCTTACCGGTGAGGTTATCGATAAGCGTTCTCATGTAGCTATTTTCCCGGCATCCCACTACGTAACCAGCAGGGAAAACTTGGAAAGAGCCATGGAAGATATCAAGGTGGAATTGGCTGAGCGTCTGGCGGCATTAAAAAAAGCCGGAAAGCTTCTGGAAGCAGAGCGTTTGGAGCAACGTACTAATTATGATTTGGAAATGATGGGAGAGCTGGGGTACTGCAGTGGTATTGAAAACTATTCCCGTCATTTGACTGCCCGGCAGGCCGGGGAACCGCCTTTTACCTTGGTAAATTATTTTCCTAAAGATTTTTTAACTGTCATTGATGAGTGCCACGTGACCTTGCCACAAATCAGGGCTATGTTTGCCGGTGATAGATCCAGAAAGAATATGTTGGTGGAATATGGCTTTAGGTTGCCGTCTGCCATTGATAATCGTCCTCTTACCTTTGAAGAATTTCAAAGTCAAAGAGGGCAGGCAATCTATGTGTCTGCTACGCCTTCTGAGTATGAGCTGGGAGAAGCTGACCAGGTGGTGGAACAGATTATTCGTCCTACGGGTCTGCTGGATCCGCAAATTGAGGTGCGCCCCATTAAGGGCCAGATTGATGATTTACTAGGTGAAATCCATAAAGTAACAGCCAAGGGTGAAAGAATTTTGGTAACCACCCTGACTAAGAAAATGGCCGAGGATTTAACTGATTATCTGACGAATGAAGGTGTCCGGGTTCGTTATCTCCATTCTGACATAGTTACTATTGAAAGAGCAGAGATTATTCATGATTTGCGTGCCGGCGAATTTGACGTGCTGGTAGGTATTAACCTGCTACGGGAAGGCCTTGATTTGCCTGAGGTATCCTTGATTGCGATTTTAGATGCAGATAAGGAAGGCTTCCTCCGCAGTGATACTGCCATGATTCAAACTATAGGCAGAGCAGCCCGCAATGCCCATGGTCGCGTTATCATGTATGCAGATGTAATAACAGGTTCTATGCAACGCGCTATTGATGAAACTAATAGGCGACGTGAAAAACAGGAGGCCTACAACAAGGCACATGGAATTACGCCGAAGACTATTGAAAAGAAAGTCGTCGATTTAATTAAGCTGACGAGGATTTCTGAAGAGGATACAACGGTAGATTATTCTGCCAAGAAGCTGAAGAAGCTGTCCAAGACCAGCATAGAAAAACAAGCTAAAGAGCTGGAGACCAAGATGAAAGCGGCGGCTAAGCAGCTGGACTTCGAAAGGGCAGCTGAATATAGAGATAAGATAATTTTGCTTAAAGGAGAATTAGGTAAGAGACATGGCGAGCGAAGACAAGCTAATAATTAAGGGTGCCAGACAGCACAATTTAAAGAATATAAATTTGGAAATTCCCAGGGATAAATTAGTAGTTATCACCGGTTTGTCCGGTTCAGGAAAATCCTCCCTGGCTTTCGATACTATTTACGCAGAGGGGCAAAGACGCTATGTGGAGTCTTTGTCTTCTTATGCGCGGCAATTTTTGGGGCAGATGGACAAGCCCGACCTAGACTATATTGAGGGCCTTAGCCCTGCTATTTCCATTGATCAGAAAACCACCAGCCACAACCCTCGTTCCACAGTCGGTACGGTAACAGAGATTTATGATTATCTACGTTTGCTTTTTGCCCGTATTGGTATTCCTCATTGCCCTCAGTGTGGCAAGGTGATTGAAAAGCAATCCGTGGAGCAGATTGCCGACAAGGTAAAGGCTTTGCCGGAAGGCACCAAGTTCATGATTCTGGCACCGCTGATTTGGGGCAGAAAAGGTGAGCATAAAAATATTTTCGAGCAGATAAAAAAAGCCGGCTATGTTCGTGTAAAAGTAGACGGACAGGTGCAAACCCTGGATGAGGAAATAAAACTGGACAAGAAGAAAAAACATTTTATTTCCGTAGTGGTAGATAGACTGGTAGCCAGACCTGATCTTGGTCAAAGGCTGAGTGATTCTTTGGAAACAGCTCTCCACTTGTCTGAAGGTATTGTGGAGATAGAAGAAATAGAGGGCAAGAGTACTGTCTACAGCGAGCACTTTGCTTGCGCCGATTGCGGTATCAGCCTGCCGGAAATTGAGCCCAGGCTATTTTCCTTTAATGCGCCCTATGGTGCCTGTCCGGACTGTACGGGCTTGGGCATGCATATGGAATTTGATGTGGATTTAATTATTCCTGACAAAAATTTATCTTTTAGTGATGGTTGCATTGCGGCCGTCAGCTCCAATCCTAAGTCATTTTTTATGAAACTTTTTGCAGCTGTTTTGCAGACCAGAAATCTGAATTTGGATAATACCTGGAAGTCTGTACCTAAGAAGGTACAAAACGAATTGCTCAATGGCATTGAAGGAGAAGAGTTTTCCTTCTACTATGAAAATCTCATGGGAGAAACTCATCTGCACAAGCTGGCTTTTGAGGGCATTATTCCAATCCTCCAAAGACGGCACAGAGAGGCTATGAGCGAAAGCCAAAGGCTGGACTATGAAAGCTTTATGACTTCCATACCTTGTCCTACCTGCCATGGTGCTCGTTTAAAACCGGAGGTGCTGGCTATTACCGTCGGTGACAAAAATATCCAGCAGGTTACCTCTTTAACGGTGAGCCGTGCTGTGGAGTTTTTCCAGAATTTGCAGCTGACTAAGCGGGAAGAAATCATTGCTAAGCAGGTTTTAAAAGAGATTTTGGCACGCTTAAATTTCTTAAATAACGTAGGTCTGGAATATCTAACTTTGGATCGTTCTGCCGGGACCCTGTCCGGTGGCGAAGCGCAGCGTATCAGGCTGGCAACGCAAATAGGCTCAGGCCTGGTGGGTGTGCTGTATATTTTGGATGAACCAAGTATCGGCTTGCACCAAAGGGATAATGCCAAGCTGTTGGAAACATTGCAACATCTGAGAGATTTGGGTAACACACTTTTGGTTGTTGAGCATGATGAGGAAACCATGTACGCTGCAGATCAGATTATTGATATTGGCCCCGGCGCCGGTGAGCATGGTGGCGAAATAGTTGCACAGGGCACCGTAGAAGAAATTAAAAAGGTGCCGGAGTCTATTACCGGACAGTATTTAAGTGGTAAGAAGAAAATTCCTGTGCCCAAAACTCGGCGCAAGGGCAACGGCAAAAAGTTGACCATTAAGGGTGCCAAAGCTAATAATCTGCAAAATATCGACGTGACTATCCCGCTGGGAACCTTCACGGTAGTAACCGGGGTCAGTGGCAGTGGGAAGAGTACTTTGGTAAATGATATTTTGTATCAGGCACTGGCTCAGAAGATTTATGGTTCCAGGCTGCGTCCGGGTGCTTATGACAAAATTTTAGGTATTAACAATATCGACAAGGTTATTAATATTGACCAGTCGCCTATAGGCAGAACACCTCGTTCCAATCCTGCTACCTATACAGGTGTTTTTGATTATATTCGTACTCTGTTTAGCACTACTAACGAGGCTAAAATGCGTGGCTATAAGCCGGGTCGTTTCAGCTTTAATGTCAAGGGTGGCCGTTGCGAGGCTTGCAGCGGCGATGGTATGAACAAGATTGAAATGAATTTTCTGCCGGATGTATATGTGCCCTGCGAAGTATGTCATGGCACTCGTTTCAACAGAGATACCTTGGAAGTACATTATAAGGGCAAGAATATTGCCGATGTTTTAGCCATGACAGTAAGCGAGGCTTGTGAATATTTTAAGAATCAGAATAGGATTTTAAATAAATTACAGGTGCTGGAGGATGTTGGCCTAGGCTATATTCGTTTAGGGCAGGCTGCTACGACTTTGTCAGGTGGCGAGGCCCAGAGGGTAAAGCTGGCTACGGAATTGTCCAAGCGTGGTACAGGCCGGACTCTGTACATTTTGGATGAACCTACCACCGGCCTTCATATTGCCGACGTGGACAAGCTTTTGCAAGTGCTGGAGAGATTGGTAGATGCCGGTGATACAGTGGTAGTCATTGAGCACAATTTGGATGTTATTAAGACCGCTGATTATCTTATTGATTTAGGACCGGAGGGTGGCGACAAGGGTGGCACGGTAGTGGCTACCGGCACTCCGGAGGAAGTTGCTAAAGTAAAGAAGTCCTACACGGGACAATATGTGAAGAAGGTTTTGAGATGAAAGAGGCAATCGCCCAGGCCTTGGCCGTACTGCCTAATGCCCCCGGTGTGTATATTATGCACGATGCTACCGGCAAGGTCATTTATGTGGGCAAGGCTATTATTTTAAAAAATAGGGTTCGCAGTTATTTCCGGGAATCCAGTAAGGTCGCACCAAAAGTGCAGGCCTTGGTTAACCATGTGGAAAATATTGAAACCATTGTGACCGCCAATGAAATGGAAGCACTGGTTTTGGAGTGCAACCTGATAAAAAAGTATAGGCCTCGCTACAACATCAGCTTGAAGGACGATAAAACTTATCCGTATTTGAAAATAACTTTGCAAGAGGAATTCCCCCGCCTGGTTATTACCCGAAAGGTGCTAAGGGATGGTGCTAAGTATTATGGCCCCTATCCTGATGCCGGAGCCTTGCATGCCAATATTAAATTGATCAGGCAACTGTTTCCTTTGCGTCATTGCCGTAACATGAATGTAAAAAGACCCTGTCTGCAATATCATTTGAAACGGTGTCTGGCTCCTTGTACGGGCAAAGTGAAGCAGTCTGAGTACATGGCGATGATTAATTCCGTGCTGCTTTTGATGGATGGCAAAATTACTGATCTGAAAAAAGAATTAAAGGCAAAAATGGCAGCTGCTTCGGAGCTTTTAGAGTTTGAAGCTGCCGGCAGATATCGGGATGCTATTAGCAGCCTTGCATATCTTCAGGAAGAACAAAAGGCCACCACAGACAGTGATGACCGGGATGTTATTGCCTTGACCAGTGCCGATATAGGCAATTGCGTGCAGATTTTCCATATTCGTAAGGGCAAGATTTTAGGGCGGGATGATTTCTTTTTCCGGCAGGAGCTGGAAGAGAGCAAGGAAGAAATTTTAGCTGCCTTTTTAAAGCAGTATTATGATACAGATCGTTTCATTCCCAAAGAAATATTGGTTAACTTAAATTTGGAGGCTGGCCAACAAGAGCTGCTGAGTACTTGGCTCAGCAACAAAGCGCAGCATAAGGTGGAAATTATTGAACCGCAACGTGGCTTTAAGCACGACTTGATACTGATGGCACAGGAGAATGCACAAAAGAATCTGGACGAAAGAGTGCGCAAGGGCAAGCTGGAGCAGGCTACAGGGGAAGAAGCCGCAGAGCAATTGCAAAAGGCTATCGGCTTAACGGAGCCCTTGGAGCGGATGGATTGCTTTGATATTTCCCATACTCAAGGCAAGGAAACAGTGGCTTCCATGGTGGTATTTCGCCAAGGTGTGCCCAGCAAAAAAGATTATCGTCGCTATAAGATACGGTCGGCCGAGGGCAAACCGGATGATTTTAAATCCATGCAGGAGGTAGTTTACCGCCGTTACCGGGATGGTGAAGATTTACCCAGCCTGGTTATTATCGATGGTGGTAAGGGTCAGCTCAGTTCTGCGTTGGAAATCATTCGTGGTTTGGGTTTGGAGAAACTGCCTGTTATTGGTTTGGCCAAAAGGGAAGAAGAGATTTTTAAGGAAGGTGCCCATGAAAGTATTCTGCTGGACAAAACATCGCCTGCCTTGCATTTAATCCAGCATATTCGTGACGAGGCTCATAGGTTTGCCATTACTTATCATAGAAAATTGCGTGGCAAACGCAATCTGGTGTCTGTTTTGGATCATATCGAAGGCATAGGACCAAAGCGGCGTACTGCCTTGTGGAAGCGATTTGAGTCTCTGGAGGCTATGAGAGCAGCTTCTCTTGAGGAGCTGGCCGCTGTGCCTGGCATGACTAAGCCGACAGCCGAGAAGCTTAAAAGCTTTTTGGTTGCCGATATAGTGGAGAAGCAGGAACAATTAAAAAGCTGACAGCGGGACGATACTTTGGTATGATTTAAGATATACTACTTCTATCGTTCGCAGTTTATTGCCACGGGCTCCGGTGCAGTGGTTCGCTGTTTCCACTCAGCTACGCTTTGTGGACAGCTATCACATGGCCAGTTCCATTTGCTTGCTGCGTCGCTTTGCTTCTTGCTCGCAAGGAAGCTGGCTCAATGCGGCCGGCTTTACGGAATAAACTTATTTTTGGCCGGTCCTCGGCAATGTCGCCCTTAGGCAAATAAACCTGCTCACTATAGAAATAGCCTGGTTGTAAGACTTGCAGTGTTCTAGCCTAAGCCTGACTTTGGGGAGGCCTGCCAAAAAACAAGTTATGCTCCTTGGTGCAGGCCGAGCCAACCGGAAGGCGTGGCTAAACACGGCAAGTTATTTACTGTATATAATTCTATAATTTGCGGAATACACATGTCTTGTATGTATTGTACACAAAAAAGCAAAAGTACGGTATAATTATAGCATAGTTTTCAGTTAGGAGAAGCAAGAAATGCAAGAACGTAAATTGGTAAGGGCGGCCATCCTCTTGGCTATTGCCATTCTTATTCAGCAAATCAGAATTTTAGTACCGTTGCCCGTACTGGTTGCAACGCTGCTTATTGGTACCGTGGTTAATGCCTGCCTAGCCTTGGCAGCACACTTTACCAGTCTCAGCCTGGCACTGGAAATGACCTTAATATTACCGGTGATTGCCTTTTTACAAGGACATCTACTGTTGGTATTCCTTATACCTATAGTGTTTTTAGGTAACGCTACTTTTGTTTTGTGCTGTTATAAACTAAAAAACAGGGCAGTATTATTTACAGCTCCCTTGCTGAAAACTGTGGTGATGATGGCAGGAACCTATGTGGTAATCAGCCTTTTTAATATTGCTCCGAATATTGCCAATAAAATTCTTATGACCATGACCTGGCCACAACTGGTTACAGGTATTCTAGGTATCGTTTTGGCGAATATTTTAGGTACAAGGCTGGAAGCAAGCGAAAAAGCCATTAAGAAGGATTGACATAAAGTTAACTGTAAGTGTTATAATATAAAGCATAGTAGGTGAATAGCATGAAGATTCTTATTTTGGATGGCCAAGGTGGCGGAGTAGGACATAATATTTTGGAAGCATTGGCTGCTGCTAAGTTTGATTTGGAAAATGTGGTTGTAGTGGGTACCAATGCCGTGGCTACTGCCAATATGATTAAAGGCTATAATGTTAAAGCAGCTAGCGGTGAGCAAGCAGCCATATTTAACAGTAATCGTGTAGATGTTATTATCGGCCCGGTGGGGATTGTAATGCCTAACGCTATGCTGGGTGAGATTACGCCGGCTATGGCAGAGGCCGTTTCATCCTGTCCCGGGAAAATAGTTCTTATTCCAATGAATAAGTGCCATGCAACTATTGTAGGAATTGCCAACAAGAAAAGGCAAGAGCTTATCGCAGAGGCTATTACAGAAGTATTAGCTTAATTACAGAGTAATTTTACTGCTATGAAATAAAATATAATTAATATGGAAAATAAAGCTATGTGGGCTGAAAACTGTCAGAAGACAGTAGGGTCTACATAGCTTTTTTGTGGGAGATACTATGACAACACCGGAGAAAAATACAAAAGAGTATATCGCTGATTACTGGAATAGCAGAGCAGAAGCCTTTGCTAAATTGCGCCGGGAAGAATTTCAAAGCGGTAAAAAGGCACTATGGCTGGAAGAAATTAAAAGCAAGGTTGCTATTACCAAGGATATGAAAATATTGGATGTAGGTTGTGGAACAGGCTATTTCTCCTTGCTTTTAGCTAAAGAGGGAGCAAAGGTGACAGGAATTGATTTGTCAGAAGCTATGGTTGCCCAAAGCAAGGCGTGGGCAATAAAAGAAAAATTAACTGTTGATTTTCTGGTTATGGATGCGGAGCAATTGCAGTTTCCGGAGGATACTTTTGATCTGGTTATCAGCCGCAACGTCACTTGGGACCTACCGCATCCTATCGAAGCCTATAGGCAATGGTTGAGAGTGCTAAAGCCTCAAGGCACCCTGCTAAATTATGATGGCGAGTACGCCAAAGATTTTGATAAGCAAAAAAGCGGCAAGGGAGCTAACAAGGGCGTTAGCCTGACCCAGATGGAACAATGCCATACTATTTATCAAATGCTTTCTATCAGCGGTGAGAATCGCCCAAGCTGGGATAAAAAAGTTTTAAAAGAATTAACCGGTAAGCAATGCCAGCTTGATCAAGAGGTTAGCAAGAGATTGTATGGAGCTAATGACTATTTTGATTCAGGAACGCCAATTTTTTGTGTGTCTATAACAAAGTAAACGGGGAATTTTTATGTTGAAGTATGTGAGAAACAGATTGCTATTACTTATACCTGTACTCTTGGGGATTACCTTTTTGTCTTTTGCTATGATGTCACTAACGGCATCAGATGTGGTAGATATGCAGTATGAACAAAAAGGCGTAGAGGTATCAGAACAAGTAAAGATGGCTAAAAGGATGAAGCTGGGATTGGATAAACCCTTTATGGTACAGTATGGTACCTGGCTTGCTAAGCTGGCCGTAGGGGATATGGGAACCTCCTATATTTCCGGTAAAGCGGTTTCTGCTACCTTTGTCAGCAAATTACCTCATACTATCTGTCTGGCGCTTTGTGCCATGGCATTAACCCTGCTGATTTCCCTACCACTGGGAATTTATGGCGCTTTGCATAAAGATAAAATAGGGGATAGGCTGATTTTGCTGGGAAGCTTTATTGGCAACTCTTCTCCCAATTTTTTTACGGCACTGCTTTTAATTTTGTTCATTTCCGTAAAGCTCAATCTTTTACCTATTATTGCCGGTTCAGGGTGGCAAGGTATTATTTTACCGACCCTGACACTTGCTATAGCCATGAGTGCGAAATATGTAAGACAGATTAGAGCCGTGGTACTGGAAGAAATGGGTAAGGGCTATGTGCAGGCAGCCCAAATGCGTGGTATTAGAAAGAGTACGATTTTCTACAAAAGCTTGCTCCATGTGGTACTCCTGAACGTAATTACCTTGATGGCTTTATCACTAGGTTCTCTTTTGGGTGGTACAGCTATTGTAGAAACAATTTTTATGTGGGATGGCGTAGGCAAAATGGCAGTGGATGCCATTAACATGAGGGATTATCCCATCATGCAAGCCTACGTAGTATGGTTGGCCATTATCTATATCTGCATGAATTTAGCAGCAGATATCCTTTATCATCTAGTTGACCCCAGAATTAAGGAGGTAAACTAGATGCTGAAAATTTCACTAAAAAGTAAATTATTGTTTTATTCTATTTTAGCCTTGAGCATTATCCTGCTAGGTTGCTTTGCTGCTTATTTGGTGCCCTTTAACCCGGATGCCCAAAATTTAGGCGATGCCCTTCGTGCTCCCAACAGTACCCACTGGCTGGGTACAGATATGTACGGCAGAGATATGCTCTCCAGAGTTATGATGGGCGCACGGACCTCGGTGTTGGCTACTTTGCTTTTAGTATTTTTAATCAGTCTTATTGGTACAGTAGTTGGTACCTTCAGTGCCTATAAGGGTGGCTTTTGGGATATGCTTTTAATGCGACTTGCTGATATTTGTGTAGCCTTTCCGGGTTTAGTTTTTGCTATAGCTTTAGCGGGAGTACTTGGTGGCGGCGTATTGAATGCGGTGGCAGCGCTTACTGCTATTTCCTGGCCCAAATATGCCAGACTGGCTCGTGGACAGGCTTTGGTACAGTTGTCACAGGATTTTATTAAGGCCGCCAAGCTGGATGGCACTACCGGGTTCCTTTTGGTGTGGCGTTTTGTTTTACCTAATATTTTAAATACCATGTTGGTAACAGCTCTTTTGGATTTTGGTACCATGCTTATGGAAATTGCCGGCTTGTCTTTTTTAGGCTTGGGAGCCATGCCCCCTACTGCAGAGTGGGGATCCATGCTGAGTAATGGGCGAAGTATGATTCAAACCTCGCCGTGGACAGTGCTGGCACCGGGGTTCGCAATTTTTTTAACAGTAGCAATTTTTAATTTATGGGGAGAAGCAATTAGAGACTATTTAGATCCTCGCCTGGATAGGAGTGGTAGAAATGTTTAGCGTAGGCAAAAAAATAATAATGTTAGCTTTGCTAGCCTTGCTTATTGCAGGCTGCGGTGGCGGTAAGGACGTAGCAAAAAGCAAGGAGAAGGTTTTTACCTATGGCACGGTGGCCTATGGACCACAGCATGGTGATGCAGGACTTGATCCTCACGAGGGCTATTCCGGTTGGTCCACAGTGCGCTATGGCGTGGGAGAGACCCTTTTTAAATTTAATGATGCCATGGAACCAACGCCATGGTTGGCCAAAAGCTATGAACAAATTAATCCTCAAACCATTAAGATTACCTTGAAGGATAATGTTACCTTTTCCAATGGTAAAAAAGTGGATGGACAGGCAGTAAAGGAATGCCTGGAACATCTGCTGAAGGTTCACGACAGAGCTCCCGGAGATTTGAAGATAGCTTCTCTGGAGGCCCAGGGACAAGCTATAATCATCACCTCTCAGCTTCCCTCTCCTGTATTTATTAATTATCTAAGCGATCCGTATGCAGCGATTATTGATATGCAGGCAGGAGTTACTGCTGATAAGAAGGTGATTGGTACAGGACCCTTTGTTGCCCAAAAAGTAACTGACAGTGAAGTGGAGCTGGTGAAAAATCCCAAGTACTGGGGTGGAGCTGTTAAAGTGGACAAGGTACATGTAAGAGCTATAAATGACGGTGATACCTTGACTATGGCACTGCAATCAGGGGAGCTTGATGCTACCCAGGGGTTGCCTTACAACAGTCTGGCACTTTTTGCCAAGAATAAAAAATTTAAGCTAGCTTCCAGTGATACGTCCAGGACATTTTTCGCTACGCTAAACTTCCTTACACCGGCTTTGCAGGATTTAAAAGTAAGACAGGCTATTGCCATGGCAATAGATAAAGATAGTTTCACCAAGGTTTTGCTAAAGGGCAATGGTACTGCGGCAGTGGGACCTTTTCCGGTAGGTATGCCCTTCGGTGATAGCAAGGTAACAGCCCCCAAGTTTGATTTGTCAACTGCCAAAAAGCTATTGCAAGAAGCCGGCTGGACCGATACCAATGGCGATGGTTATGTAGATAAAAATGGACAAGACCTGACTATTAGATGGCTAACTTATCCAGGCAGGATTGAATTACCGCTTTTGGCTGAAGCAGTACAAGCCAGCCTTAAGCAAATAGGCGTAAAGGTCTTGGTCAATTCTACTGCCAATCATAGGGACTTTATGAAGCGCGGTGAGTGGGATGTGTATGCCAGTGCTATGGTGACTGCCCCTACGGGAGACCCCGAATATTTCTTTACTACCTTGGCCTTGCAAAAATCTGCGTTGAACAGAGGCAAATATGTGAGCCCCAAGCTGGATACCTTAGGAGAACAACTTATGCAAGAGTTTGATAAAAATAAACGTTCCGCCTTGGCTATTCAAATGGAGCAACAAATTTTAAATGATGTGGCCTTTATTTTTGCTTCCCATTTAAAGATGTCCTTTGTGATGAAAAATTCTGTAACAGGCTTTCAGCCTCATCCGGCAGACTATTATGAAATAACGGCTGACCTGGATATTAATTCTTAAACGAGGAATATGAATACACCAATCTTAGCTTTTGAACATGTTAACTTAATAATAGCTGATAAAGTTATCCTGAATGATATAAGCTTTGCCTTGGCACAGGGTGAGGTGCTTGGTATAGTGGGAGAATCAGGAGCAGGTAAAAGTACTATTCTCAATCTGGCCTTAGGTATTAAAAAAAGTGATGCTCGAGTTTCCGGCAGGGTGCTTTTTCAGGGTAAGGATTTATTTGCCTTGCCTGAGGAAGAGTTACGCGCCCTGCGCGGTAAAGAAATGGGTATGATTTTTCAGGATGCCAAGGATTCTTTGTGCCCTGTTAGGCGCATAGGCACACAGCTGGTGGAATATGTACGGGAGCACGAGGATATTCCTAAGAGGGCAATTTTGGACAGAGCAGGAGAATTATTGCAAAAAGTGGGTTTTAAAAATCCTGAGGAAATTTTAAAAGCGTATGCCTTTGAATTATCCGGTGGCATGAACCAGCGAGTGGGTTTGGTGTATGGCTTGATTCTACAACCCGGCCTGCTTTTAGCTGATGAGCCAACCAGTGCCTTGGATGAAGTGACCAAGCAGGAAGTGATGACATTGCTGGGTAAGCTTTTGGCTGAGCGGACACGCTCCATGTTGCTGGTATCTCATGATATGCAAATAGTGGGAACCTTAGCCAAACGTATTATGGTTCTCAAAGAGGGACGCATTATAGAAACAGGAACCAAGGAAGCCATCTTTCAACACCCTAAAGAAACCTATACACAAGCGCTGTTAGAGGCTTGCTTAAAGAGAAGGAAATATCGTGGAAACTATTATTAAGGTTGAGCAATTAACTAAAACATATAAAAAAGAAAATCGTAGCTTTAATGCCGTAGACAAGGTGAGCTTTACTGTGGCACAAAATGAAATAGTAGGCATCATGGGAGAAAGTGGCTGCGGTAAAACGACCTTGTTAAATATTTTGGCAGGGCTGGAAATACCCTCTAGTGGTACCGTATGGCTGAAACCTGGTCTTACCATGCATATGGTTTTTCAAAATCCGGTGGCCTCTTTTAATCCCAGAATGACCATCAGAAGATCCTTGTGTGAAGGTCTTATTAATAGAAAGGTACCCTTGGCACAAAGACATCATATTATGCAAGATTTGCTTAAACAATGTGGTTTGGATAGTTCCTGCCTTATGGCATATCCTCATCAATTAAGTGGTGGACAGTGCCAACGCGCTGCCCTGGTGAGAGCGCTCATGAGCTCCCCGCAGGTATTGTTTTGCGACGAAATGACCAGCTCCCTGGATACAATTACGAAAAGGCAAATTATGGAGCTGGTATTAAGGCTTTGTCAGCAAAGGCCAATGAGCGTAGTAATTGTTGATCATGATACAGCTTTGTTAGCAGCTTTGTGCACCAGAATACTGGTTATGAAAGAGGGCAGCATAATCGATGAAGGGCCTGTAGACGAGATTTTGCTAAGAAAATAAAAAAAGAAAAATCTGACTATTTACTTTAAGGTGTAATATTGCTAACAATTTGCGCCAAGGAAAAAATAAATTTGCAAATTGTGTTGACAAGTGTTGACAACTGAAGAAAAAGAAGTAAAATGAACACATTAATACTTTTTAATGTTTTCCGAAGGGAGTAACCAAGATGTCCAAGCTGGCTTATAGTTCTAACCAAGTCATGCATGCTATGGCAGAAGTACATCAGATGATGATGTGCTCTTTTCGTCGTGGGCAAATGCATATGTGTTAGTACTATGGGAAGCTTAACATATTAATCATGTTGTTTTGTGAGGCAGCCATAGGGCTGCTTTTTTTGTGGCTAATTGGAGGTGAAATCTTAGTAAGGCGCAAGGCAATGTTTTAATCAGGTAACAATGAATAAAAAATAAAAGGAGTGGTTTTGATGAAAAAGAGTTTATGTGTTTTAGCAAGTTTGTTAGTAGCAGCCAGCGTTGTTGCAGGTTGCGGCGGTGGAGACAAAAAAGAAGCCGCTAAACCGGCTGCCAAGGAAGCAGCTAAAACTGTTGTCTTAAAAGTCGGTGCAACACCTGTGCCTCATGCAGAAATATTGAATTTGATTAAACCGACTTTGGCTAAGCAGGGCGTTGATTTACAGGTCATTGAATTTAGCGACTATGTAAAACCCAATCTGTCTTTAAACGACAAAGAATTGGATGCTAACTTCTTCCAACATGTTCCGTATTTGGAGAAGTTTGCCTCTGAGCGCAAATTGGCTTTGGTTTCTTTAGTTAAAGTTCATATTGAACCAATGGGTGTTTATTCCAAGAAGCTTAAAGATATTAAACAAGTTCCGGAAGGTTCTAAGATTGCTATTCCTAATGATCCTACCAACGGTGGCAGGGCACTGTCCATTTTGGAAAAGGCCGGCCTGATTAAATTGCGTAGTGGTGTAGGCATTAGCGGCACTCCCGGTGATATTACAGACAATCCCAAGAAATTAGAAATTATCGAAGTGGAAGCAGCAATGTTGCCCCGTAATTTGGATGATGTGGCATTGGCAGTTATCAATTCCAACTTTGCATTGCAAGCTAATCTGAACCCCACCAAGGATGCTCTCTTTATCGAGCCAAAGGATTCTCCTTATGCTAATATCGTAGCAGTTCGTAAGGGTGATGAGACCAGACCTGAAATTCAAAAGCTAAAGGCCGCCATTACTTCTCCTGAGGTAAAGAAGTTTATTGAAGAGAAATATAAGGGCGCTGTAGTACCGGCATTTTAATTATGAAATTTTTGCTTGCCTGGCGTTGACAAGCAAAATGAAAAGAGCTATCAGCGCAATTATAAAAATTTCAATATGCAGCTGGCATAAAAAAGGAACCTTACCACACACGGTGGTAAGGTTCCTTCTTTTCGCTTTGGTGCCGAAGGCCGGACTCGAACCGGCACGCTTGAGGGCGCTTGATTTTGAGTCAAGTGCGTCTGCCAATTCCGCCACTTCGGCATGAATGGAATTGCTGTGCGAACATTGATATATTATCATTTACTCTAAAAGTTGTCAAGAATATCTTGAACGTGGTAAAATATTGTAGAATAAATGACAGTAGGAGGAAATGACTTGAATAAGAGTAAAGCCTTAGGCGGCATATTTGTAGCATTAAGTTGTTTCTTGGCAACTAATACGGCCGGCGCTCAAGAGGACCTTACTTTCAGGCAACGCAACGCACGCATGATAATACCCAAATATGAAGAAGCCAGACCAATAATAACCGAAGACGGTCCCAAACTTATTTTTTCTGACAGTCCGGAAATGGTGCCGGATTGTGGAGTAATGTATAGGGATATAATAGATGGCAAGGTAAGATTGTTTTTTCATCACGTCAATGATACCAAAAGTGATAAAAAACTGGCAGTAGTTTTACGCAACACCAGCTTTAGACCGGTAGAAGTTACCATGGGTAACAGAGGAATCTCTCAACCACGCCGTGATTGGATGCTGGCAGGTAAAGAAGCGCAGCAAGAGTATTTTCAAAGCGAAGGCCATATCACAGCTTTTAAAATATTGCGGTACCAGGAGCTTTTAAGCTGGCAAGATGGTACTGTTTTTAAGCCACAGCAGCTTATCACCGGTATAATCGATTTGAATATTGCCAAACCGGTAGAGATTTCTATCCTAATGCTGCCGGTGAAAACCCAATTCAACTTGGCACTGGATACTTATCAACCCTTGCCACCGGATACAGGCAATGTTTTGCGTGGCACCTTCCCAACCTCCAATTGCCACGTTACCTTACAGGAGCCTTTTGACACGGAAGGGGACAAAATCGTAGAAATAAAATTAGCTGACGATGTGATAAATCCCTTTATACGCGGTATAGATGCTCTTACCGGCAAGCCGGTGTTTAATAATGGCAATTATGGTGTGATGTATGATGTGCATTTTGATACTAAGGGCAAAGGAGAGGCTTTGGTTAAATTTAGTCCGGAGGGCGGTATTTATGCTGGCTATGGCAAAATAGGCGAGGCAGGGAAAACCCAGCTGATAGGAATTCCGGAAGATGATATAGCTTTTGGTAAAAATGGCAGGAATGATGCTATCGTAATTGGTAGCATTTTAGGGGAAAAGAAAGGCGAAATAGTATTTTCACCACCTGGTTCTTCTAATTTACCAATAAAAATCATTTTAATTCCCGAAAAGGTCTTGCAAAAATAAGGTACTTGCGCTATAATCCAATTAAGAATTATTATTAATTACGCAACTTAAAGCTTGCGTGAAATTTTATTTATAGGAGAGGATAACTATGACAAAAGAATTGAAAGGTTCCAAGACAGAGGCTAATTTACAGATTGCGTTTGCAGGTGAATCTCAAGCTAGAAACAAGTATACTTATTATGCTAGCAAGGCTAAAAAGGAAGGCTACGAGAAGATTTCTGCTGTTTTCCTAGAGACTGCAGGCAATGAAAAAGAGCATGCTAAATTATGGTTCAAAGCATTACAAGGCGGAGATATTCCCGGTACTGCTGCAAACCTGAAGGATGCTGCTGCCGGTGAGCATTATGAGTGGACTGATATGTATGCTGGCATGGCTAAGGATGCTGAAGAAGAAGGCTTCAAGGATTTAGCTTATAAATTCAAGGCAGTAGGTGCTATTGAAAAACGCCACGAAGAAAGATATCGTGCTCTGCTTGCTAAAGTAGAAGATGGCACTATGTTTAAACGTGCTGAAAAGAAGGTTTGGATTTGCTCCAACTGCGGCCATATCGTAGAAGCTGAACAAGCTCCTGAGGTTTGCCCTGTATGTGCTCATCCTAAAGCTTACTTCATGATTTTTAATGAAGAATTCTAATTAAAAATAAAGGACTGCAAGCAATGAAGCTTATTCATTGGTTGCAGTCTTTTTTTTTATCTTAATGCTTAGAGAATACTGGTTTTTAGCTTAATATTTTCTGCTGTAGCAAGCAAAGAATCGTATAGTCTATCTATGCCAAAGGTACGTATACGTTCGATAGGACCTGAAATGGTAAGTGCATATGCATAATCAGTTAAAACTAGTGGAACTGCTACAGCCGCAACACCGGGATCAACTTCTGCTTCGGAATAGCTGTAACCTTCAGTCTGTACTTTTTTGGTATTGGCAAGCATGGCGGCGCGTTGTTCAGTGGTGTAATTTTGTAAAATGTTTTTGATAGTTTCAGGTGTTTGGGCAGCTAACAAAGCTTTGCCGCTGGCACCTAAGTCCAAAGGGACTATATAACCATTGGACGGGTCTACGGCCAGGCTTTGTCTGGACTTTACCATATTGACTGCCATACCGATGGAGCCACGTAAAGCAGATAACACCACAGTTTCATTGTATAGAGAAGATAGTTTTTGCATTTCTCCCAGTATGACATTGCGAGTAGTTAAATGCACAGACACGGCAGAGGCCACCAAAAGCATACCGGTGCCCAGTTTGTACTGGCTGGTAACAGAAGATTGTTCTATCCAGCCTACACTCTGCAAGGTCTGAAGAATGCGATAAACAGTGGTTTTGTGCATCTTTAGAGCTTTACTGATTTGAGTCAAGCTCAGGTATTCCACCTTCTGGGAAGCATAGAGCTCTAAAATTTGTGTGGCATGCAATACAGAATTAACCATTTTCTTTACCTCAAGGTAGCATCTTTTTGTTTCATTATAGTGTCGAAAGCCACCACAAGTCAATAAAATGTTTCAAAATAGTGTATAGTAATCACAATAATGAAATAAATGTTGATTTACAACTAGCTTTTAGTAAAATTAAAGGAGAAAAACACAAGATATACACTATATAAAGGAGGAAATAACATGGCAAAAGTAGTTGAATGTATTCCTAATTTTAGTGAAGGAAGAAACAAAGAGGTCTTGGCAAAATTGGAGGCAGTTTCCAAGAGTGTACCGGGTTGTTCCTTATTTGATTTTCAATCCGATGAGAGCCATAACCGCTGTGTTGTGACCCTGGTAGGTAGCCCGGAGGCAGTCGAGGAATGTGCTTTCCAATTGACTAAAACAGCTACAGAGTTGATTGACATGAACAAACACGAAGGTGCTCATCCCAGAATGGGTGCAACTGATGTAATTCCTTTTGTACCAACCTTGAACATGACGGTGGAAGAATGTGTAGAAATGTCCAAGAGATTGGCTAAGAGAATTTGGGACGAGCTAAAGGTTCCCAGCTTCCTATATGAGGACAGCTGCACTAAAGAAGCAAGACGTAACCTGGCTTCTTGCCGTAAAGGACAATTTGAGGGTATGCCTGAAAAGCTTTTACAAGAGGATTGGGCTCCTGACTATGGCGAAAGAAAAATTCATCCTACGGCTGGCATTGTAGCTATCGGTGCTCGTATGCCTTTGGTAGCATTTAATGTTAATCTGGATACCAGCAATTTGGATATCGCTAAGAGCATTGCTAAAGTAGTAAGAGCTTCCAGCGGCGGTTTTAAATATTGCAAGGCTATTGGCGTAATGCTGGAAGACAGAAACATTGCCCAAGTATCCATGAACATGGTGAACTACGAAGGAACTCCTTTGTATAGGACCTATGAGACCATCAAGATGGAAGCAAAGAGGTGGGGCGTTGGAGTAGTAGGTTGTGAATTGGTTGGTTTGTGCCCTGCTAAGGCTTTGCTGGATGTAGCAGAATATTACCTGCAATTGGAAAAATTTGATTGCTATAAACAAATCATGGAATATCACCTTATTGGTGAACAATAATATTGCGCAGTAATGCGCAACAATCACTGTGCCGACTGGCATAATTCTAAGGGGGTAGGGGAAAATGACATTTGAAGTAGTGAAGGGTTTGCTTACGATTAAAACCAATGCTATTATGACTTTGGCAATGGCAGCAGTACTTTTAGTATTAGGTTTTTGGATTAAAAGTAAGTTGAAATTTTTAGTGAAGTATTGCATTCCTGCACCTGTTGTAGGCGGTTTCTTGTTCATGTTTTTTACCTTTTTCGGACATAATTCAGGAACTTTTGCTTTTAAGTTTGATACTTACTATATGTCCCCGTTTATGTTGGCCTTCTTTACTACGGTTGGTTTAGGTGCCAGTCTTTCCCTTTTAAAAAAAGGTGGCAAACTGCTTATTATCTATTGGTTGACTGCCGGTATCGTATCTATCTTCCAGAATATCATTGGTATTGGCGTGGCTAAGGCGGTTGGCCTGGAGGCTCCCTACGCACTGTTGGCTAGTGCTATTTCCATGATCGGTGGTCATGGTGCTGCCGGTGCTTACGGTAAAACCTTCGTAGAAATGGGCTATCAACCGGCACTTTTAGTCGGTATGGCAACAGCAACTTTCGGTTTAATCAGTGCCGTAATCGTAGGTGGACCTGTAGGCAGACGCCTGATTGAACAATATCATTTAACACCGGATGAAGATGAGAAAATCGATGCTACTGATATTAATTCTGTCAATGCAGCCAGCAAAGAAAAGCTTAGTGCTTTGGATGTTATTAAGAACGTATCTGTTATTATCGTTTGCATGGCAATCGGTACAGAAATTTCCGGTTGGATTGGCAAAATGATTGGTATGAGCTTCCCTACCTACGTAGGCGCTATGTTTACTGCTATGATTTGGCGTAATATTAATGAGAGTGCTCATTTCTATAATTTCGATTTTGCTTTGGTAGATGGCATTGGCGATGTCATGTTAAATCTCTATTTAAGCATTGCTATGATGACTTTGGCATTGTGGGAATTGGCAGGACTCTTTGGTGGCGTACTCTTAGTGCTAATGTGCCAAGTGGTATTCCTGGTACTGGCTTGCTACTTCGTTATTTTCCGCGTTCTTGGTTCCAACTACGATGCAGCAGTTATGTGTGCCGGCCTGTTAGGACACGGCTTGGGTGCAACTCCATCTGCTATCGTTAACATGACCGCTATTAACGAGAAATACGGTATGAGCCGTCGTGCTATGATGATCGTTCCTATCGTTGGTGCGTTCCTGGTAGATATTATTTATCAGCCTCAGACCATTTGGTTTATTAAGACCTTCGTACAAGCGGCAAAATAATTTTGTAAATGAGGTGATTTAAAGTGACACCGGTTTTACGTCTCATAAAGCCTCAGAACTTTGTAACTACTAAGTGGAGTGGTGGCTTGACCAGACAATTGGCCATTGGTCCCAGTGAAGCTGTTTATGCCCATAGAGATTTTCTCTGGCGGGTGAGCTCTGCAACAGTGGAACTGGCCCAATCCGATTTCACACCGCTGCCGGACTACAATAGATATCTATCTACCATTGTAGGAACTATTTACTTAAAGCATGGCGACGGAGTCGAATTTACACTGACTCCGGGTCAAGTGGATTACTTCGATGGTGGAGTAGCTACTGTTTCTAAAGGAATTTGCACTGACTTTAATCTCATGCTACGCAAAGATAAATGCCAAGGTGTAATGCTTAGTTTTGCCTTAGACCGGTGTTCTGGTATGAGTCTTCCTGTGCTGCAAGGGACAGAAAAGAAAACTTTGGTGTTGTTTTGCACCAAGGGCAAAGGTACCCTGATGGATACAGGTGTAGAGCAAGAAGTGGCAGAGGGAGAAGCACTGCTTTTGGAAAATTTACAGTTACCTATTGTGCAATGTACAGAAGGCTTTGCCTTTATGTTGGCAGAGATCATAAGTAAATAAATGCCTAAAGCGTGTATGGGGAAACTTCCCTATACACGCTTTTCTTTATGTAGCAAAAAGGATATAATTAGCTCATTAAATCAAGGTGGAGAGTGCTATGCCAAAAATGTTTGCAAGAGGACAAATCATAGATTTAACTGTTACCGGTTTAGGTAGTACCGGTGAAGGAGTAGGAAAAACAGAAGGCTTTACTGTTTTTGCAGTAGGAGCCCTGCCGGGTGAAAACGTAAAAGTGAAATTGAATATTGTGAAGAAAAACTATGCTAAAGGACAGGTCATTAAAATTGTTCAGGCCAGCCCTTATAGAGTGGAACCCAAATGCCCGGTGTATAAACAATGTGGTGGCTGCCAGCTGCAGCATTTATCCTATGAACAACAATTGGCCATGAAACGACAGCATGTAATTGATGCCTTGGAACGTATTGGTCACTGTGAAAATTTGCAGGTAGAGCCGGTTTTGGGAGAAAAGGATCCCTGGCATTACAGAAATAAGATGCAGGTGCCGGTTGCCCAGGGAGCGAAGGGTAAGTTGGCAATTGGCTGTTTTGCTGCTGCTACGCACAAAGTAATTGATGTGGAAAGCTGCCTGATTCAAAATGAACTTAATAATAAGCTTGCTCAGATAGTGCGTGGCTGGATGAAGAAGTATGGTATTACCGCCATGGATGAAAATACCCATAAAGGTATGGTAAGGCATATTATGGGTAGAGTAGGAGTACAGACAGGAGAAGTCATGGCTGTACTTATTACTAATGTACCTAAGGTGCCGCGCCTGGAAGAGCTGGGCCAAATGCTGGCACAGGGTGTAACCGGTTTTACCACGCTGGTACAAAATATTAATACTAAACCCAATAATATTATTTTGGGAATGGAAAATAAAGTAATCACCGGGCCTGGCTTTATTAAGGATAAACTGGGAACCTTTACTTTTAATATTTCTCCCTTATCTTTCTTTCAGGTGAATACTAAACAGGCAGAGGTGCTGTATGGTAAAGCCCTGGAATTTGCGGAGCTAACCGGTCAAGAAAATGTTGTCGATGTGTATTGTGGAACAGGAACTATTACTCTTTTTCTGGCACAAAAGGCTAAAGCGGCTTTGGGCATTGAAATAGTACCGGAGGCTATACAAGACGCTAAAGAAAATGCCAAAAACAACAATGTTTCTAATGTGAATTTTATTTGTGGCGATGCAGCCAAAGAATTACCCAAGCTAGCTAAAGAAGGAGTGCGTCTGGATGTGATTGTCTTGGATCCACCCAGAGCAGGCTGCGAGGGGACTGTGCTGGAGGCTATTGCTGAAGTAGCACCTAAAAAAGTAGTGTATGTGTCTTGCAACCCTGCCTCTTTGGCAAGAGATGTGGCCATATTAAGGGACAAGGGCTACGCTTTGCAAAAAGTACAACCCGTGGATATGTTCCCTCAGTCCAGCCATGTTGAGAGTGTTGTATTGCTGTCAAGGGTTCAGAAGTAATGTGTGAAAAAGGCTTGAAATAAAGGGATTTCCGCTATGTGGTTAATTTTGCCATAGAAGTAAAACTGCCTGTTTCCATTCAGAACCAAACATATCCACTGCGAAAATGCCGTAGGGTTGAGTTGACAGGATGAAAACGGGTAGGTTGGGTTGATAGGATTGTTAAAATTATATGACGAGTTTGCGGAATGATTATATGATATTATTGGTCAGAGAACATCGGTACTTTATGGAAAATAGGCTATCCATCATACACGAAAATACAATTGATGCTGATTAGCCGCAAGAGGCAGATATGGAAAAGAGAGTAAACTATATCCCCGCGATACGTTCTAAGATTGAAAAGAAGGTCGGAATTTATTGCAGGGTTAGCACAAATGATATGGAACAATTGAATAGTCTTACTGCTCAGATTTCCGGACTCACTCGGCTTGTGGCTACGGTGGATACTTGGCGATTAGTTGATGTCTATATTGATATTGCGTCCGGTAAGTCCAAATCTCCAAGAAAAGATTTTGCCCGTATGGTTGAAGACGGTAGACAAAAGAAAATTAACATAGTGATAACCAAAAGTCTTAGTCGGTTTGGCAGGGATACTGTTGATACACTTGAAGCTTTGAAAGTATTAAGAGAATCAGATGTTCGTGTTATTTTTGAACAAGAGAGTCTTGATTCCTCTGAAACAGATAGCCAGCTGATGATTTCCATCGTGGAGGCATTGGCACAAGCTGAAAATGAGAGCAGAAGTGAAAATATAAAATGGGGCATTAAGAAGAAGGTTGAGCAAGGCACTTCAAAATTGGCTGATAGAAAATGTTATGGATATGACAGTGATGAGAGCGGAAAATTAGTTATTAATGAGGAACAGGCAGCTGTTGTTCGGAAAATTTTTAATTTGTATCTGGGTGGCAAAAGTGTAACAGGCATCCTGAAAGAACTGGAGAATCAAGGCATCAAATCACCAACCGGAAAAGATAAGTGGAACAAACGAACTATTGAACTGACGCTGACCAAAAGAAAGTATATCGGAGAAGCGGAGCTTTTGAAATCTGATGAGAATAGCACCTATTATTTGGTCAGTGATAATAACCCTGCAATCATCTCTAAGGAAGTTTTCGAGACAGTGCAAAAAAGAAAAATGCAGAGAAGCAACGTTATTGTAGATGAGGATGGGACGAAGCATCGCAGTGCCAATAAGTACAGTTCCAAGACAAAATAACCAATAATTTTCATCATATTCGTACAATAAATGACTTGCTATAAAGGGCATAAGGAGTGATATATGGTAGTACCAAAACAGGAAAGGACGGTGCTACATATGATGTACTTGAAGTTAAATGCTGATTATAAGCAGGGGGAACTTGTTCCGTTATTGGATGATGCAATTTATGTGTATTGTGATGTTTGCAAAAGTTTACATCGAATTGAAAATGTTAGTTATGCTGCATTTGGAACTTGTTCCTTTGAGCAGCTAAATGCTTGTGAGCTATGTAGTGAGGAACTACAAGAGAAAGATACAAAGAAACAAATTTTACAAGCTTTTGGTTGCTCTCCTAAGGTTACACAAATGATGAATGATAGACCAGACACAATAGATGAAATGATTTCTTACATACAGTATAAGGGAAAAAATAGCCTAGTCGAAAATGATAGTGGCGAGTAGATAGAATTACTGTAAAACATACATAAAATCAAGGTTTTACAGTGCTTAATGAAAAAATATGGAGGTGTAAAGCACAATGAATTATAAGTACTATTTACCAAATGAAACAAATCAATCAACAGAGTATATTACGCAGAACAATTCTGTGATAATTATCGGTGCTAATGGTTCAGGCAAGAGTAAGCTTGGCGAATGGATAGAGAAGCAAAATGAAAAAACAACTCATAGAATTGGAGCGCAGAGATCGCTTGTGTTCGGGCGCTATATACAGCAAAAAAGCTATGAGCAAGCAACTAATTTATTGATTTATGGACAGGAAAACGAACAGCCCAATCATGCGCAGCGTTGGGGGTATGATGGCGAAAAATATAACTATACATCAACACTATTAAATGACTACGAGAATGTGTTGTCTGCTTTGATGGCATTAAAAATTAGGGAACAAGAAGAATACATTTCCGATTGTAAAATGTGTGAGGCAGCGGGACAATCTCATAGTAATGTGCCACTTATGGTTACAGATGTATTACAGCGTATATGGAAATCAGTTTTTCCTCAAAGGGACATAAAACTTGATGATGCAAAAGTTACTGCTGTATATTCAAATAATGAAGGAACCAGAGAATACAAGGGAAGAGATATGAGCGATGGTGAGCGTGTGGCACTTTACTTGATTGCTCAAACATTATGTGTTCCAAAGAACAAAACCATTATTATCGATGAGCCAGAAGTTCATCTGCATCGTTCTATTATGAACAGGTTGTGGACGGCAATTGAAAATGAGCGTCAAGACTGTCTTTTTATTTATATCACTCATGACACACAATTTGCAGCCAACCATGTTCAAGCAACGAAGATTTGGGTGAAAGGGTATGATGGTCAACATTGGGATTTATCTAAAATAACTATCGGCGACTTACCAGAGGAACTTCTACTTAATGTTCTCGGGAATCGAAGACCTGTTTTATTTGTAGAAGGCACCGCAGACAGTTATGACACAAAACTCTATTCTGAACTTTACAAAAAATACTACGTTGTTCCATGTGGTAGCTGCTCCAGCGTAATTACACAAACCAAAGCAATGAAGGCTAATCCACAATTACACCACTTGAATTGCTTTGGTCTCATTGACCGGGATTTCCGAAGCGACTATGAAATGGACAGGTTGCGTGAAAATGATATCTATACAATTAAAGTTGCCGAAGTTGAAAACTTATTTTTAGTTGAGAAATTGCTTATAGTCGTTAATTCAATTATGGGATTTGCAGATGTGTCAAGAATTGATGCAGTGAAAAATTTTATAGTACAAGACCGCTTTAAACCTCAATTAAATCACCAAATTTGCGCTGCAATAATTGCGGAGTTAAAATACCGGCTTTCAACGGCAGATATTACTGGCAAAAATGAAGAGAATGTGAAGCAGTCTCTCACAGATTTATACGATGCAATCAATTTTGCGGAAATAAAGACAAGCAAAGAAAGCATCTTTCGTGAAGATTATACATCAAATGACTATGCCACGGTTTTGAAGATCTTTAACTATAAAACTTTGTCCAAATCAATTGGACACTTTTGGAATCTTAAAGATGATGATTATTGCGATTTCGTAATAAGGCAGCTAAATGGTAGCAAAGCTGAAGAGATTAAGGCATCAATATGTGAATACTTGCCGACAGAGATATGCCGGGAATGAGTAAACAAACTTCGCAGTATGTTTCTGATGCGCAGATAATTTGCTCGTCGGAATCAAAATAGCCTAATCAAAATAACAATAGTTGTCGTGATAGCGTGGATAAAAAAGCACTTGAAAATACAGACTTTAAGCAATTTGGACATATTCTATAAATAGCCTAACTATAACACGTCGAGTCGGTAGTATTGATGTCAAAGGTAGAAAAGTAAAGTGTGCGGAAACCCAGTAGGAGAGGGATACGGAGTTTTTTATAGAATTTCTAACTTTTCAATTTCTTGATTTTTAGGTAATGACCAAACATATCCACGGCTAAAATGCCGTAGGGTTGAGTTGACAGCTTGAAAACGGGTAGGTTGTGGAGATAGGATTATTGCTGATTTTATATAGAACGGATAAGATGAAAAAACAATAAAATACATCTGGTTATTCCGTAAAAGAGAAAACCACCATGAAATCACTCAGTTCTGGAATGATTAAGTTAAGAAATAAACACTTATATTCTGGTAAGGTAAAAGATTGAAAAAACCACAATGGATGTTTTATTTTCCGGTTCGTCAACGGCTGCTGATTTTGTTTTGGTATATAGCGTTAGTGGCCAAGCAACATGGAAAGATAAGCGTGGTAGGACACTGAAAGAAATAATAGCTGAATAAGTTAATTGTTAAGGAAAATTTAAAGAACGAAACCAAGGCGTATTAATCACGCATGTTTTTTGGTGTCGTTCTTTGCTGTTTTGTGAATAGCAAGATTATATGTTTCAATGCTTTAGTTTCTTCTATTTTAGCTTTTATCATGTTTAATGCATGGTGAAAAAAGTAGTATATTTTGAAAATGGTAAGTATAGAGAAGCTAAACGCATATACGCAAAAAAGCGTATATGCGAATAAAATATTTTAGCAATAATAAAAAATACTATACTTAAGGCTCTCAAAAAGATACGCAAAAAAGTGTAATTTATATATTGCCGTTTGTACATCTTGGTGTTATAATGTGTACATAAAACGGATAGGAGGGCTTGATATGCCGGAAATAAAAGTAGCAAAACTAAGTTATGATGAACTGTTCAACTCGGCCACAATGTTTTATATGAATCACGATTATGAAGCCGAAATAGGGAAAGTAGTCGAAGCAAAGACCGCTGACATTTCTGTTGGTCTTCAAACTATTAAAGATAAAGAAAGCTTGAAGCAGTACATTCTTGAACATAAGGATTCCTTGGACAACTTAACATCGGTGGCAGAAATCTCTGTTGAACGTTTCAAACGCATGGTTTCTATGATTCGTAAAGAGCGTGGATTTGTATTTGGCACAGAATGGGGATTAAGCAAGATTAGAACAGCCATGATGGACAGTCCGGCTATGATGGAAAGCATTCTAAATCTTCTTTGGGATGGAAAAAATGATGAAAAGTTACAATCCTGCATTCCGGCCTTTTATTTAGAAAATATGGCGATGGACTCCGTTACTTTAAGTATGCTACAAGATGAAAACACTGTGCGCAGACTTGTAAAGCGTGGGTTAGAGGGTAAATACAGTAATGGAATCGGTGATGCGGTTTTAGCAGACATCGAAAAGGAACTGAAACGTGTATGTGTAAAGCATGGTCTTGAATTCCAGAGTAACGTAAGGATACCATTCCTTGACCGAACAGTTAGTTTTGTGCTAGAATCTCCTACTAATCCAAGGGTTATTTTGGATGTTTCATACAGCGTTACTACTTCAAGTAGCCAAGGCAGTAAGAAAGAGGCTGCGCGTAAGACAGTAGAAATTCTTAAGAAAGAAAAGAAAGCCGGACGAAATATTGTTTACATCAACTTCCTAGATGGTGCCGGCTGGATTGGTCGTCAATCAGATATGAGAGAAATTTACAGATGCTCCGACTATGTTCTAAATTTTCGGAATATTTGTTTACTGGAAGACATCATTGATGCACACATTCACGAAATATAAGATGGAGGATAATGAATATGAACATTGCTGAAAGAAAAGCGAAACTGAAAGAATTCACCGATCACCCAGAAAATGCTTGTCGTACTGGCATTCCAATCACATATCATGGACAGATTATTACTCTGAATGCATATGCTATTCCGCTGGATTACCTTGTTTACAATCCTTATAATGGAAGAATTGGAAGCGTAGTAAAGTCTTATGAGCGTCAGAACCACATTATTGATCCAGAGGATGCAGCTGATAAGATTCTTATTGAGAAGTTCTTGTGGGAATCCAAGCCAGACGCTAATAAGAAGACGAAAGAACGTTTGCTAAAGGAGCATCAGCAGAAACACGGCATCGTAACGGCTGATGGTATGATTATTGACGGTAACCGCCGTGCTAGTCTGCTGAACAATATCATGACTGACACCAATATTCCTTTTAATGAGAAAAGTCATTGCCAGTTCTTTATTGCAATTATCCTACCGGAAGATGCTGACAAGAAAGAAATCCTGGCACTAGAGACTACATACCAGATGGGTGAAGATGCCAAGGTAGACTACAACCCAATTGAGAAATATTTGAAATGCAAGGATTTGAAAGACGCGGGCTTTACAGACGATGATATTGCCGGGATGATGGATTGCAAACCAGGGGATATCAGAACCATGTTGTCCGCCCTAAAATTAATGGATGAGTATCTGGACGAATATGATTATTCAGGTATGTACACGCAGTTGGATAAGCGTGAAGATCAGTTCCTGAAACTGGACCCGGCTCTGAGAAAATACAAAGCTGGTGTTCCCTCCATGTGGGCGTATAATCCGGAAGCTGATGTTTCTGATTTAAAACTCATTGCATTCGATTATATTCGTGCAAATTTTGAACAGACCTTATTCAGAAATATTATCTCCGTTCCTTCCCCTAAAAAGCCGGCGGCTAGTTTCTTTGCTAAAGAGGAAGTGTGGAAGGCGTTCAAGGATGCGCACTTTGCAGCGACTGATGCTGTTCAGGAGGATACGGTCCAGGATATCATGAACACCAATCCACCGGATCTTGGTCGAGCATTAAAAGCGCGCGATCTGAAATGGCAGCAGAAGGTAGATGATGAGCTTGAAGATAACTATGTTCAGAGTTTAGATAAACTCAATAATCATGCTAATGCAGCAAAACCTTTGCAGCAGTTAATCAAGGCTTGTCAAGCATTAGAGGTTGTGGACGTTAGTCAGCCAAGTTTCATTAGCGATGCCAGTGTTCGCGGCTGTGTGGAATCTTTGGATGAACTGGTAGCAAAGTTTAAAGGAATATTGAATATGTAAAGGAAGCGCTACTGTATGAAGAAACTGTGTCTTGAATCAAATGAAAATAGTACAATTTTTACCGTGACTGGGGACATAGCATATATCTTCAGCAATAGGCGGGCTGCACGTTATCTGAAAGATAATCTAAAATTTGGTTTGATGGATGATAGCATCATCGTGGAAACTGGTGATGATATCAACAAATGCATCGACCGTGTAAAAAAAATATGCGAATACATATCTGCAGAACTTGTTTTTTCAGGGCGTGTTTCTGAGGCAGTGAATAACTATGCCTTAGAAGAAGAAAAATTCATGGAGTTCTCAGAAAAAGCAAGGCTAATTAGAGATAATCATTGCGATAAAAGTGATTTTGCAGCTTTCGTGGATTCAGTTAGCAAAAATCTAACTAACCGTAGTTTGTATGAATTGCAGCTCCTATCCGCATACCATCTTGCCTTCTCACAGAACGCCTGCAATTTTTCTGTGCCTGGTGCAGGTAAGACTAGCGTTGTTTATGGTGCTTTCGCTTATTTATCAAATCTCCCAAAGGACGATAAAAAATATGTTGATAAACTTTTAGTTATTTCTCCGTTGAGTGCTTTTGGACCATGGGAATTGGAATACGAGGAATGCTTTGGACAGAAGCCATCGACTAAGAGGCTGAATGGCAAGGTATCTGTTGAGGATAAGAAACAATATCTTTATTCTCTTGACCCAGCTAAGATTACGTTATTGTCATATTCATCGGTACCAGCACTGCGTGAGGAATTAATATATTTTTTGAAGAATAATCGAGTTATGGTTGTTTTGGATGAAGCGCATAAGATAAAAAACACAAATGGCGGAATAACGGCTAATGGTGTTCTTGATATCGCAAGTTACTGCTCAGCAAGAGTTGTTTTAACTGGTACACCGGCTCCAAATGGGTATGAGGACCTTTATAATCTGTATAAATTTATTTGGCCGACTAAGAAGGTAATTCCGTTTGAAGTGTATCAGCTAAAGGATATGAGTAAAGCGGAATCAGATATCCGCGTTGGTACTTTGCTCAATGCAATCGAGCCATTCTTTATCAGAGTCAAAAAGAGTGATTTAGGAATTCCTCCGGCTACGGAACATGAACCTATTATTGTTCCGATGGGTGAAACCCAGCGAAGGATTTATGATGTTATAGAAAAAAAATACATGAGTGATATTGTAAGCAATAGGGATAGTAGCTTTAGGCAGAATCTTGTAAAAGCCCGATTGCTACGAATGATGCAGGCTGCAACTAACCCCAATTTGCTCAGTGTTCCATTGAAAAATTTTGCATCATTTGAGGATTTTGATGCGGATGCTGTAACAGAAGACACTTCACTTATCCATGATATTTTGCAGTATGCATCAACGGAAATACCCGCAAAATTTGTAAAAGCTAAGGAAATAATCGAAGGAATAATTACGGATGGCGGCAAGGTTGTGGTTTGGGCAATTTACGTCAAAAATATTCTTGATTTCGAGGCTTATCTTAATTCCTGTGGAATTCCGTGCAAAACTTTATATGGTGCAACACCTGTAGCTACCGGTGATGATGATGATGATGAAGTTGAAACCCGTGAAAAAATAATTGAAGAGTTCCACAAACCGAATTCTTCCTTTAATGTAATTATTGCCAACCCATTTGCTGTATCGGAATCAATATCTCTTCACAAGGTATGTCATAATGCAATTTATATAGAAAGAAGCTTTAATGCGGCCCATTTTATTCAGTCCAAAGATAGAATTCATAGATATGGATTGAAGCCGGGGGTGGAGACAAATTACTATTATCTCTTGTCGGAGAATTCTGTTGATAGCGTAATCAATGAGAGACTAAATGCAAAGGAGAGAAGGCTTAGAGAAATCATCGAGAGTATGCCAATTCCATTGTTTGATAATGCGGATTTGGAAACTGGGGACGATGACATCAAGGCTTTAATAGCAGAGTATGTTAATAGAACTAAGAAGGTGTAATTCTATAGGGAATATTGCTGGTCTGCTGTTTCTTATCTCGATCATTACAAAAAAGGAGAAAATCAGCAGAATTGAAATTCGTAATCGATGTGCATTGGAGAATGGTGTATCTGTTAATTGCCCTGGTGCAGTTGCTTTTTTGGAGTACCTTGGTTTAGTGGACACAAATAGTGAAACAGTTACTCCCTATGAAATTCTTAATGAATTATCGGAAAAAGAACGGGAATCCCTACTTGACGATTTGGTAAAACTTTGTATGAATCATCTGATTGAAGATGGAATATTTGATGCAGATGCAACAGGCTTTGATGCAGAAAAAGGTCATCTTAGCATAAAGCGTTCAGCGTTTCCATTGGCTTATGCCGCAATCAGAAATTTTATGACATTAGCTGGAGCATTGGATAAAGAGGAACATGGAGAAATATGTGTGTCCGATAATTATGAAAATGACTTCACTGCTCAGATTCGCTCAAGAAGAAAAAAAATCACTCTGGAGAAACTTTTAAAGCAGCAAGAGGATCAGAGTAAAAGAGGTCTGGAAGCAGAAGAGTATGTATTGAATCTGGAAAGAAACAGATTGCCTGGTAAGGTTTCTAAAATTAAGAGGATTTCGGATTTTGACGTTGCTGCTGGTTATGATATAGTTTCATTCCAAAATGAACAGGGCCAAGTATATGATTGCTTTATTGAAGTAAAATGCTACATTGGTTCAGCACATTTTTATTGGTCAGAGAATGAGAGTGATGTGGCGCGAATCAAGGGTGACAGTTATGTATTATGCCTTGTCGATTATACCCGTATCGGTGAGCCTGGGTATCAACCGGAGTATATCAAAAACCCATATAAGACTATTTTCTCAGATGAACAATGGCTGGTAAATACGGCATCATATAAAATTCAAAGAGTATAAAAACAAGGCGTAGTTCGTTAGAGAACCACGCCTTGTTTACTTTTGAGTTTTTAATTGCTATACATTGCAGCCAATCGTTCGGCTATTGCTTCAATGACTGGTACACAAACGGTATTGCCTAGTAGGTCAAATGCTTCACTTTCTTTCAAGAAAGATAAATCATAATCCTCAGGGAATCCACAAATTCGTTCTCCCTCACGGATAGACAAGCGGCGAAGTCCACCATTATCGATTATGCCTAGATGTGAAACATCCATAGCAACTAGAGTAGGTGCCAAATCCCGCGGATTTAAAATCTTGGTGAACTCAAAAGATAATCTACCTGCGACTATGTTATATCCCTTAGGCTTGCTCTCATCTGGAACACGTCTTTTTTTATCGTTGAGTTTGCGAGGATACTCCAATGTCAAATATCCCATTTCAACTAACTCATCTAAAAAGTCGTTAAGATTTTCATGCTTGAAAAATGTTGAAATCTGTTTAGCGGTCAAAGGCATTCCATCCATCCAATCAATGCCAATATCGTCAGCCCAATGTCGTTTACGGCGTTCCTTTAATAGCAAATTCAAGAAGTTTGCCTGTTCAGGGGTTGTATCACCTTTTAAGCCAATTTCCCAACTATGAATATTGTCTTCACCACCACGTTTGTCCTTGATGGCTTTTCCAATGACTTCCTCTGGAGTAAAATGTGCGAATAATTTTCTAGTAAAGTTTGAATCTATTGTTGGAAGGTTATGCTCTAAAATGTCACCAAGTACAACACGCTTCTCCGGGAAATTATCAAGGGAAATATGTACTTCTTTTGTACCAACAATATATACACGTTTCCTGGACTGCGGAAGCCCATGATATTGACTATCAATCAGTTTGTAGGATAAGAAATATCCTAGTTTTTGAAGGTGGGTTACGATTATTTTCAGTGTTCGTCCATTGTCATGATTAACAAGACCTTCAACATTTTCTAATAGAAAGCCATATGGTTTCTTTTCATTTAGAATACGCTCGATTTCAAAAAATAGCGTTCCTCGTGTGTCATCAAACCCAAGACCGAGTCCTGCTGCTGAGAATGGTTGGCATGGGAAACCGGCCAAAAGAAAATCAAAATCGGGGATATCCTTTGCTTCAATCGTTGTGATGTCCCCTGCAACGCTTTCTTCTTTATAATATTTTTTATATGCTTTGATGGCATAATCTTTTATTTCACTACTGAATACGCATTGAGGGTTGAAACCTTGTTTTTTAAATGCAGTCTCAAACCCAAGACGTATACCACCCAACCCCGCAAATAAATCAATGAATTTCACATCCTTATTAGCGGCACGTTTACGCTGATTGATTTGTGCACTAATTAGGTCTATACATTTTTCGGAAAAACTATTTCCTGTGGCATATTGTACAATTTCATCATGCTGGGTAGGAGTGATATAAATTGTCGTTGCCATTTTTTTCTGGTATTCAGGAAGTGGAGTTCGTCCTGATCCCTTTCTTTTTCCACCGTGCTTTGGCATACGCTAACTCCTCTCTCAATCATAATAATACATGGTTTATACTACCACAACCAGCTTGATTTTGCAATGCCTTTAATCAAATGGAATTTTTTCGTTTTTTATGGAGATGATTTACACAATACCATTGACATTCGCATATTGGTGTAATATAATAATATTACGCAAAAAAGCGTAAAAGCGTAAAGGAGGAAGAATAATGGCAGGAGAATTTGGTGCGTATATAGCACGAAAAAGAATTGAAAAGGATGTTAAACTGAAACCAATCGCAGAAAAACTTGGATTGTCAGTGACATATCTTTCCGACATTATTAAAGGACGCCGCAATCCGCCGGATATTGATGGACTGGAGGAGTTAGCGAAAGCCTTAAATTTGAATGAAGTTGAAAGAGACGAGATGTTTGATCTGGCAGGAAGAGAAAGAAGTCAGGTTTCTCCAGATTTAACGGAATACATTATGGATGAAAATATCCCAAGTGCAAGAGCAGCATTTAGAAAAGCAAGAAACGGCGGTCTTGGTGATGATTTTTGGCAGGAAGTCAATCAAATTATTGATAAGCGAAATGGAGGTAACTAATGGAATATAATATGAATAGCTTGATTCCTTACATTTTGGCATCAGAGTATGATACCGTTGCGGAGGAGTTCCTCGGGGTGTATTGTCCAGAAGCACTCAATAAACCGACACGAGTACCTATCGAGAAGATTGCGCGCGAGGGTCTTGGTTTAGATGTTCAGTATATATGTCTTTCAGAGGAACTTGATACCTACGGAATGACCATTTTTTCGGACGGCACAGTTGAGGTGTATAATCCAGAAGAAAGACTATACGATACGAGATTCTTTAAACGAAAATCTGTTCTGATTGACCCTGAAGCTGTTAAGAAGACCAACATTGGGTGCAAAAACAACACAATAGCACATGAGTGTTTTCATTGGTATAAGCATCGTCTTTATTTTAGGATGCAGAATTATACGCTCCCACGGCAAGCAAAGTTTTGCAAGTGCGGTGTTGCTCAATTGCCCAATTCTACGTATGAAGAGAACATTATGGAGAGTCAAGCAATCGGAATCGCTCCCAGAATACTAATGCCTAAAGTTCCTTTCATTGATGTTGCTACGCAGCTGAATGTAGGATATGAGAAAGACAACTGGAAAGCCATCTGTCAATTGGCTGATTTCTATGACGTGTCAAAACAATCTGTCAAAATTAGACTGGAAGAGTGCAACCTTATATAGCTCTTGCTGCTCAATTAGCAGGAGTTATATTTTTTATAAACGGCATACGCATAAAAGCGTAGTTGCGTATATCGTTTATTATGACGAGGAGACGTTAGTATGGAAATATACGGATTTGATAAGATATATGAAAGATTTTGTGAAAAGAATGAGCCTACCAAAGGCCTTGCACATGACACTGGAAAAGTGCGTGAGAAGTTTGTTGATATTGTTAATGCCGTAGGGATTGACCAGAGCCTGTTGAGAGCCAAGGAAAGAACAAATGGTGCCGATGGCAAAACTATAAAAGGCGGGAATTTTATTATTCCCAAAGATTCTATTGAATTCTGTGCAGAGGCTATCAACAGGTATACGACAAAGGATTTCAAGAATATTCGGTCAGCTAATTTTAGAGATACAGCCATTGAAGAGGTACAGTTTTTAATTGACGGATTTTCTAGCATGCTGGTCAGCCTTGGCTGTTCATATGAGGTATGCTTGGAACAGCAACACGCAATGGAACGCAGGATGCACTATAAGATTCGTTTATCAGAAAAAGAACTTTCAGACCAGCTGCAGATAATTCAAGATCAGGCTGAGAAATATGAAAATAGTGTATGTAACTTCAATTACGATGATAGCGTTTATTTTTTACACTATATGGCATCAAAAGTGCAATCACTTCAGGATTATTTTGGATGGGTTTACCAGGATTATACTGACAGGCGATCTGAAGAACTCAGTAATTTGGCTGAGATTGAGTTACAAAATGAGTCTCCGCAAGAGTCATTCCGAAAGGGCAATATGGAGCTGGTCTACGGGGATGCCTTGGAGCATGATGATGAGTATCAGAAACTTATGAAGATTATGGAAAAGATTTTGGCTGAAGAGAATTTTGTTAAAAATAAGCAGGCAAGATTCAATAAGCTACAAGAGCAGCTGGAGGAAATTCGAAAACGATATCAAAGGGTTCTGTTTGGTGAACTGCTACTGGAAGACCCGAATATGCCGCTGACCGTAAAACATCCGCTGACCGTTTTGCGGGAAGCTATTCAAAACACAGAGGAGCAATTTGCTGAATGGGCAGAAAGGAACGAAGCTGAAGCGAGAAAAACGCCAGAGGATATTAAAGCAGAAGTGGAACAGAAGAAGCATTTAGAAGAGGTAATGCTAAAGCTGTTTGAATCAAGGGGCATGAGTTTAGACATACCCAACACAGATAAAGAGGAGGAGGAACTGTTTATGGAGAGTGGCAATGTTGCTTATAAACTAAAGGGGATGATTTCATTTCCCTGTTGTTCAAAAGAGAAAATCATGGCCTATGAAGGGGTATCAGGAAAAAGTTCTATTAAGTGTCCGAAATGTGGTCGATATGCAATTTTCGACTTCGATAAAATGGAATCAGTTCCAGGCGAAACGCTTAGGGGAGCAGCACATAGATTAAGAACAAAATAAGATGTATCACTGAGCCAATAGGGTTTCAAAGTAAAACACCACAGAGTCAGGGTATATCAACCAAACAGTACAAGCTGTTGGGTTGATGTATCCTGACTTTTTTTGTTTGAGATGCACCCCCAAAAGTAAATATGTTTTGGGTTTTTATCTATGACTTATTTTCTAATACAATTACACCATGATGGTAAATCGATTACACAAGAAGATTTTCAGCAGTCTCGCATTGAGATGGAAACATAGTCATGTGTTTCCATCTGAGTGCCAGACACTCAAATAAAAAAATTCCAATGCCCGAAGTGGTCGACCTTAAGGCGGCGGGATACATCAAGAGTCAAATTCACGCTATAGCCGTGGACTGACAAATGATGTACCCACCGTGCTTTGTCATGCCCATTTCGGTATCAGAGCCGGTGTACATCATTACATCGGCTCTTTTTGTGTTCTGCCGCTACCCATCCGGGCGGGAAGGACACAAATATGAAAAAAACAAAGAACAATGGAGTATTCGAACGCAAGAGCCACTTTAATCCAAATCGCCGTTCCTTTGTAACGGAAGACGGCAAGCTTGCTTATATCGTCTGGGACGAGGAGAGCAAGCGAGACATCACCCATTACTACGGAGTAGGCAGCGATGGCATTACCGAAGAGATGGTAATCATGCTTGATGAAGATGACCACGCTTGGGACCTTTTGGAACGTTATCAGGAAGAAAACACAGACTACGGTTTTCGCAATCAGCAGCGTAAACACAATGAAAACCACAAAAAATATCCAACTGACCCTCTCTTAGACCTTGTTGACGAGCAGGCGGATATCATTTCACTGATCTTCCCGGAAAACGAGGCCACAGACGAAACTGTAGAAAAAGTAGTCGCATTTATTTCTACGCTGACAGAAGCACAGCAGGACTTGGTGTATGACCACCTTGGTGCCATGAAACAGCTTGAAGAGATGCGCCGTGAGGAAATTGCGGTTACTGGCAAGAAAATAACACAGCAGGCTATCAGTAATCGGTGGAAGAAAATCATAGCCCGTGCCTGCAAGTATTTTGACATCCCGATTCCCCGTAAACGCAAGGCAAAGAGCACAAAGTAATAGGGCATCTGCTGTGGGGATTGTTGTTTCTGGCTTATTACAGAGGAAGCAACAACCTCCGGGTGCAGACCAGTTTAATGATTGGAGGAAAAAATAATGAAAAATCTGCAGCATAAAGTACGAATAAATATTTCAGACCGCGATGGTCATAAAAAGACCGTTCTGAATGGCACCGTGAAACATTTTCCGCAGCGTCTCCTGACACTACTCTTTGGGGATTTTACCGAGGTTTTAGTGCTTATACCAGGACAGACCGTGAAAACAGTGGAAATTCATGAAATTACAGGAGGAAATAGCAATGATTAATAACACTGAATCAATGAATGAAATAACAAGAGGCACTGTAGTTTTTGTAAAAAATAATCAAAATTGCGGTCATATTATGCAGGGCAACCATCCTGCGGTTGTTATTCAGAATGACATGGGCAACAAGTATAGCCCGACTGTTATTGTCTGTTATGTCTCCTCACAGATAAAACGCCTGGAGATGAGGACCCATGTAGTTCTTCAGCATTATGACAACCTGAAGGTGTCGGTTGCTAGGGCAGAGCAGCTTGCTACCATCGATAAGTCAGACATTATGAGCGTGGTAACGAAACTGCGACCGGAAGATATTATTCGTATTGATACTGCTGTTCGCGTATCACTGGGTTTGGAGGTGGAGTAATGGCAGGCAAAAATTTACCAATGCCACTGAAGGCAAAACCGTATCTGCATCAGCAGCAAGCGTTTGATTTTGCCTGTGAGAAGTTTGGCTTGCTCCACGAATTCACTAACAGGAGTCGCGGCGTAGCGCTTCTCATGGAAATGGGATGTGGAAAAACGATTGTATCAGTGGCAATATCCGGTATCTTGTATCAGTTTGGTTTGGTAAACAGGGTCCTCGTTGTGGCTCCGCTTTCCATCGTAGGTGTGTGGAAAGAAGAATATAAAAAATTCGCTGACTTTCCATATGCGCTGACTGTACTACAAGGTAGCAGTGCAAAGAAGAAAGAACAGCTGATAAAGCAGCACAATGATGGACTTGAAATTATAGTGGTCAATTATGAATCAGCCTGGAGACTGGAAAAGGAACTGCTGGCGTACAATGCCAATCTTGTTATTGCAGATGAAGCTCACAAACTGAAAGAAGCAAGGACGGCACAGTCCAAAGCCATGCACCATTTAGGTGATAAGGCGCAGTACAAGCTGCTTTTGACGGGTACCGTTATTACAAATCGTGAACTGGATGTCTTTAGTCAGTACCGCTATCTGAACAGACAGATTTTCGGTGACAGTTTTTATGCGTTTCGTAACAGATATTTTGATATGGTCGGTTACGGCAATCATATACCTCGTTTTCGCAAGGCCATGACTTCTGATTTTTTGCAGCGGCTACATTCTATTGCATTTCGTGTGACTAAAGCGGAATGTTTGGATTTGCCGGAAATAACAGAGGAAGTCCGTACTGTGCCATTAGAACCCAAAGCTATGAAGATATACACAGAACTCGAGAAAGAGTCATATACGGAACTTGCAGATTCTGAAGTATCCGCAGTAAACGTGCTGACAAAGTTGCTCCGTTTATCACAAGTAACAGGCGGGCATTTAACAGATGATGAGGGCGATACCAATCCTGTCAGCACGGCCAAGATAAATGCACTGTCAGATATTTTGGATTCTGCTATGGAAGAGAATAAAAAGGTTGTAGTCATGGCAAGGTTTGTGCCCGAACTAAATGATATTCAGGCACTGCTTGAGAAAAAGAAAATCAGCTACGCAGTGGTGCGTGGCGGTATTAAGAATCGTGCGGATCAAATCAGCCGTTTTCAAAATGATGCAGAGTGCCGTGTGTTTGTTGGCCAGATTGCAGCAGCCGGACTTGGCATTACACTTACTGCCGCATCCTCGATGGTGTTCTTTTCCCTGGACTATTCCATGTCGAATTTTGAGCAGGCAAAAGCGAGAATTCATCGCGTATCACAGAAAAATGCCTGTCATTACATTTACCTCATAGCTAAGGATACTGTGGATAAGAAAGTCTTGCGTTCCCTCCGCAGCAAGGTAGACCTTGCCAGAATGCTTGTGGATGATTATCGAAAGGGGCATAATCCGTTCTCACAGTAAGGCTTGTGACGAGAGAAACTGGGGGTTGTTTTTCTCGGCTTGTATGTGAAAGGAGGTAATGACCAAATGGAAAATAAGCAGATTTTTGAACTGGCAGACGCACTGAAAGCTGCCAAGGAAACAAAGAAGGAACTGGATGCCAAAGCGAAAGAAATGAGTGCCGAGATTGAAAAACTCGACCTGGCTTTATCGGATGCGATGGCAGATGCCGAATGTGACCGTTTCTCCCGTAATGGCTCTATGTTCTATTTGAACAGTCGGTTGTATGCATCCCCGATGGCTGGTTGCAAGGATGATATGATTCTGGCTCTTAAGAAGAACGGCTATGGTGATATCGTGACGGAAACAGTTAATGCAAATACTTTGGCATCTTTTGTCAAAGAACAGATGGCTGTCAACAATGATACAGTTCCAGCTTGGATCTCTGATGTGATTAGCACGTTTGAGAAGATAACTGTCGGTATCCGTAAGGGATAAACCGATTACAATGACCACAAATACAAACCGTTAAGGAGGACACGAAGATGTCAGAAAAGGAAAAAAATGAGACGATGGAAGTGGCTGTAGTAGGCGGTTTTGCCACCTTATCAAATATGAAGGAAATGAACGAGGCAATGATGGAAGACCTAGCGGGGATGGAACTTACCTTTGACCGCATTAAGATTCCGTCCGGTGGGTCGACTGCATTTGAGATTCCAGATGCAGATACGGATGATACCAAGATGGTCAAGGATATAACTGGTGTTATCTTGTTGCATCATCCTGCCTATGCCTACTATAGCAAGAAATATGTTGGAGGCAGCAATCCTCCGGACTGTGGCTCTTTTGATGGAGTGAAGGGAAATGGTACTCCTGGAGGCACATGTGCAACCTGTCCATATAATAAGTACGGCAGTGGAGAAGGGCAGGGCAAAGCCTGCAAAAACCGCCGCATGATTTACATTTTGATGGAAGGGGAGTTTTTCCCAATGGTGCTTTCCCTGCCGACTGGAAGTCTGAAAGAATTCCAGAAGTATGTGAAACGGCAGCTGTCTAAGGCGAGAAAACTCTGTCAGATTGTGACGAAAATTTCGCTTCGTAAGGCAACGAATAGTTCTGGCATTGTGTTTTCTCAGGCAGTTTTTTCTTTTGAACGTGAATTGACCACAGCAGAGAAAACAGCCGTGTGGCAGATGGCAGACCAAGCCAGGACATATGCAGCTAATCTTTCCATGTCGGCACTTGCCCCTGTTGATGAAGTGCCGTTCGTGGATGCAGAGACCGGCAAGATTGTTGAACCATTAAAGTAACTAAGAATACAGCATATAAAGCCGGGAGTAGTTGTTTCTCCTGGCTTTGCACGAGGTGAATGAAATGGAAAATAACTATAAATGTGTAACGAGTGTGGCGGACATACGGGCCTATATCGGAGAGGCTGTTGATGTGGCGTTTGATTATGAAACGGCAGCGGATGAGTCATACCGTAACGAAGATAAAGCGGCACTGACCCCAGCAAAAAGTCATATGGTTGGATGCAGTTTTAGCGTGGAAGAACATACAGGGATTTATGTCCCCGTGGCACATCTTACTGGCACAAATATTGATAAGAAAGAATTCATGGGATTTTTAAGGGAATTCCTATCTGATCGGTCAAAGAGAAAAATAGCACACAACCTGTCCTTTGAATCAATGGTAAGCTATCATGCTGGGATTGTGATTTTGCCTCCTGTGTATGACACGATTGCGGCATCTCAGATGTCGTTAAAGAGCAATACGGAATTTCGTGTTTTGTCAGACAGTGGCTTAAAAAAGCTGTCAGCAGAACTCTGTCATGAACCATTGCCGTCTTTTGCACAGGTAACTAATGGCAGGCATTTTGATGAACTTGATGCGCAGGATGCAGAAACGGTACGCTACGGTGCTGCCGATTCTGATTTTGCCCTGCGACTTATGCATATTTTCAATAATTGGTTTGATCGTTTTCTTCCAAAGCATCGCTGGCTTGTGGAGAATGTGGAATCACCCACAGCGGTGTACCTTGGTATTATGAAAAACAATGGTGTGCCTGTGAATCTGCCGTTGATGAAGCAGAGGAAGGATGAAGCGGAAAAAGAGATGGAGCGTATCCGTACGGAAATTGGAGTCATGATTGGAGACGTAAAAATCGGCAGTAATTGTAGCACAAAGGCATTTAAGGACTATCTGTATCAGACGCTCGGACTACCTGTGCTTAAAACAACGGAATCCAATAAAGAGGCGGCAGACGATGCTGCCATGACCATGTTAAAAGAGTGGTGCGATGAGAACCGCCCGGAACTGTCTAGCCTGTTTACATTGGTGCAGGAGTATAGAAAGTGGGGAAAGATTAAGTCTACCTATATTGATGGGTATCTGAAACACATTGATTCGGCTACAGGGAGAATCCATCCGAATTTTTATGCTTTATCTACGGATACTGGGCGCTTTAGCTGCAATCAACCAAACTGCCAGAATATGCCCCGTAAGGCCAATGACCCAATTGGGGTGCGTAACTTTATCGCAGCCCCCAAAGGGCAGCTGATTATCAGCTGTGACTATAGTCAGATTGAACTTCGTGTCGGTGCCCATTACTGCCAGGATCCGACTATGATGCAGACCTACAGCACTGGTGGAGATATTCACGCAGCTACTACGGTGGTTATATTTGGCTGTTCATATGAGGAGGCAAAGGATAAAAACCATCTGGGATATAAGGAGCACAGAACGATTGCGAAAAATGTGAACTTCGGTACATTCTATGGCCTGTTTCCAAGAGGACTCCAAAAAACACTCAAGTTTAAGGCGGGGGTTGTTAAATCCGTCTCGGAATGTGAAACCATTATCCGAAATCTGAAAGCAGGATATCCGATGCTAACTACCTGGCAGGAAGAAACCAGGTATGAGGCGTCCCGAAGAATGTATTCTGAGACAAGGCTTGGCAGAAGAAGGTATCTCCCTAATATCAACAGCACCGATTGGGGGAAGAAATCTTTTGCTGAACGCTGTAGCATGAATACCCCTATCCAGGGGACGGCGGCAGATATTTTAAAGCTGGCACTCGGCAGAATCTTAAATGGTCTGCCAGAGCGGCCTTGGCTGAAACCTATCCTTCAGATTCACGATGAATTAACATTCGTTATTCCGAAGGAACGTCTGGAGGAAACGGTCACTTACATCAAAGAATGTATGGAATCGAAGCCTTTTATGGAATTCGACCTTCCCCTTGTGGCAGAGGCATCTGCAGGCGAGACCTTCGGTACGATGGAGGAATTGGAGGATTAAGTTATGTATAGAAATTATGAAGGATACTCAGACCCTACAGCCGGACAGGCTGTGGGGCAGATTATGCGTGAGTATAAGAAGGAACAGAGAAAAAAATGGAATTATCAGCATGAGATGAAGAACCGCAGGAAGGTCTACGTGGCTTCAAAATATGCCGGAAATATTGATGAGAATGTGGCAAAGGCTGTTATCTATTGCAGGTATGTAATCAATAAGAACTGTATGCCTGTGGCGAGTCATCTAATGTATCCGGGCATATTAGATGATTCTGTTCCGACAGAGCGTGAGATGGGGTTGATGTTCGGACTGGCACTTTTGGAAGTCTGCGATGAAGTCTGGTGCTTTGGAGAAATTTCTCTCGGCATGGAACATGAAATCAGAGAAGCAAATAAACTGGGCAAGCGTGTACGCTATGTGAAGGAGGTGGCCTGATGGATATATCCGCACAGGAAGTCCTGCAAAGCCTGTTTAATCCGGATGATACCGTCTGCTTCCGTGTCTTTGATGATAAGAAAACAGGCACATTTACTGGACAGAAACTGTCCGTGGAATGTGGAAAATATCAGTCAATAGAAACTGTCTTGCAGCAGCATAATACATTGAATCGTGGCATCTTTTTTGTAGTCAATTTTGGTGGGCATGATGATGAGAGTATTACCCGTATCAATGCACAGTTTGTCGAATGCGATGACCTTTCTTTTGAGAAACAGCAAATACAAATTGATGCCTTTCACCTGCCTCCGTCCATGATTATTAAGACGCAGAAATCTCTCCATACTTATTGGTTCATGAAGAATGCGGAGGTAGCCAAGTTTCGGGGTATTCAAAAACAGCTGGTGCAGCACTTTTCAGGCGACCCGAGGTGCGTGAATGAAAGCCGCGTTATGCGTTTGCCGGGATTCAATCACTGTAAGGGCGAGCCTGTCATGGTAGAGTGTGTCTTATTTCACCCAGAACGCAAATATACACAGGAGCAATTATCTGATGTTCTGCCTCAGATAGAAGAAAAAATCGTAGAGAGCAAACACGGGTCTGAAAAAGGACTGAACATAGTTCTTCATGAATGTGATTTTATCAAATATTGTAAGGACAATGCAGCATCGCTTTCAGAGCATGACTGGTATGCTATGATCGCCAATTTGGCTGTGTTTGAGGGGGGTACAGAACTGATTCATAAACTGTCTGCACCCTATCCGAATTATGATACAGTCAATACGCAGAAGAAAATCAATCATTTCTTGGAATCCGGAACAAGACCGATGACATGTCAGACCATTGCGGAAAAGGGATTTAAATGCCAACGCATGGAAAATGACCAGTGTAAGTGCAAGGCCCCTGCGGCACTTTGTTATCAGCCGATGAGCATTGATGGACTTCGTGCCGTCATTGCAGCCATGCCTGTAAAAAATGCCGTGGTGGATGATATTCAGACGGCCAGATTATTTGTGGAAGAGTATCTGTATAACGAGGATTCCGTGACTGCCGAAACCATCATCAATTATGAAGTGAAGGGACACTTTGGATTTAAAAACACGGATTTAAAACCGCTTATTATGCTATATAAAACAAGGAGCAAGGAATATACGGCTGGATTAAAAGCCAGAAAGAACCGTGTGGAGATGGAGTTTCCTATCTGGTATGAGCCTACAGAGCGTGGCGTAAAGTTTCTGCCCGGAGTGCTTGCGGAGCATTTGGCTGAGACGGAAAATGTATTCTTTGCCGCTGAGCAGTATTATCTGTACCAGAATGGCGTTTATCGTGAGATGCAGGAACTGGAGGCGCAAAAGATGGTACGGGAGAAAATGATATCCCGTGAGGTCAAGATGAATCAAATCACCGATGCCGAGCGTCAATGGCGTTTATTGGTGCAAAAAGACATCCGGGAGCTCAATGCAAATCCCTTCATCATCAATGTGAAAAACGGTCTTTATAATGTGCTGGACGATATACTTACCGAACACATCACGGACTACTATTCGACTGTGCAGTTAAATGTATCGTATGAAAAAACGGCTGCTTGTCCCCGTTTTACGCAGTATCTGCATGAAGTTTTGGCTGATGACCAAATCCCACTGATACAGGAGATGCTTGGATATTTCCTTGTGCCGATTACCCGTGCGCAGAAGTGCTTTGTCATCGTTGGAGAAGGCGGTGCAGGAAAATCACAGCTTCTGCTTGTGTTAAATGAGATACTGCTTGGCAAGGGCAATGTGTCAAATGTATCCTGGCAGGCATTGAATGAGCGTTTCAAGACAGCAGAATTATTTGGGAAACTGGCAAACATCTTCGCTGACCTTCCAACCAAGAATATTGAAGATAATGGTATCTTCAAGGCACTGGTTGGCGAGGATTATCTGACCGTGGAAAAAAAGAACAAGAATCCGTTCTCGTTTCAGAGCAGTGCAAGGCTTCTATTCTCCTGCAACACGATACCGAGAAATTATGGAGACAAGTCGGAAGGCTTTTATCGCCGTCTGATTATAGTCCGCTTTGATCATGCTGTGCCGGAACAGATGAAAGACCCGGAGTTATTGGATAAGCTGCAGCTTGAAGCAGATGGCATTTTTCTCTTTGCCCTGGAAGGATTGAAACGCCTCATCAACAAGCATTATCGGTTTTCTGAAACAAAAGCAAATAAAGCGGAATTACAGCAGTACCGGGAAGAAAGCGACAGTGTGCTGTCATTTGTAAAGGATTGCTGCGTGGTTGATGTGAACCACGATACAGGATCCACAGAATTGTTTACCGCTTATAAAAGGTACTGTGAGGAATGCGGTCTGAGACCATATTCGCAGAAAATGTTTGTGGGACGGCTGATTGCAGGTACGCCAGGCACAGCTCGAGGAGTGGATACTCTCGGTAAAAGAAGAATTATCAAAGGAGTCAGTATTGGAGAAATATTAGGATAAGCATAGATATCAGACCCGTGTCCTCATTGTCGCGGGTCTGTCCCTGTTTACCATAAGTCATTTGACACAAATGACGTGTTCTTACACAAAAATCCTATTTCTTTATATTTATTACTAAAAATACACACACTCATATTTTGCGTATGATTTTTATAAAGATAGGAATTTAGGTGTCTAATGTGTCTAAGTGTAAGAAAATCAAGGAGGTTGTTTGACACATGAGAGAATCGGATATTGTAAAGAAGATATTGAAATACCTAAAAAGCGTAGAGGGTTGTTTTTTCTGGAAAGAACATGGAGGGATGTATGGCACAGCAGGCATCCCGGACATCATTTGCTGTTATCGTGGCCGCTTCATCGGATTCGAAGTTAAGACCGATGTGGGAGAACCTACCAAACTTCAGCTGTCAGCAATTCGCAAGATAAAGGCTGCCGGAGGGAATGCGCTGGTGGTTCGCTCCGTGGAAGAAACCAGAGCCGTGATTGAGGATGTTCCATGATAAGACAGGCTGTCTGTTATACACCAACCGTAAATCTTATTGATTGGAGGAACAAGAATATGTATGCAAGACAAAACAGTGGCTTCTCCGTTTCTTCGGAAGATGGATATGCCCAACTTGGTAATGCAATTATTTTGCAGGCGGTTCGTGATTACAGAGATGCCATCAAGAAATTGAAGAGGTTTCCCTACGATGATTCAGCACAATGTGTAAAAAGCGAAGTAGAGAGATTCTTCCGTGGCGGATTGTTTTCTGTTATCACGGAACTTTCCCCGAATATGCTGATTCGAAAACTGAATGAGGAGGTAGCTGAACATGAGTAAGAAAATGACAGCAAAGGAATATTTGGGACAGACTTACCGTCTCGACCAGCGTATCGATAGCAAGATAGAGCAGGTATCATCCCTGCGTACATTGGCAACGAAGGCTACAAGCACCATCAGCGATATGCCGGGCAGTCCTACCCGTAATACCCACCGCATGGAAGACATTGTAGTGAAAATCATTGAATTGGAAAATGAGATTAATGCAGATATTGACCTTCTTGTAACACTTAAAAAAGAGGTGCCGAAGGTGATTGACAGTGTTAGCAATGTGGATGAACGGTTAGTTCTTCGTTATCGTTACGTGCATAATCTCACCTGGTTGAAGATTGGGGATGCACTGAATGCGGATGAGCGCACAGTTCGCAGATGGCATAACCTGGCACTTGCTCATATCACAATCCCCCAAAAATGCACTGTGATAAGAAATATGCCGTAAATGTCCGTAGATGTCCATATGGGTAATGTGTTATAGTATAATTAGCAAAAAAGATAAAGAGAAAAAGCCTTCACGGGAAAAACCCGCGAGGGCTTTTTTATTGGGAGGAAAGCTATGGATAAGATAAACCATCCGCAGCACTACACTAACGGCAAAGTAGAATGCATTGATGCCATTGAGTCTGCTACTGCAGGCCTTAAGGGTATCGAAGCCGTGTGCGTGGCTAACGTAATTAAATATGTGTGGCGGTTCAAGTTAAAGAATGGTGCTGAGGACTTAAGGAAAGCCATGTGGTATCTTGAACGGCTGATAGCAGGGAGTGAAGAAAATGCCAAGAAGGCCTAAGACACCGTGTCGATATCCTGGCTGTCCGGAACTTGTGGATGGAAGGTACTGTGAGAAGCACCAGAAGATAATGGATGCTCGGTATGAGAAATATGATAGGAGCTCAGCCACAAAGAAACGTTATGGCAGAGGCTGGAAGAGAATAAGGGATAGATACATTGCCGCGCATCCTTTGTGTGAGCAGTGCATCAAAGAAGGACGCATTACTGTAGCTACTGAAGTTCATCATAAGTTGCCGCTATCGAGAGGCGGAACGCATGACGTGAGAAACCTCATGGCCTTGTGTACCCCGTGCCACTCCAGAATCACTGCTGAGTCTGGAGACAGATGGCACAAACGCAGAAAGTACGATAAACATAGCTACAAAACTAAATATTAAGAACAAAACGCTAGGACGTAGAACACATAAGGGGCAGGGGCGGTCTAAATCTCTAAACCTAGACTGCAAGCCAACGGGCGTGGGGTGTTACGCAAAAAATAAGCGAAATCAAAAGGGCAATTAAGGAAGGTGTAAAAGGGTGGCCACAAAATCGAATAATATAGGCGGGCGGGGAGGCAAGAGACCTGGTGCCGGACGCAAGAAATCAGCTGTTTTAGAAAAAGCGCAGGCAGGAAATCCGGGAGGCAGAAAGCTGGAAGTGTTAGATATACCAGAACTTGAGGGCGTTGAAATGCCCAAGCCTCACGATTTCCTATCTGCTGAACAAAGAGATGGCAGTGACCTGCAGGCCACTGAAATATATAAAGAAACGTGGGAATGGCTTAAGAAAATAGGTTGCAGCGGCAAAGTATCACCGCAGCTCTTAGAGCGTTATGCCATGTGCAGTGCGCGTTGGATTCAGACGGAAGAGATGACCAGTAAACTAGGCTTTCTTTCTAAGCACCCAACTACGGGTAAGCCTATTCCTTCACCTTTTATCAATATTGGGATTAACTACATGAACCAGGCCGTGAGGCTTTGGAACGAGATATTCCAGATTGTTAAAGAGAACTGCAGCACAGATTACAGTGAAGCAGCTCCTCAGGACGATCTGATGGAACGGCTCTTAAGGGCAAGGGAGAGAAGATGAAATCAGAACTGCAGAAATTCATGAAAGACTTAAAAGCAGCAAGGAAATTTATAAGCCGGCAGCAGCTTCTGACCTTTAGGGGGCAAGCTCTGGCCGGCAATATTGTCGGGGCCAGAAAAGGGCTTGCTAAGATAATGAGGAGGGCATACGCTTAATGGAATTTGCTAAAAAGAAAGTAACAGAACTCATACCGGCGGATTACAATCCGCGTAAAGATTTAAAACCGGATGATGCTGAATATAAAAAGTTAAAACGGTCCCTGGAGCAGTTCGGGTATGTTGAGCCGGTTATCTGGAATAAGACCACTGGCAGAGTCGTAGGTGGCCACCAGAGATTAAAAGTCCTAATTGATATGGGCATCACGGAAGTTGACTGTGTGGTTGTTGAACTGGACGAGACGAAAGAAAAAGCTCTTAACATTGCCCTGAATAAAATCAGCGGCGAATGGGACAAGGATAAGTTAATGCTCGTCATTTCAGATTTGCAGGGAGAGGATTTTGATGTCTCTCTTACCGGCTTTGATGCCGTTGACTTGGACACTCTTTTTAAAGATTCAGAGCGTGATAGTGTAAAAGACGATGACTTTGATGTTGATGCCGAGCTTAAGAAACCGGCAATCAGCAAATTAAATGATGTGTGGATATTAGGAAACCACAGACTTGTCTGCGGTGACAGTACTAAAGAAATAACATATAAGGTTCTTATGGAGGAAACCAAAGCAAACCTTGTAGTTACGGATCCTCCGTACAATGTGAATTACGAAGGAACCGCCGGTAAGATTAAGAACGATAATATGGCAAATGATAGCTTTTATAAATTCTTGCTGGATGCTTTCAAGAACACCGAGAAGTTCATGGAGAGCGATGCCAGCATTTATGTTTTTCATGCTGATACAGAGGGTCTTAATTTTAGGAAGGCATTCAGCGAGGCAGGCTTTTATTTATCGGGTACTTGTATCTGGAAGAAGCAGAGCCTTGTATTAGGACGGTCACCTTACCAGTGGCAGCATGAGCCGATTTTGTTTGGATGGAAGAAAACTGGACATCACAAATGGTATGCGGACAGAAAGCAGTCTACAATCTGGGAATATGACAGACCAAAAAATAACGCCTTGCATCCGACTATGAAGCCGGTTAACCTTTTGGCTTATCCGATTCTGAATTCTTCCATGAGCAAGGCAGTTGTATTAGATCCCTTTGGCGGTTCCGGCAGTACTCTCATTGCCTGCGAACAGACACACCGCTTATGCCGCATGGTGGAGCTTGATGAAAAGTACTGTGATGTAATTGTTCACCGTTACAAGGACCTGGTTGGCACAGATGAGGACATCACTTTAGTACGCGGCGGTCAGAAATACAAATTGTCTGATGTGGAGATAAATAATGGGGAAAAATAAGACGCTTACCCTCGGCAGCCTGTTTGACGGCTCTGGGGGTTTCCCTTTGGGAGGGGTGCTTTCCGGTATACAGCCTATTTGGGCATCGGAAATTGAGCCGTTCCCTATAAGGGTCACCACAAAGAGGATGCCATTCATAAAGCATTACGGGGACATCTCTAAAATGAAAGGCTCTGATATTGAGCCGGTAGACATCATAACATTCGGCTCTCCTTGCCAGGATATGTCTTTGGCAGGGAAGAGGGCGGGACTTGACGGTTCACGCTCAAGCCTTTTTTATGAGGCAGTAAGAATAGTAAAGGAAATGAGGTGCAGGACAAATGGGCAATACCCAAGATACATCGTCTGGGAAAATGTCACGGGAGCGTTCTCCTCAAATAAAGGCGAAGATTTCCGGGCGGTCCTTGAGGCAGTCGCATCCATCGCTGAGGAAGTTCCCCAGGTGCCTATGCCTGAGAAAGGCAAGTGGCCATACGCTGATGTGCTCATGGGAGACGGATGGAGCATTGCGTACAGAACTTTTGACGCTCAATACTGGGGAGTACCCCAGCGTAGACGCAGAATCTACCTTGTCGCAGATTTTGCAGGACAAAGTGCCAAGAAAATATTATTTGAGCCAGAAGGCCTGCAAGGGGATACTGACACGGGCAAGGAGCAGGGGGAAGAAACTGCCGGCCATACTGGAGGAAGCATTGGCGGCACAGGCGGAGACAGATGCAAGGAGCTAGTGCTTAATGATCAGGGCGGGCAAAGGATGGATGTAACCATGGGAGTAACACAGACTTTGCGGGCGACAGCCAACCATCCGCCGCTAGTTTTTGAGAACCATGGTCAGGACTCAAGATTTACCGGGCCTTTGGATAAGTCACAGACAGTTCTCGCCACCTTTGGCATGGGAGGCAATAATCAGCCGTTCGTGGTTGAAAATTTCAGGTGCTTTGATGTTCGTTTCACTTCATTGGGAACGCAGAACATAAGGCACAACTGCTATGAAACGAAAACCGCAAGAACAATAGATACGGGAGGAAATTCTCCTGACTCTAATCAGGGCGGTGTTGCTGTCGTTTCTTTGCAGGGCTCTATGATTGGCAGGAGCGAGAAGAACGGGCCGCGGGGTGATGGGATAAACAAGGATGTGTCATTCACCCTGAACACGGTTGACCGTCATGCAGTGGTCTATGCCCTTGACCGGGTGGCTACGGATGGAAGCAAAAAATTCAAAGGTACGATGGGAATAACTGAAAATGGCGTGAACCCTACCCTTATAGCAAGAGGTCCAACTTCTGTGGGAGTTCCCACCTATTCCATGACCACGGGAAGCTTTGCCCAGGTCAACAAGGAAAAGGCTCCCACGCTTGCAGCGAGGGACTATAAGGACGCTCCCATTGTTAACGTCGGGGATAACTGCAGATATATAGTCCGCAGGCTCACACCGACAGAGTGCGCAAGGCTGCAGGGATTCCCGGATAACTGGTGCAGTAATCTTGGAACGGAAAATCCTGCAATGGATGAACTGCGTTTCTGGTATAACGTCTTTGCCGATTACGGCAAGGTTATGGGGAAGAAACCAAAGAGCCTTAAAGCTATAGCCACATGGCTTAAGAATCCGCATTCCGATTCTGCCGAGTACAAGATGTGGGGAAACGGCGTTGCCTTGCCGTGTGTTGTTTTTGTCCTGAAAAGAATACAAGATATCTCACATAAACAGCTTGCTATTATTGACACTAAGAGTGATATATGTAGTACCAAAACAAAAGAGGAGGTACTGCAGAATGAGAATTAATTACAACGTAAAAGGAAACGAAAGGAAAGAATTAGTGAAGGCGGTCAGCGAGGTTTTGATTTGCAAGGCTAAGTACTTGGGAGCACCGAGTTTTTCCTACGAAGTAGGCGGCTGCACAATTGACAGGAACGGGGTTGTTGAAACTCCTAAAGCCAGTGACTTCGCAATAAAGAGTTTCATTGAGGACTTGGCTGCGAAAGGGTTTACTGCTGAACAGGAAACTGTAGAAGAAGCTGAAACGGATGAGGAACCGCAACAAATAGCTCTCACCATTCAGATGCCCAAGACGCTTTTTACACCAGAGTCCATTGAAAACCTTAACAGGCTGCTGGAGGCCAAAGGAACCCTGATTCAAAAGGCACTAGGCCTTCAGGAACTTCCCGAGGCGGTAGACGAAGGCGACAAGCTTTCCTTCCCATGGTTCAAGGTAGACCAGAAGGACGCAGATTTGGTTGAAGCCTACGGTAAGCTGGTATGCGCTTTGTGCGACATGGCTAGCAAGCAAAAGCGGGTTACAACAAAAGAGCAGCATCCTGCCAACGAAAAGTATGCATTCAGATGTTTCTTGCTGAGGCTAGGCTTCATAGGCTCGGAGTGCAAAAAAGTCAGATCCACATTGTTAAAGAACCTAAGCGGTTCTTCAGCCTGGAAGGATGGTGTTAAACATGAGAATGCCTAGCCGAGAGATTGTGGAACAGCTGAGAAAAGATTACCCAATCGGCTGCAAAGTGAAACTTCTAAAAATGGATGATGCCCAGGCACCTCCACTAGGCACCAAGGGAACTGTTGTAGGAGTGGATGACACCGGTTCGATAATGGTTGATTGGGACAACGGCTCGGGACTTAACGTTGTGTACGGAGAGGACTACTGCAGGAGGATAAGCCATGAATAAAACTAAAATTAAAAAACAGATACTCGCCATCCGTGCCACGGGCAAAACCAATATGTTTGATACCAATATGGTGCAAGTTATCGCAAATGCCAACGGTTACTATGAACTAGTTATTTTCATTGAAGAACACAAAAAAGAGTATGTGCAATTCATCCTTACGGGAGAACTGTAGAAGTATACGGTATCTTTCACTGTATTCGCTTGCTATTATTGTGCGAAAAGAGTGATTAATACACTAAGCAAAGAACATAAGGAGGAATGCACAATGTGGTCAGAAGGAACGATTTTAATTCGAGGCAAGGTTTACAGGTACTCTGTAAAGCACTATGAATTGAGTTCTGATTATGGGATTAACAGAGGCAGGATTTCCAAGCTTTTTGTAACAAGAGAAGACATGGTAGTTTTGAACTATGATCGGGGCTGGGATACGGTAGCTGAAGATGAAGGCACGGAGCTTTGCCTAGCAATTTTGATGAAGAAGTATAACTGAGGATTATACATATATAACCTACGGTTATATCAGGAGGCTACGAAATGAAAACCCAAAGTGAACTTTCAATAATTGGCAAAAAGACTGAAGAATTACAAGAGCTGCTTGGAAATATTAGTTGTGAGACTATTGATGAACTCAAGAAACAAAAGGGGAAAGTCGAATATAAGTATGATGATTTTGAGAAACTGAGCCGGCTTTTCGGTGAGGTCGAGTACTTATTTGATATTCTGGACGGCAAGGATCCGACAGAATTAGAAGAATAAAATTAAAGTATACGAGATACTTGCACATATTTGCTTGCTATTAGTGTTGAAAAGAGTGATTAATACACTAAGCAAAAAACTTAAGGAGGCAAGCAAAAATGAAAAAAATTTACTGGATTGAGGATTTAAAGGCAAAGGGAGAATTCAAACTTAGCGACCATAAAATCAACTACGCAATTTACTGGGCATACAATGAAAGTATGGAAGCAGAGAATGAAACACTTAATTTCGGGGATGTTATTTGGGAGCATGATACAGAGACAATAATTGCATTTTGCAAGGAGAATAACATAGGTCACATCACAATAAGCAGCACATTCTCAGGACTTATTAATGTTTTAGCAAAACTTGAAGAGCTAGGCTGCAAGATGGACGGACTCACAAAGGTCAATAAACGCTGGACGGACATTGCAACGGGCAAGCATGAGCAGATTCCCGCAATCAAAATCATCATTGGATAGGAGGAAGCTTATTATGAACGATGAGAAACTTACGAAAGAGTACATGATAAGGAACTTCTGGAAGGAATACATTGAAGGTTCCGGTTGGGAGCCGGGCAGCGAGGATGAGGGCTCAATGAAAACCATCTGGGAAGATGTGCTTGACTCCCTTATTGAAGATGGCTACCTGCCTGATAAAGCTAAGAAGTGGGAATGCCCATACACAGAAAAAGGGAAGCTGAAAAAGAAGTTTGCTAAATATTTTTAAACAAAAAAGACACAGGGCCTTAAGGCTCTGTATCTCGTAGAGTCGCTGAGAAGCGGCTATTTTTTATGCCCGAAGGGAGGGGAGGCCGTTGAAGTGATGAAAAAGCTAGAAAAATATAAGCCTACGAAGTTCATGGCTGAAGACTCCGTTTATGATAAGGCTGCCGCAGATTATGCGGTTGGTTTTATAGAATGCTTACACCATACCAAAGGCACCTGGGCGGGGAAACCTTTTGAACTTATAGACTGGCAGGAAAAGATTATACGCGACCTCTTTGGTACACTTAAGCCAAATGGGTACAGGCAGTTCAACACGGCGTATATTGAGATAGCAAAGAAAAACGGAAAGTCTGAGCTTGCCGCTGCAGTGGCACTTCTTTTGTGTTGTGGAGACGGGGAGCAGAGAGCCGAGGTTTATGGCTGTGCTGCAGATCGTGGCCAGGCTACTATCGTATTTGATGTGGCTGCTGATATGGTAAGAATGTGTCCTGCCTTAAATAAAAGAGTTAAGATTCTGGCCTCCCAAAAGAGGCTTATTTATTTGCCCACTAAAAGCTTTTACCAAGTTCTGTCTGCTGAGGCATACTCCAAGCATGGCTTTAACATTCACGGGGTTATCTTTGATGAGCTGCATACACAGCCAAACAGAAAGCTCTTTGATGTTATGACCAAAGGCTCTGGTGATGCCCGTATGCAGCCTCTGTATTTCCTCATAACCACAGCCGGAACGGATACCAATTCCATCTGCTATGAGACACATCAAAAGGCCAAGGATATTTTGGTGGGACGCAAACACGATAAGACTTTTTACCCAGTTATTTACGGTGCTGACGAAGCAGATGACTGGACTAGCCCTGAGGTGTGGAAGAAGGCTAATCCTTCTCTTGGCATAACTATTGGAATGGATAAGGTAGTCGCGGCATGTGAGTCAGCTAAAGAAAATCCGGGTGAGGAGAACTCTTTCAGACAGCTGAGACTGGACCAATGGGTAAAGCAGTCCATTCGTTGGATGCCAATGACCAAATGGGATGCCTGTGCTTTCCCGGTAAATGAAAAAGACTTGGAAGGTCGCATTTGCTTTGGCGGTCTGGACTTATCTTCCACTACGGATATAACGGCTTTCGTTCTTGTGTTTCCTCCAGAGGACAAAGCCGATAAATATATAATCCTGCCATACTTCTGGGTACCTGAGGAAACGTTAGACCTTAGGGTAAGGCGTGACCATGTGCCTTATGACATCTGGCAGAAGCAAGGTTTCATTCAGACTACAGAAGGGAACGTGGTGCATTATGGCTACATAGAGCAGTTCATTGAAAAACTGGGCGAGAAGTACAACATAAAAGAAATAGCCTTTGACCGTTGGGGTGCCGTTCAGATGACGCAGAACCTTGAGGGCATGGGTTTCACTGTTGTGCCTTTTGGCCAGGGATATAAGGATATGTCACCACCAACTAAAGAACTCATGAAGCTGACACTGGAGCAGAAACTTGCTCATGGCGGGCATCCAGTTCTCCGTTGGATGATGGATAACATCTTCATTCGGACGGACCCTGCCGGCAATATTAAAGCCGATAAAGAAAAGTCCACGGAGAAGATAGACGGTGCCGTGGCGACTATCATGGCATTAGACAGAGCGTTGAGAAATGATGGCAGTGGAACTTCTGTCTATGATGGAAGAGGACTTTTGGTGTTGTAAAGAACCACGTTGTTAGGTTATAATTGTAATTAAAATGCAACGTGAAAGGGAAAAACAAATGGGGAACAAGATTGCATGGGGCATAGGACACGCATTAGGCGCAACAGTTATGGTATTTCCTTTTATTATTTTTTTAGTGTTTCTATTAAAAAAATATCGGTTGAAAAAAGGTTGTAGTGGCAATATCCCAATTGTAAAAGAATCTCTAAAAATAAGTCTGCTTTTTCTTGCGGCTTTTTTTATGGGATTGCCCCAATATTTAGTGGGATATATTATAATTCCTATTACTGTTATTTCGGTAATAGCTTATTTTCTGTTTTAAAATAAAACAAATGGGGTGTATTTATGTTTTGCAGAAAATGTGGAAATGAAATACCTGAAGATTCTTTGTTTTGTCCTGTATGTGTTTGTAAAACCATTGATGTTAAAAAAAAGATAATTCGGTGAAAGCTAATGTAAATGTAAAAAGGTCAGAAGAGAAAAAATAGTTGATAATTGCCATGCAAACGAAATAGATAATAGACAAAATGCAGCTTTTGATAAAATACTAGAAAATAGCAAAAAAACAAATGAACCAATCAAAAAACGTCAAAGCAAAACCTTTTATGAGATGGCGGGTGTTCTGCTTGTTTTTGTGTTTGGTTTTGGATTTTGCTACGACTTGGGTCATTCAAGCTTTGGAGTTTCATCTCCTGTTTACTATGCATCGTTTAAAGCACTGGGTTCTACGGTAATGACTTTCCCGTTCATTGCAACTTTAGCCTTTCTTTTAAAAAAGCAGCAGTTGAAAAAAATAGGAAAATCGGAAATTAATATACTTCAAACTTCACTGAAGATTTCAACTTTAATTTACGTTATTTTTTTTTTTTGGATTTCCTCAAGTTTTAGCTGGTTATGTTTTAATTCCTATTACAATAGTGGCTGTAATAGGATATTTCATAATGTAATAATAATTGTATGTTGGGGCGTTCTTAATAGGACGTCCTTTTCTTATACCCAAAAATTAGGAGGTGGTCGAGATTTTCAACTTAATAAGCAAGATTTTCAAATCAAGGGATAAACCTAAGAACAGCTTAAGTCATTACTTCTTCTGGGGGAGTTCCTCAAGCGGCAAGATGGTAACAGAGCGTTCTTCCATGCAGATGACGGCGGTATATTCCTGCGTCAGAATTTTGGCGGAAGCCGTGGCAGGATTGCCGCTGCATATGTATAAGTACAAGGACAGTGGTGGCAAGGAAAAGGCGTTAGGCAATTCGCTGTATTTTTTGCTCCACGATGAGCCGAACCCGGAGATGACTTCCTTTGTTTTTCGGGAGACGCTCATGACGCATCTTTTACTTTGGGGTAATGCCTACGCACAGATTATCCGCAACGGCAAAGGTGAAGTTGTGGCCTTGTACCCCTTAATGCCAAACCGCATGACAGTGGATAGGGATTCACAAGGAAGGCTATATTACCAATACTATCATGGGCTGGACGAAGCGAAAATTAACAAAGACAACATTGTGGTCTTATCGCCACGGGATGTACTGCATATTCCAGGTCTTGGTTTTGACGGTATTATCGGTTATTCGCCTATAGCAATGGCTAAGAATGCTGTTGGCATGGCCATAGCCTGTGAGGAGTACGGAGCCAAGTTCTTTGCTAACGGTGCAGCTCCCGGCGGTGTCTTAGAGCATCCCGGCATAGTAAAGGACCCTGAACGGGTAAGGGAAAGCTGGAACTCTGTATACCAGGGTAGCGGCAATTCCCACAAGATAGCGGTGCTGGAAGAAGGAATGAAATATACTCCCATAGGTATTTCACCTGAACAGGCACAGTTTTTAGAAACAAGAAAATTTCAGATTAACGAGATAGCTCGAATTTTCCGGGTTCCTCCCCATATGGTGGGAGACCTTGAGAAATCGAGCTTTTCTAATATAGAACAGCAATCTCTGGAATTTGTGAAGTACACATTGGAGCCTTGGCTAGTCCGTTGGGAACAATCCATGGTGCGGAGCCTTCTGACTCCAGAAGCGAAGAAGTCATATTTCATTAAGTTCAATGTGGATGGTCTGCTCAGGGGAGATTACCAGAGTCGTATGAGCGGCTATGCCGTGGCAAGGCAGAACGGGTGGATGAGCGCCAATGACATCAGGGAACTGGAGAACCTAGACCAGATACCTGAGGAAGAGGGCGGAAACCTGTATCTCGTTAATGGGAACATGATTCAGATTAAAGACGCAATTAAAGGAGGAACCAATGAATAAATTTTGGAGTTGGAAAAATAAAATGGTAAAAGATGAAGTCCAAGAACGGATTTTATTTTTGAACGGCATTATTGCAGAGGAAAGTTGGTGTGACGATGAAGTAACACCTAAAATCTTCAGGGATGAGCTTATGGCAGAAGAGGGTGACATTACCATCTGGATTAATTCTCCCGGCGGTGACTGTGTAGCTGCAGCCCAAATCTACAATATGCTTATGGAATATAAAGGGAAGGTCACAGTAAAGATTGACGGCATTGCTGCAAGCGCGGCTTCCGTTATTGCTATGGCTGGAAATAAGGTGCTGATGTCACCAGTGTCATTAATGATGATTCACAATCCTTCTACTGTCGCTATGGGGAATAGCGCGGAATTCCAGAAGGCCATAGATATGTTAAACGAAGTAAAAGAAAGCATTATCAATGCCTACGAAATTAAGACGGGATTGTCTAGAACAAAGCTTGCACATCTCATGGATGATGAGTACCTCATGAATGTGAACAGAGCTTTGGAACTTGGCTTTGCAGACGAAATGATGAAACGAAATTATGATGACGGGTATGAACCGCCTCAGATTTCTATGCTGTTTTCTAAAACAGTGCTAATGAACAATCTTAAAAATAAGATTGCGAAAATGTGCCATATCGAGGCACCCAAACCAAAGGAACGCTCGGTAGATGACTGCCTAGCTGAACTTAATAAACTGAAACATCACATTTGAGGAGGAATTAAACTATGAACATTATTGAATTGAGAGAAAAAAGAGCAAAAGCGTGGGAAGCCACCAAGGCATTCTTGGAATCCCATAGAACAGAAAAAGGCACACTTACTGCTGAGGATGATGCCACCTATGGCCGTATGATGAAAGACATCGATGACTTAGGCAAGGAAATTCAGCGGATGGAAAGACAGGAAGCATTGGATAAGGAATTGGCTAAACCCATCAACAGTCCTATCACCGGCAAACCCGGACAAGGGGAAGATGATGAAAAGATGAAGCCTGCCAGAACAAGAAAAGGTTACGCTCATGACTTGTTAAAAGCCATGCGTACAAACTTTAAGCAGGTCAGCAATCTTTTGCAGGAAGGCGTGGATGCAGATGGTGGTTACTTGGTTCCTGAGGAATACGACAAGCGTATTATCGACATCCTGAACGAAGAGAACATCATGCGTAAATTAGGCCACAGTCTGACTACTAGCGGTGAGCATAAGATTAACATCGCTGCTACCAAACCTGCCGCAGCATGGATTGAAGAAGGCGGCGCCTTATCTTTCGGAACTGCTACATTCAGTCAGATTTTACTGGATGCCCATAAGCTCCATGTAGCCATTAAGATTACTGAGGAATTGTTATACGACAATGCCTTCAATCTTGACAACTATATCATTACCGAATTTGGTAAGGCTCTGGCCAATGCAGAAGAAGATGCTTTCTTAAACGGTGATGGCACAGGTAAACCGTTGGGACTCTTCGCAGCAACAGGAGGTGGAGATGTGGCAGCTACCTTGACCGCAGCCATTAAATCCGATGACTTGCTTGACCTGGTATATGCCTTAAAGCGTCCCTACAGAAAGACTGCGTCCTTTATCTTGAATGACCAGATTTTAGCTACTGTACGTAAGCTGAAGGACAATAACGGAGCATACATGTGGCAGCCTTCCTATCAGGCAGGAGAGCCTGACAAGATTTTGGGCTATCCTGTAAATACCTCTGCTTTCGCTCCTGAAAAGGCCATTGCTTTCGGTGACTATAGCTACTACAACATCGGTGACAGAGGAACCCGTTCTATCTCCGAATTACGTGAATTGTTTGCCGGTAACGGCATGATTGCCTACGTGGCTAAGGAACGTGTGGATGGCAAGTTAGTACTTCCCGAAGCCGTTAAGATTATGAAGCTTAAGGAGGAATAAAATGGCTGAGCTATTGGTAACAGTAGCTGAAGCAAAGGAGTACATAAGGGTTGACGGGGATGGGGAGGACGGTCTCATCTCCTCCCTTATTCTTTTGGCTCAGCAGTACGTGAATAATGTCTTAAAGTGGGAAGTAACAGCAGAAACAATGGAGCCGTCCATACGGCTTGCCATTATCCTCGTGACGGAGCATTTCTATGAGGAACGAAGCGGTGAGGATATCCCGGATGCGGTACTTACTCTCTTAAGGCCATACAGGAAAGTCGGGTGGTAGGAATGAACCCAGGACAGTTAAACAGCAGGATTGAACTTAAGCACTTAATAAAAGAGGACGATGAGTCCGGAGGCTATGAGGAAAAGTATGAGACATACGCCTCGGTCTGGGCCAAAGTCGTGAACAAGACGGCTAAAAAGGAATGGGAGGCAGAAGAAGAAGTATCTTTTGCCGATTTTGAGATAACCATCCGGTTTAGGCGGGACACTCTATATACGGACCGGATTGTTTTTGGCGACAGGGTGTTTGAGCAGATAGCCACGGCTATAGACATCATGGAAAAGCACAGGTATTTAAAAATCTTGGTAAGGGAGGCAGACAAGTGAGCTATTCAGAAATAAAAATCGAAGGCTACGAAAGGACTCTGTCTTTCTTTCAGATGGCAAAGCTGAAATCTTCTGACAAGGTCATGGAGATCTGTAAAAGCGGCGCCCAGGAGGTAAGGACGCTAGGTAGGAAACGGGCACCCAAAGAGACGGGCAAACTCAGGAAGAGCATCCGTATCAAAAAGTGCAAGACAGGTGATGGCTATATGACCAAGGCTTATTCCTACCTGGCTCACTTTCATGAGTACGGTACAAAGCGGGGCATCAAGGCTAAGAAGTTCATGGACAAGGCAAGGGAAGAAGTCCTGCCGAGAGTGCAGAAGGAGCTTATAGAGGCCATTAAGGATGTGGTGGATGACAAATGAACCTGCAGGATATTAACAGAACATTGTTCGCGAGGTTAAAACTTATAACGGCATGCCCCGTGTATGACAGTGTAATGCCCAATAAGAAAAGACCGTACATAGCGCTGGGCGAAACAACAAGCCTGCCCTGGGACACCAAGACCAGCAAGGGGTATGAAGTATCCTGCGAGGTGCTGGTTTATTCGGACTACAAAGGGGATAAGGAAGTAAACCTTATAGCGGATGAGCTATACGAACTTTTTAAGGATAAGCTAGTTTTGCCGGAAGGCATGAAGGTAATAAAGCAAAGCATTGAGGAAGGCTCTGTAGACAGGTTAGAAGACTACAGGGAGTGTGTTTTTAATATTAGACTATTAATTTTCAAGGAGGAATGACAATGAGCGGAACACCGGTAGATGGCGTAGATTTTTTGATTTCCGTGAACACGGGCACAGACACTGAACCAAGTTATCAGGTACTGGGAGGACAGAGAAGCGCCACTTTTAAAAGACAGGCTGACGAGATAGATGCCAGCTCCAAAACAAGCGAGGGGTGGAAAGATACTATTCCGGGCCTTAGGAGCTGGGGCATTGAGGCAGACGCGTTAATCTTGGAAAATGATGCGGCCTATGCCAAGCTTGACGAATGCTATATGAACAGAACCTATGTAATGGTTAAGTATTCCAGAAAAGACGGCTCTGCCTGGTCGGGGAAAGCAACCATCACAGATTTAAGCGAATCTTCTCCCCATAATGACGTGGCAACATATACACTCACATTATCCGGCATAGGCAAGCCTGTTAAGGAAACGGCATAGGAGGAAATACTAGATGAAAACTATTTATATCACATTGGGCGGGGAGGAAAGGCCTCTCCGTTATGACATAAACGCAGTAACAGATATTGAGACTGTTTTCGGGGGCAGGAGCCTTTTAACCATGCTGGCGAATCCTGCCTTCTTTGGCTTTTCCCTAATCCGTGCCATGCTGTGGGGCGGGCTAAAGCACAGGATTAAGGGCCTTACCCTAGACCGTACAGGCCTCATGATGCAGGAGTACATAGAAGGAGGTGGTTCTTTACAGGAGCTTTCCTTAAAGATTAACAAGGCCTTGGTTGAGGCGGGGATTTTTAAAGAAGACAAGGACGAGGATAATAGCGAGGGAAACCCGCCTGGTCCTGCAGTGAATACAGAAAAGAAATAGAGCCTGCTGCCCTTGTGGAACTGGGACTTAGGCCCTGGGAAACAGGAAAGTATACAGTCGCGGAATTAAGATGCGCCTTTCAGAAAAAAGCTGAGAAGCAGAAGTCTGAATATATCTTACAGGCCCAGATGCTTGTCGCTCTTATCAACGCCTGCGGCTGTAACTTAAAGAAGGCGGTTTCATTGCAGGACCTTATAGGCTTTGGGCCTGAGAAGGAGAAGCCAAAGAAGGAAAAGACGAAAGACGAACTGGAAGATGAATTACATTTTCTGAAGACAAAACTCAAAGGAGGCGGGTCAGATGTCAGTAGCAAGTAAAACAATGACGGTATTCGTAAGGGCGAATATCCAGAACTTTGCAGCTCAGATGGGAAACGTGGAAAAGACCCTTAAGAAAACACTGGGCAAGAACGGCTACGACATGAGCCGTAAATTTGCCGAGGGCTTAGGCATTGCTGCCGCAGCCTTAGGCGCTTTCGGTGTGGCAGCGGTTAAGATGTCTGCCGACTTTGCCGCTACGAAGAAGGCTTTTAATGTGCTCTTAGGCAGTTCAGACAAAGCACAGAAGCACTTAGAAGACCTTACCCAGTTTGCGGCCCAGACTCCTTTTGAACTGAAAGGATTAACAGAGGCCAGTAAGAAAATGCTGGCTTTTAAGTTTGACGTGGAAGACGTAATACCTATTCTTTCTGCCGTAGGTGACGCGGCTGCCATGTTAGGCAGCGGGCAGGAAGGCATAGACGGAATGCTCATGGCCCTGTCACAGATGAAAGCCAAGGGCAGGGCTCAGGGCGAAGAAATGCTACAGCTTGCTGAGCGCGGCGTAAATGCTTATCAGTATCTGGCAGATTATCTGGGAACAGATATACCGGGTGTCATGGATAAGATGCGTAAAGGAGCGGTGGATAGTACCACGGCTATCAACGCTGTGGTATTAGGCATGCAGAAAGATTTTAAAGGCGGGATGAAAGGCCTGTCTGAAGAAATAAACGGTATGGTGAGTAACATTAAAGACGGAACGGAAAGCGTCATGCGTGACATAGGAAAGTCTATTACCGAGGGACTCAATATCAAGGAACACCTGAAGGAAACCACGGAGGTAATAAGCGGTTTTGCCGCAGCTGTTAAAAAGCTGGGGATAAGGGAAGCAATATTACAGATGGTGCCTCCTGAGGCCATAGTCCTCATCGGTTCTTTAGGAGCCGTCATTGTGACCATTGCAGTTCCGGCTTTGGTAGCCTTAGCCGCAAAAGCACTGGCCGCTGTTCTTGCCATAGGAGGCATATCTGCTCCAGTTATCTTAGCGGCAGCGGTGATCGGCGGGGCCTTTGCCCTTATCATGGCAACTACGGACGAATTGGGTAATCTCTGGTTTAACACCTGGGAATGGATGAAATCTACCACCTCAACTTTTGTGGATGCCATAAGCCTGTCCATCTGGAACTTTGCCAAGGATATGCTGGAATACCTTAAACCCATAATGGAGTTCTTCGGTATGACGGATACCATAAAGAACTGGACAGCTGCCGTGTCGCAGGGAGTTAAGCTAAGCTCCCAAAGCCTTAATCAGTCAGCCTTAAAAAATGCGGCAGATTCTATTGGCATGGATAAGGCATGGGCAGACACAAAAGATAAGCTGTCCGGCTCTTTGGATAAGATAAAGAGTTTTAATGTGGGAAATAGTCTGGACAGCACTTTTACTGGCCTTAAGGGTACGGGAGCAGACAGTGAGCAAAAGACTCTCACCAAAGGCATAGCCAAAGACGTGTCTAAGATTGCCACCACAACTAACAACGGCAAGATCGCAGTGGATAAGATGCGCGCCCTGCAGGGTAAGATTTCCTATTATGCCCAGGATGGCACGAACTGCATGAGAACCATAGGCATGGCTTTAGAGGGAACTCCCTTTGAAGGGGTAATAGATGTGGACGTTGCCCGTGCCATTGCTGAAAAAGAAGGACTTTGGCGTGACAGTTCCTATAAGGCTCAGGCAGGGGACATAGCCATAGTAAACGACGGCTGGCATGCCACTATGGTCACGGAAAATGGCGGGACCATTCAAAACGGCGAGTCTCATAATGGGGTATGGGAATCATCCCAAAGCCCTGAGGATATGTTTGGGGGAGTTACGGGGTATATTGCCACCAGCTCCTACTTTACCGGGGCAAGGGAAAGTATAGATAACCTCAGGGCAAAAACCTTGGAATGGGAAGAAACATTAAATCGCATAAATGACAGCGCCCAGGATTTAGCTCTGGATCTTACCGAAAGAAATAAGCTACTAGGACTTGAGGGCGTAAGGAAAGATTATCAGGAGCTGCTTTTAGAAACAGATAAATATGCCGTTGAGCTGGAAAGAAAATACCGGGATATGGCTCTTAAATTTGCCAAGGCAAGCGTACCTGAGCAAGGTGCCATGATGTCAGCCTGGACAGAAAACGGCATAGCCTTTGAGGAAACAGAAAAAGGCAAGGTCAGTTTCTCACAGCAGATAGCCAGTGAGCTGGTACTTATAGAAGCAGAAAAGCAGGAGAAGATTAAAAGCCTTAACATGGCAACAAAGTTATTTGAGGATGACCTTGCCAAGGCAAGAAAAGAAACAGACCTTGCCATGATGCAGGAGGTATTGTCTTCTGAGCAGGCACTTACGGAGCTTAGAAAAGAAAATGCCAGGAGCTTCATAGATCAGTACTACGATTTATGGAAAGAAGCTCATACAACTTTTTCCGATTCTTTTAAGAGTGGCGTGGGTGATGTGGCAGATTCTTTCGCTGACTTTTTTAAGGGAGTAATTACAGGATCTTCTAGCCTCAAAGAGTCCTTTGCCGACCTTTTAAGTTCATTTATTTCTATGGTGGCGGAGATGGTGGCTAAGTGGGCAGCGGCAAGGGTTACCATGGGGATGTTCCAGTCCATAATGCCACAGAATAATTCCCTCCTTGGCAGCATAATAAGCGTAAGCGGAGGCGGGCTTAATCTTACGGGCGGGTTAGACAGTTATGTGTCTGCAGGACCTTCTATTTCTATTGGAGCCGCAGCAGGAGGAGGCGTAGTGAGTGGTCTTACTCTTGTTGGAGAAGAAGGACCGGAACTCGTGAAGTTTAACAGCCTGTCCAGGGTGTTTAATAACAAGGACACAAAGGCTATGATGGGAGGCAGCAGCATCAACATGTACGTTTCTACTCCTGACGCAGAAAGCTTCAAACAGTCAAGAGCACAGATTAGCTCTAGCCTTGCAGGCATGGTAGCGCGCGGAAGGAGGAACACGTAATGGGAGCATTATTTCATGAGGTTCGCTTTCCCTTAAGCATTGGGGCAGGTTCCACCTTTGGGCCAAGCTACAGCACAGATATAGTGACCATGCCAAACGGGGCGGAGCAGAGGAATGTTAACTGGACATATCCAAGATGCTCCGGCAGTGTTTCCTTGGGGGTAAAAGAAGAAGGAGAGTTTTATAAGCTCCTGACCTTTTTCCACAACAGGTGCGGCAAAGCCTATGGGTTCCGTTTTTATGACTATTTCGACCATGAAGGAGATAGAGAGTTTTTAGGCAGAGCAGACGGAGCCACAAGAACATTCCAGCTCAGAAAATTCTACATAGACGAGGAACTGTGGATTGCCAAGGAGAGGAAGATACTAAAGCCTATCCAAGGCAGCCTGCATATTTATTTAGTAGATATAGCCGAGGATGAAGAATTAACCTGGCAAAGGGCTATGGAAATAAGGAAAAACAAGGAAGGCGAAGAACAGCAATTCACTTGGTTATGTGATTACACAACTGGAAGGGTAACATTTAATGAGGCACCGGCTGTTAATAAGCTCATTCTGGCATCATTTGAGTTTGACGTGCCGGTTCGCTTTGACACAGATTCCATGACTGCTAACTGGGAACTGGTAAAAGCGGCAGGCTGGACGGATATACCCTTGATAGAACTAAAGTTTTAGGAGGCAACATGAGCGTATTAAGTATTTATGGTGGTGAGGTCACGGCGGGAGATGTTGACGGCGACCTTATTACCAATGAAAGGAAACTGGCCTTAAAAGGAACCAGGGGAAACCCTGTGATATCTACCTATGCCTTGCGTACCATAGGAGCATCCAAGCCTGCCTTGGTTGTAAAAGGAACCCTTGACGGTCCGCAGAAGGAATGGTTCTCTGTGTCCTTGAATGGGGAAAGCTGGAGTGACAGGTTCGACATCCCATATATAGCAGGAGGAAATGTGCTGTTTTTCTTAAAGTGCGATATTCCTGAAGATGCAGACTATGGGGATAACACAAGCAATTATTTAAACTTGGATTATTTTGGAGGTGTGTAGCTTGACACTACATTTTTATATGAATGGAACAAAAGGTTCTCAGGACGGGGAAGAAATCAGTAACGGCGATTTCACGAACCCCGTCCTTTTTGACGGTTTTTATCCGGCAGCAGGAGTGACCTTATACAAGAAAGTCCCGATCTTTATAAGGGCCGATGCAGGGGAAACCTACTACCTTGTACAAATTGAGATTCGGGGAAATACCGCGCGTAAATATTATTTTAAGAATTGCGTTGCTAGAAATGGCGGAGGAGATTACGGCTATGGCGATTATTTAAAATTTAATGGCGAATACTTTTATCGGGGGATAGTGGCTCTGGGTGTTGTGGGAGATACCAATGTAGAGCTGGATATACTGGCTTCTGCCAGCGGGGACGAGGACAACAGCCCTGACCTTACCACAAAAATATACGCAAGGAGTTGTTATAATGGCGCATCTTAAGCTTTATCTGAATGGAACGCCGGGTGGCACGGACGGAGAAGAAATAACGGATGCAACGACACTAAAGGGCATCATGACAAATAGCCATGCAAGCTATAACAGTACCGGGTGCGCTATTGTGCCTATCTGTTTTCGTTGCGAGACAGGGTTTAAGGCCACCAATCTGCAGATTATGACAATTGCCGACGTCTCGTTTCTCACCATGTATAAAAGCAGCAATTCATATAACTCAGTCAGCGACCTAGATACGTTTAAAGCCATTATGGCAGCGAACTATTTTGTCGCCAACAGTATTTATTCCAGTACTTTTGGCCTTACTGTAGAAAACACAAACGTGATGGTTGTTCTCTGTATTGCTGCCAAGGCTTCTGATTCCACAGGACTCACAGACATTTTCTCCGTTTCCTATGTAGAGGATGCGGTATCATGAGCGAGACCATTAGCGTAGGCATGGTTCTTGGCATAAATGAGGCAGAGATTGGAGAAAAGGCGGGGGACATAAAAAGGGTGTATAGCTCTGAGCCTTTGACCATCAGGATGCTGGAAGAAATAAACTCAGCAGGAGATAAGGAAATAACAGGTGATGCCAAGAGGATATATTCGTTCGGCGGTCTTAAAGTCACTATGGACAGAGCTATCGGCACGGCAGCAGACGATGAGAAGGCAGGGGATATAGAACGGATATATACTCCGGGCGGCCTTAGGGTAAAAATGCATAGGCTCATAAATACAGCTGTAGATAATGAAGTCTGCGGAGACTTTATCCGTATCTGCTTTGTTACCCTGGCCCACATGACCGAGAACTTCACCATAATCCTTACCGTGGAGCAGCCTTACGGTATTCCTTGGATGCAAAACGAGATAGTTCACAGCGCCTGGTGCTGGAAGATAACAAGGAAAGACGGTATGGTCTTAGGCTTTACTTCCCATGATGAGGACATAACATATGACGGGCTGGTGTATAAGGCTGCCACAGGGTTTGCACCGACGGCTGTTTCCACTTCAGGAGATATGGCAGTGGACAACCTTGACGCGGAAGGCATGCTGAGAAGTGATTCTTTGACGGCAGTTGACCTCCGCAAGGGTTTATATACCGATGCTGCTATTGAGGTGTTTCTTATAAATTACCAGAACACCAAAGATGAAATATTCCTCATGCGTAAAGGAACACTGGGAGAAGTGAACTATGGGAAGAACGGCTTTACGGCAGAAATACGGGGCCTTATGGAGGCGTACCAGCAGCAGGCGGGCAAGGTATACCAAAAGACCTGCAGAACGCACCTTGGCAGCAGTGAGTGCGGTATTTACCTTCCCAACTGGACACATGCAGGAGCTGTTACCGGCATCCAGGATGACGGGAGTTTCGTCATGAACCTGAGGCAGGCAGAAGACTTTTATTCTTATGGTGTGATCACATGGGTTACCGGGAAAAACGCAGGTATGCAGATGGAAGTAAAAAAGTATTATGCTAACGGAAAAACAGAATTGTTCCTCCCGATGCCCTATGGGATACTTCCGGGGGATACTTTTAACATAGCGGCAGGCTGTGACGGGAATGCCACCACTTGCAGGTCAAGGTTTAACAACCTGGTTAATTTTAGAGGGGAGCCGTATATAATCGGGAATTCTTATGCGGCAAGCTATCCCGTGAGCAGTTCTGATAACATTGTTGCAGAAGGAGAAGACGTAAGGGTAGGAGCATATAAGTGGGGTGATTAAATGAAAAGAAGCGAGATAGTAAAAGAAGCAGAAGGCTGGGCTGGGACCAAGTGGCAGCACCAGCAGGCCAGAAAACAGGTGGCGTGTGACTGCGCAGGACTGGCAAGAGGTGTTTACGCCAACCTTACGGGAACAAAGGTAGAAGTCATGGATTATCCGGCAACCTGGCATTTATTCAAAAAAGAGGAACGTCTATATAACACCTGCAAAGAAATAATGACGGAAAAGAAGCTGGAAGATATTAAGGCAGGAGATATCCTGCTTTTTTCTTACCGTCCCAGCTTTGTCTGCCACCACATCGGGATTTATCTTGGCAGGGAAAAGTTCATTCACAGCGATATGGACGTGGGCAAGGTCATAGTAAGTAATCTGGATAATTTCTGGAAAAAGCGTCTCAGGACGGCTTTTGAGTTCAAAGAGGTGGAAGACTAATGGCAACAGTAGCGGCGTCACTGTTTCTGGCAGCAAATCCCATGAGCTTTTTTGCCTCATTTCTCCTTATGGCAGGAGCGAGCATCGTGGACAGCTACATAGTGTCGGCTTTAACTCCTGCCAACCAGGTGAGCGAAGGGAAGGTAAGCGACCTTAACATTCAGACCTGCAGCGTAGGCAGCGCCATAAACAAAGGCTACGGCAAAGTACGCATTACGGGAAACATTATCTGGGGCACTAAGTTTACGGAGCACATCAAGAAAACAACCACGTCATCCGGTGGCAAAGGAGGCGGAGGAAGTAAGACAACGACCACGACTTATACTTATTCTGCGTCCTTTGCCATAGCACTGGCAAGGGGGCCTATAGTAGGCATAAGCGATGTCTGGGCAGACGGGAACTCCATATCCTTAAGTGATGTGGACTATAGGTTATATAACGGATCTGACAGCCAGTTACCGGATGACTTTATGGAAGCAATAGAAGGGGCGGGTAAGGTTCCTGCCTATAGGGGTCTTGCGTATATAGTGTTTCGCAACATGGTCCTTACGGACTTTGGCAACAGGATACCGACCTTTAGCTTTGTGGTACAGTTCCCTAAGACGAACCTTAAAGAAATAGTGGAAGAGATAAGCGAAGACGCGGGGCTTATCTTGCAGCAGGATGTGGATGCTTCTGCTTTAGGTGGCATAAACGTAGAAGGCTTTTTGCGCAGTGGCAGTAAGACCTTCAGGGAACAGATGGAAGAACTGAGAGTGGTTCATATTTTCGAAGGGGCAGAGAGGTTTGGCAAGCTGGTCTTTGCTCCCAGGAATTTTTCTAATGTGGTGGCCGTGTCATCAGGAGAAATAGGGGCATATGAAAACAAGCCATCTGATGAACCGTTGCAGATTTCCACCAAGTATGATATGGAACTGCCTAAAAGGCTCACGGTTTCCTACCTATCCAAGGATAATGACTACCAGACGGGTTCACAGACCGGGTATAGGCAGCTTACGGGTGCCATAACAGAAGAGAGCATGTCTACTTCCGTGGTAATGAGTGACAGCGTGGCGAAGTCAGTGGCAGAGATGCGCCTTTATGAACTGTGGATGGCAAGGACAAGCTATGAGTTTAAACTGCCCATGAAATACGGCTTTGTCCTGCCGGGAGATATTTTGCAGCTTGATCTGCCGGACGACACAGGTGAGCAGCTGGTCGTGGTAACAAAGTCTAACTTTGGCAGGCCGGGGCTTAACGTGATCTCAGCCAATAACGTGAACGCAGGTAACTACACTGTGGTATCAAGGCCGGTAGATGAAGTGCCGGAAACAATAGTGTCTATGCCTAGCGAAGTCTTTGCCTATATATTAGATTTTCCTAAAGTGCCTCAGGACACGTCAAGCAGTGACGAATATGTTTACATAGCCATAGGGGCTAAGAGTTTTTATGGAGCTAATGTCTACAGGTCTTATGACAACGGCATAAGCTACGAGCACCAGATGACTTTTACGGGAGCAGGGGTATTTGGAGAAGCTGTAACGACTTTGCCGGAAGGAGTGCCTCAGTACTGGGACAACGGGCATACTGTAGACGTGAAACTCGTGGCAGGGGTTTTAGAGAGTCATACAAAGGAAGAAGTACTGAACTTTGCCAATGCGGCTGTGTTGGGGGAAGAAGTAATCCAGTTCAGGAACGCTGAGCTTATAGGGGAAAATACCTATAGGCTGAAGGGGTTGCTGCGCGGCAGAAACGGCACGGAACATATGGTGAGCAGTCACGTGGCAGGAGAGCGTTTCGTCCTTATCACCACAACTGGCGTATCTGCCCTGCCCATAGCGGTAAGCGACTGGTACACAAACGTAAAACTAAGGATCGGGCCCAGGAACAGTTCTGTATTAAACGAGAGCTATAAGGATTATGATTTTACGCCGCAGGCGATAATGGCAAGGCCCTGGAGCGTCTGCTCATTAAAAGCCAAGTGGCAGAATGGGGAATGCAATATATCATGGAAACGCAGGACAAGAAAGAACGGCGCCTGGAAGGATTATTCTGATGTGCCTTTGTCTGAGAACACTGAGGTTTATGATATTGAAATATTAGATGCTAAAGGGAAAGTGCTAAGGACGGTAGCGTCCACAGAGCAGAAGTTCACATACAGCAAAGAAATGCAGGACAAGGACACGGGGTTTTATTCTGCAAGAATTTATCAGATAAGCGAAACCCGTGGAAGAGGACTAGGAAAGGATGTGGTTATTTGAGCAGCACCAAAAGAATAGGACTGGAGTACCTGGAGGTAAACCAGTCGCAGAAAGAAGTAACAGTAAATGAGGCATTAAATAGGCTTGACGCTTTTGTTAGTTTAACAGTTGAAGACATACTGACTTCGCTACCTGGCAGCCCTGAAGAAGGGGCTGCTTTTTTAATTGCCAAAAGTGCCACGGGAGACTGGGAAGGAAAAGATGACCAGGTAGCCCACTACCTAAACGGCGGTTATGAATACTGCCTTCCTTTTGAGGGCTTACGGGCATATGTAAGTTCTACCGGTAAAGAATATAGGTATGTAGGTAGCTCTTGGAAAGAGATAACAGTTCCTCCCATACAGGTGGTAGATGCCATTCCTGAAATACCGGTAGAAGGCACGGTTTATCTGGTGAAGGGAGGAGCCTAATGATTAAAGTGGGGAGTCTGCCTATTACGGCCATATATGTGGGTAGCACGGAAATTGTGAAAGTCTATGTCGGATCGGTATTAGTCTGGCAGAAAGAAGGTGAGTAGGACGGGAGAAGGAATATTAATAAACGTCATGAGCGTAGTAATAGGGGCGCTGGGGACATACATAATCACTGAAATACGCATAAGGAAAAGAAAGCGCAATGCCTTACGAAGTGGTGTACAGGCCCTCCTTAGGGACAGGATTATTCAGGCCTATAACCATTACGTGAAAGAGAAAAAGTGGATACCCATATATGCAAAAGAGAGCCTTGTAGCTTCGTATGAAAGCTATGAGGCTCTTGGCGCAAATGGGGTTATTGATGACTTAATGGCAGAGATAAATGCCCTGCCAAACTACAAGGAGGATGTTACCGATGATAAAGAAGTGGGTTAAGAAGATAAAGAAATTCAGATTAACTAAGCCGGCAGTAAAGCTTGTCTGCAGTGTCATAGCCATCTATGCGCTGCTTATTTTTTTGTTCGTTTTGGGAGTTGTGTTTAATGCCAAGGCTGTAGGCAAGGTGGACTTAATAAGCATCATAGAGATGGTAAAGGTGCTCCTAGGGCCTGCGGCCATAGCTGCAGTTGGCTTTCTGGGAAAAGCTTTCATAGATTCTGACGGGGACGGCATCCCGGATGCATTTGAGGAACTGGAAAGAAATACAGTGAGGGAAACTAAGCTGGGGGAAGGTGAGAAAGAATGTTAAAAGAGATACAGTTTCAAAGACATAAGCAAAGGATGTATATGCTTGATACAGATTATAACGAGATGGGAGATTACGAATGCCGTGACGATTTCTGGCCTGGCTATAACTCTAAAGGCCAGGAAAGAGAGAGCCTGCCCAATGGAACCTATCACGGAATCACTGCCGAGGTAACCCATGGAAAGTATGGCGCTGCTTATGGTAATTTTTATATCACTACAGGTGATGAGAGAGGACGAGATATTCACGGTGGCGGTTCCAACAGCCCGGAACCATATGCTGATTACCAAGGGTGGTATAAGACCTTAGGCTGCCTCAGAATGCAGAACAAAGAAGGCGTGGAAATGTCTGAAGAAATTATTGCCAGCGTCAATGCAGGTATTGATGTTGTCTTGACCGTAGTAAATTAGAGGAGGGAATGGACTTGTGGAATCTATCAAAGAGTATTTTAGAGAAAACCGTTATTTTTACATTGCTTTGCTTTTGCTGCTCGTGGGGTTCATTGTTTGGTGCTATGTGTCAGGCCGAGGAACAGATAATCGTGCCGATAGCACAATGGACAGAATTGAAACAGAAGCTAGGTCAGCAGGAAGTGCTGCTCGTGATGCTGGAAGAAAAGTTGAAAACGCTGAAGACTCCATCAGAAGAGCTGAGGACGCAGTTGAATCTGGCCAAAGAGCAGCTGAGGAAGTCTCAGATGGAATTAGCGAGTGCCAAGACCTCGCTCACGAAAGCCGAAAGCTCAATACAGATATTGCAGGCCTCATTAGAGACATTGAGGCTGCAAATAGAAAAAGAACGCAGGATTCAGAAAAGAGTCCTGTGGCAAAATAGGGTATGGAGTTTGTTAGGTGGGTTGGGAATTGGATTATTGGTGGGGAGATAAAAGTGTATATTTCTTTAAACCTATTTTTCCTTAGGTATAAGTTATCAAACCACCCAAATTAAACGGCTCACAGGCCATTTAACGAGGTCAATTTTATAGCGAAAACATGATTATAAGGCTATTTACGGAACGTCCGTAGATGGCCTTATTTTTTGTTTTGTGTGTACTTATATGCTATACTTAAACCAAGATTATAACCAATGGAGGTCCGCCAAATGTATAAGATTTCAAATTTAGAAGATAATAGTAATGTAAAAGTAATTGACCAGATGGGTTGCGTAAAAGTGGTGGAATACCAATCAGATCTAAGCGTACAACCTGATGATGCAGCAGCCGTGTATTTTGCTCAGAAAATGAATATTAAGCGTAGGCAAGTAATGATTGAACTCAACGATAATAGCTTTATATTGCAAAGTGGTGCTATGCAGTGGGTGGCCGGCAATATTACAAGCGGCTCAGGCATTAAGGGGCTAGGTGATTTAGTTGGTAAGATGTTATCATCTAAGGTAACTAAAGAAAGCACAGTAAAGCCTGAATATAGCGGCAATGGTACGATTATGCTTGAACCTACTTATAAGCACATATTGCTTGTAGATATTAACCAATGGGGATCTATGGTTATTGAGGATGGAATGTTCCTGGCTTGTGACGGGCAAATAAGCATTAAAACAGCTATGCGTAAGACTCTGTCGGCTTCTCTCGCGGGGAATGAAGGCTTATTTAATCTGTCATTACAAGGAAATGGTGTGGCTGTATTGGAGAGTCCTGTTCCCAAAGAAGAGTTAATAGAAGTAACATTGGATAATGATGAATTAAAGATTGATGGTAGTATGGCTGTGGCCTGGTCCAGAAGTCTTGAATTTACTGTTGGCAAATCCGGCAGAACAGTTATAAGCTCTGCAATTAATGGAGAAGGACTAGTTAATATTTACAGAGGAACTGGTAAGGTTTGGATGGCGCCTACCAGATGAAAAATAAGCTTGAAAGCACTGTATGAGAAGTGTTTTCAAGCTTATTATGTTTAGAACTTAATCAAGTCTGGATATTCTTGAATAATCTTATTTAATGCTTGTTTTAATTGGCTGAGCATTGTGGTGCGTGGAATACCGAGCTTTTGCGCAATAGCTTGGTCTGAGAAGCCTTTTAAACGCAATTTACCTATTTCAGGCGCTGAAGGCATGAACTCGACAAGGCGCTTCAGAAGTTGCTTGCACACTAAAGCTTCAGCTACAAAATCGCCTGTGTCAATAGAAGAATCAGCCAGTACGTCTAGTAGTGTTAAATTATTATCATTGGTAGTAGAGATGCGCTTATCCAGGGATATAACCTTGCTGTCAACATGAAATTTGCAGTCGAGGCACATACCGTCACAGGTCCAAAGTAACTTTTTAGGGCACATGCAACGTCCATTGTCCTGCTCATTCTTCCTGATACTCCAAATTTTTCGATAAATAGAGCGGTATTGTTCCTCAGTAATTGGAACTAAAATGGTCTTTTTCGGGTTCTCCGATGTCCGGATGGGGTAGTAACGCTTTTTCGTGTTTGTCATTTTTTGACCTCCGTAAATTAATTTTTTGGATTAATCACAGGAGGAAACTTTCTACTAGCGATACATATATAACCCGAAATACATTGAAGGAAATGATGTAGGATGTTATAATGATTTAGTAGGGTTTATTGGGTATTGCTAAGTAAAAAATGCTCCTGTGATTTCTCACAGGAACATCTAATAGTTAGCTAAGTTATTTATCTCTAGTTAGTAAAGTTAGTAGAGTAGGTATTTTTTTTGCTGAGGTACTTAAAATGACAAAAAATGTGAAATTCAGATTATGCGGCGGCACATTTTTCACGTTGCTGCTAGAAGCACGAAAACCTAGATTTGGCGTTAGAGAGCATTATATGGGTGCTTCTGATGGTCTTTCAGAACCTAACGTTCTAATGGCCTTAGCGAGTGTGATAGTTCAAGATTATCAGAAGCCGTCACAATCAATGATGAATACAATCAAAGGAAATACTTCTGATTATAAGCAGTGTAAAAATAAGGGAGGCACCTATTTTCCTTTTGGAGATATAAATGCCTTGAGGATGTTTGACCTAAAAATTAAACAAAATTATGGTACGGCTTTAAATGAAATAGCAATATTTTGTGAAAAATTTATTCAAGTGCAAGATAGTATAAAAAAAGACGAAAAACTTGTTAAGGCCCTCGTAGAATTAATCTCTGAAGACGAAACTATTCCTGACGAACAAAAATTCTATGTAGAAGAAGATGGCAGCTATATATCAAAAAAACAATTATTGGAAAGATGTTATTTTTGTTTTCAATCATTTTTATTAGGAATATTTCATTATTCTATAATGCGACAGGAAGCGGCTAATATTGGACGTGAACCATATGATATATGGTGTCCTCCAAAAGGACGTGCTCCCAGAGTATATGAGGGAAACGTAGGAGAAAGCTGGCAAGATATTTCATTGACGTATGTGACCATAGTTGAACCAGTAGAGGCAAAAAATGTAGAAGAGGCAGAAGTGGTTTCTAATGAAGAAGACATAAATAAAAAAGAGCAAGTCAAGGAAAATAATCCTAGACCTGCTCAACAAATGGTAATAAACATTACCGGTAATAATAACAATGTTTATGGACATGTAGACACGGTTAATAATGTGTTCGGGGGAAAGAAAAATGATAAATAAAGTTACACCTTCTATTCCACACAAAGAACAACATGAATCCAAAATGACTACTGTAAACATATCGGGCGACGGTAATACATTAATGGCACGCGTGGATACCGTAAACAATGAATACGGACCTGTATATGTGATTAATGTGCCGTCTTCAAAAGGTGGTTTTATTCAAGAGCGAGTAGAAGCCTTTAATCCTGATTTTTACAATCTTATAGTTGTTGGGGATGAAGATTTAAATGAGACAAATCATTTCCTTTTAGATAAGACTAGAGTTATAACAGAAAGCACATCCCAAGAGTTAAAAAATGCCTATGCAGCATTAACTCCAGAAGCAATTGCAATAATTAAGACATTTCCAACTATAATAGCTACGGAAAATCATTCATATGGTAAAACTGATGACGATCATATGGCTGTATATGGGATGCTCACAGATATTAAAGTGCAGGATAATGGCATAAAAGTATATTATCAGGGCTTGAATCCAGTGCCACAGCAGAAACTAAATGAACTTGCTGCAGAGCTAGGATTTGGTAAAGCTTCTTCATTTAATGAATTAAATCGGGTACATTGGGCTATTAAAAAAGTTAACATGGTAGAAGTTTTGAGAGAAGCTGGAATAAAAATTTTTAGTCTTTAACTAGTAATAGAAAAAATTAGTGAAATTCTGGAGGTGATATAATGCGAGAAGATGATGAAAGTATACAAATAGAAAAATGGGTAAATCTTGAAGATATTGCTGAACACCTTAGCTTAAGCCAAGATACGGTTCGTACATGGATTAAAGAGGGAAAATTACCGGTATATAAAGCAGGAAAAAGATATAAGTTTAAGATTTCTGAAGTTGACGAGTGGGTTAGAAAGGGAAAAATAAAAGAATAGTTTGTCAAGGGGGTAAAAGTAATGCCAACCAAGATGACATCGGCAATTAAACAAATTAGACTAAATGATGCCACATTTTCTAATACAGTAATAGAACCAACTTTTATTAATTTTTTTTATGGTAAAAATGGTGTTGGCAAATCTACTATTGCCTGTGCCGTCAAAGATGAAAGCGATTTGCAGTGGGATGCAGGTACGTCTGTTCTTGACTATGATGTGCTTGTATATGATACAACTTTCATAAAAGAAAATTTTGCGAATTATGATAACCTTCCAGGAGTCTTTACCATCAACGAAACAAATATAGCTGTTCAAAAAGAATTAGAACAGTTAAAGGCAGAACGAAAACAAAAACGTGAAGAGTATCTAAATTATAAAAAATCAATTACGGAGAAAACTCTTGGCAAGGAACAAGCTATGACAACATTTCAAACAACTTGTTGGAAAAAAGTAGAACAGCTAAGAAAAATATTTGACGCTCCGATTACAGGTAAAAAGAAGCCTGCGTTATTTGCTCAAGAAATACTAGTAATAAATCCTCGAAAACATGATTTTGAAGAATTAAGAAAATTATGTGAAACGGCATATTCAAAAGAAGCTCAAATATATCAAGAACTCTCAAAACCACAAGATACTACATTTCAATCGCTTTCAGGATATGGACTGGTAGGAAAAATAATATCAAGCAGTAGTGAAACAGATTTTTCGAAGTTTGTTAAGGCGTTGAAGGCAACAGATTGGGTGCGTGATGGACATAGTCATTATTCTGAAAACAATAATGGTAAATGTCCATATTGTCAGCAGCCATTGCCTGCTAATTTTGATGATGAAATAGCTGCGTGTTTTGATGAAATCTATCAAAATGAAATTTCAGATGTGATAGAGTTTCAAAAGACATTTTCAAAAGAAATGGATTCCGTGCTTAGCACGTTAAATACCAACATAGATATTGCAATGCCGGGTATAGATTTAGAAGAATATAAAACAAAATTACAATCATTAGCAGATGCCATTACAATTGACAAACAGAGAATTGCAGCAAAAGTTAAGGAACCGAGTAAGATTATTGCTCTGCAAGAAATAGATACTTTGATTACTGAAATGAATGCGATTATTGATTCTCTAAATGAAAAAATTAGGGGAAACAATGATATCGTTAACGATATTAAAACACAAAAGATAAAATGCAAAAAAAATGTTTGGGAATATCTTGCAGATTTCTTGGGCAACGAAGTTAAAAGCTATAATAATACAGTAGCTGCCTTAGATAAAGAAATAAAGCAGTTAAAAATAGATATGGATAAATTAACAAGTCTAGGTTTTTCTTTAGCTCAAAAGATTAATGAACTTAATAAAAAGACTATTAATACAGAGAGCACAATAGAAAGCATTAATAATATTCTTTCTCATTCGGGGTTTCAGGGATTTAGCCTTCATTCTAAAGAGAATGTTCCAAACACTTACGAAGTAATTAGGTATGACGGAACTGTAGCAGAAAATCTTAGTGAGGGAGAAAGAAATTTTATCGCCTTTTTATATTTTTATAATATTGTTCGCGGCAGTTTAAATAGCGAAGAAGTTAAAGAAAAGATAGTCGTCATAGATGATCCTGTATCTAGCTTGGACAGCAGCGCTTTATTTATAGTCAGCGCATTGGTAAGAGAAATGATTGAAGTTTGCAATAATAATACAGATTATTTAAATCAAAGAATTGTTGGGGATTATATAAAACAAATTTTTATTCTTACACACAACGTATATTTTCATAAGGAAATAACATATCATCATGAAAATCAGTATCGTAGCGTTAATTTTTATGTAATCCGTAAAACAGAAAATATTTCTAGCTTAAAACTTTGCGTTAGACAGAGCCAAAGTGAGCCTACTAATATGGAAAATTATAATCCAATCCAAAATTCTTACGCCGCATTATGGGATGAGTACAAAGAATTAAAAACGGTAAATACAATAACCAATGTGATTAGACGCATCCTAGAATATTACTTTATACAATTATGTGGTTATGAAGGACATAATCTATATGAGATTGTACTCGAAGATAACAAAGAAAAGTTTGTGGACGAAATAAATGGCCCTAATCCGAATTATGATAAATATCATCTCGCAGCGGCTTTACTTTCTTATATGGAGGAAAGCTCATCAACCGTTAGTGACGGACTTAATTATATAGAAGATGGTACTGACGTGGAGCAGTACAAACTAGTGTTTAAACTAATCTTCGAATCCATGCACCAGGAACAACATTATAAAATGATGATGGGTATAGAAGAATAAAAATGGAGTTTATTTTATATGAAAATTAATAATAGAAGATATACCGGAAGCAAATATAAATTGATGCCTTGGATAAAAAAAATGATAGTCGAAAATTGTGATTGTCATGAAAGTTTATTTGATGTGTTTGGTGGCACAGGAGTTGTATCAGCATCTCTTTTGGATATTACAAAGAGTACAGTAATCAATGACTTCCTTTTTTCAAATCAAATAATTTATAAAGCGTTTTTTACACAAAAGAAAATAGATAATAAAAAAATGAACGAATATTCCCGGAAATATGAGGAAATTAATAAGAAAGAATTGAAGGATAATTACGTTTCTATCAATTATGGTGATAAATATTTTAAAAATGAAGATGCTAAATTAATAGGATATATACGTGAAGATATTTTAAAAGATTTGAAGAAGAAAAAGATAACGGAACATGAATACGATGTCCTTCTGGCGTCTTTGCTTTATTCTTTAGATCGTTGTGCTAACACAGTTGGGCATTATGAAGCATTTATTAAAGGAAAAGCAATTAGAACAGAATTCAAATTTGACTTAATAGAACCGATAATTACAACTAATAAAGTTAAAATTTTTCGAGAAGATTCAAATATGTTAGCAAAGAAAATATGCGCAGATGTGGCTTTTATCGATCCACCATACAATAGTCGGCAGTATTCTCGCTTTTATCATTTGTTAGAAACGATCACAAAATGGGATAAGCCAGAGTTATATGGAGTTGCAATGAAACCACCTGAGGAGAATATGTCATCCTATTGTAGAAATAGTGCTCCGGAGGCTTTCGCTGATTTAATAAAAAACATAAATGCTAAGTATATAGTTGTAACATACAATAACACATATGATTCTAAAAGCTCTTCATCTAGAAACAAGATTTCATTAGAAGAAATTAAGAATATATTAGAAGGAAAAGGAACTACAAAGGTCTTTAAAAAGAGCTATCACAGGTTCAATGCAGGCAAAACTGATGCTGTTGATCATAAAGAGATGCTTTTTATTACAAAGGTGAATCAATAATGAAAAAGATAATTAAAAGGTCTCCATTTTTTTACGTTGGAGATAAATATAAATTGATGCCTCAATTAATAAGATTTTTTCCAAAAGATATAAAGACTTACATAGAACCATTTGCGGGAGGGGGGAGTTCATTTTTAAATGTTGAAGCCGAAAAATATATAATTAATGACATTGATTATTACGTGATTGCTTTACACCAGAAAATTTCATCGTATGCTAATAAAGAAAAAAGTCTTTTTAAAGCTTTATTTGATAAAATTAAGCACTATGGTTTGTCCTGCTCTTTTAATAATGTATGTGTGCCAGACTCTTTAAAGAAACAATATATTAAAACATATTACGCGCATTATAATAAAGATGCGTATATAAAAATGAAAAAAGATTTTAATGAAAACAATGATTTCCTTTTACTATATCTATTATTGATATATGGGTTTAATCATATGATCAGATTCAATTCTAACGGTGCGTTTAATTTGCCTGTAGGAAACGTAGACTTTAATAAAAATGTTTATGCTGCTCTTTGTAATTATTTATGTTTTTTCAGCAAAAAAAATACCAAATTCTATAATCTTGACTTTGCAAAATTTTTAAATACTATTAGACCAAACGCTAATTCATACATTTACTTTGATCCTCCGTATTTAATATCCGGATCGGAATATAATAAGTTCTGGAATGAAAAAGAGGAACAAAGGTTATGTGATTGTTTAGATAAATTGAATGAAAAGGGTATTAGATTCGGTATTACCAATTTGATACGGCATAAAGGAAAAACAAACACCGTATTTTGTGAATGGTCAAAAAAATACACCGTTTATCAAATTAATAGTAATTATATTAGTTTTAATGATAACACATTAAAAGCTACGTCTAAGGAGGTCTTTGTAACTAATTATGTCATGGAATAGAAAAGCAGAAAGAAAACCATTAGCTTTTTCAACAACGATGAGAAACCCTGACAGAATTGCAGGCTTTCTTAGTTGCATCCTCCCCTTTGAGGGGAGAAAATTAACAAATGAAATCATACATGAAGTTATTGTAAATTTGATTACTAAAAAACTGTATGCTACACAAAAGTATGAACTTACAAAGGAAAACTACAAAAAAATATATTATGATGAAGATAGTAGCTTCACAAGAAATCAAGTTGAAGATATTATATTGAATAGTCCGCAGGAACATAAAGAGGCTGGCTTTGATAAAGGCTGGCCTTCAAGATTTGATACCTGGTATAAATTGCAAAAAGAATTTGGCTTTTTGACTTATGATATTAATGAAAATATCAGTATAACAGTTACTGGACATATGCTTATTGATGCATATAATGAAAATCCTGTCAACGAAAAAAAGATTCAAAATGTAATGCTTAATGCATTAATAAAATATCCAACAAATAATCCTTTTAAAAAAAATTTAAACTCAAATGTCCCTTTAGTATTACTTCTGCAAGTTTTGAATTTGTTAAAGCAAGATAAAAATGAGAATGGTGCGGGAGTATTTAGACAAGAAATACCGCTTTTTGTTTGTTGGCCTGATAGTGATGCTAAAAAGCTATATAATACCATAAAACAAATACGTCTAAAAGTTGGATTTAATTATTCTGATGAATTTATATACGATATTTGTTTGGAGTTGTTAGATGCAGACTACACCAAAGCAAATAGATTTAAAATGTCCAAAATATGTAGTGAAGCGGTAGATGAATATATTAGGAAAATGAGGAGCACAGGTGTAATTTCTTTGCGTGGCAATGGTCGCTTCATTGATTTTAATATGATCGAAAAAGAAAAAATTTCATATGTATTAGAAAACTATCCAAGTAGTAAGGTGTACAATTCTGTTTCTGCATATTGTGAATATATGAGTAGCATTGATAGTCATATTTTAGAAATTGCTCAAGATACTTCAATAGATATAGCAGATGTTAGAAAACATACACTTTATAAGTATGCGAAAGAATATTCCTCGGAGAAAGTTTTTGACGAATTAAATAAAGTATGCAAGAAACAACCTTCAAAAGATTTGATGCTAAAGTTTATAAATGCACCAACTAGATTAGAGTTTTTAACAAGTTTAGCACTAGTACAACAGCTTGCGGGGTTAGATGTAAACCCAAATTATTCTGTGGATGACGAGGGGCTACCAACTTTTACAGCAGGTGGTGGAGTGGCTGATATAGAGTGCTACGATTGTGATTATGATAGCTTTTTTGAAGTAACACTTATGTGCGGAAGACATGATCAGGTGAATAATGAGATTGTGCCTATTCGCAGACATTTAATAGAGCACAAAAAAAATAAAGAAAAATCGTTTTCGGTATTTTTAGCTCCTGTTATTCATGATGACACAAAGGAAGCAGCTAAGCTATATAAACATTTTGACAAAATAGACATAATACCATTAGATGTAGGAGAATTTATATCCAGAATATCGTCAATATCAAAAGCGTCACAATTATTGACGTACTATTATGATTTTCCTAACGCTAATTTTGGTAATCTTTTAGTCGCAGAAAAAAAATAAAAACTATAAGAAGTTTAAACAGTGTAGGAGGAGATATTTGTGGAAGCTAGTCCAATGAGTGTGTTTGAACAGTTTATAAAAGAAGCCTATGGGTCACAATATGTTATTCCTGTATATCAAAGAAATTATACTTGGAAGAAGAGCAAACAGGTTAAACAATTGCTTTTTGATATAGAACAAATTCTTTGCGGAAATAAAAAAAGACATTTTATTGGTACTATTGTTTACGTTATTGTAAAAACAAATTTTATGGTTAGGGAAAGAGCAATTGTTGACGGACAGCAAAGGCTGATTACCATGTTCTTGATCACATATGCCTTAAGAAATATTGCGCTTAACAAAAATGAGAATAAAATTGCAGAGGCGTTGAATAATAATTATCTTGAAAATGTGACAGGCGATGAGCAGTATAAGTATAGATTGCAACCTTCTGTTTCGGACGATGATGCGTATTCATACATTGCCGCCGGAAAAATTGACGAATATACTAAGAATTCACGCGTAATGGAAAATTATAGGTTTATTTATAAAGAACTAGAATTATTATGTGATAAATATACACTAATGGATGTTATTAATGCTGTAAGGGCACTGTATATTGTGAGAATTGAATTGGCTGAAAATGATGATGCACAACAAATTTTTGAAAGCATTAATTCTACTGGAGAAAAACTTACGGCAGCAGATTTGATAAGAAATTACATTATGATGAACAAATCTAATTCTGAACAGGAAAAAATTTATAAAGAGTATTGGCTGGAACTTGAAAAAATATTTCCGGAATCAAAGAAGATGGCAGAGTTTTTTAGGTTTTATTTAGCTGGAAAAACATATACTCTTACAACAGAAAAAGAACTATACGGCGTTTTTAAAGAGTATTGGGGAAATAAAATTTTATGTAAAAACTATGTTGAATTGTTGGATGACATAAAGAGCGATGCCCGAAGATTTAAAAAATTATATTTGTCTCAAAAAGTTGACGAATTGGGAGTAACATTACAAGATTATAGGAAGTTGCAAAGCTTTATGCCCGCTCCTTTTATGATGGTTATATTAGAACATTATGAAAATAAAAAGATAACAGAAGAGCAAACTCTGAAAATATTTAAATTAATTAATACTTATTTAGTCAGAAGATATATAGCCGGACAGGATACGAGCGCAATTTCAAGATTTTTTCCGGGCTATTTAAAGAGTGTTGAAACCCGTATTGAAGAAGAAAAAACTTATGAAAATATAGTTGGAATTTGTAAATATTATTTAGTTAATGAAAACAAAGGTAAGGCTGCTTTTATGCCTGATGATAGTCAAATAAAAACATTCTTACAAACGGCAAATGCTTACTCACTTTCAAATATAAGATGGGTGTTAGATAAAATAGAAACTGAGGGAAATCCGGCTCCGGTTGTTCTTAGTTCTTTAAATATTGAACATATTATGCCTCAAACGCAGAATGAATATTGGAAAAAAATTTCAGGGCTGGAAGTGGACGATTACATAAAAACAGTAAATCGAATAGGAAATCTTACTTTAGCAGCAGCTAGTGATAATAGTAAGATGGGGAATAGTGATTTTGAACACAAAAAAATAATATTGGCTAGTACAAAACATTTGAAATTGAATGAATCAATACTTAAGAAGAAAAATTGGACAATAAAGGATATAAATGAAAGAACAAAAGCATTAACAGAGAAAATAATACAAATATTTCCTTATCCAACTATTCAATATAGCATTTTGGGAAAAGAAAAAAATAGATATATTACGCTCAACGCAAAAGGTATTAATGCTATGGGATATCTTAATAATGATAATACACTGACAATTTATGCGGATAGCCAAATAAAATTTGACGTTTTACCAAATAGTGAATCACTTAAAGAATTAAGAGAAAATTTCATAGAGCAAGAAATAATAGTTAAAATTAATGGGAATTATTATTTTTCTCAAAATTATACGTTTAAATCACCTAGTACAGCAACGGATTTCATCTTAGGGGGGTCAAATAATGGCTGGTTGTACTGGAAAGATGCTGATGATAAAATTATAAATGAGAGCTTGCGTAATCTTTAAAAGAGAATTTTAAGGACGGAAGTAGATGAAATATGATTATTGTTGATGATGCAAAAGATATACCTGCTTTGAATGAAAATAGGCAGTATGAAATTTATGTAAAAAAAAACAAAATATAAAGATTTGGCTGGTATCAAGGCAAATATGGTTTATTGAACTAGAAAGACCAAATACATATTACAGTTTTCAATTTAGAAATATTTTTGACAGTATTAAAGAGGTATTTGGCGTTTTGTTCCGTATTTCCGATTATGACTTAGCTATTTATCTTTTGAAACATTCTTATTATTCTAACGACGAATCCATTGATGCAGTAAGAATGCACCCACAGTATAACTTGTTCTTTAATAATGAGCTTTTTGAGCTTTGTATAAAAAAATGGCCTAATAGACTCTTTTCACTATTTGTCGTTGAAAAGCATCAAAATTTGTATACAAGAATGTCAAATGCAAAGCTTGTGAAAGCAATTCTTGCTGGCCAAGTAAAAAAAAGTTGTTTGTGAAGGTATATATACTGATAATTGGGCATTTGATGAAGAACTAAACAATCAAACAGGGGAAATGGATCCGCTGGATTTAGCTAAAGAGATATATGAATCAAATTCAGATTATTTTTTTAGCAAAGAAGGTAAAGAATTAGGTGTTAGTTATAGTTGTGGAGAGTTTTCTGGTTCATATAAAGTCCTATTTAAATAAAAAGCATTTTCAATGTCAGATTGTCTGGATTAGTAGCTAACGGTCCATACCTTGCCATTTTCCATGTAAATGTTGCTTTCTCCGGTCTAACAATGTAAATCTTAGGGAAATACTTTATATGAATTTGTGATAATAGTCCAAGGTATTTTCCGGTATTAATAAACCTGACATGTTCTCACAAACGAGGGAAGAATTTTGTCATTATCAATTTTAAGGCCATAAAAGCTCTATGAAAAAAACAAAGAAAAAGCTCTTAGAATATCAATGCAGGGGGCTCGTTTCAGGTGTTCGAGATTGATGTCAAGAAATTTTGGGTATAAAAAGCTCTGAAAGGCGCATAAAATCAAGCTCTAGGCTATGTTGCATATTGGTTGATATGTTCGTCTCAAAGTGAAATTTAGGTAAAATGGGGGCGAAAAAAGGCCAAAATAGGAAAATATCAAGCCTAAAATTGGCGTGTAGACATTAAACTTGGGGGCTCGTTTCATGTTGAGGCGGTTACCCTGCTTATCAAGGCCTGAAAGGACGAGGAGAAGCAGAGGTAGCGCCCATGTCAAAACTTCCCAAGAGCTCGTCAGAAGAACGAGCGATTGGCAGAAGTTGACGGCGGAGAGTGTCGTCCTGTTGTCGCGAGTATAGCAGGAGCGAGAGCAGGCTAACGACACCTCTGTGATAGCTGTCCAAGAATGCGAAAATAAGAGAAGCATGATTGGAGACAGCGAACCACTAGGCGGTTGTCTAGCTAAGCGACGCAATAAGCTGCTGAAACTGACCATGTCAAAACTTCCCAAGAGCTCGTCGGAAAAGCGAGCGATTGGCAGAAGTTGACGGCGGAATGTGTAGTGCAGCTTATTAAGGGCTAGTACTGAAATAAAATCGTCGCTGTTCACTCATCTACTTTGTCAGACCTTGCGGTTTTGCAATAGGATGTACAGTTTGTACTATCCTATTACAAAATCCTCGGTCTTTCGCGTATCTGGGTAAATAGCGGCGATTTTTGTGTTGTTGGGAAAATAAAAATCATAAAAACAAAAGAGATAGTGCGACAAAAGGGACGGTTCTGTTTGTAGCATGGGAGTTAAAATATTGTGGTAAAGAAGTTATAGAAATTTGGTCACACTTATTAGTTTATGACAGCAGGGACAGACCCTGCTGTCATAAACTAAATTATAAAGGTATTTTACAGGATCTGGCGAATATATCCAGTACTTGTGTAGTCTGTCGATGCATCAGAAACAAATGGCGTGGCAGCTCCAAAAGAATGAAAAAAGTAATAGGAGGAACCCACAATGATTAAGAGCTTTTTTTCTCTGTTTCTGGTTTGTGCAATGCTTGTGGTCAGCAGTGCGGAGGCGTGCACTAGCATCCGCATAAAAACAACCGATGGTAATGTCTTCTATGCCCGAACAATGGAATACTCTCCTGGCGATCCGGAGCACCCGGATACGATTTCAATCGTTCCGTCTGGAACGAAGTATTTTGGCTTCTTGCCTGACGGCTCGCAAAAAGGCTTGGCCTGGACGGCAAAATACGGATTTGTAGGCGTGAACCATGCCTCGCTTCCGCTTCTATCAGATGGTATCAATGAAAGTGGCCTGGTTGTCGGAGAGTTTTTATTTCCTGGCTATGCCGGGTATCAGAAGTTTGAAAGTGAGCAAGCCGACAGGACGATTGCGCAGTATGAGGTAGTTACCTGGCTGCTGGGAAATTTCACGACCGTAGACGAGGTGAAGCGGGGTATCAGGAATATTCGAGTCTCCAAAGGGAGTAATATCAGATCGGGCAACATCGATGTGGTATTTCATTACGCTGTACATGACCGTGCTGGAAACAGTCTCGTGATCGAATATGTCGACGGCCAGCTAAAGCTGTATGATAATCCGCTTGGGGTTTTGACCAATGCACCAACATTCGACTGGATGCAGACCAACCTGAAAAATTATGTCAATATCAAGGCCTTCAACGCCCCGGGCGTTAAGCTTGCCGATATCGTTGAATCCGGCTTCGGACAGGGGACCGGCATGTTGGGACTGCCTGGCGATTATACTCCACCCAGCCGTTTTGTGCGGATGGTGGCGCTTACGCAATCTGCGTTGCCTGTGACAGGTAGCGCGGCCGGACTGAATCTGGCAATGACCATAATCAACAACGTGGATATTCCAATCGGCACCGTGCGTGATAACAGCTACGGGACAATGGTGTACGATAGAACACTGTGGACGGCGGTTGCCGATTTGCAGCAACTGCGGTATTATTTTCGCACATATAACAATACAAACTGGCAATATGTAGATGTGGCGCAGGCGCTGGCTGGTGCGAACCAGGTAATGACGATACAAATGGCTACGCCGCCGGAATATAAAAACATCACGGATACTCGTGTCAATTTCACCAATTATGCACCGGCAAGTTACTACAGGTATCAGGATAAGTGATATTACAGCGGAGAAGTGACTCGAGCTGTTACTTATTGTCATACAGTAGCTGCTGTTCATTATGGTAATTTGACAGATATTATTATAAAATAAAATCGCCGCTATTTACTCGGCTACATTGTCAGACCTCGTCTGTAAAATAAAATCGCCGCTATTCACTCATCTACTTTGTCAGACCTTGCGGTTTTGCAATAGTATGTACAGTTTGTACTATCCTATTACAAAATCCTCGGCCTTTCGCGTATCTGAGCAAATAGCGGCGATTTTTGAGTTGATGGGGAAATAAAAATCATAAAAACAAAAGAGATAGTGCGACAAAAGGGACGGTTCTGTTTGTCGCATGGGACTTTAAATATTGTGGTAAAGAAGTCATATAGATTGACAAAATACCAGACAAGTAATACAATGTATTACAAGAAAGGTGGCGAGAATATGACTATTTCTTTAAGACTTAATGATAATGAAACAGAATTGTTTAAAAAATTTGCTGCAATGAGGGGTATTACTGTATCTGAACTAATAAGGCAATCAGTTCTTGAACGTATAGAAGATGAATATGATCTAAAGGCATATAAAAAAGCACTTGCGGCATATAAGAAAAACCCTGTTTCCTATTCTCTTGATGATGTGGAGATAGAGCTGGGGCTGAAATGAAGTATCACGTAGAGCTTACCATTGAAGCAAAGAAAAAACTAAAAAAAATGGATAGGTACACGGCATCCTTTATCCTAGGATGGGTGAGAAAACACTTGGAGGGATGTTCCGATCCAAGACAGCATGGTAAAAGTCTTACGGCTAACCACCAAGGTGAATGGCGTTATAGAGTTGGTGATTACAGACTGTTGGCTGATATTCAGGATGATAAAATCTTGATTCTAATTTTGACAATCGGACACAGGCGTGATGTTTATAAGTAATCTTGCGCAACTTGTTAAGAATTTGTGAAGGTGATAAGAATGAATTTAGATAAAATCAGGATTAATGATATTCCTGCCATCATATGGGGCGAACCGAGCGATAAGATGATTATTGCGTCGCACGGAAGCCATTCTTCAAAAATTGACGACTGCATTTGGATACTTGCGGAAGAAGCGACAAAAAAGGGCTATCAGGTGCTCAGCTTTGATTTTCCTCGGCACGGAGAACGAGTATATTAAACAGAATTTATTATGCCAGACAAATGCGTCCGTGAACTCAATTTTATGTATTCCTATGCCATAAAACATGCAAAAAAGATTTCGATTTTCGGGTGCAGCATGGGCGCGTATTTTGATTTACTCACATTTGCCGATACCGATATTGATAGGGTGTGGTTTCTTTCGCCTGTCACGGATATGGAAAGAATTATTCACAACCTTATGAATTACTGCCATATTACAGAGGATACATTTAAGAAAAAAGTATTTATAGATAACAATATTGAACCCATCTATTTTCCGTATTATGTCTATGTAACGAACCATCCAATAAAAAAGTGGATGCACAAAACATTTATTCTTATAGGTGAAAATGATGCGATGTGCGAATACGATTATGTGAAAAAATTTGCGGATGAATTTGGCTGTGAGCTTACGGAACAAAAAGACGGAGAACATTGGTTCCATACGGATACTCAACTAAAATTTTTCAGGGAATGGATTGGAATAAGACTTTCATAAATTTTCATACTAACACCGGATTTGTATGACAGCAGGGACAGTACCTACTGTCATATTGCCCGCTCGTTTCACGTTGAAACGGTAGTATTGATGCCCCAAAAAAGAGCGACATTGAAACTTGCCTCCTAGTACGCTTATGGGATTTTGGCTAAAAATAAATTTTGCTAAAATTCACGAGCGAACGCTTCTGGGGAAACCTATCAATTGCCAAAATGTCGAATGGTAGAGTTGCTCGGATAGACAACAGCGTTTTGGAGTTGCCAGGACAGATGTTGGAGAAAAGGAGAAACATTATTATATGACTAGTATGAAAAGACTATATTCTGAACTTTTTGAAGCGTTTAAAGAAAAAGCATTTAGATGGAATAAAAAGCAATGTACTTGGAATGATTTTTGCCATTTTGTAGCAATGAAGGGTAGCCAATACGATACATCAAAACTAAAATTTATGGTGATTGGACGTGCGACTAATGGTTGGCATAAAATAACAGATGAAAGTAATATAGGGGAAGAGGCACAAAAGCAATTTAATTGTGCTGATGGCTTTGATTCATGGATAGTAGTAAATAAAGATGGTACTTTAAGAAATAACGAAAAGAATGAAAAAACTCAAAAATACTATTCTTTAAATCGTAGTTCTTTTTGGCGCACCACAAAGTGTGTATATATGGAATTAAGTAAAATAAAAGATGCTAATTGGGTACAGCATATAGCTTGGAGTAATTTGTATAAAATTGCTCCTAACGAAAGTGAAGATGTAGCAGCAGGTAACCCGAATATAAAAATGGTAAGAACTCAGATGGAAATTTGCAAAGAAATATTAGGAGAAGAAATAAAGGTGTATAGCCCTGACTATATATTGTTTGTTACAGGATGGGAATGGTGGTTTGCTGGAGATAAAAAAACACCGGGATTTGATAAAATATTATCTGGGGTAAAGCAGGAAAGTGGCAATGAATTTGTTGTAGGCAAGGGAATCTGTAAACTGAATGATAAAAACGTAAAAATTGTAGTTACTCATAGACCAGAAGGGAAAAAAGAGAATAACTACGTAAATGAAATACTTAAATGCTTTAATGAACTAGAAAAATCGTCTTACAATCAAAAAGATTAGCGGGTGACATATGTGAGAGAATACATAATACGTGAAGGGGTTAGCGACTCTTGTGAAAAGTAAGCTTAATTAAGAAATTTTGAATTGCAGACTAGCTAATAAACGTTTTGTTTGCAATAGTGAGTTGGAGAAAGCCTTTGTTGAATATCGTTTGAAAAATTTTTAGAACCGTCCAAAACCATTTAGGGATGGTGTCCGGTATTTTAACGCACTGCAAACCGTTACCTTTGCCTGTATAAGAAAGTATAATAAAATTAGTATCGATTTGATATTATAAAGAAACACAAGTTGGAATCTATCAATTCAATTCGCATGTGAAGTTATGATAGCATTGGGGGGGATAGTATGAATGTAGGGTTAAGATGTCTTAAGCAGCGGGTGGGAATTTTTTGTATAACAGTTTTATTTTTGTTTTTTTGCACAGCAGCAGATGCCAAGGTTAAGTCAATAGATTATAGCAGGGGAGAAAATTGGGCTTATGAGGATATTGGTGCTAATAAGCCAGTGGATTTGTTTATTGTTGCACCAACAGTTGACTTTGGTACTAAGGAAAAACTAAACATGGATATGGCCGATACTAAAATGAGGGGCAATTTTTTGGGGGCTTTAAATATGGAGCGGGGGATATATGAGGATAATTGCCGTATGTATGCTCCCTATTACCGTCAGGTAACCTTAAGCTATTACGAAATGGGCCTGGAAGGAAAAAACGAAAAGGATAGAGCCAATGCTTATAGACTTGCAAAAAATGATGTTGAGGCTGCCTTTGATTATTATTTAAAAAACTATAATCAAGGACGCGGTATTGTATTAGCTGGGTTTTCGCAAGGATCGCAACTCGTTATTGAGCTAATGAAGGTTGTGGCAGCAGATAAGAACCTGCAAAAAAGAGTAGTGGCTGCTTATTGCCCTGGCTGGGTACTGACAAAGCACGATGTAGAAAGGTATAAGTTAAAACCTGCGTTGGGTGCTAAAGATTTAGGCTGCATAGTTTCTTTTAATTCCGAGGCTGTTAATATAAAAGATTCTATGATGGTTCCTGCCGATAGCAAGGGTAAGATTTATGCTATAAATCCATTAAATTGGCGCACGGATAGCGTTCCGGCTTCGCCCCTTTTAAATAAGGGTGCCTGTTTTACTGACTATCAGGGTAATATAAAAAAAGAAATACCTTATTTAACAGGAGCCTATTTGGATCGAGAGCGCAAGACCCTTAAAGTTACTGGTGTAACTCCGAAGGAGTATCCCCCGGTGCTGCCTTTGTTTGGGACTGGGGTATATCATCTTTATGATTACCAGTTCTTTTACCGTAATCTGCAGGCTAATGTGGCTGATAGGGTGGCGGCCTATTCCCAAGCGAATATTGCACCAATCCATGTTGTAAAATAAAATTGTCGCTGTTTACTCGTCTACATTGTTATAAAATAAAATCGCCGCTATTCACTCATCTACATTGTCAGACTTTGCGGTTTTGCAATAGGATGTACCCGTGTGTACTATCCTATTACAAAATCCTTGGTCTTTCGCGTATCTGAAAAAATAGCGGCGATTTTTGAGTTGAGAAGTGGGAATAAAAAAATCATAAATATAAAACATGTATTTTGGATGAACTGGGTATGCTTAAATATGATAGAATAAAATTAAAATTTAGTGCAATTTTACAATATGGTTTAGGGGAGAAGAAAAGCAAGAGATTAATTACAAACTAAGAAAATAGACATATGTATACCAAATGGTTTGTGATGAAAAGAACAGTCCCCTTTGTATGTGTACGGGTAGGCAGTAGTAAAATATCGCAGCTCAGAAGTGATGTAGCGGAGCTATATTGAATCTGCTGATGGTGTAGTGAAACACAAGAAAACCAAGTGCAGTTCGAAAAAGAATTAGCCGATGGAGAGTGTTTTTCTAAAGTGGTGTATGGTTGCAGGATATTACTAAATCGGAATTTATGGAGGGCAAAGACAATGATAAAGGCAATGGATTATCGTAGTAAAGCAATCGAATGTGTTAAAAACACAGTACTGCCGATACAGCGGGCACAATTCGATGAATGTGGACATAGCTTGGATGAGCAATATAAGAAATACGGTAATACGGAATTCTTTTACGGAAAAGTTATTAAACCTGGCCATATTTACGAGGTTGGCTATCCAAAATGTGTTTGTGAGGAGGTTTTATCTGGTAAAGTAACCAATGTATCTCATTGTGAGTGTTCACGAAATAGCATCCTGTATATTTTGCAGAATCTTCTGCCGAAAAATGACATACAAGTTGAAATCATCCATACCGTTTTGGGCGGAGCCGATAATTGCCGGTTCAAAGTGACGGTTCGCTAACTTCTGGCTTGTTGAGTAGGGTAATGTTGGCCTAAAATTTTATAAGAAATTATATTTGTCTACTCTCACTTAGCTAACGTGACCAAAAATGGAAGTTTAAATGAACATGATGAGTACAGGGTATGCATCCTATTTACCAAAGTGTGAAAATAGTTTAGGTATCACAGCTTGTAGATAAATCGCTAGTTTTGTTTAAACTTTAGTATCGAATAGATTCTTTTTAGTTGTTGTTAGTATTATTAGAATTATTGGGTATAATGAGGGATAACTAAACTAACTGTTGTGTTATTTTGTATCAACTGGTTTGCGACAAAAAGAACAGTTCCCTTTGTCTGCGAAATGAATTAAATTTGTATAGTTATTAGTAAATTACATAAATTTGAAATTAAAGTATAAGGAGAAGTTATATGAAGGTATTACTTTTTTGTGCTAGGGGATTTGAAACGATGGAATTTAGTGTGTTTATTGACGTTATGGGATGGGCGAGGAATGATTATGACTATAACATTGAAGTTGATACATGTGGTTTCAGCAAACAGGTGATCAGCACATTCAATGTTCCTATTATTGTTGATAAAATAATTGAAGAAATAGATACTGCTGAATATGATGCCCTTGCTATTCCTGGTGGTTTTGAAGAATATAATTTTTATGAAGAAGCTTTTGATGAAAGATTTTTAAAGTTGATTCGTGAATTTGACAACGCGAAGAAACCAATCGCTACTATTTGTGTTGCTGCTCTTGCTTTAGGAAAAAGCGGAATTCTTAAAGGCCGCAAAGCAACAACATATCATTTAAAAGAAGGTTATCGGCAAAAACAATTAGCAGAATTCGGTGTCGATGTTATTCTCAACCAGCCTATTGTTGTAGACGATAATGTTATTACTTCATATTGCCCAGAAACTGCCGCACATGTTGCTTTCACATTACTTGAAAAACTAACAGATTCAGATAGGATGAAAATAGTAAAACAAGCTATGGGGTACTGATAAAAATTTAACAAATATGTAAGAAGTGTGGTTAATTTTATGACAGTAGGGACTGTCCCTACTGTCATAAAACTAACCACACGCAACTCAAAAAAACAAGCATATCAGGAGGTTTATATGTCTAACTATTTTGATAGCAGAGATTTCGTGAAGTTGGCTGGTAATCAAGTTCAAAGTGGTAAAAAGATGCCGGGAGCCACTTTGCCGACTTTTCCGAAACAGTTCTTATGGGGTGTGGCCACAGCGGCCTACCAGATTGAGGGTTCTCCAGATGCGGATGGTAAGGGCAAGTCGATATGGGACACCTATGCGCACATACCGGGGAAGATGAAAAATGGGGATACTGGCGACGTAGCAATTGATCACTACCGTCGCTACAAGGAGGACGTGGCCATAATGAAAGAAATGGGGGTCAATGCCTATCGCTTTTCAATCTCCTGGGCGCGCATCTTCCCAAATGGGGTTGGTAAGCCAAACCAGAAAGGCTTGGACTTCTATAGTCGCCTGGTAGATGAACTCCTCCAAGCAGGAATCGAGCCTTTTGGCACCCTCTATCACTGGGACTTGCCACAGGCTCTTCAGGATAAGGGCGGTTGGCAGTCTCGAGACACTGCCCAGGCTTTTGCAGACTATGCCAGCCTGATCGCCGAACAGCTAGGTGATCGGGTCAAGCATTTTTTCACACTAAACGAGCTTCAAAACTTCGTGGACATGGGTCACCGAGGAACAGAAATTAAAGTGCAGGGCAAGGACGTTAGGATTGAACTTGCGCCGGGCCTGCAATTATCCACTGCTCAGGTCAACCAAGTTCCCCACCATGCAGTGCTGGCACATGGCTTGGCTGTTTAGTCCATGCGCGCTATAAGGTTGGACCTGCTGTTAGGACCGGCGGACGTCCTGTTTACCGGAGTATGCCAGTAGGGACTGGCCATACTGGCATAAGAGAAAATAGACATATGTGTACCAAATGGTTTGCGACAAAAAAATAAAGAAAACGGAGGTGTCGTTATGGCAGAAAGAAAAATGTCGGGACATCAAAATGATATGTGTCGTGGTATAATTCATAGTGCTTCTGTTGCGGCAGGCGCTGCAGCGGCAGGACTTGCGCAAATACCCTTGTCAGATACTGCAGTAATCACTCCAATTCAAATTACAATGGTAATTAGCTTAAGTCAAGTATTTGATGTGAGATTAGGGGAGGGTGCGGCCAAAAGTCTTGTTACAGGCTTTTCTGCTTCTATATGTGGTCGTGCTATATCGCAGTTACTTCTTGGATGGATACCAGGTGTTGGTAATTTTCTTAATTCTGCGACTGCAGCAGCTTTGACAGAAACAATTGGTTGGGCAGCGGCAGAACATTTTTGTGGCATTTATTGTGAGGAATCAAATAAAAATGCTAATGTGTTTGATAAAGTTTCAGCGGCTTATAAAGATAAGATTGAAGATTTAGAGAAAAGGGCTCAGGATTTAGCTAATCAATTTGAAGAAATTGTAAAGAAAAAGGATTCTCAAATTGAGGAGGATAGTGAGTTAATAAATGAATTGAAAGAAAAGTGTAAAGAAGCCGCAATAATATGTGCTTTGTATGAAGAGCTAAGGCGAAATATAAATGATGCAAATGATTTAGCAAGATTGGAAGAGAATTGTGGAAAAGAAATAACAGTAATGAAAGATAATGCTTTAAAAATTGGGAAATATAGGAAAATGAAAAATGGATAATTACAAGAAAATCCTAGATAAGATAGAAAATAGGGATAAAAACATTAGTGCATTAGCAAGTGAAACTGAAAAACTAAAGGACAATATTAATAATCAAGTATCAGAAGCCCAAAGATTAAAAAATACAGCTAATAATTCACATAAAACTGTAATTGAGATAAATAGGGAGTTTGAGGAGCAAACAACACTTCATGGTGTAGATTATGCTTTTCTGTTTCTCGCCATAGCAGTACAGTGTCTAAGAATTTATGGCATTAATAAATTAACTACGTTGGAAGCCGCCGGCAAAGGAAAAATTGAGAAATATTTACATGAAATGCAAGAAAAGGAACTTGAAAATTTTACTGCAAATTATACAGAATCTTCATATGAATATCATGCTTGTTTAGCTCAGATTATATCGACACGCGGTGTTCCATATGATACAACTCGTTATGAAAATGAAAATATTGGGTTATTTAAGGGAGCAAATCATAGATTTTCAACTCTAGGGCATGATCCATTATTGGGATTGATTTTTGGTACTGCTAATATTCTAACTAACACAATTACTTGTTATGATGAAAATATAAAAATATTGGGATTTAAAGTTCCTATTACAAATCATGTAGTTTATGATACATTTTGGCAAAATCCCGTCGTGGGTGACTATGGGTCAACTACGAGTGCTCTTATGTCAGCAACGGAACGTGTTCATGATGATAAAAAATCTATTGTAGCAGCCGTGATTAAACAAGTTATTCATATAGGTACTGATATGTTTACCCCATGTGGAATTAATTTGCCATTTGTGGATTGTGTGCTGAGCAAACAGAAGGTTGAAGAAATTACTAAATATTTGAGTACGGGAGATATTATAAAGATTAGTTCGTCAGCCTTATTGGCAATGTTTTTCAACTTTATTATTGGATGTTTGCATGGTTTGCTTTATGACGGAAGTAAAGGAGTACAACGCAAAGTATATGCCGTTAAAACTCGTAAAATCATAATGCTTTCCAACGTAATTGCTACATCAAGTAATGTGTTGAAAAATTCGTTTGAAGTGTATAATGGTAATGTTAAAGCCCTTAAGGATGTTGATTGGGGTGGATTGGTTGTTACTTTAAATAGACTAATTAAAGATAGTCAATTTATCAATGATGTAAAATATGAATTTGTTGTTAATGAGTTTATTAAGAAAATATACGGCGATTAATAAAACTCTTTTCTAAGGCCGTTCTTAAAAGGACGTCCTTTTCTTATGCTCAAAATCAAGAGGTGGTCGAGATTCTTGAGCTAATCAGCAAAATATTCAAATCAAGGGATAAACCCAAGAATAGCTTAGGACAGTATTTTTTCTGGGGCAGGTCCTCCAACGGCAAGATAGTGACGGAGCGAAGTTACATGCAGATGACCACGGTGTATGCCTGCGTCAGAATATTGCCAGAGGCGTTTGCAGGACTTCTGCTTCATCTGCATAAGTACAACGGTAGTGGTGCAAAGAGAAAGCTTTCAGCCAGTTGCGAATGTGGGGCAATGCCTATACCAAGATTATCCGAAACGGCAAGGAAGAAATTATGGACCTATAACCAATAATGTCTCTACCGCATGACCGTGGATATGGACGAGCAGGCTGCTGCCAAAACTGACATGACATGGATGATGCTCATACCACAAAGAACAGTAAAGTAAATCTTAATCCGCAGCCATATTCCAGAAGGCGGCATCAGGGGGTGTTCTCTCATTCCTATGAGGACTACAGAGTCAAGTTCTAAGACAGTTTTTTCATGTTTTCACTTGTGTTTTTTGATTGAATGCTTAGTTGGCAATTATTAAAGCAAAATACTGTTTTAGTGGGTATAATTTTTAGCTTTGGTAAGAAATAAAAAATGCATGTAAGTGCACCTATTAATTAAGCATGGAAAAAATAGTTATAAAAAATCCTCTAATGTCATTTTTATTTGACAATTAGAGGATTTTTTCAGGTTCTCTGTCAAATGTTGGGGTGACTCCCTAAAATGTTCACTCAGTGAGGATTGTCTTTACAGACAATCCTCATTTTCTATGCCATATACAATATTCTATTTCTTAAAATATTGAAGTTTTTAATA